>Ga0193752_1001342_pt1 | contig 20622 bp, 20 predicted proteins | sample H1c1metaG_FD_144924 | JGI IMG/M metagenome (GOLD analysis project Ga0193752, IMG submission 144924) | Soil microbial communities from a riparian zone of the East river system, Colorado, United States - H1c1 | ecosystem: Environmental > Terrestrial > Soil > Riparian zone | place: USA: East River...
CCCGGTGTGCGCAATGCCGCGCTCGAAGACCTGAGTTTTTCATTGGCGCCCGGCGAGCGGGTGGGTATCGTCGGGCCGAGTGGCGCCGGCAAGTCTTCTATCGTGCGCTTGCTGTTGCGCTCGTACGATCCGCAGTCCGGAACCGTACGTATCGGCGCTCAGGATCTGCGCGGCCTGGATCCGGAACAGGTGCGCCAGCAGATTGCGGTCGTTGCGCAGGATACCTATCTCTTCTACGGTACGATCAATGACAGCCTCCGGCTCGGCCGCCCGGATGCCAGCACGCAAGAAGTCGAGGCGGCCGCCCGTGCCGCGAACGCGCACGAATTTATTCAGGCGTTGCCCGATGGTTACCAGACGATGATCGGGGAACGCGGCACGCGCTTGTCCGGCGGACAGCGCCAGCGCCTGGCTATTGCGCGTGCGATTCTGCGCGACGCGCCTATACTCATCCTGGATGAGGCGCTGTCCTCCGTCGATGCGGAGAACGAAGCGTTGATTCAGGAGGCGCTCGACCGTCTGATGCGAGGCCGCACGACCCTGATCCTCGCGCATCGCTTATCCAGCGTAATCGACGCCGACCGGATTCTGGTGCTTGAACACGGACAAGTCGTGCAAAGTGGTCGTCACGATGAGTTGATCCGCTGTGATGGACCGTATCGCCGCCTCATGGGTTCCCAGGCGATGAGCGAAAGGCAAAGGCCCTCTCAACTCTCGGACGCCGACATCTTGGAGGATGCAATAGCTGGGCGTGTCATGCCAGCGAAAGACGCTGAACGTCACGATGAGGCCAGAATCGAAATCCGCGATATCGATAGCGACGCGGGGGCCGTTGGATGGCGCGAAACCATTTTCACGCTGATGCGCGTCATCCGCCCGTGGCAGCAGCAGCTTACCGTAACCGTAGTCTGCGGCATCGGCCGCGTTGCCGCATTTATCGGCGTCGGTATTCTGGGTGCATTGATTATTGCGGCAGTCAAACAGGGTGCTTCCACACAAACGCTGGTCATCGCGCTGCTGATTGTGGCGCCGCTGGCCGGCTTGCTGCACTGGCTTGAATCGTGGCTCGCGCACGACATGGCCTATCGCCTGCTGGCGGAGATGCGCATCGATCTTTTCGTCAAACTCGAGGCACTAGCGCCTGCATACCTGCTGGAACGTCGATCCGGCGACCTGGTGGCGCTGGCGACCCAGGATGTCGAGACCGTCGAGTATTTTTTCGCGCACACCGTTGCACCGGCCATCGTGGCAGTGCTGGTGCCCGCCGCGGTGCTCACGATGTTGGGGGTGACCGCTTGGCCGCTCGCTGTCGCGCTGCTGCCTTTTCTCGCTTACGCAGCGCTCACGCCCGTAATTGGCCGGCAGCGCATTGATTGCCTAGGCTCAAGCGCGCGCGCCGCGTTGGGTCAACTCGGGGCGCATATCACCGAGACCATCCAGGGGTTATCCGATCTGACCGCCTTCCAGGCAACGGCGCGACGGCGCGCGGAATTCATGATGCTGGTGCGCCGGTACCAGGAAACGCGGCTTGCGCTGCTCGATGACCTTGCGCGCCAAAGCGAGAAATTGGAGCTTGCGACGGGTTTGGGCGCGTTGGCGATTGCTGTGGTTGGCGCACATGCGGTCGCGAGTGGCTGGATCGCGCCGACGTTGCTGCCTTTGCTGATCCTGATTTCTATAGCCGCGTTTATGCCGATATCGGAGATCGCGCAAGTCGGTCGCCAGCTCGCGGACACCATCGCCTCGACCCGGCGGTTGCATGTCGTACACGCTGAGCCGGTGCGGATAGTCGATGGGCCACTTGAGTCCCCCATCCCTAATCGCGGCGCCTCTCTGCAGTTCGATCAAGTCCGCTTTACCTACCCGAGGCGGGCAACGCCGGCGTTGTCGGAGATGTCGTTCGAGGTTTCTGCCGGATCGACTGTCGCATTGGTGGGGCCTTCCGGTGCTGGCAAGACCACCGTCGCAAATCTTCTGCTGCGTTTTTGGGACCCCGACGCAGGATCGGTTCGTCTCGCGGGTACCGACCTTCGCAAGCTAACGCTCGATGATTTGCGGCAACACATCGCGCTGGTGGCGCAGGATACGTACTTATTCAACGACACGCTGGAAGCCAATATCCGTTTAGCGCGTCCCGATGCCTCACAAGCCGAGATCGATCACGCGCTGCAACAGGCCGCGTTATCCGATTTCGTCGCCACCCTGCCGCTGGGCTTGCACACACGAGTGGGTGAACGTGGCGTCCAGCTCTCCGGCGGCCAGCGCCAGCGCATCGCGATCGCGCGGGCTTTCCTGAAGGACGCGCCCATACTGGTGCTTGACGAAGCTACCTCACATCTGGACACGCTCAGCGAGAGCCATGTGCGCACCGCTCTGAACGCCTTGATGGTCGAGCGCACGACCATCGTTATTGCGCATCGTCTGTCGACGATCCGCGCAGCCAACCTGATTCTCGTATTAGACAATGGTCGCGTCGTCGAACGCGGCAACCACGCGGAACTGTTGGCGCGGCGCGGTTTCTACGCGCGTTTGGTCGAACGGCAGATGACCAGCGTGCAGCAGCGAGGTGCGAGTGTGGCGGTATAGAGTGATTTTCCCTGGCCGCGTGACGTCGCCATACGCTTCGCGCGGATCAACGGGCGCAGGGCAGGATGCGGATGTGACCTGAAGGCAGACCTTTCGGTTTTATGTAGAACGCATTTCCACGCGCGTTGTTGACGTTCCTGACGTTTGGGAACACAGTTTCATGCGGTCCCTAACAGATGTTGAAGGGAGAACTCCATGGCCAAGCTTTCATTACCCATCGTAATCATTGCAGCTTCCATGGCGCTGCTCGCCCCTGACATGGCCTGTTCGCAAGCTTACCCGTCCAGACCGCTGCGCTTCATTGTGCCATCCGCGCCCGGTGGCAGCCCGGATATCAACTCGCGTGAGCTGGCAAACGAACTTGGCAAGCAGATGGGCCAGCAAGTGGTGGTTGAAAATCGCGGCGGCGCCAGCGGCATTCTCGGCTACGAGTTGCTTGCACGCGCCACGGCCGACGGTTACACGTTTGCCTATATCTCAAACCTTATTGCCACGAATCCTAGCCTGTATTCGAAGCTGCCTTATGACTTTTTCAGAGACTTTCAGCCGGTCATCCTATACTTTTCAGGCCTGAACGTACTCACCGTGTCGCCGGCCATGCCGGCGCGCTCGGTGAAGGAATTGATCGAACATGCGCGAGCCAACGCCGGCAAGTTGTCCTTTGGCAGTTCCGGGGTTGGGACAACCCCGCATCTCTCCATGGAGCTCTTTAAAAACATAACGGGCACCGCGATTACGCATGTGCCGTACAAAGGTACTCAGCAGGCGGTCACCGACTTGATCGGCGGCCAGATCGACATCTTGTGCGACAACCTGGCATCGTTGCTGCCCCTGGTTAAGTCCGGGCGGCTGCGTGGCCTCGCCGTCACGTCGCTCAAACGCTCAGCGGTATTGGCCGAACTGCCGACTCTCGACGAAGCAGGCCTGCCGGGCTACGAATTAACAGGCTGGTCCGGCATGGCAGTACCAGCGGGTGTGCCACGCGATGTCGTGCTGCGCTTAAACGATGAAATCAACAAGGCGCTGGCTTCACCCAATGTGCCTAAAGGCATTGCTTCCCGCGGCGGTACGGCAATGGGTGGTACGCCAGAGCAATTCGCGGAACACGTGCGCAGGGAAACCGAGCGACTGGGCAAGCTCATCAGGGCGGTGGGCATCAAGCCGCAGTAAGCGCGCGCAGGGCGACTGGCGTTTGTGTTCGCGCAGCCAACGGATGGGTACAACGGCACGTCGCGCAGCCAGTCAATCAGGCTTTCCCGCCGGCTCAAACACAATTCCCTCATCAAACATACGGCGTATCCCCGGGGCATCAAAGCCCAGCTCCGCCAGAACTTCGCGCGTATGCTCCCCGACGCGTGGCACCTTCGACTGCGGCGCATCGGCAATCAACGGCTGCGGACCGGGAATGTTCGGGTGAGGTATGCGTCCGGCGACGGCCTGCTCCGACCAGGTGAACACCTGTGTTGCTTCAGTTTGCGGATGCGCCAACAACTCGGCATAGGTGTTCACGCGCTCATTGAGTATACTGGCCTCGCGCATCTGCGCGCACCAGTGCTCAGAAGGCTGCCGGGCAAAAGCTTCGCTGGCGATGCGCAGGATTTCATCACCGCGCGCGCGGCGCCCGACGCCGGTGGCCAGCGACGGGTCCGTCGCCCAATCCGGGCGGCCAATCATGCGGCAGAACGGCGGCCACAAAGAATCTTTCAGCACGCTGACATTGATTGATCCATCCGCGGTGCGAAAGGTGGCGACCGGGAAAGAACCGCCGGGCACCGCGGCACCGCCCGTCATCACATGCTCGATCAGACGCACAGCCTGCAACGCCGCCGCGCCCTGCAGCAGGCTGGCATCGATGTAGCGCCCCCGGCCGGAATCGCGGCGCGCATACAGCGCCATCGCCACCGCCTGAAACGCCAGTTGCCCGCTGGCAATGTCAATCGGCCAGCATTCGAGCCGGTGCGGCACGCCGTCCTGACGCCCTTTGTTGATGTTCATCATGCCGGCGAACGCCTGCAGAATCGCATCGGTGGCGGGTTGCGATTGCATCGGCCCCACCTGCCCGAAACCGGTGACTGAAAGGTAAATCACGCCGGGGTTGTCAGCAGAAACTTGCGCATACGCAAAACCCAAGCGCTCCATCACGCCCGTGCGGAAATTTTCGATGAACACATCCGCTCGCTGCGCCATCCGGTGCAACAAATCGGAGCCCTCACGCTGCTTGAGATCGAGCGCGATACTGCGCTTGCCCACATTGGTGGCCAGCGCCATCGCCGTCATGCCATCCTGGCCGGCGGTGATGCCGCGCGACCAGTCACCCGCCTTCGGCTCGATCTTGATCACATCGGCCCCGTATCGCGCCAGCATCATGCCCGCGCTGGGGCCGGCAATACCTTGACTGGCATCCACCACGCGGATGCCCTCAAGCGGGAACTCGTGACTCATTTGTTTTTTCCTCGTATTGGATCATGCAACCGGCAATATCCACGCAACCGATATTGCCACAGCGCATGAGTTACCATAACCTCGTAAAGCATTTACGCTGGGGAGGCGGGCGCGAATATCCGCGTAATGTCAGCCTGCGATATGCGCCGAAAGGAGCGAGTGCTCTATGAGCAAAGAGCTTAAAACCCTGTCGAAATTCGCCAGTCGGCTGCCAAAGCATCTGCTGTATTCGCTTAAAGCAGCTGCTAACGCGCGTGATGTTCCCTACCAGTTATTGATTAAAGTTTGTTTTCACGAAAAGCTGCGTAGTAACTGAAGCTATGTTGAATTTAAGTCTAAAACTGTGTCCATTTTTTTGTACGAAAAGGAAAGACATGACACCTTGTCCTACAAACACATCGAGCAGTGAATAACCAATGAATAATTCAAAAAACGACGCGAAACACTCCTTCGACGAGTTCAAGCTCTACTACGACTCGACTGAAAAAGTCACCGACAGAAGACTCGACACCAACAGGTGGAACTACTCGATTTGCATCGCGATTCTGATTGCTATTGCCACGATCACGAACTGGAGCATCACGAATCCGGTGCTTCTTTGGGTTGGCCTTGCGGCTGATGTGCTACTGAGTCTGATGGCAATACTGTTCTGCGCACTTTGGATAGGTCAAATCCGTGACTTCAAGAACCTGAACAATGCCAAGTTTAATGTGTTGAATGAAATGGCGCCAACGGTTGAGTTCGACCATTCGAACCCTGGGGCCGTCACTTCCTTCTGCCCGTTTGACAAGGAGTGGAAGAAGCTCACTGAGCTGCACGCGCTTCAGGAGATTGGTCGTTCAAATCTCGTGGCCCTTAAGTCGTCGAACATTGAGTACTTCATTCCAAAGGCGTTCGCTGCGCTTTTCCTTGCAATACTCATTTCGCTCACTGTTCTTTTATCATCTCATTGGCCGCCCTCATCACTTGCACACCAGGCCGCGAAACCTGCCGTCGGCACGGCCCAAGGCAAGGTACCATGAGCTACATCTACTTTGTGTCGCCAGTGGCCTCTGACCCAAACTACAACGCTAAGCGCGCCGCCCTTGCGGAAGTCGAAAAAGAAACGGGCCAAAAGTTTTTCTTTCCGCTCGAAGAACGTGACTCGTTCTCGCTTCAAGCCACGAAGGAAGACCTTGCACGTGCATTCTTGGTTCTTGCTGATCTCTCGCTGGAGCGCCCAAGTTGCTACTTCGAGGTAGGCCTCGCCCAAGCGGTCGGGACTCAAGTTGTACTGATTGCCGTCACCGGCACGATTCTTCATCAGGCAGGTGCTACCTCGTCGGTTCGTAGCTACGCTGATCTTGCTGAATATCGTGCGGTTGTTCGTCAAATCGCTTCGTCGGTGAGCAAACAACGTGAGCCTCCTTAAAGCGACTCTGCATAAGCGGATGATATTAAAAGATATTTCGAGGGCGATTTTCTGACTGAGGCCGATTACTTCGCAAACTAGACCTTGTGGTTTACGACGTCGACGCAGTTGCTTGGCTCCATGATGTTTCAGCGCGACTGGATGACCAAGGAATACGCGCCGATTGGCATGTTGTCGAGCACGGCGTTTGCCATCGCGGTCAATAGCAGCGTGCCAGCCAATACCATTGCGGAGTTCATCGCTTACGCCAAGGCGCGGCCGGGCAAGTTGTTGTTCGGGTCGAATGGCAGGGTTCGACTTCGCATATGTGCACGGAGCTATTTCGCACGCTCGCAGGCATCAGTATGGTTCATGTGGCGTACAAAGGTGGCACGCCGTCTCTGGTGGACCTCGCGGGCGGGCAGATACAATTGTCGTGTCAACCGCTGCCCTCGCTGCCGCTGTATGTGAAAGCCGGCCGCGTGCGCACGCTGGGCGTGAGGACATTGCAGCGCACCCGGCTCGCGCTCGATGTACCGCCGATTGCGGAGACGCTGGCTGGCTTCGAGGTGCTCGGATGGCACGGTCTGCTCGCGCTGCTCAACACACCGAAGGACATCATCGCCAAGGTCAATGCAACAGCCACCAAAGCCGTGTTGAGCGCCGATATGCAGGAGCACATACTGCCACTGGGCGTGGAGGCCGCCCCAAGCACGCCGGCGGCGTTCACCACGCGCATACGCGCCGAGACCACCAAATGGTCAAAGTTGCTGAAGGAGGCGAATATACGCCCGGCGGAGTAGCGTTCATGCGGGCGCTGGGGTTAAAGTTAGGCTGTTGTGGGCTTCATTCGTACTATTCCATGAAGGGGAGATCATGAAAAAGATATTGGCCGCGGCCATGCTGTCGTGCGTATGCGCAACAGCGTGGGCGCAAAGCGCCCAAGAGTTGATCAGCAACGGCAAGAACCCAGACAACGTGCTGAACTTCGGCATGGGCTATGACTTGAAGATGCACAGCCCGCTGAACAAGATCAACAAATCCAACGTCAAACGTTTGGTGCCGGTGTGGCATTTCAGTCTCGCGAACAATAATGGTGAACTGTCGCAGCCCACGGTTTATAACGGCGTGATGTACGTGGTCAACGGTGAATGGACCTTCGCCATCGATGTGGCCACCGGACGCCAAATCTGGCGCACGCCGGTGAACTACGACCGCGGCGCGCTGCGTGTCGCGAGTGCCGGCGCGATCATGCGTGGTGCCGCAACGATCTATGAAGGCAAACTGTTTCGGCAGACGCTCGATGCGCATGTGATCGCGCTCGATATGAAAACCGGCAAGGAAGTCTGGCGCCAGAAGTACGCCGAGTTCAAAGAAGGCTACAAAGGCGTGGTGGCGCCGAATATTTTCAACGGCGTACTGGTGTCGGGCATGGGCGGCGGCGACAGCACCACGCGCGGATTTATCGAAGGCTACGAGCCGAATACCGGCAAGCGTCTGTGGCGCACGTGGACGATTCCGGCGCCGGGTGAAAAGGGTTCCGAAACCTGGCCGCATGCGACGCAGCCCGACGCGTGGAAATATGGCGGTGGCGCGACGTGGCAATCTGCTTCGTACGATTCGGAACTTGATCTATTGTTCATCGGCACCGGCAACGCGGAGCCGTACAACCCCAAGTATCGCGACGGCATGGATAGCTTGTACACCGCCAGTGTGATGGCGCTTCGGCCCAAGACCGGTGAGGTGGTGTGGTATTACCAGACGAATCCCAACGACAGTTTCGACTTTGACTCGACAGCCGAGTGGATGATGGCCGATCTGCGTGTTGAAGGGCAGATGCGCAAAGTACTGATCAGCGCACACAAGGGCGGATTCCTGTATGTGGTGGATCGCACCAACGGCAAACTGATTGCAGCGAATCCCTATGTGAAAGTGAATTGGGCGACCCACATCGACCTAAAGACCGGCCGCCCCGTGCTGACCGATCTGCTGGATCGCGCGATCAAAGGCGAGACCGTCGATGTGTTTCCGTCGCGCGGCACCAACGCCACCCTGATTGCATTCAATCCGAAAACCAACTTGATCTACGCGAACACCTGGAACCTCGCGCGCGTGATGAAATTCGTGGATTTCAAATTCATACTCGGCGCGGGATCGACCGGCATCGAATCGACGGCGATGACGCCCAAAGGCGAGCCGGTGGGCCATCACCGCGCCATTGAGCCATTGACCGGTAAAGTGGTGTGGGAAACGCCGCTGATGGATGTGCCGAGTTCGGCGGGCATGCTGGCGACCGATGGAGGCCTGTTGTTCACGGGTAAGATTACCGGTGAAATGATCGCGCTCGATATGGATAACGGCAAGCCGTTGTGGCGATTTAAAACGGGATCAAGCGTCAACGCGCCGCCGATAACCTATACCCATAAGGGTGTGCAATACGTCACCGTGTTGTCCGGGCGCGGCGGCAGTTCCGCGGCGCGTTACAACCGTGATGTGCCGCCCGGCGGGGCAGTGTGGACATTCGCATTGATGCCGGAGTAAAAGGGATGATGAAGTCTGGAATTGCAATTACAGAGGTAATCATTTTCGTATTGGTGAGCGTGTCCGCTGTGGCGCAGACCAGCGCGCCTGTTACGCCCGAACAAATCAAAGCCGGCGCTGACATCTACGCCACCAGTTGTGCCACCTGTCACGGCAATCGCATGAAAAATCCGGAGTGGGCGATTGACCTGGCGACCATACCCAAGGACGATCGCCAGCGTTTTATCCAGTCAGTGACCAACGGCAAGGGTAATATGCCGCCATGGGGCGACGTGTTAAAGCCGAATGACATCGAAGCGTTATGGGCGTATTTTTCGGTGGGTGAAAAGTGATTTCAGATTTGCCAATGGGAGAGCGACGATGAAAAAGCTGCTAGCGGGTTTGTTGTTAAGTATTTGTTTTAACACAAGTTTTTCGCAGACTGCGCAAGAGCTGCTGAGCGACGGCAAGAACACCGACAACGTGCTGTCCCACGGCATGGGCTACGACGCGAAGAGTTGGAGCACGCTGAAGCAAATCAACAAGTCGAACGTGAAGCGGCTGGTGCCGGTGTGGAACTTCAGCCTCGCCAACGACATGGGCGAGCTGTCGCAGCCGACGGTCTATAACGGCGTGATGTACGTGGTGAATGGCAACTGGACTTTTGCCATCGACATCGCGACCGGCCGGCAAATCTGGCGCACGCCGGTGAGCTATGACCGCGGGGCGCTGCGCGTGACCACCGGCGGTGCGTATCTGCGCGGCCACGCCACGATCTACAACGGCAAACTGTTCCGGCAAAATATCGACGGCCATGTTGCCGCGCTCGACATGAAAACCGGCAAGGAAATCTGGAAAACGAAGTTTGGTGAATGGAAAGAAAGTTACGGCGGCATCGTGCAGCCCACTATCGCCAACGGTGTGCTGATTTCCGGTACGGCGGGCGGCGACCGCACCGCGCGCGGCTTTATCGACGGCTACGATCCGGAAACCGGCAAGCAACTGTGGCGCCGCTGGACCATACCCGCGCCGGGTGAACCGGGTTCGGAGACCTGGCCGAACAAGGAGTTGCCGGATGCCTGGAAATATGGCGGCGGCACCACCTGGCAGCCGGTCACCTATGATCCGGAACTTGACCTTGTTTTTGTGGGAACCGGCAACGCCGAGCCATACAACCCGAAGTACCGCGCGAGCATGGACAGCCTGTTCGCGGCAAGCGTTATCGCGATCCGGCCGAAGACCGGCGAAATGGTGTGGTACTACCAGTTCCTGCCCAACGACAGTTTTGACTTCGACGCCACTGCGGAAAACATCGTTGCCGACATTCAGGTTGAAGGCAAGCCGCGCAAGGTGCTGATCAACGTCAACAAGAATGGCTTTGTATATGTGCTCGACCGTACCAACGGCAAAGTGATTGCCGCGCATCCGTTTACCGCGCAAAACTGGGCCAAGTACATTGATCTGAAAACCGGCAAGCCGGTGCTCACCGATCTACTCGACCGCGCGATCAAAGGCGAGACCATCGATTTGAACCCGCGGCTCGGTACCAATGCGTCGCTGTCGGCGTACAACCAGCGTACCGGCATGCTCTATCTCAACTCGTGGGAAATTTTCCGCGTAATGAAATTCGTGGACGTGAAACTGCAGGTGGGCGCGGGTTACACCGGCATCGAAACCAGTTCCAAGATTCCCGAGATTACAGGCTATCACGTCGCGATGAATCCGCTGACGGGCAAAACCGCATGGAAGATTCCATTGCGCGACTTTGCCGTTTCGGCCGGCACGCTGGGCACCGATGGCGGACTGTTGTTCACCGGCAAACTCACCGGCGAAGTCATTGCACTGGATCAGGATAACGGCAAGCAGTTGTGGCAATTCAAAACCGGCTCCAGCATCAACGCGCCACCCATCACCTACACCCACAAGGGCCAGCAGTACGTGACCGTGCTATCGGGACGCGGCGGCAGCAATCCCAGCCGCTCAGCGGGCAATGTAATACCCACCGGTGGATCGGTGTGGACGTTTGCGTTGATGCAGGATTGATTTTTGCCCCCTCCCTTGCGAAGCGGGGGAGGGCTGGGGAGGGGGGCGAAGCTGCTACTTCACCTCAGCGGTAACGGTGCAGTTCTTCCGAGAACTCCTGCATCATGAAATCTTCCAGCCCCGCATTGTCCCGCGCGCGCGCGGATAGCGTCAGCGTTTTTCTAGTACGCTCGGAGTACCAGGTAAAGTCGCCGCGCTCGTAATTGCGTATGAGCTCTATGATCTTGCGTATGACTGCGATATCAATATCCTTGTTGGTGTCCTTGCGCACCTCGATCAATTGCGGACCCTGCCGGCGAAAGTTCTCGTTCCAGCCGTAGAACATAAACTCCGCGTAGTCGTAGCCACGGCGCCGAATCTGGAACACGCCGCCGCTGGGTGTCTGTTTTTGGGATTCGATGTTAAGCGGCGCCGATGGCTTGAGCGCAGCGCTGGCAAGCGCGCCGCGATTGGCACGATCCGCTTCCGCCGCGGCGCTATCGGGTGATTCGCCGCGCGCTCGGCGCCGTGCTTCGATATAAGCAGCGAGGTCCGTTTCGGCCGGCGGCGGCGTAACGTTGGGTGCCGGCGCAGGCACCGCTTCTGGTCTAGGTGCAGGCACGAAGAGCGGTTCGGCTGGCGTGGGCTTGTTCAGCGCAATAACAGGCGGCGGCACCTTGGCCGTGCGTGGCGTCGGTTGACGCTGCGGCGGGCGCGCGACCACAGGGGGCGGTGCAGGCGCCAACTCGGGCGGCAAGGCCCGTTGCGGTTTCGGCTGCAAAAACACCGTCATCGGCGGTGGCTCCGGTTTTTCGCTGGATTGCATGCGCATGCGCGGCATCCACAGCAGCAGCGCTAAGTGCACCAGAATCGATAGCACAATCCACAAGGCGATAGCGGGTATGGTCACGCCGTCACGCCGCGGGTGATAGGTTTCCTGCACAGCGCTCATGCTTCGTTCAAAGGAACAGAAACCATTGATATATGAATCAAGCGATCTATAAATTACTTAATAAAAACAAATACTTACAGATTATGATCATGCGGGCTACGCAGCAGGCGCAATCCCACATTCAGCAGCACCATGCGATGTCCCAGCATCACCACGCTGCCTTTCAAGCGGTTGTTGCCGGTATCGCTGTATTCGAAATCATAGGCGCGCTGCAACTGCAGGCGGCCTTCGTCATTACGCGCGAACTTTACGCCGGAGATACCCACAGTGTCGTCGAGAAACAGCAGGTTTTCAGCAAGACACGCTTCACGTGCAGCACGCACCGCGATTTCGCGCACTTTTAGGCTGTCCATCCACAACCAGGCCAGCACTGTGAGTAGGGCTAGGCCGCAGAGTTCCAGCATGATGCGTTTTGCTCATAAAAAGTGGATGGCCGTCGCGCTTCGTTCGAAGGCGTGCGACCTGCCTGATTGATCCGGCGTTACATTTTACAATTTACCGGCTTACCCACCGACTTACTTCGAATTAAGCCAGTGCGACCTGCACGGTTTCGTTCGTATCAGCTACCCAGACCTGGCCGTCCTGAATGGTGTAACTGAGTTCCATGTTGCGCTGCGCGAGCCGGGCCATGGCCTGGCTCGCTTCGACGGGGATTTTTCGTATCGCGAGATTGCGCGAGCGTGCGAGCGTGGGCGCAATCTGCTCGCGCCACAGGTGCGCGCCGGATCCGCCATAGCTGTACACCACGACTTCGGATGCGCGTCCGCAGGCTTTGCGCAGGCGCTTTTCATCGGGCTGCCCGACGTCGATCCACAGTTCAATCACGCCGGTGAGGTCTTTTTGCCAGAGGTCGGGCTCATCGTCGGCGCTTAAGCCTTTGCCAAACACCAGCGCTTCGTGCGCATGCAGCGCAAACGCCAGCAGACGCACCATCATGCGCTCGTCGGTCTCGGAGGGGTGGCGCGCCAGCGTCAGCGCGTGGTTCTGATAATAATTGCGATCCGTGTCGGAAATCTGCACGGACGCTTTGAAGATGGTTGCCTTGAGAGCCATGTGATTCTGCCGGCGCTCAAGATTTCAGGCGTGAGCGCGACTGCGTTTTAGCGGGCCGCAAAGCGGTGAAAGGATCAAGTATTTTATCCCGGCCGGGCCGCTGTCAATCCGCCATCGACCACCAGACGCGTGGCCGTAATATAGCGCGCTTCGTCCGACGCGAGAAACAGTATGGCGTTGGCGGAATCCCACGCATCGCCCATGCGTACCGCGGCATGGCGTTTGGCCACCAGCTCGGCGGCGTCTTTAGCGCCAAGCTGTTTCATCAGCCGCGCTTCAACCAGCGGCGTGTGCATGGTGCCCAACACCACCAGATTGCAGCGTATGCCTTTTGTGACATAAGCCATGGCGGTCGATTGCGTAAAGCCCACTAGGCCCGACTTCGTTGTGCTGTAGGCGATCTGCACGCGCCCACCGACTTGCTGCGCGAAACCGGCGACCGATGACACATTTACAATTGCGCCGCCGCCCTGTTTTTCCATCACCGGCAGCACGTATTTGCAGCCGAGAAAAGCGCTCTTGAGGTTTTGATCGATCTGTGTGTCCCACACCGCTTCACTCATCGCCACCGGATCGCCCGGTGCAGAACCGCCGACGTTGTTTACCAAAATATCGATGCGGCCGAATTGTTCGACGCAGGCATCGACCATTGTTTTGACCTCGGCCGCCACCGTCATGTTGCACGCATGCGCCACGCACACGCCGCCTTCTTTTTCGATGATGGCGCGCGTGTCGTCAACCGCGGCGAGATTGATGTCGGCGCCAAATACTTTTGCGCCCTGGCGCGCGAACAGCACCGCCGTCGCCTTACCGTTACCCCAGCCTGCCCCGACCGCGCCGGCGCCGGCGATGAGTGCTACTTTACCCTTCAGATCAAGCATAGTTAAATAGTGTTTAAAATCAAATACTTATATATCAAACGGCCTTGCGTCCCGCTTGCAGTTGCTGGGCGATAAAAGCCTTCAGCATTTGATGCGAACGGTCGGTCGCGGGGCTGGGCTGTGCAACCCATTCGTGGGTGCTGCCCTCGAACAATTCGTACTGGCAGTGGCCGCCCGCTTTGCGGTAACTCGCCGAAAATTTTTCCTGGATTGCCGGAATCACATTGTCATCGAGCCCGCCTTGCATGATCAGCAGCGGCGGCAGTTCAACTTTTTCGCCGCGATCCAGCATCTCCTGCGGGTTGCCTTCATGGATGGCTTCCCACGGATTAAAAAACGTGGTGCTGTTCTTGATCATGTGATCGCGTTTCATCTTCTCGGCCTGCTTGAAGCGCGCGAACGGATCGCTGATCGGCGAACGCGTGGCGACGTAGGCCACACGCGTGTTGATGCCGGGCGCGCCGGCGAGCACATGTGCGTTGTAGCGCGCGTCGTTGGGCTTCATGCCCAGTAGCTGCGCCACGTGGCCGCCGCTGGAACTGCCGAGCACGCCCAGTGTGGATGCGTCGCCGTTCCACTCGATGGCTTTCGACTTCAGCCAGCGGACGGCGTAGCTGGCCTCCTGCACGCACGCCGGATACGGCGCTTCGGGCGCCAGCGTCATGTCGATCGCTACCACCAGCAAGCCGCTTTTCGCAGCGGCTTCGTCCATCGGCGCGTTGGCGTTCCTGTCTTTGTTGTTCCACGCGCCGCCGTGCAGATCGAGCAGCACCGGAAACGGCCTAGCCCCCTGCGGTTGATAAACGCGCGCCAGCAGCGCGCGCTTGGGTGTTTTGAAGTATTCGATCTCGCTAATCTTGATGTCGAATTTGGCGGCGGGGTTGTAAGCAGTCATGGCGGCGCTCCCTGTGAGTGGCGAAGTTAAGCGTTCCTGAATATCGCTATTCCACCGCAGTGTCAATGCCGCGCTTCCAATCCACACTTCCCTTGCTCCGCAAGGCGGGCTACACTGTAACTCCCGCAACGTTGAAAGGAGGTGATCCCGTGAGAGACCGAATAGGCACGACCCTGCTGGATGCCGTACCAACCTCGAACTGCGGATCGACTCGCATGAAAGGACAGGTCGTCATCCTTGTCGTTTAGCAGGCTGGCGTGTCTGTAGTGACAAGCGCTCCGTGGATTTATCCACGGAGCGCTTGTTTTTTGGAAGGGTTGTATTGGGAGGTCAGTCAAGCTGACCTATAGCCTGACGATGACAACTTGACGCCGCCGCCACTCGGGAGCAATCTGTCGTCCGCGCAGCAATCCGGCACTTCGAGCCGCGCGTAGCGCCAAGACAATACGTTTCAATCAGGGAGGGCGCCGCTTATGGATTCGATCAGACGCACCCTGTTGGCAACGGGCGCCGCGGCGGCTGCGACGGCGGCTGCGCCGCGTGCACTCGCGCAACAATCCCCTGGGCAAGGAGGATCTGCCATGCCGTTCTACGAAAAAGGTAACGTTCGCATTCACTACCAGGAGACCGGCTCCGGCTTCCCGTTGTTGATCATCCCCGGCGGCGGATTGAACTCGACGATCTCCAACCTCACCGGTAGCGCGCCATTCAATCCGATGGAAGAGTTCAAAGGCGAGTACCGCTGCATCACTTCGGACCTGCGCAACGCCAACGGCGGCCAGTCCTCCGGCCCGCTTGAAATCGACCGACCGTGGGATGCGTACACCGATGACCATCTCGGCTTAATGGATCATCTGGGCATCAAGCAGTTCATGGTGTTGGGCTTTTGCATCGGCGGACCCTTCATTTGGAACCTGTTGAAGCGGGCCCCTCAGCGTATCGTCGCCGCCGTGCTGGCGCAGCCCAGCGGGAGCCGTCCGGAGATGCGCGACCTTTTCTACAACAACAATATGAAGGGCTGGGGCCCCGCGCTGGTCGCCCGCCGGCCCGACATCACGATGGCGATGGTCGACCAATTCCTGACCCGCATGTACCGCACCAACCCCGACTTCGTTTTCACTGTGACGCGCGATTTCGTGCGCGCCTGTCAAACGCCCGTACTGATACTGCCGGACGACGTGCCGTCGCACCCGTACGCCGTGGCCATGGAGTCCGCCCGCTTGGCGCCGAAGTCCGAAGTGAGCCTCTATCCCTGGAAGGATCCCAAGGATCTGATTCCTCTGGCGGTGCGCCACGTACGCTCCTTCCTGCGCGTGCATCGACCTATGGCCGCTGCCCGCTAAGACGAGGTACGCTGTGACGCCAATCAACGCAGTGACCTAGAAACAACTGCGCCGTTACATCACGCGCCCGACTTAACGTGCCGCGATGCCCGCAGCCCGGGTTACCCGGGTCCACTTCGCGATTTCGACGGCGATAAACTTTTCGAATGCCTGCGGCGAAGTGCCTTGTGGCAACAGCCCCTCTGCGGAAAGCCGCTTTTGCATATCGGCGGTCTTTGCGATACCTGCGACTTCTTGATGCAGCAGGTTCACAATCGACAGCGGAATCTTTGCAGGGCCGAACAAGCCCTGCCAGCTTGAACTTTCGTATCCCGGTACACCGGATTCCGCGACGGTGGGTATTTCCGGCAGCGCGGGCCAGCGTTCGGGCGACGAAACACCCAGCGCGCGCAATCTGCCGCCGCGCACCAGCGGCAGCGTGCTGGCCATGCTGCTGAAACTGAAATCGATTTCGCCGCCTACCAACGCGGTGAGCGATGCCGGCGCGCCTTTGTACGGCACATGCAGAATATTGATACCGGACATGACTCTGAACAATTCACCGGTCAGATGCGTTGCACCCGCGGTACCGGAGGAACCGTAAGTGAGCTTACCCGGCTGCGCCTTTGCCGCCGCAATGAGATCGCGCGCTGAACGCGCAGCATGATTCTGGTTGACGACCAGTATGTTGTAGCCGATGCCGAGCAATGAAATCGCTTTCACATCGCGCAGCGTATCGTAGGGCAATTTCGCATGAAGGCTGGGATTGATCGCATGCGCCGTCGGCGCCAGCAGCAGGGTGTAACCGTCGGGCTGCGCGTTTGCCACCAGTTCAGTTGCAATGATGCCGGAGCCGCCGCCGCGGTTATCCACCACCAGTTGCTGACCCAGGCGTTCGCCCAGCCGCTGACCGTAGGCGCGCGCGACCATATCCGAATTGCCGCCGGCCGTCTGCGCGACGATCAGGCGGACGGGCTTGGTCGGGTATGTCGCTGCGGCTTGCGCTGCAGCGGGCAGCGATATCACGCACCCGGCAAATGAAAGTGCCGCTGTCAGGCAGCTTGGTTTTACCACGCGATGCTGCGCTTAAAATTTACGATGCGTAGCCCGGATCAAGCCGGTCCAGCCTTCTCAGCAAGCCCGCCCACAGCAGCGCGCCGCCTGCCGCGCGGCCGCTGGTGTTCACTTCAGCGCCCTGCTGCATGGTGTGATCGACGATTTCCTTCGGCAGGTGATTGAGTTCGGCATCGCCGCTTTGCGCCGCCAACTGAAACTTGCACGCGCGCTCTACACGATACATCCGCGCGAACATTTCACCGACGGTGGTGCCGATGGTCAGCGTGCCGTGATTGCGCAGAATCATCATGGTGCCGTCGCCGAGGTCTTTCACCAGCCGCTCGCGTTCGGTGAGGTCGTGCGCGATACCTTCGTAATCGTGATAGCGCAACTGAGAATAGGGCATCCCCAATGCCATTTGCGTCAGCGGCAACAGGCCTTGCTTTTGCGACGCCACGCCCACGCCTTCGCGCGTGTGGCAGTGCATCACGGCATGCGCGTCGTGACTGTGCATGTGTATCGCGCTGTGGATGCAGAATCCGGCGAAATTGATTTCATAAGGCGATTCGGAGAGCTTGTTGCCATCGGTGTCGCACTTGATCAGTGAAGAAGCCGTGATTTCGTCGAACAGCAAGCCATACGGATTGATCAAAAACTGGTTGTCTGTGCCCGGTACCCGGCACGAGATGTGTGTGCCCAGCATATCGGACCAGCCCATCATATGGCACAGGCGGTACGCCGCTGCGAGTTCGACGCGTGCTTCCCATTCGGCTTTGCTCATGCGCGCGCGTGGAGATTTTCCGCCGGCTTTTGAAACGCTGTGCAGACGAGTAACGTTGGATTTTTTGGCGGCGGCTTTCATGGTTGCGCTCCGATACGGGTAAAGGTTAACCCGCATTATTGCGCATGCCGCGTGTCATCGGAACCGTTAGTTGTGTTCTCGTGACCACATAGTGAAATATTGTTTAAAAACAAATAGTTACGTACATTCCGGCGAATGCGATGCAGAATCCTCTATCATTCGCACAAACGCCTTGCGAGATTCAACGTGGCGTCGCAAGCAACCTCATTCATCTAAACTCAGGGAGCATCAAAATGTTGTGGATCGTATCTTGCATCGACAAACCGAACACTGCCGCAATTCGTGATTCCGTACTGCAACCGCATCGCGATTATCTGGGTAGCCAGAAAAAAATTCTGGTGCTCGCAGGCGCCACGCAAAACGATGAAGGCACCGCGGCCATCGGCAGTCTGTTTGTGCTCAACGTCAACAGCCGCGCCGAAGCTAAGGCGTTTTCCGACGGCGATCCGTTTACGCAAAAAGGCGTGTTCGCCAGCATCACCATTACGCGCATGCGGCGCGGGCAGTGGAATCCGGAGGCGGCCGAAGGATCGTAACCCGGACATCGCATCGCGCGCGGCGCGCTCACCCACAAGCAAAGGAGCTGCTGATGGATCGAGGATTATGGATCACCTGGTACAACCTGCCGGAGGATGGGCGTGACGCGTATTTGTCGTGGCTGCACGGCAGTTATATTCCGCAGATGCTCAAGCGCCCCGGCTATCTGTGGGCTGCGCACTATGCGTCGATCCCCGAAACCAAAATTCCACGCCGCACCAGCGGTAAAAAAATCACCACTACTGATCCGCAAGTGCCCAAGGGCGATCGCTTCATACTGTTGTTCGGCGCGGAGCATACGAATATTTTCGGCGATCCGGTACCGTCGGAAATGCACGCCGCGCTGTCTGAATCAGACCGCAACATGCTGGCGATGCGCATCGAGCCGCGCATCAACATCATGGTCGAGGCGGCGCGCGTGGATGGGCCGGAATTGCCGAACTACCGCGACGGCATGAATCTCGCGCCTTGCATCCAGATCGGCACGTTTCAGGCGCGCTGGCAGGACGAAGAAGAGGGACTGAAGTGGTACGCGCAGTGGCGCATGCCGGCGATGCGCAAACTGAAAGGCTGCGTGCGCGCGCGCAAACTCGCCTCGGTAGCGGGTTGGGCCAAGCAATCGATACTCTATGAGTTCACGTCGCTTGAAGGCCGCAATCACTTTATTGCGGAGCACGAAGACGGCAACGCCAACCGCGCGTGGACCGACCGGGTGATCGCGAGCCTTACCCACGCGCCGGGATCGGCGAATGTGGCCGAGCGTATCTGGCCGTCGCGGTAAGTTCACACGGCACGCGAAACGGCGAAGACTTGCTTCGCGCCGGCGGTTGGCATAGATTGCCCGTAGTTGGCGCAACTGCGAAGCTCTGCACGGACCTTGCGAATTAAACCGCTGGACCTCGAATCAAGGAGACCACCATGATCGACATGCACGCACACTGGAGACCCGCCGAACTGGCTGACGCCCTGCGCGCCCGAATGAAGGAGCCGCGCATCGTGCGCAACGCAGACGGTGCCGAGGTACTAAAAACCCGCATCGGCGAGGAGCCGTTGTCCCAGGCGTTCGATGACGTGGAATTTCATCTGGCGCGGATGGATCGACAGGGCGTGACCACCAGCGTGTTGTCGCTGCTCGGCTCGGCCTGTTGGATCGAGTCGCAGCCGCTGGAAGTGTCTGTGCCGCTGTGCCGGCTGGTCAATGACCGCCTTTCCAGTATTTGTGTGGAGCACGAGAACCGCTTCGCCGCCTATGCCGCGCTGCCGCTGGTCGACATTGCAGCCGCTGCTGCGGAGTTTGAGCGCGCGTTGGGACTGCCGGGCATGGTGGGCACGCAACTACCGGGCAACGCCTTTCTCACGCGCAAGGATGCGGAAACGATGCGGCCTTTGCTTGAGGTGGCAAATCGCCACCGCGCGATTGTGTTTATCCACCACGGCCCGCGGCCGGGCGACACGTTCCCCAAGGTTTCGGGCGACACCGATAACGCGCGCCGCCGCAACGGCACGCTCGACATGCAGGCGAGCCTGTCCTCGGTGATGGTCACGCTGTGCCTCACCGATTACCTCGCGCCTTATCCCGATGCGATGATTCATATTCACAACCTCGGCGGCAACATCCCCTATGAGGTCGAACGCATGGATCATCGCTGCCTGCTCGACACGCCGAAAGAGGAATTGCCGTCGTCGCGCTTCCGGCGCGCGAAAGTGTATGTGGATTGCAACTCGTTCGGCGCGCGCGCGATCGAGGCTGGCGTGCATTTGTACGGTGCTGACCGCATCGTGTGCGGCACCGACGGCAGCGAATTCGGCTGCGACTGGACCAGCAAGGCGCTGGCCGAGGCCCAGATCGGCGCCGACGCGCGCGAGCAGATCCTGCACCGCAATGCTGCCGCGATGCTGTCGCGCGTGGTCAGGGTTGCGTCGCGAGAAAAAGCGGCGGCATAGTGCGCGCGCGCCGGGCTTATTCCGTCTTGATGCCGGCGTCCCTGATCACTTTCGCCCACTTCGTCATTTCCTGACGCAGCGTGGCGGCGAATTCTTCCGGCGTGCCGGCGACAACCTCCATGCCTTCGCCGGTGAGGCGATTGCTCATCTCCGGCGCAAT
>Ga0193752_1001343_pt1 | contig 20598 bp, 20 predicted proteins | sample H1c1metaG_FD_144924 | JGI IMG/M metagenome (GOLD analysis project Ga0193752, IMG submission 144924) | Soil microbial communities from a riparian zone of the East river system, Colorado, United States - H1c1 | ecosystem: Environmental > Terrestrial > Soil > Riparian zone | place: USA: East River...
CTTAAGAAATTGCTCCATTAACCGATCACTTCCAAAACCTTTTTGCCAAGCTCGCCGAATCAACCGGTAGGGGTGTCTTCTGTCCATCAGACCCGTACTGACGATCTCAACTTCCGGAAGCGCTGTCGATAGCAGACTGCGCGCACGCTTGCCAACGAACAATACAGGATGGATCTTGCGACCTTGAATAGATTGAACAGCCTGCAGCAAACTTCTAAAGTAATTAAGTCCACCCAGCCAACTATTTCCCGCGAATGGAATTGCCAAGCCAACCCGGATCAAACTGCCCCCGCCTTAAACCAGTCGACATATTGGCTAACGCCATTGGGCCAATGCACCTCAGGAGCCCAACCCCAAGACCTAGCGACAGATATGTCGGCAATTTGCTTCGAGGGATCGCCGGGCCTCTGGTCTCCCGAAAACGTAGGTAGGCATCGGGAATTTATGTCTTGCGCAATATGGCTCAGGATTTCCTTTACTAATACGCTCTGTCCACTTCCGCCATTTGCAATGGAGCAACTGCTGGTTGCGTGTTGGCTCGCCGTGACCAACAACGCAGCGGCATCGTCTACGTAAATCCAGTCTCTTGATTCACTACCTGTGCCGGAAAAACGGGCTTCGCCTCGCTGGATTTTGGTACATGCATCCCATAACAACTGCTTCCTGAGACCGACGCCATAGACTGAAAACAGCCGAACGATTGCCGCCGAAAGCCCAAATTGCGAAGAATAAGACTTGCAGAGCTGTTCGCTCAAGGCCTTGTGAACGCCGTAGGGAGACACTGGGGCGATTGGGTCACTCTCATGCGTCGGAAATCTCTGTGCGCAACCGTAGACCGCCGCGCTCGAAGGGAACACCATCTTTGCTGAGGGCACGTGGAGGCGCGCATACTCCAGAATAGCGAGGGTTGTCGCAACGCTTCGTTGAAAGTCTTGGTAGGGATTCGTGACCGAATATGCAACAGAGCCACTGCCGGCACAATGAAAAATGAGCTCTGGTTTACCCCCATAGGTCATTAACGACTCCAGCGTAATATCCGCGACGTGCCAATCCGAGATACCCCAGTTTCGCCATTCAGAACGAGGCCAATTGCCGTGTCCCAAGGCGAGCACCGTGGCGCCCAAGTTTGCCAACTGTTTCGCTACATGGCGCCCTATAAAACCGTGTGCGCCTGTAACCAGTGCAATCCTTGCCATATGCTTTAAGCGCGTTCCTTTCTAACGATAGGTTTTTGTCGTGGGCGTTTGCGAAACCATTTTGGCACAGCGTATGCAAGCCTGACCTGTCCGCGTAATCCAGACTCTTATTCCAGCGGCTCCAAATCCAGCACAATGCAAAAACTAATCAAAGGGCTCTGAATGCGATTTTTCGAGATTACCATCCAAGCAGAATTTTGTGTTCGCCAATATTCGATCCCGCAGAATAATGGCTTAATCTAGACGAACCCTGTTCAACCCTTACGTGTTCATAGTCACTATGCCACACTACAACCATAGCTACCCGGCAAACACCACACGAAACTCGATATTGGGATCGTGTTTCGAGCTTTGACCATTTCCAGAACCCTTGAACGCACCGTATAGATAAACACCAATGCTCAAGTCGAACATCATTGCCAACTTTTTGGGTGCTGGTTATGGCATGGCTTTACAGTTCGTGATGGTACCGGTAACGCTGCATTATCTTGGCCCGCAAGCCTACGGATTGGTCGGCATTTACGCTACATTTTTGGCAGTGATAGCCGTACTTGATTTAGGTCTGGCGGCAGCACTAACCAGGGAGTTGTCCAGACTATCGGTATTACCCAATGGTCATCGCCTCATGCGGTCTACGGTTACTACACTTGAAGTGGTTAGTGTATGTGGCGCTATTAGCATGGGGCTCTTGATGTGGGCCCTCGCACCATATCTTGCCAAATATTGGTTCACAAACAGCGACTTACCTACAGATCTCGTGCGAACCTGCTTACAATGGCTGGGATTGCAATCCGCATTCCAGTTCTTGACGAACTATTACAACAGCGGTCTGGTGGGATTACAGCGGATTATATTGGGGAACGGAATTGCGGCAATTTGTCATACGCTGCGAACTATCGCACTACTTTGGTTATTGGTCACGAAACCCGATATTGAGTCCTATTTTATTTGTCAGGCTGCAATGGGGCTATTTGCCCTGATTGCAACCGCCTGCGCACTTTACTTCGCACTCCCCAAGCAAGAACAACCATGAGCGCTTTGTTTCTTGCAGAAGATATGCGGCAGGCATGGCCGCAACTGCGCTCTCAACCCTATTGCTCACGCAGCTTGATAAAATTATCCTGAGCAAGATGTTGAGTTTGGAACAATTCGGCTATTACACCATCGCAGGCAGCATTGCCAGCGTGTTAGCCAAACCAGCAGGGCTCGTATTGGGAGCGACATTGCCGCGTATGACTCAGCTGGCGATGAGCGGGGATATTTCAATGCTGACTCGCGTGTATTTCAAGGCATCCTCGCTCGTAAGCTGGCTGGTGCTCCCCGCCGCAGGCATACTCATTGGCTTTAGCGAACCACTGTTGAATTTATATTTACGTAACCCGCAGAGCGCGTCTCATATCGCCCCGCTTGCGGCAGCTCTTGCAGTTGGAAACGCCTTGCACAGCATTACCTTCATACCCTATGGCCTCACCTTGGCGTATGGATGGTCAAGATTTGGCGTTAATTTTGGCTTGATCGGCAGTTTGACCCTTTTGCCTTTCATAATATTGGCTACGGCATATTATGGCGCACTCGGTGCGGCTGCGATGTGGGGGATACTTTGCCTTTCTTATGTCACGATTTTCATGTTTGTAATTCATCGGAAATATTTAAACGGAATTTTGGGTGATTGGTACAGGCGGGTTTGTCTTTGGCAGGGACTCGCATTGATTGGATTAATTTGCACCGGTCTCTTCGTGCGCCAGCTATGATCAAATATTTCATTTCTAAAGTTTGTCATTCTATTGTCAGGGGATCGGAATACTACAAGAACAGCCTTAAGGGTAAATCCGCGCAGATCAGTCCAACAGCAAAACTATCTCCCGCCACAGTTTTCCAGAATCCTTCGAACAAGCGGGAGAATATTCGGGTCGGAGATAGATGCACAATTATGGATGCTGAATTGGTATTGTTCGGTCACGGCGGTTGCATAGTCGTCGGGAATGACTGCTTTATCGGTAGTGGAACACGAATATGGAGCGGCAAAAAAATTACCATAGGCAATAACGTGCTGATCTCACACAATGTCAATATCCACGACAACAATTCGCACCCAGTAAACAGCACGGAAAGGCAGAGTGACTATGAGTACTTTTATCGAAATGGAAGATTGCGGGACAAAAATACGTACGATCTAAAGGATGCTGAGGTGATCATTTGCGACAACGCTTGGCTCGGCTTCAACTCCACTGTATCAAAGGGAGTCCGAATTGGAAAAGGGGCTATTGTGGGAGCGTACAGCTATGTCACCAAGAACGTCCCCGATTACGCAATAGTTGTAGGAAATCCCGCAAGAATAATTAAGTATACGGATTGAGCAATCCATTGTTCACCATGACAAGAACCCATATTCGTCGTACTGCAGAGGACAACAATGTTTAGGCAAGGTTTACAGTACCTACGAAGGCTTTCGACTGTCGCGCATCACTTGAATGACAGTTTACACGGCTACAAAAGCCATAAAGTCAATCTGGGAAACATCCAAAACACACTCAACCTAAGGAAGGAATCCATCGAGTCTCTCGCAGAAGTCGAGTTTCAGGTATTTTCCCAATTCGGCGATGACGGGATCATTCAATTTCTGGTTTCAAAACTGGATATTCCGAACAAAACATTTGTTGAGTTTGGCGTTGAAAATTATCTCGAGGCTAATACCCGTTTTTTGCTTGTGAATAACAACTGGACAGGCTTGCTAATCGATGGCAGTCAGAAAAATATAGACTTCATCAGAAAAGACTATTTGAGTACGATATTTCAGCTTTATTCAAAGTGCGCATTTATCACCAAGGACAACATCAACGAGCTTATTTCGCAGATGAATTTTCACGAAGACTTAGGCCTGCTTAGCATCGATATCGATGGTAACGACTACTGGGTCTGGAAAGCCATATCTATGGTGAAACCCATCATTGTCGTTTGCGAATATAACGCTGACTTCGGCCCGAACAATGCGTGGACCATCCCGTATCAGGCGAACTTTGTCTACGGAAAAGAGCATCCCGGCAATTACTGGGGAACGTCGCTATTGTCATTGTGCGATCTTGGAAAGGAGAAGGGCTATTCCTTTATAGGCTGCAATAGCCAAGGCAACAACGCGTACTTCGTTCGGAACGATAAGTTGCGGACTTTCAAGAGCTTGCCCTGTGAGGCGGGTTACAACCCGGCAAAATTTTTCATGGTGCGAGACGACGAAGGCAATCGACTGGACCTTAAGGCACGCTACCAGAAATTTGTTGGTCTCCCTGTTTTCAATACCCGTACGCAAGTTATCGAGAAAATAGTGTGAGCACTTCCCGTATTGGACGGCTAGCTGAAAAGCTGCGGTGGATAGCAAAAAATTTTCGCAGAATCAATAAACTAACGCCTCCCGTTGTGCATTTCTTGGGGCCAGTAACGTATTGCACGGATAGCCTGGTTACCAGCAATAACTGCGACTTCATTGACGAGCCACGGTTCTCCCGCGCATACGCAGCGGCGCTGGCTACAAAACCTTGGGAAGGCTTCACACTCCAGTGGCGTGTATATATCTGCTGCTGGTTTGCTGACCACGTAAAGTATCTTGACGGAGATTTCGTGGAATGCGGTGTGAATACGGGCGCCTACAGTAGCGCAGTTATTGACTATCTTGATTTCAATTCGTTACAGAAGACCTTTTATTTGCTGGACACATACGAAGGACTGGCAAAGAATCTTGTTAGCGACAGAGAGTTGGCGGCCGGAATCAACGTCTACTTCGATCACTACGGAAACGTATATGAACAAGTGAAAAAGACTTTTGCGCCTTTCAACACCAAAATCATCAAGGGTGTCGTCCCAGATACCCTGCCCCAATGCGACGCCGAGAAAATTTGCTACCTCTCGCTCGACATGAATTGCGTATACCCCGAGATCGCTGCAATCAACTATTTTTGGGACAAGTTGGTGAGCGGCGCAGTGATTATTCTGGACGACTACGGGTTCCCGATGCACATTCATCAAAAACAGGCATTCGACGTCTTCGCAAAGGGGAAAAACGTCGAAATTCTTACTTTGCCTACAGGCCAAGGTATCATGTTTCGTCCGTAAGTCGGGCGTCTGGCCAAAGGCGCGTTGCACTACCTTTAACGATACCGCCGATGGTCGGCCCGCCACCCGGATAACCCACAAATTTGTGAAGCCGAGACAAATCACGTCAGTCTCAAATGAACAATAACCCAGAACTCATTGTATTTAGCCAATATCTGCTTGGGGGAGGGGCGAGTTTTCATCGTAATTTGCTATCCTATTTGCCTAACGATACTTTCGACTTAAAGGTAATTTATCTCTATCCTAAAGCTGAAGCGTTTACGCCGAGCCTCGAATTTATAAAGAGGCCAGGCGATGTCATTTTCGAGTATGGAGACGAACGTCTCTATAACGTAGCCCTCAGACTGTCATCGCACATCTCCGATAGGGAGGGCGCGATAGTGACCAATCTCGGCATCGAACTATATTGTCTCGATCTCTTTCCCAAGAACCGCAAGACCATCTATTTCATATGTCACGACTCCGGATTTTTAATTCTGGTGAAAAGATTCGACCACATTATTGACGTCATAATCGCGCATAACAGTGAGATATTCGCCTCGCTAAAGAAGCTGCTACCAAATAGGGTGGATGATATATTTTTCATTCCCCATGGCGTGAAAGTTCAACAATGCGCCAAACCTGCGAATTTGACTTCGAAGCTGCGTGTCGCTTTTTTGGCACGGCATCACGTTATGAAAGGCATCTACGATCTGCCAGAGATCGATAGAATGGTGGCTGATGCTGGAGTCGAGGTGGAATGGCTAATTATGGGAGATGGGCAAGAAAGAAAGAAATTTACCGCCCAAACCCAAACTCTACCCAATTTTTGTTTTGCAAAGCCAGAGACAAATAACGATGTATTGGAAGCGCTTAAGCGTTGCGACCTGTTTATTCTTCCCTCACGCAAGGATGGATTGCCGGTCGCATTATTAGAGGCTATGAGTGTCGGGTGCGTACCTCTGGTAAGCGCATTTAGCGAGGGTATTAGAGAAGTTGTTACCCCTAATATTGGCTATATTGTGGATGTAGGGAACAACAAAGGCTTCGCGGAATGCATAGTTGTACTCCATCGAAACCGGGAATTGCTTGCCACCAAAAGTACAAATTCAATTGAGAGTATCGCGCGACACTACAATGTGGAAGAGCGTGCAAAGCAGTACTTCGATCTGTATGCGGACTATGCTAAGCAAAAAAAAGGCGCTAGGGGCAGCCATTTCGCACGTGCAATTAGAAAGGCCTATCATTTTGGCAAATCGAAATTTTCCAACACGATAGTCGTTCAATTAAAAAGAAAATTTTTTGATACGCCAAGGCGGGCTGGCGGTGGCTAATTTACTCATACAGCTGCGGCAATCAGGGTCAATCGTGCTTAGAGGCAAGCGCTGTTAATCGGTGAGAGTCACTTTCAGTGGCCTTGCCGTCCACGGGACGCGCACGTTGAGGCCAGTGCATCCCGCATTTGCATTAAGTCCGCTAACTCGTGCACACATTGGAGGCGCCATCCGGCTCGCACAACGTTAGTACTGTTCGGCTGCGTAGCCATCTCGATCATGACTTTTCGTGGCCGTGCCGACCCAGGAAAAACCTAGCGTGAATCGATTGGGGCATATAAAGGCCTTAGATGGCATTCGATTCTTTTCCATACTGGGCGTAATGCTAGCCCACTGGATACCCAGTCGAATCACTGTTAGTTTTGCTTGGGGGGTTATTGTTTTTTTTGTTCTCAGCGGCTACTTGATAACGAGAATCCTCTTAACCACAAAAGACAAGTATGGGTCGAAAAATACGATCCACTTGTTTAAGGTATTTTATATACGCAGGTCGCTACGCATCTTTCCGATTTATTTTTTTACCATCCTCGCGCTCTACTTTCTGGAATTCACCGACGTAAAGGCCAACATTGTTTGGCTATTGACCTTTACTGCCAACATAAAATTTTCTCTCGAAAACGATTTTCACGGGAGCATAGGCCACCTGTGGTCGCTGTCAGTCGAAGAGCAGTTCTATTTGCTGTACCCGCTCTTGATATTTTTTATTGGCAGAAAATTTGTACTTCCGTCATTAATCATAATGATCGTCGCGGGTGTTGCCACGCGAGCTACCCTATACTTTTCGGGTAGCGGTTTGATAGCACAGGCAACATTTACGCTTTGCGCTCTCGACTCCCTTGCAATTGGCGGGCTACTGGCATACATCGAGATCTATCATAGGGATTTATTGGCAAAAATTATTCATCAATATTGGGTTTATTGGCTAAGTACCTTATTTCTGTATTTTTTGTGCTGCTTTTTTTTTGCATACGGGCTGGACAAGCTGAACCCTGCAATGAGCGCCTACAATTTGATTTTGGGAAGATTCCTGATTTCGCTTCTGACGTTCTACCTTATAGCCAGGTGCATCCTTGGGCTCACAAAGAGCTTAAAAGTAATGCTAGAACAACGGCACGTGGTATTTCTTGGAAAAGTAAGTTATGGCATGTATTTCTACCACCTGTTTGTTCAGAAGTTAATTGATTACTGCCTCATTCACGTCCAGCAAGTGCCTATCAAAAGCTCTTATGTTATGTTTGGCGTCTATTTCTCGACCACCGTATTGGTTAGCACGCTATCGTGGTATGCCATAGAAGCGCGGATGAACGGTCTCAAGAAAAACTTTACATACTAGGTATCGGTCGGGGTAGATGGACCCTACATACATCTATAAATCACGGCTATCGAACGCGCTGGGAGCAGGCAAATTTCCGAATTAGGTACTCATCCAAAAATTTCCATCATCACCATTGTTAGAAATGGAATGCCGTTTGTAGCGCAGACTATTGACAGCGTTTTGATGCAACAATATGGCGAATTAGAATACATTGTTGTTGATGGCGGTTCAGTAGACGGTACTCTTGACATCATAAAATCGAATCAGAATCGCATAACGCAATGGATAAGTGAAAAGGACGGCGGTATCGCAGACGCGTTTAACAAGGGCTTGGCCCTTTCTTCCGGTCAATACATTCTTTTTCTAAATGCGGATGATTCACTGTCCAATTCCGGCGTCGTCGCGGAAATCGCCCGCCATATTGTCGCGAGCGAATTTCCGGCCTTTGTTTATGGCGATTGCAACGTCCTCGAAAGGAAATCAGGGGAAATCTTATATCGCGCCACAATTCAGTTCTCCCGCGCTGGGTTGCTTCGTGGCCGCATGCCGCCCCACCCCAGTTTGTTCGCCAAACGCAGTTATTTTGAGAAGTACGGAAAATTTAATACGCAATTCAAGATGGCAATGGATTTCGAATGGTTCCTGCGCGGCATTCGGAATGAACGGATTGTTCATGCGCCATTGCTTGTGACCAACGTTCGCACGGGAGGCATTAGCACTCAGCACCCCCGAGATGCAGTGGAAGAAATCATTCTGGCCTTGCTGAAAAATGGCTATGTATCTTCCAGATTGATGGAGCTAAGAATCAGAGCGTATTTTTCGGGCCGCGCGGCAATCAAAATGCTTCTTAAACGATTGGGCATCCACAGCCTGTATGCCTATATCAAGGGTAAGTGAGCGTATTCACAGCACAAAAGACGGGACAAGGTAAACGAACGTGTTAAAGAAGTTACGGCAAACTTTTTTGCCTCGCCTGCGGAAAATTCAGCGCAATCTCTCTGATAACGCCAAGATTTCGTACGCTCAATGCGGGGAAGACCTTATCCTTCAGCATTTATTTGCCGCGATGGGCGTCTCAAAAATAACTTACCTGGATATTGGCGCACATCATCCCACCTACCTTAGCAATACCTATTTTTTTTATGAGCGTGGTGGAAGCGGAGTATGTGTTGAAGCAGACCCCGCACTTTTTGAGGCCTTTCCAAGGACACGGCCACGCGATGTGCATTTGAACTGTGGCGCAGGCATTGCAGCAGGGAAAGCGGATTTTTTTGTGATGAGCACAAGCACCCTGAATACTTTTTCCAAGGAAGATGCGGCCCGCTATGTTTCCTATGGCCAGCATCGAATTGTCAAAACGATCCAAATCCATTTGGAAACCATCAATGACATTATTGATAGGCATTTTGACGCGCCCCTGAACTTGCTTTCGCTTGACGTTGAGGGTCTGGACTACCCGATACTGCAATCATTTGACTTCAAGCGTTATCGTCCCCAAACCTTTTGCCTGGAAACGCTTAGCTACACAGAGGACAAGTCCGAGCGTAAGTTAACTGAGATCATTGAATTGATGCATGCCAACGGGTACATGACTTACGCAGACACCTATGTCAACACGATATTCGTTGACAAGCTGACCTGGACGAACAGGCCATGCTAGGTCAGCTTAAGGTGCTGGCTCGAAACTGGGCATTGGCATTTATGCACCCGCGCCCGCTGGTGGGTGCCCTCTACTTGCCACGTTTTTTTTCTCATTGCCTGCGATACGCCCGATTGCCAGGCGCTCAACGATTGCGTCCTGTTGATTTTCAGCCATGTCTAGGTGATTGGACAACAAATACCCCTTTTGATGCGCATTATTTCTACCAAGGCGCCTGGTTGGCCAGACGGATTCGTGCTGCCGCGATAAGCAAACATGTCGATGTAGGCTCCAGCGCACTCACTATGAGTGTGCTAAGCGCTTATGTTGAAACGACCTTTGTCGACTACCGACCGCTGGCAGCATCACTGTCTGGCCTGACGTCTATGGCCGGAGATATCCTTGATTTGCCGTTCGCGGATCATTCTCTGCCATCTTTATCTTGCCTTCACGTCATTGAGCACATCGGTCTAGGCCGCTATGGTGACGCACTTGACCCATTAGGCAGTGTAAAAGCGGCACATGAATTACAACGGGTCGTTGCCGCTGGCGGCTATCTTTTCATCTCTCTGCCGATTGGACGTGAACGCGTTTGTTTCAACGCGCATAGAGTTCATTCGCCCGATTCAGTGTTGAAAATGTTTTCGCGAATGAAACTACAAGAGTTCTCATGCGTAGACGACGCGGGGCAGTATCTGGAACATGCCAGTCTCGACTGTGCGAGTCACTATGAGTATGGTTGTGGGCTTTTTCACTTTCAAAAAATCTAGCATGGCGAAATAATCGTAAGTATTTGATTTTAAATGATAATTATAAATGTCCTTGGGGGTATTGGAAACCAGATGTTCCAGTATGCTGCGGGGCGTGCTTTGTCGACCAAGCTGCGACAGGATCTATTGCTCGATGTCAGCGATTTTTCCGATTACAGCTTACACAATGGCTATGAACTTAGCCGCGTGTTTAACGTTCACGCCGAGTTTGCGGACACGAAACTAGTGCGTGAATTGCTCGGGTGGAAAGCCGCTAGAACAGTAAGGCGGGTTCTAAATCGACCGTCAGTGGCTTGGCTGCGCGGCCGAAAGTACGTCGTCGAACCTCACTTTCATTATTGGCCGGATTTTTTTCAGCGGACTGACGATTGTTACCTCACCGGTTATTGGCAATCTGAACGTTACTTCAGCTCGGTATCGGATCTGTTACGCCAGGAATTTATGTTTCGCGAACCGCTCACGGGTAAAAATCAAGAAATCGCCGCGGAAATTTCCACTAGCCAGTCGATAAGCCTGCATGTTCGAAGAGGAGATTACGTCAGCAACCCAAAGACGCGGCAAGTTATCGGCCCTTGTTCAGAAATCTATTACCAAAATGCCATAAAATACGTTACTGAGCGCGTGGAACGTCCCAGATTCTATGTGTTTTCGGATGATCCCGCGTGGGTTAAACAGAATATTCAAGTACCCCTTCCCTGTATTTATGTTGAGCACAACGTTAAGTCAGAAAGTTACAGGGATATGCAATTGATGAGTCTTTGCCATCACCATATTATCGCTAACAGCTCCTTTAGTTGGTGGGGTGCTTGGCTGAATAGCCGGCCGGGAAAAATTGTCGTAGCGCCGCGCGAGTGGTTCGCCAAACCGGTGAACACCAGCGATCTCATACCGCCAGCGTGGTGTCAACTGTGAGTAATTCGTCATTGCCGAATGTACTCATCATCGGCGGCACAGGATTTATCGGCAGGAACCTTCTTCGTTGCATGAAGGGTAGAGCGGCACACATCACGGCGCTTGGTAGAACACACGTTAAGACGGATGTAATACCGACGAACGTCGAGTTTGTGCGAGGCGACTTTACCGATACCCGATTGTTTAAGCGCCTGCTGGATCAGCATGACATCATCGTTCACTTGGCCTACGCCACGGTGCCGAATACCTCGTTCGACGATCCGCTGGGTGATCTGCAGCAAAATCTGGCGCCAGCAGTCCGACTATTCACGGAAACAGCTACGCACAAAAAAAAGCTTATTCTGGTTTCTTCAGGTGGCACCGTTTACGGCGAGGCCACCAAACTACCCATCCCCGAAGACCACCCTACCCGCCCCATATCGCCTTATGGGGTGACAAAACTTACGCTGGAAAACTACGCCTACTTGTTTGCTATGACACACGGGTTGCAGTTTGTATGCGTTCGCCCTTCCAACGCCTATGGGCCCGGTCAACGCCCGTTTGTTGGACAAGGTTTTATCGCTACGGCAATGGCATCGGCCATGAAGGGAGAGTCCATCAAAATATTCGGTCGCCGGGGCGCCGTTCGGGACTACCTATACATCACCGACCTTGCCGAAGGTATAGCGTGCCTGCTTAGCGAAGGCCAGCCCTCTCAAACCTACAATCTTGGTTCCGGGCAGGGCATGTCAAATATGGATGTGATCGAGTCTCTTATTCCTTTGTTAAGGGAGTTTGGGCATGAATTAAAAGTAGAACACTTGCCGGAGCGTCCGTTTGACGTTAAAGCCAACGTGCTTGATATCAATAAGGTCTCGATATTGACAGGTTGGAAACCCAAGGTTTCTTTTGAGCAAGGTCTACGGTCGACCTATGAGTGGCTCAGCAGACAACCTCTGTAGCAACGCAAAAACAATGGGCGAGCACGGCCGCGTCCCACTGATAACGGTGGCCATGCCCATCTATAACGCGGGGCGTCACCTACGCTTGGCGGTTAAATCCATCCTGCTGCAAACAATTAGCGACTGGGAACTGTTGATTATCGATGACGGATCCACAGATCGCGCACTGGCAAACATCACCGACATCATCGACCCGCGCATCAAGATTCTATCCGACGGCCAAAATCGCGGTCTGGCGGCGCGTCTAAACGAAGCGATTGACCGGGCGCGTGGAGAATTCTTCGCCCGCATGGATCAGGACGATGTCTCTTATCCCGATCGGTTTGCCATGCAATTGGCTTTATTGCGAAAAGAACCCTCACTGGATGTTGTCACAATACGGGCCATTCTTATTGACGAAAACGATCAAGCGATTGGACAATTTCCTTTCGTTGACCAGCACAAAACCATCACAGCCCGACCATGGCAGGGTTTTCACTTTCCGCACCCGACCTGGATGGGCAAGCTTTCTTGGTTCAGGCAATATCGTTACGCCCAGCCTGCACCTTACTTTTGCGAAGACCAGGAGTTGCTGCTTCGCAGCTATCGTTTCAGCCGCTTTGGTATGGTCGACAAAGTGGCGTTTGCGTACCGAGTGCGCGATCGATTCAACCTGGCCAAACAGATCAAAACACGCAGGGCCCTTTGGGTGGTTCAGTTTGCGCACTTTTGGAAAAAAAGGCAGCTATTGCATGCGCTGCTATCTACCGGTGTGTTTATAGCGCGAATCCTGGCGGATGGCATGCGCATACGGGCTTGGCAACTGAACCAGAAGCCTCCCCTACGCGCGGTTAATCCCGAATTTGTTACTCGGTGGAAGCAGGTTTGCGATATTCTGCTTAAACCATCCCGCATCAATACGGCATGAAGCCCTATGCGCGGTCCGAGCTCTGGACGGGCCTGAATAATAAACCCGTTCTGCTTGTGCTTTTAGGTAGGCAATCGAATGGATGCTGAACGGCAGCCAGTGATCGTCGACCCTCCCCTTAGACTGGATGGCGTGCAAATAGCCCGGATCTCCACTGTGCCTTTTTACGTGGTCGCGCAACTCAAGCATCAAATTTCATTTTTGGGTAGTCTCGGTGCCACCGTAACCGTGGTTGCAAGCGACGAGCCAGAGTTTTCTGAACTTCAGGGGATTCCCGGGGTAAGTTGTCACACGATCGACATATCGCGTGCCATTTCTCCCTGGCGGGATTTTTTGGCGTTGATTCATCTATGGCGTTTTTTCGCTGCGCAGCGCGTACAGATTGCGCACTCCACCACCCCTAAAGCGGGACTGCTGACAGCTATTGCGGCATTTCTGGCGGGTGTACCGATCCGGCTGCATACGTTCACGGGTCAGCCTTGGGTTACCTTGCATGGTATCAAGCGCTGGCTCGCCCGAAGCAGCGACATCATCATCGGAAAGTTGAACACGCGGTGCTATGCCGACAGTCCCGGACAAAGCACGTTTCTTGTTGCACAAAAAATCATTGCCCCGCATCGATTGTTTGTCATGGGATCAGGATCGCTGGCCGGTATAGACACCACGCGCTTCGAGCGCAGCCGATTTTCTGCCAGCGAGCGTTCCGCCCTAAAAAAATCGCTTGAAATTCCGGAGAACGCACCATTGCTATTGTTTGTAGGGCGAATTACCGCAGATAAAGGCGTCCGCGAGCTTTTGCAGGCCTTTCAACACGTGACCAAGCGCGGAAGCGCGGCACACTTAGTGCTTGTTGGTCACTTTGATAACGACAGCGGTATGGGAAACAACATTTCGCGGCAAGACGTTACGAACGTTGGACAAACGCATGTAGTAGATTACACGAGCATTCCGGAAGCCTATATGGCGATAGCGGATGTTTTATGTCTGCCAAGCTATCGCGAGGGTTTTGGCACTGTGGTTATTGAAGCAGCCGCCATGGGGTTGCCCACGATAGGAACCGACATATACGGGCTTTCCGATGCGGTAGTGAACGGCGAAACCGGAATTCTGGTACCGCCGTACGATGCCGAGGCACTGGCCCTGGCAATCGAGAAATTGTTGAGCGACCGCGAGTTGCGCGAGCGCATGGGGCTGGCGGCAAAACAGCGGGTGCGGGTCTGCTTCGACGTCGAAATGTTCAATAAGAAAGTTGCTGAAGAGTACCAACTGCTGCTAAATGCCGCTGGGATTCCGGTCGTCCGCAGGCAAACCGTCGCACCAACTGGCCCTATGGGGCCGCGCGAAAATGGCTAACACGGCGACACCGTCACCGTCGACTCAAGACGGCAAGGATATCCGTCGTCTGGTGTTGGTAACCGGCGCGTCGGGCTTTGTGGGCAGTTTTTTGTGTAATCAGCTTACAGAAAAAGGATTTAACGTTCGTCGCGCCGGCAGAAGCGTAATACCGATAAACGACGGCGCAACCTTTCATACAGCCGACCTTGCAAGTGAAAGCGAGTGGAAACTTGCGCTGCAAAACGTGTCCGTTGTTATTCACCTGGCCGCGCGCACCCATGTGCTGAATGAACATGCTGACGATCCCTTAACGGCCTACCGCAGCGTCAACGTCGCGGGTACGGTCGCCCTCGCCCGTCAGGCCGCCGCAAGTGGGGTGCGCCGCTTGATATTTCTCAGTTCGATTAAGGTAAACGGCGATTCCACGTCGGGGGCGCCTTTTTCGGAAGGCAGTCCGCCGGCACCGGAGGATGCCTATGGAGTATCCAAACGGGAAGCGGAAGAGGCACTGCAAAAGATATCCGCCGAAACAGGGCTTGAATCGGTCATTCTGCGACCGCCACTGGTTTATGGTCCCGGCGTAAAAGGCAATTTTCTGCGGCTCGTAGACGCAGTTTCTCGAGGCTGGCCACTGCCCCTCGCATCGGTCAACAACAGCCGCAGTCTAGTCTATGTCGGCAACCTGGCGGACGCCATTCTCGCCTGCATGGACGCCCCCACAGCAGCGGGGAAAACTTATCTGGTCAGCGATAACGAGGATATTTCGACACCCGCCTTGATCACAAACATAGCCCGGGCGCTGGGTAAACGGCCCCGGCTAATGTCGTTCCCCCCCGCGTTACTAATGCTTGCAGCAAGCATGCTTGGCAAGAGCGCGGCTGCGTCGCGACTCCTGGGCTCTTTGCGCACCGACAGTTCGCGCATTCGGCAAGAACTGGGCTGGCAGCCGCCGACATCCCAAGAAGAAGGGCTGCGGCTCACGGCGCAGTGGTATTATCGGCGGCAAAATCCCTAGCGTTGCCGCTACCGAACCATTGTGTGGTTGACGTTCTCTATTCTCCTGATTTCATTCACCGTCGCGGCACTCGCTGTGGGTTGGCTCACGCGCGCGTCAGCATCGGCTTTTGCACTGGACAAACCCAACGCCCGATCGTTGCATAAGACCCCGGTACCGCGCACTGGCGGCATTGGACTATTGTTGGGCGTGGCCGCCGGATGGGCAGTTGCGGGGCCTAATTTGCCGGTGTTAGTGTGGTTTGCCATCGCCTTGTTGGTCGGTGTTTCGCTGGCCGACGACATGCGTGACCGTGGGCTATCGGCCGCGTTAAGGCTGATAGCCCAGCTGGTTGCCGCCTCGCTTGCCTTTGTAGCGATACAGCCCGCATACGTTTTATCGACTGAACTTATTGTGACGGTGCTCACGATGTGCTGGATGTGTAACCTCTACAACTTCATGGATGGTTCGGACGGCTTGGCGGGCGGCATGACACTCTGCGGATTTGCGTGCTATGCCATCGCAGCCTGGCTAGGTGGCAACGCACACTTTGCCCTTTTGAACCTTGCGATAGCCGCCGCCGCCGCGGGATTCCTACTGTACAATTTTCATCCCGCGCGTATTTTTCTCGGCGATGTCGGGTCAGTGCCCTTGGGATTCTTCGCTGCACTCTTTGGATGGATCGGTTGGTTTGAACACATTTGGACATGGTGGTTTCCTATCTTGGTGTTTTCACCTTTCATTACAGACGCCAGTATGACATTACTCAGGCGAGCTTATGCACGCAACGCCATCTGGCAAGCGCACCGCGATCACTACTACCAGCGTCTGGTACAACTGGGCTGGGGTCATCGGAACACTGCACTTGTCGAATATTTGCTCATGATGACCTGCGGTACTGCCGCACTCACCGGCCTGCGATGGACACCATCGGGACAACTGGCGCTGCTCGTGGTAGCCGCTATCGTCTATGCCGCGTTGATCGCCTCGGTAGAAATCGCTTGGCGTAAGCGCCAACAAGCCGGTAAATCTTGAATATGAACTGGCGCACACTACTCGCTTTCGCGCACGACATGGCTGCGTGCGCACTTGCATGGCTTGCCGCATTTTGGTTACGCTTTAATTTCTACATTCCACCGCTCTACGCCGATCTCGCGGTGCATACTGTGTTGTGGGTGGTCGCGATTCACGTGCCTATCTTCATTGGTTTTAACCTGTATCGCGGCATCTGGCGATTCGCGAGTCTTCACGACTTGCGGCGTATTATTCTTGCCGTTTTCGTCGCAACACTTGCAGTGGCCGCAACGATGTTGATGCTTGAGGTGCGTCCGCCGCGCTCGGTCTTTGTCATTACGCCGGTGTTCCTGATCACGCTCATGGGCGGGAGTCGTTTCGTTTATCGCCTGTGGCGGGAACGCGCTTTCGCACCTTCACAGGACATTGAACGGACGCCGGTCCTGGTACTCGGTGCGGAGGATACCGCCGTCAACCTGATTAAAGAGCTCGTGCGCAGCCCGCAATGGCGCGTTGTAGGCACCTTGGCCGAAGATGGCACTAAATACGGCCGCGAGCTCCACGGCGTTAAGGTACTCGGTCCTGTAGATGCAATCGGGACACAGGCAAAAGCCTTTGGCGTAAAGCACGCCATCGTGGCGATGCCGGAGTCGCCGCATGCGGTGCGCCGACAAGCCATCGAGTTGGCCCGAAGCGCCGGGTTGCAGGTGCTCACCGTGCCCTCATTCGATGACCTGATGAGCGGCAAAGTCACGGTGTCGCAAGTTCGCAACGTCGAACTGGACGATCTGTTGGGACGAGACCCGGTGGTTCTCGACACCGCCGGCCTGAAACACTGGATCAATAACAATGTGGTACTGGTCAGCGGTGCCGGCGGATCCATCGGATCGGAACTGTGCCGGCAGATTGCTCGCTACCACCCGCGTGAGTTGATATTGCTGGAGTTGAACGAGTTTGCATTGTATGAAATCGAACAGGAATTTTCCGGACGCTTTCCGGATGTGAAAGTCGTTTGCGCCATTGGCGACGTTAAAAACCTAGGTCGCGTCAGCGAAATTCTTGCAGCACACCACCCGGCAGTGGTGTTTCATGCGGCGGCTTACAAGCACGTGCCCTTGATGGAGACCGGAAACGCCTGGCAAGCGGTACTCAATAATGTGCTGGGCACGCTGGTACTGGCCCGTGCCGCTATCGCCAGCGGCGTGGAAAAATTCGTGTTCATTTCGACCGACAAAGCGGTGAATCCCACCAATGTCATGGGTGCAAGCAAACGCCTGGCGGAGATGGTGTGTCAATCCCTGCAACAGGAAGCCGGCACCCGTTTTGTGATGGTACGATTCGGCAATGTGCTGGGCTCTACCGGCAGCGTGATTCCAAAGTTCCGCGAACAGATCGCCAACGGCGGTCCGGTTACCGTCACGCACCCCGATATCACGCGCTACTTCATGTCCATTCCGGAAGCTGTGCAGCTGGTGCTGCAAGCAGGACTGATGGGGCAAGGCGGCGAAATATTTGTGCTCGATATGGGCGAGCCGGTGCGCATCACCGATCTTGCACGCGACCTGATCAAACTCTCGGGATATACTGAAAACGAAATTCGCATTGTCTACACCGGTTTGCGGCCGGGCGAAAAACTCTTTGAGGAAACGCTCGCGACCGGTGAGAACACCTTGCCGACGCCGCACCCAAAGCTGCACGTGGCTCAGGCACGGCGCGAAAGCACTGGCTGGCTTGACGAGTTGAGTGGTTGGCTCACGTCAAACCCCAGCACAGAGTTCACCGCGGTAAAAGCGGAACTTGCCCGGCGCGTCCCTGAATACACGCCGCAACAAACGCATGGGGCTTGATCCCATAGCAACCCATGCGGCGCGCGTCTCACGCTGGAGCGCCATCGCGCTAGGGGCATCTATCCCGGTGTCCACGGCGCTCGATAACGTACTGCTGGTGGTGATCCTGGCAACGTGGGCGCTATCAGGGCAAGCACAAGCGACAGTAAATTTGTTGTTTAAAAACAAATACTTATGGTGTCCTGTTTTACTATTCGGTATGCTCGCGCTAGGCACGCTTTATGGCGACAGTCCGCGGCGCGAAGCGTTTTCCACACTGGGAAAATATGCCGACCTGCTGTGCATCCCCGTATTTGCGATCATCCTGCGCGAACGCGCGGATCGCATCACTGCCTTGCATGCCTTCGCAATATCGATTGCAATCGTGGTCATCCTTTCATACCTGACTCGTTGGGAGGTATTGCCGGCACTGCCGTTCATTACCGGTGACACAGCGTCACCCACGGTTTTTAAGCAAAGGATTACGCATAGTATTCTGGTTGCGTTCGGCGCATTTCTGTTCGCCTGGCTAGGCAGCATTTCGATAAACCCGAAACAGCGTCTTGTTTGGTTTTCGCTGGCACTGCTTGCTGCGCTGAACGTGGTATTCCTGGTCAAGGGCGCCACGGGTTATCTCACGCTGAGCGCATTGATTGTTCTGCTGGCGTGGGAACGTCTGGGTTGGCGAGGCACCGCGTACGGCGTGCTGGGGTTGGCAGCGCTCTATTCCGTGCTGGTGGCTGTACCCAGTCCGTTTCAGGAGCGCGTGACCCTCATCCAACAAGAAGTGCAGCAATGGCGCACGGATGAAGCCTCAGCGGCTGTCTCATCTTCCGGATTGCGCTTGGAGTTCTACCACAACACGCTGAAGATTATTGCCGCGCATCCGCTTATCGGTGTGGGCACCGGTGGATTTCCCCGCGCCTATGCCAGGCAAGTCGAGGGCAGCGGCAAGACCACAACGCACAATCCGCACAACGAGTTTATGAACATCGGCGCGCAGATTGGCGTCATCGGTCTATTGGTTCTGATAGCGATGTTCTGGAAACAATGGCAGAGTGCTAAGGATCTTGATTCGCCGATGGAGCAAGCCCTGGCGCGCGGATTGGTGCTGGCCATGGTAACCGGCTGCATGGTGAATTCCCTGTTGCTGGATCACGCCGAAGGGTTATTCTATGCGTGGTTATCCGGATTGCTTTGTGGCGGCTTAAGCGGCTTAAAATATAGCCTGTCTGAAAAACTACCAGCGCAAACATGACGCTTTCCGTTTCGATTATCGTGCTGAATGGCGAACCGCTGATTCGCCGTTGCGTGGAATCCGTCTCCTGGGCCGATGAAATCATCGTCGTCGATTCCGGCAGCACCGATAGCACGCGTGAAATTTGCCGCGAGTTAGGCGCGCAGGTAACGCAAACCGCCGATTTTCCGGGCTATGGACAGCAAAAAAACCGCGCGCTCGATCGCACCACGGGGGATTGGGTGCTGGCACTCGACCACGACGAGTGGGTTACGCCTCAGTTGCGCACCGAAATCGAAGCGATCATGGCGAAGGCGGATAACGCGCCGGCCGCTGTGGCATATGCCTTACCGCGGTTATCGAATTTTTGCGGGCGCGATATGCGGCATTCAGGGTGGTGGCCCGACCCGGTGATACGGCTTTTTCGCAAACGCGCCGCGCGCTTTGCCGAAGACCATATGCACGACCGTATTGTCGTCAATGGCAAGGTCGGCAAACTAAAGCATCCCCTGCGCCATGACCCGATGCCGACTCTGGAGCATGTCCTCAATAAAGTAAACGGGTATTCCTCAGCGGGCGCGACGTTTAACTTTGCGCGCGGCAAGCGTGCCTCGCTCACCAAAGCGATCTTCCACGGCTGGTGGGCCTTTGTGCGCACCTATGTGCTGCACGCCGGGTTTCTGGATGGGCGCGAGGGCTTCATGCTATCGGTATCGAACGCCGAAGGTACTTACTACCGCTATCTCAAGCTGATGATGCTGGCCAATACATCGCGGCCCCGGTGAAAACCGCGGTCATCGTCACCACCTACAACCGGCCGGACGCGCTCGCAGCAGTGCTCGCCGGATTCCTGGATCAGACGACGCTGGATTTCGAGCTACTCGTCGCAGACGACGGCTCGCGCGACGACACGCGCTTACTGGTCGAAAGTCATGTGGCACGCGCGCCCTTCCCGCTGCATCACGTGTGGCAGGAAGATCGCGGATTCCGGCCCGGTGCCGCGCGCAACCGTGCCGTTGCGCGCACGCAAGCGGATTACCTGATTTTCGTCGACGGTGATTGCATACCGGCGCGGCATTTTGTACAACAACACTG
>Ga0193752_1001344_pt1 | contig 20592 bp, 9 predicted proteins | sample H1c1metaG_FD_144924 | JGI IMG/M metagenome (GOLD analysis project Ga0193752, IMG submission 144924) | Soil microbial communities from a riparian zone of the East river system, Colorado, United States - H1c1 | ecosystem: Environmental > Terrestrial > Soil > Riparian zone | place: USA: East River...
TCCTTCGCACTTTGTTTATACATGTAGAGGGGGAAGTATATCAGAAGATATGTACACGGGCGGAGCTGGGTTATCAGTTGGGATATACAGATTTGTCTCAGGATCCGGACCGGGAGGAGCTTGCCGGTCAGCTGGCGGGCCGGGAAGCCCAGACAGCTTTTGATCTGAGTGAAGGACCATTAATCCGGACACAGCTGTTACGGCTGTCGGAGCAAAGACATGTTTTTTTATTAACGCTTCATCATATCATATCCGATGGGTGGTCAATGGAAGTGCTGGTACGGGAGTTTGTGACCTTGTATCACCAGTACCAGGATGGTCAGGAACCCGGTCTTCCGTCATTGCGCATCCAGTATAAGGATTATGCGGATTGGCAGAACAGGGAGCTGTCAGCTTCGAATGGGGATGCTCACCGTACATACTGGCTGCATCAGTTATCGGGTCAATTGCCGGTACTGGATCTTCCGACCGAAAAGCGAAGGCCAGCGATCAAACAGAACAATGGGTCTATCTGGTCAACGGTATTGGATGCAACAGTGCTTGATCTTGTTCGGGCCAAGAGCAAAGAATCGGGCTCCAGTGTGTTTATGGTGTTGTTATCACTGGTAAAGGTATTATTGTACCGGTACAGCGGCCAGGGAGATATAATCGTGGGTACTCCGCTGGCTGGCCGTTCTCATATCGAGTTAGAGGATCAGGTAGGTTTTTATGTAAACACCTTGGCTCTTCGTACTTACCCTGAAGCTACCCAGAGTTATGATGAATACCTGTCATCGGTAAAAGCGGTTACACTTGGCAGTTATGACCATCAGCATTATCCTTTTGACAGGTTGGTGGAGGAGTTGGAGGTGCCGCGTGACCGTAGCCGGATGCCGGTGTTTGATGTGATGGTCGTGTTGCAGAATACCGATATCGGTAACCGGGTATCGCGCGAGTTGACTAACCTTGATATAAGGGGTTATGCGGCAGAGTCAGGCGTAGCGAAGTTTGATCTGGTATTCAGTTTTACAGAACTATCAGATGGTATATCTCTTCAGGTGGAATACAGTACGGATTTGTTCAGCGGGGGTTGGGTGAAGCGATTGTCAGATCACCTGAGGGAGTTAGGATTGGTTTTACTGAGGAATGGCAAACTTCCCCTGGGTCGTGCTTCATATATGAAAGAGGGTGAGCGTTCAGCAGTCTTGTCGATGTCGCGTGGAGCAGAAAGCGTTTATCCTGTAAGCAGTATTATGCGTCTATTTGAGCAGCAGGTGTTGCAGACTCCTGATGGGATTGCCTTAACATCGGGTAGCGTATCGCTGACATACCGGGAACTTAATGAACGCAGCAACCGTGTTGGTCATTATTTGCGTCGTGAACATAATATAATGCGTGGATCGCGGGTAGGTTTGTGCAGCGGTCGGTCCGAATGGTTATTGATAGGAATGCTGGGGATTTTAAAGGCAGGAGGCAGCTATGTTCCGGTTGACCGGGAGTATCCGGGCGATCGTATAGAGTATATACTTCGGACTGCTGATGTTTGCTGTGTATTGACGGACCAGTATTATTGGGGTCTTGGGGTGTCGGCGAACAAAGTAGTGGATATAAAGAAGCTGAACAATGAGTTGTTGAGTGAATCCATTAGTAATCCGGCAACGGAAAATATAAGTAGCAGTGATACGGTTTATGTCATGTACACATCAGGTTCAACGGGTCGTCCGAAAGGATGTGCAGTAACGCATGACAATGTAATAAGTTTAGTAAAGGGAGTAGATTATGTATCATTGGATGTGAGTCGGGTATTGTTGTCGACGGGTTCACCGTCCTTTGATGCGACGACGTTTGAATACTGGGCAATGTTACTCAATGGCGGCAGGCTGGTTTTGTGTGAAGAGGATAGTATTTTAGATGTGGAAAGTCTTAAAGGTCTGATATCAACTCATCAGGTAAATATAATGTGGTTCACATCGGGTCTTCTCAATCAGCTGGTGGAAACGGATATCAGTGTTTTTGAGGGTTTGGAAACGGTATTGGTGGGCGGAGAAAAGTTATCGGAAGATCATATTTTAAGATTACGGACAAAGTATGGGGGATTAGCGCTAATCAACGGGTACGGCCCAACGGAGGCGACAACGTTTTCCCTGACGTACCGGATTGGAGAAGTTGGGCAGGGGAGCATTCCAATCGGTTATCCATTAAATAACCGGCAGGCGTATGTGATAGATGCGTGTGGATCGTTGTGTGGGATAGGGATACGTGGGGAATTATATATTGGAGGAGCGGGTGTATCTGCAGGATATATAGGGGACGAAAAGCCAGATGCAGAGAAGTTTGTAACGAATGAATATGATGAACAGGAAAGGGGAAAAAGATTATACCGCACGGGAGACATCGTAAAAAGGTTGTCCAACGGGAGTATAGAATACATAGGAAGGTTGGATAGCCAGGTAAAGATAAGAGGTTACCGGGTAGAGCCAGGGGAAATAGAATCGGTAATAAATAGTTACGAAGGGATAGACCGGAGTGTAGTGCTTGTAACGGGAGAGGGATCAGATAAAAAGATAACGGGATATTACCGGAGCACAAAGCCTGAAGGAACAGAGGACCTGCGCAACTACCTGTTATCAAAGCTTCCGGAATATATGATACCGGCCTACCTGATACCAATAGACGAGTTCCCGTTAACAGAAAACGGTAAGCTGGACCGGTCGCAGTTGCCTGATCCGGTTAAACTGGGCATCGGTCAGTCACAAAAATATGTAGCGGCGCGTGATGAAGTGGAACAGGAACTGGTTCAGATCTGGCAGGAGATACTGGGACGTGAACGGATCGGGATCGAAGACAACTTCTTTGAGATGGGAGGACACTCATTTAACGTCATCAAAGTATATCAACAGATAAACTCGCGATATCCAAACAGAATAAAAATTGGAGACTTGTTTAGTCAGCACACAATAAAATTACTGTCAAATCTGATACGGGAGAAATCTTACACAAAAGAAAAACGTAACGTTCAAAAAATCACATTCTAAATTTAACTATATGAACCAAATAGAAAATCAATTATTTGATATCTGGAAAGAAGTACTTGAAATCGATTCGTTTAGCATTGAGGACAATTTTTTTGAATTAGGCGGTACCTCAGCCAATATCATTTTGTTAAATGATCTTATTTCAACAAAATATCCTGATAAAATAAAGATCACCGACATTTTTAGCAACCCAACAATTAAGAACTTATCAATTTTAATCAGCCAAAGAACAGGGCAGGATAATATTAATAAGGAAACTTTCAAATTTTGATGAATTATGTAGAAACGAATCAGTGTTCGCAATTTCAAAATAAAAATTTCATCATGGATATCGCAATAATTGGAATGGCTGCAAGACTGCCCGATGCTGAAAATATCGAACAATTTTATGAGAACTTAATCAAAGGCGTCAATAGCATCAAGTCTCCTTCTGAAAAAAGAATTCGTGATTCGTTTGTTGATCCTGAAGAGAAGTATCAAAAAGGTGGATATATCGATGATGTCGATTATTTCGATCACAAATTTTTCAATATTTCTTTTCAGGAAGCCCGAATTATGGATCCTAACCAACGGCTTGCTTTGGAAGTCGTTTATGAAACAATTGAAAATGCCGGATATAACATCGACGTACTTAATAATTCCAAAACAGCTGTATGGGTAACGGAGACGCCCATGAGTTATAAAACCTTTATTTTTGAAGAAGATCCTACATTAATCACCGGCAATCTCAGCTCGATGATTGCAGGGCGGATCTCCAGGTTTTTCAATTTAAGAGGTGGGGCCATGACTTTGGGTTCATCGTGCTCATCATCATTGGTGGCACTTCATTATGCATGCAATGAATTGAAACTTGATCAAATAGATTTTGCTGTGGTTTGCGGTCTAAGGCTGTTTTTGACACCGCCTCGCGTGGTGCATGAAGACATGGGCCTTATTTCTCGCACTGATCAGGTTTGTAGTTTCTCCGAAAATTCCAGTGGTACTATTTTCGGAGAAGCGATCTGTTCGGTATTATTGAAGCCGCTTTCAAAAGCGCTCAACGATGGCGATATAATTCATGGAATTATCAAAGGGTCGGCAGTTAATCAGGATGCAGCACTTTCTGGCAGCATAACCGCCCCGGATAGCTTTGCGCAATCTCAGGTTATAAAAATGGCCTGGGAAAATGCTAGAGTTGACCCGGAATCAATTGGTTTAATTGAGGCACATGGAACTGCAACTAAACTGGGAGATCCAATTGAAATTGAAGGCCTTGATCAGGCATTTAGCCAATTCACAAGTAAGAAAAAATTTTCTGCGCTAACTGCTGTAAAAACATATATCGGGCATGCTGATTGTGCCTCCGGCATCTCCGGATTAATTAAAACAATTATATCCCTTAAATACAAGAAAATTTTTCCCTTACTGAATTTTACTAAGCCTAATCCTTTCATTGATTTTGAAAATTCAGCTTTATATCCGGTGACTCAGACTACAGACTGGATTACGGATGATAAAAGAAGAGCAGGAGTTAGTTCTTTTGGCCTTGCTGGTACCAATTGCCATGTCATTCTTGAAGAAGGCGTCAAGCTGACTGATCTCATTTCTAATGACACCAGCGGGCCTTACCTTATAATCATAACGGCTAAGGACGAAACGGCGCTGAAGTCAAATGCAATCGCCTTACTGGATTATATTTCTACTCACGATGTTTTAATAGAAGACATCTCTCACACACTTAATCTTGGCAGAAAGCATTATGATTTCAGGATCGTACTTACCGTGAAGGATAAACAAGATCTTATAAATAAACTTAGTCACCCTACATCCTTAATCAATAAAACTGCAAAACAGCGAAAAATTGTTTTTATATTTCCGGATCAGCAGCAGGCATTTAACAAGCAGATTGCAGATTTGAATAAATATTCCTCTTTTTTTGCTGCACTTTATCAGCAAACGCTTAATCATTTGTCTGGAAGCATTAATAATGTCAACGAAGACGTCCTGCAATCATTTTTATTTCAGTACTGCTTTTCCCTGTTGCTGGATTCAAAAGATATCGACAAAGTCTATTGTGGTGACGGCCTTGGACAGATTACCTGCTCTGTACTCTCGGAAGAAATTACACTCGGGGAAGCAGCGAAGTTACTGGAGAATTATAGCATGTCAGAGAAAGTAGATGTAAGTGAACGATGCCAGAGATTGATTGATGGTTTCAAATCAGATGATGTTATTTTTATTGAATTGGGCGGAGAGGGCAATATTTCCTCTACTATCGCAAGCCTGAAAACTTCAAATGATAAATTCGATGTGCCAAAAACTGGAACTTCCCGTCCGGAAATGATTGGGTTTATAAGGCAGCTTTATGAAGTTTTTTATCCACTTATCTTTAACAGGTTTAATCTCCTTTTTGGCGGTTGTAAGATTGAATTGCCAGCATACAAATTTAATAAGATTCGTTGCTGGATAGGCAATACTGCGCAGGCAGTACAGGATTATCAACTCCGGTTTGATAACGAATTGAAGGACCGGATTGCTGGTAACCGAACTCCGACTTCAGACATAATCACTAGTCCGGAACCGCCGGTTTACTTTCAAAACTGGTCGGATACCGAAGTGAAAATTACGAATATCTGGCAGGAAGTACTCAAGACTGAAACCCTTAAGTTGACAGATGATTTTTTTGAAATAGGAGGTCACTCACTTAATGGTAATCAGGTTGCTAATAAAATAGATGCAAAGTTTAAAGTGAAGTTTGATCTTGAGGACCTTTTTGACTGCGGAACCATATCAGCATCTGCCGCCCTTGTTGACGAACGGCTCCAACTCATTCAAAGTTTACAGAGTGCAATAGATATCATACCAGTTCCCGTACAGGAGAATTACGAGGTGTCGCACGCTCAGCAAAGGCTCTGGATCTTAAATGAAATCGGTATTGATATCCAAAAAGCGTATAATATTTCGTGGACTTATTACCATGAGGCGACGCTGGATTTACATGCGTTTGAGCAGGCGATCGACTTTATTATAAAACGACACGAAAGTCTGCGAACCAGTTTTAAATTGATAGATAATATTCTGAAGCAGCAAGTACATTTAGACTTTGAAGCAAGGAATAACATTCAAATATTGAATATTGAAGGTAGTAACGACGAAATAGAATTTATTGATAATTACATTTCTGCACTGATGGATCACCATTTCGATTTAACAACTCCTTCGCAGTTTGTAATTAAAATTGTCAGGGTTAATTCTGATATGTTTATTTTGGTATTCATTATTCACCATATCATATTTGATTGGTGGTCAAAAAATATACTTACCAGGGAGGTGATGGAATGTTATAATTTGTTTAAGAATAAGGTTGTGCCGTCGATCCCTTCATTAAAATTTCAATATAAAGATTTTGCGGCCTGGCAAAACCGACTCTTAAGTTCGGAACAGACTGCACTGGTTGCGACATACTGGCATAAGCTTTATCAGGATGGAATTCCGTCTCTGGAACTGCCCGCTGATTTCGCAAGGCCAATTCTGAAAACATATAATGGTAGGAGGCTAAATTTCTTTGTCAAGAAAGAACTGGGTTCGGCATTAAAAGAACTCAATAACAGCAATGACAGCACATTATTTATGTCGTTGCTCACTATGGTTAGTACACTTCTTTCCAGGTATTCTGGTCAATCTGAATTTTCGGTAGGTGCGTCCGTCGCAGGCCGTAATCATACTGATCTTGAAAATCAGATCGGATTTTATGTGAACACACTGCCCTTAAAAATTGTCGTTCCTGAAGCGGCAGATCTCGGACAATTCCTTAATACTGTTAAAAAAATGACGATTGAGTCTTTTGCCAATCAGTTATATCCGTTTGACTTGTTGGTCGCAGACCTCAATCTTAAACATGACAGAAGCAGGCATCCGATTTTTGATGTAATGGTCAACGTATTTTATGAGTCTGGATTTGATGTCGAACATATATCGGATAATGCCACTAATGATCCCGGGGCATACGAAAGTCAATCCATAATGGCGACTAAATTCGACTTCACTTTTAATTTCTTTGAACAAGCCGGGGCGATTTCATTTAATATAGAATACAATTCAGATATTTATTCGTCAGATCGGATAAAACGTATGGGTTATCATCTGATTAATCTGATGATTGCGTTTACTCATGATATCAGGCAATCTGTGTCTACTGTTAATTTTTTATCCTCTGAAGAAAAACTCCAACTGATTACCGGGTTCAATGTTCAGGAAACATTCTCAGCATCAAATGATAATTTTATTCAACAATTTGAAAAACAAATCGCCCGTTTTCCAGATAACATTGCAATACAATACAAAGGAACTGCTCTGTCTTATCACCAGTTGAATAAAAAAGCAAATCAGCTTAGTTCTTATTTGATAAATGAAATTAGGCTCAAGAATAACGATCTTGTTGCAATTCATCTTCAGAGGTCAGAATGGACTATAATTGCAATTATCGCGATTTTAAAGGCTGGCGCCGGTTATCTTCCAATTGATATAAATTACCCTGAACAAAGAAAATTATATATACTAAAGGACTCCGGAGCGGTGTGCATTTTGACAGACGATGATTCAAATGACCGGATGCCGGTTACAGAAATTGAGATGGTCAATCTCTCCAGAATCGACAGGAAATTATTAAGTCAAAATACTGAAAACCCTGAAGTTCCCAGTTCACAACATGATGTTGCTTATGTTATTTATACCTCCGGCTCAACTGGTTCTCCAAAAGGATGTGTCATTGAGAATAATAGTCTTTTAAATTATGTCGAGTGGGCCTGCCGGTATTACTTTAACGACACATCGTTTGGTCATTTAGGTTTTTTCACTTCGTTAAGTTTTGATTTCACCGTTACCAGTATCTTTTGTCCTCTTTTAACTGGAAAAAGTGTTATTGTCTTTGAAGAGGAAATGGCGCTTGATGAAATTTTGCGACATGTTTTTAGTCATGATACCGCTATAGATGCGGTCAAACTTACGCCCGCTCATATTTTAATACTTAACGAATTAAATATCAGTAACACGAATGTCAGGCTGGTAATCGTTGGTGGTGAAGCCCTGACCACCAGGCATGTTGAAATTTTAAAAAGAATAGATAAAAATATAACTATTATAAATGAGTATGGACCTACAGAAGCGACAGTGGGCTGTATTGTGAAAAATGTGCAGTCTTCTGAGGAATATATTGTTATTGGAAAGCCAATCCACAACGCGAAAATTTTCGTGCTGGATAAGTTTTTCAATCTTCAGCCCATTGGTATCAACGGTGAGATCTGCATAGGTGGTGCAGTATTGGCAAGGGGGTATCTCAACGATCCTGAATTGACTGCTTCCCGGTTTATTGCCAACCAACATATACCTGGTGAACGCCTTTATTTGAGTGGTGACAGAGGGAAATGGTTAGCAAATGGAGATGTTGACTACGTCGGGCGAATTGATACGCAAATTAAAATCAGAGGTAACCGGGTGGAGCCGTCTGAAGTTCAGCGAACCATGGAAGGTTATGTAGGAATAAGCGCAGCTGTAGTTCTCTTAAAAGGCGATGGAGACAATAAATACCTGGTAGGGTATTACAAAGGTGCCGAGTCGACAAGTCAGACCGATCTGAGAGTGTATCTGTCAAAAATAATACCCGGGTACATGATGCCTGCATATCTCGTACGAATGGCAGATTTTCCGTTAACATCTAATGGGAAGCTATCTTACGACGATTTCCCCGACCCCGTATTAATTGGTGTTGGTGAATCAAATATATATGTGGGTTCCCGGAACAGTTTGCAGCAAATGTTAATTAACACGTGGGAAAAAGTTCTGGGAAGGAAAGGAATAGGTATTACAGATGATTTCTTCGATTTTGGCGGAGATTCACTTAAAGCCATTCTGTTGTCAGGGCAGCTTCCCAGGCTTGGTTATGAAATGTCCATTCAGGATCTATATAAAAATCCAACCATCGAACTGCTTAGTTCCGTTATCAGGACGAGAAATATACATGAGTTTGATCAAGTGGATCAAAAGCCAGTGTCCGGAGCTGTGCCCCTCACACCGATACAACACTGGTTTTTCAGCAACAATCCAGGCCGGCATCATTATAACCAATCTGTTCTTCTTTACTCTCCTACAGGCTACAAAAGCGAGCTCGTAATTGAAGTATTACGAATGCTTCAGACGCATCATGATGCACTAAGAATGACTTTTTGTTTTACAAATGTTGATGACCTTAGCCAGATTGAGCAATATAATCACGACATCGATTTTCCGGTTTATTTAGAGGAGTATGATTTACGCGGGCAGCTGAACTGGCAGAAACAACTGGAGGTACATGGACGTGTACTCCAGGCCAATATTAATATTGAAGAAGGGCCACTTTTACGCGCAGCTATTTTTCGCATAAACGAGGGCGATAGACTACTGCTGGCAATCCATCATCTTGTTATTGATGGTATCTCCTGGCGTATTCTGTTTGAAGATTTCAGCAGGCTTTATCAGCAATTGGTCGAAGGTGAGGACTTAATTCTGCCTCACAAGACAAAATCTTTCCAATCCTGGGCGATGAAGTTGGCGGAGTATTCGAATAGCCCCGCGTTTCTTAATCTGCAAAGGCCTTACTGGGAAGAAATTGAAAGAAAAGGGATAAATAGCCTGGTTTTAAACAAACAAGCAACAGAAAATTTGGTTAAAGACAGCGCATACATTGGTTTGGAACTAGACGAAGGGAGAACCGAAATTTTATTAACGAGACTTAATCGGTTTTATGGAGCCGAAATCAATGATATCTTACTGACCGCACTCGGTCTTTCGATAAGCTCGGCTTTCGGAGTTGAACAGGTTCTTGTGGCGCTGGAAGGGCATGGCCGCGAACCCATATTTGAAAACTTCGATATTAGCAGAACAATAGGATGGTTTACAAGTTTATATCCCGTTCTGTTAGAAGTTCCTGATGGAAGCCCGTTATCGCAACAAATTAGGGGTGTATCGGAAATGCTAAAGCAAATACCTGACAAAGGAGTAGGCTATGGGTTGCTTCGATATCTTACCAAAACTCAAAATAATGATACTCCACGACTAGATTCGCGACCATCTATTATATTTAATTATCTGGGTCAAATGGATGCTGATCTTGATAATTCTTCCTTGCAAATGTCGGATGAAGCACATGGGGAAACTGAAGAAGACGAGAGATCGAGAGATTTTCTTATCGATATTAATAGCGTCGTTCTAGGAAGGAAACTTAAGGTATCCATAACCTATAATAAGTTGTTTTTTAGTCACGAAATAATGGAAAAGCTGCGCGCTGCGTACAATCATATACTTTACAGCATAATAGACCAGGCTGACGCAAATCAAGTTCAAATCGAACAGGATTTGCCAAAAGAAATAACGGCATTTATTTCCGGTGATGATATTACAACCCTTTGGCTCGAAATAAAATCCACTGCTAACACCAATGAAGAAATGATATCTGGTCTTCAAAAAATTTGTGCGCAGATATTTGATAAGAATGTAATAAACCGGCACGAAAACCTTCTGGAACTTTCATACGGCAAGGGTATTTCAATTGTACTGCTACATGATCTCTATAAGATATTAGATCCGAAATTTACAATGAGTGATGTTTTTAATGCTCCAACAATAAAAGAACTCGTTGAAAGAATACAAGGCGATAAATTTGTTGTAGATAATGGCCTGGTAAGATTAAACGAAATCAGTGAATCGAAAACAACGATGTTCATGATACCACCGGCTATAGGGATCCCCGATCTGTATCTGCCGGTAGCTAAGGTATTGGATAGGACTTTTAATTGTTATGGGTTTTTATTTAATGGCTATGACCTTGAAGGTGATCTGTGTGAATCACTGGACTATCAGTTAGAATATTATGTCAAGTCTATTGTTGATATTGAGGCCGGGGATACAATCATGCTGTTTAGCTATAGCTGGTCGGTATCTTTTGCGTTTGAACTGACCAAAAAACTGGAAAATGCCGGCAAGACAGTGAAATTAGTTATGATAGATATGTGTATTGATCACAAGCTCTATCAAACTTCCCATCAGTGGGAGCTTGATGAATATGACCGAACGTTCGAAATAAATCTTGAAGATATGCCGGATGAATACCGTAAAAAAGTGAAAAAGATTTTCATGAACAATAACAGGAATTTTTTAAATTACCAAACGACCGGCGTAGTGAATGCAGATATCCTCGCCATCGAAGGGACCAATAATATTGAACAAGTAGGCATGATTGTTTGGAAAGACTTCACCAGAGGGTCGTTTACTCATAAAGTTCTGCAGGCTGATCATTGGAATATTCTCGGTGATAAACAACTGCTTTCCTTATCGGCAGATATTGAACGATTTTGTAAAAAAAATGAGTACAGTACTACCGAAATGCATCACGCTTTGACACACCAGTCGAATGTCGGGTTATAAGTTTTACTATTAACAATTGTTAAATGAGTAATTATTAGAACGCTTTCTATAAAGAATTATGAAATGGAGATTTTTAAAATTTTACAGCGCAAATCTAAGGTATTCTATCTTTTCCTAACGCTGATGGGATTTACAAATGCAATTTGGAGCAATTCATTACTGGTTCTTATCAGTAATAAAATTGCTGGAACACCGCTGCCATTTTTTAATGATTATGATTTACTCGTTTTCGTTGGTATGATAGTCACGTCATTTTTTATTAGTAGGCTGTTTCAATCTTTTATGCTTAAACTGTCTATTGAAATTTCTTATGATATGGTTAACCGTATATTTAACAAATTGAGATACGCGGCCTATGAGAAGTTTATAAAGTTTGGTAAAGAAAAGGTCTATTCTTTACTGAGTGACACACAAATAGTCAGTGATTTTCCTCAACATTTCATAGAGGCGTTTAATTCGCTGGTTTTGTTTTTGGTTGGAATTTCATATCTTTTTTATATTTCATTTCCGGGGGGGCTCACTGTTTTCCTGACACTTACTGCACTAGGAATAATTTACTATTATAAAACACGAAGTATAATAAAATATGTATCTCAGGGCCGGGAACTGTCCGACATTTATCATCGAAATATTAATGATCTTATTTCAGGTTTCAAGGAGATTAAGATGAGTTCCGCCAAAGCTAATAATTTATGTATCAGACTTGACGAGAACAGGCGGAAAGTAAAAGGCTTAAATATAATTATGTCATTGAAGTGGATGAATAATGACCTGCTCGGGCGATATTTTTGGTTTATAACTATTGGTTTGATTCTTTTCGTGTTACCTCATTTCTTTTCGTTTGATGCTCAGATGATAAGTAGTTTCATCGTGACCCTATTGTTTCTCATGGGACCGGTAGGCGCTCTTATCGGCGTGATTCCATATTATTCGAGAATAAAGGTTGCTATTTCCAAGCTCAGTGATTTCGATAAGAAAGTAGACTTGGAAAGTCTCAGCGAAGTTAATAGTGCTTCAGGCAGTGTTTTTGCCGGTCCTTTTTCGACTCTTCGCTCAAGCCAGATTGAGTATGAGTACCATGATAAAGAACAAAAGGCTACGTTTTCGGTTCATATTGAAAATTTTCTGTTGCGGTCTGGCGAGACGGTTTTTGTGACTGGAGGTAATGGTAGTGGAAAGACGACATTTTTAAATATTATTGTTGGTTTGTTCAGGCCGGATTCGGGAAGTATTTATTTCAATGACATCCTCGTTGATGATACCAATTATATTGATTATCGCGACAAGATAGCTGTAATTTTTGCTGACAATTTCATGTTTTCTGAAAACTACGAAAACATCCAAATATCTGAAGAAAATCAGGAGCTGATATCTCTCATTGATCTTTTACAAATGACTAATCTGATAAAGATCGACAAAGAAAAGAATAAGCTTGACATTGAACTATCAAAGGGTCAGCAGAAACGGTTAAGTATGATTTATGCGCTTCTCGAGAATAAAGATATACTCGTATTGGATGAGTGGGCTGCTGATCAGGATCCTATATTCAGAAAATATTTTTACAATCACTTTTTAAAGAGGCTTAAAAAAATGGGTAAAACGATAGTAATAGTTACTCATGATGACCTTTATTACGGCAGTGCTGACAGGATTGTCAGGTTCGATTTTGGTAGAATAACTAAAGATGAATTGGTGAATTCCCCAGTTCATTATTAAATCGTTTATGATGAAGATTGTTTTTTTGCCATTTGCAGGCGGTTTTCAACACTCATATTATAATTTTCAACAAAAGGCTCTTAAATGTGGCATCGACATTCTTTCTGTAGAACTTCCGGGTCGGGGTAGTAGAACGAATGAACCATTGCTCACCGACCTTAATGAAATGGTCGATGACGTATATCAACAGATACGGGGAGCGATAACTATGCCATATGGCATTTTTGGTCACAGTATGGGAGCGTTGATAGGTTATTTACTCACGCGCAAAATTATAAGGGAAAAGCAGCGAAAGCCTTTTCATTTATTCTTGTCAGGATGCGCCGGTCCTTCAGTTAAACCTAAAGATCCCCCCTTACATAGTCTTAATTCCCAGGCTTTCAGAAACAAGCTCAGAGAGCTCGGTGGATCGCCTGAAGAAATACTTGAGAATGACGTGCTGCTCAACATCTTTGAACCGGTAATTCGTGCTGATTTTCAAGCTGTCGATAACTTCACCTATAATGAAGATAACCGGCTGGATATTCCAATGACCGTTATGATTGGAAGGGAAGAAAAAATAACCGTCCAGGATGCGAGAGCCTGGCAGGCTGAAACGACAAAAAATATTGATCTTATCGAATTTCCAGGAAATCATTTTTTCCTATTCGGTAAGGAAGAGGAAATTATTAATATTATATCACGTAAAGTTAATAGCTGGATGTTTTATTAAAAGAACGTCCAAAAACATTTAATATTTGACTAAGATTTATCATACAAAGCTGGAATCTGATCCCTCACAGGAAATGATTCAACGTCGTCTTGCTCTATTGCCTCTTGAAGAGCAGGCGAGGCTGCTTAGGTACAGAAATAGATCAGATCTTTTTATGAGTCTTGCGGGCAAGCTTTTGTTATTTAATAGTTTAATCGATTTTGATTTAGATCTCAACGACCTAAAGGGGCTCAGGGTCTCATCTTATAAAAAACCCTATATCGAAGGATATGAATATCTGTTTTTCAGTATTTCACATTCCTCCTCTATTGTGGTAATCATCGTCAGTGATGAAACCATTACTGGTATAGATATCGAACAAATTACCGAGGTCGACATTGGGTCTTTCACAGAATTGGGTAAAATAGCTGGATTTGATAAGTTGAATAATGGCAGTGTATCACCAAAAGACTGTTTTTGCTACTGGACTCAACTTGAAGCGGTTTTAAAGGCCAATGGAAAAGGATTTCATAGTGAACTGGAAGCCATTCGATTTCTGGACAATCAGGCTCACATTGAGGGCAAAGTCTGGCATTTGTATAATCTTAATAATTGGGATGGGTTTTGTTGTCACTATTGTACTTCTGAGAAACTTATGCAGCCTGAAATAATTTTTGTGAAGGATATTTTTCGACTTCGCGACAATAATTAAATAATAGACGGTTTAACCAAAAATAACTGAGTAATGTGAGCAATCAAATTTCCAGATATCTTGAAGAGAAGATAAGATCTTATGATCAGTTTTTGCAATTCCATGAAGAGCGGGAACCAGCGGCGGAGATATCTGAAGTACCCTTTTTGTATTTTTTCGATATCCCTAAGCAACTATCGGAAATACAGTTTAATGTCTTTCTCATCGATCCGGACCTCTACAAAGAGGATCATGGTACTTTTCAGTTTATGATTAACAATCTTGAAAAATCTTATGGAGTAAACTCGATAGAACAGGCTAAGTATGTTGTCTTTCCATTTAATATTTACTGTTTCAATCACGCCAGGAAGGCCGTCTTTATGGAGGTTCTTAAAGATCTTCGGGTTCTTGCGGGCGACAAACCGGTTATAATGTTCAGCATCGGAGACTTTTGCTTGCGCACCTCAGTGCGTTCTACATCATTTGAGAAGCAAATTTTCAAAGATATAGATTTAAGCTTCTTTCCTGACTGGATAACACCTACTGATATTCTCATTCATTTCGAATCAACAAAAGATTTCGTTGAAACAGATATCGCAGTATTTCCATTAATTCAAATTGACCCCATTAAAACTCACACTCAAACACGGAATATTCTTTATTCTTTCGTCGGTACATACTACAAGAAAGGCTGGCCTGACGGGTTTGTGCGCGGAGCAAGTTCAAAGCTTATCTGGGACCGGCTTAAAGCAATGAGCCATTCAGTAATCATGCTTCCGGATGAACTGTTATGCGACGATGGAAATAATCCTTTTTTTGAGATTTCGAAAAAAAGCAAGTTTACTTTATGTCCACGAGGGATATGTTGCTGGACCTTTCGGTTATTTGAAGCCATCTTATGCGGATCAATTCCGGTGATCTTATCTGACTCTTACTTGAAGCCATTTCCGGATATTATTCCATGGGACAGTTTTTCAATAACATTGCCGGAGTCCGAATTGGGCAATGTTGACAATTATCTTACGGGCATTAATGATAAAACTCTACTTGAACTTTCTGAGAATTTAAATGCCAATCAGCATTGGTTTACCAGCGCCGGTTTGTTACGGTTATTACGCAGCAAGTTAATTGAGAAAGCAAAAACAGATCGCAGTCTGGCTTGATATTTAAGGTTTTATTGAGACGCTCTTCGTAAGGGATCGGGTATTAAATTTCCTGCTACACATCAATTGCCGACAAACACGGACGGGCGCTTGATGTAAGTTTCAGGCGAAGATCGTTCACCCGATCAAAGGAAAGATCTATATGCAAGGCATTAAAAATGTCCCTTATTTTATACTTCGGATTAATCTTGCCGAAAATTTTTTGCGCAAAAAGGTCCTCGATCTTTTCGGTCGCTGGAAATTTTACATCATCGGTCTTATGATATTCCAGCTTACTGTTTACGAGATATTTTTCTAGCTGAAACGTGTTTTTTTCAAAACTACTGTTCAGGAAGTCTTCACAAACCATATGTTCTGTTTTGCGTTTGAAAGAGGAATTTTTTCTTTGAAAATAAAACCATAACATCGGCGACTCATTGAGCAATAATAAATTTGAAACCTGCCAGCGTTTGATGTCATCGAGATGTTTATAAAATTCTTTTATTGGCGATTTCTTAAAATCGAAATTCCATGTCATTAGGTTTTTGCTGGCATCGAACTGACTGAGGCAGGGCATTAAGGTTTCGAGGTTGCAATCAACAGCTAATTGGTTGAGTGATTCGACGGTATAGCTAAATTCTATAGGTTGCAATAGAGTATCTGCTACCTGTTCTTCAGGACAATCTGCATAGGTCTTCAGCAAAGCACCCATCAGCGTTTCTTCCGGAACTGTTTTCATTAGCTCCCTTACAAGAGACAATTCAAAATCAAGGTCAACTGCCTTTAGGCTGTCATAAAAGCCTCTTACACTTTTCTGACATGCGGTAGTAAGTAACCTATGATAATAATTATATACCATAAGTTCAAGAATTCCATCCTTTTTTAACGAACCCGAAATTTTTTCGAGTGTATAGCCTGGATTTGCATTGTGATGGATAACACCTGTGCAGATAATATAATCGAAGTAATCAGAATAGTTTATATTATTTATGCTTGTCTCTTCAAGTTTCAGGTTTTTCACACCTATCTGGTTTGCATTTTTCTGACACAGGTCGAGAGACTTTTTCGACAGGTCGGTACCCAAGACTTCAGCTTCTGGGAATTTCAGTGCGGTAATTAGTGCCTGATTAGTGCCACATCCCGCCACCCAAATTTTTACCTTTCCTCTAATCCGGTCATGCTTAAAATATCCGAGATCCTGATTTAGAAATTTCATCGCTACTCCGGGAGGGTATGACAGAAAAAATGCAGGGGGCCAGGGATAATTATATCGTCCATAAAAGTCTTTATTTGTTTCATCAGCCTGGTTCGGCGAAGACGCCAGCTTAATATTAAATAAATCGTGTTCGGTCATTAAAATGATTTTTTACGCAAATTGATAACTTTTAACGTGTTCTCAGCGGAAATGATCAGCAAATCACTAACCTGCTTAATTACTTACTATGATGTCTCCAAAAGGCCATTTCCCAGATGCTCAGTTTGCATACTAAGTGCAATTGTATTCAATACCAACTGCCCGGACAGGACTTGCATCTGCATTTGGTATATTCAAAGGGAAACAGGCAATCAAGAATTCTTTGCCAATTAAACTGGCTAAATCGTTGAGATTTTCGATAATAACCATAGATTTTTTTAGTATTAGTTTATGAGTAGGATAATCCAGAGAGTCAATATTGTCTATCGATACACAATCGATTCCTATACCCTTAAGATTTTGCTCGCACATAAAAGCTACACAATCGCGTGACATAACAGGAAAACCCGTAACATAATCCTGTGTTCCCCATTTTTTTGACCAGCCGGTATAAAAAAGCACGAAGTCGAGATTCCTTAATTCGGCTTCATACTGTATAACTGCACTCGCCGGTATTTCGGAATGCGGTTCGAGATAACTGCAATCTATTACCTTGGCCTTTCCAATAAAATCTCTTATATGATAGTGATCAAGAGAGGGAGCTTTGTGTATCATATGGCTCGGAGCATCGACATGGGTGCCCGTGTGAGAGTTCATAGAAATGCTCATCTCTGAGAACCCATCAACAATTACAGAACTTGTCTGCTTAATCACTGGTAATAGGCTTCCGGGAAACACCGATATATTATCATCAATGATATGGGAAAGGTCGGTTATTTTTTTAAGCTGCATGTAATGTCCTCTCAGGCTAATTTTGTTAATTGATAAATAGCCTCGCGTTTTAGTAGTTTTCTATTAAATTTATGCAGATCGGGTAAGCTTACTCAAACTCAGCACTTCAACTATCTCGTCAAAACCCCTTGCTTTTGCAATAGAAAGGGAGGTTTCGCCTTCATATTTTGAACTGGGAATATCAGTATTTGCGCCAAGTTCCAGAAGTGCTTTTACTATGTTTATATACCCTTGTCGCATGCTTTTAATAAAATTAGTTTCCCCTTCAAAATTTTTGTGGTCAATTGAAATACCGTCCTTAAGGTAAACGTTTATCAGATCTTTCAACACATCTTTATCAACAGTTTCCATTCCTATTCCATCTACAATCTCGAAACGATTCCACCAATAGTTAACGCTTATAGACGTATCCATAGAAAGTACTTCGTGCCACCAGTACATAGGGAGATATAGGATATCTCCCGGTTCCAGAATCAGTTCAATAGGATGGGCCTCTTTAAATCGGGGGAAATCACCGAGATGTTCCTTGTCGACTAAACTTACATGTGTATAGTTTTCCCGGATACTGGGATATAAATATTCGCTGTCTGCCGGCGGATACAACATTAGTTTCTTACTTCCTACAACCTGCGATAAAAAGTTATGCATGTTGTCGTAATGAAGTGGTGAGAGACAATTGGCCCCACCAAACCAGAGATTAATACTTTTTGAATTGTCGCTGTCTTGTATCCATGGAATATCGCCAAGATCTTCAAGAAGTTCGCTATAGTTTTCGCGAATCGAAGATTGAGCGATATAATAGGAATTATTTTTCTTAATGTGCTCAACAGCTTCTTCAAATGAAATCTTAACTGCTGCCACTTCATTCCTGTGGTAATTATATACCCCTTTCGCGTTGTAGCTTAGAGTCACCATCTTGGACTTGTACAACTCTTTTAAATAGTCAGGACTCCAATTATTAAAAGCCTTGGAATTTTTTATAAACCCTTTAATAACTACAGGTGTGCTTGTTTCAAAGTATAAAGAACAAAATTCTGCGTTTGAAAGGGTAGTTACTACTGGAATTTCATTTAGCATTATTTTAAAAAATTAATTTGGAATGAATAAAGTAGACATACTAATTATGAAGAGAGATAAAAGGTATTCCTAAATTTAATAATATTCAGCATTTTATTGAAAAAATTTTATCTTTTGTTTCAAAATACTTAATCGTATATCACATGAATGCAGAGATATACAATTATTCAGAATGAGTATCTGATAAAACATTTCTTTTGCAACAGTTAAAAAGGGAACCGCTTTCGCTAAAACTTAGAACCCGGCATCCCGATAAAAGATGATAAAAATGCTCGAAGCTCTTATATATCAGTTCTTTTCCTTTTCGGGCTAAAATCAAATTTGTCTCACGCAAATAGCTTGCCAGCACGCTTGCTCCACCCTGAACACTTATATAGTACTTACAACAAGCATGTAAAAGAAGCTGGAGTTAGTTGAAGGTTAGATCGCTGTTCTCACGGGCCAGATGTTGGATGGGAATTGCTAATGGAAAATTTTGTAATAGCTTATAATCAATTAAGTCAAATACGTCCTGGTGATCGCCTATTATACATATATTTGAGAGGCGAATATATGTTATTGAGTATTTATCAGAAAATGTCCTGAAAATACTTTCTAAATCTGAAAGGTTTAAATAATTAATCAGTGCCATGTCCCATTCAATTGAAATTTGTTGTGTATTATCAACAGAGGTTTAGATAAGAAGAATTTGATCAGCGCTAATCCGGACAGCAATTAATTTGTCCTGAAACCTGCAGCTTTTATCATGAAAACTCCATACAGGTATTAAATTTCTGATATAAGTGTTAATCCCTATCTGATGTAAATTTTACAATTTGTGTTTTTACAACGAAAGCAGATATATAATCCATTCCGGATGCAATCAAATAATGTTGAGTGACACGAATGTTCGGCAAGAAGTTAAAAGGCAAACGCAGTCAGATGGCTGGTGTTCCGTATGAAACTATAAGTTATTCCGATTCTGTAGAGTTTGCAATAATTAAAATAGTGTTTTAATTATCAAAAGGAGCAAAGGCAATTTTCAATACCCATCATTTTGCCATCCCGTCTGGACTGTGATGTTTTGTATTTCTGTTTGTGGCACCGGATATACTTTTCTAAACGGTGCAACTAAAGGAAAAATCGTTTGCATCTGACCGGTACGAACTATATCGAACCAGCGATCACATTCCAGCGCAAGCTCAAGTCTTCGTTCTTTATAGACTGCAGTCCGAAAACTGGCCTGGGTTGTCAGTGTAGCAGCTGTAAGTGGCGTGATGCCTGCATTAGTACGTACTGCATTTAACGCAGTGAAAGCGGTTGCGTTGCCATAAGCAATTTCATTAAGGGCTTCTGCGTAAATCAACATCGCTTCGGCAGCCCGCACAATCGGAATGTCCGTACTTACCTCGTTATTCACCTGAGGTCCATTGTACTTCCCGGGACGCTCGCCACCCGCGCTCGTCGGTGCAACCAATGCTTTCCTGTTATCATTAGGTTCAAATAACGACTGCGGAAGGATCACTGCATTATTACCTCCAACATTCCGTAAGCGATTGTTCTGACTCGCCGATTCTCCGATGCCTCCCAGGAGGAATCTTGCAGAGAAGATAATGTCGCGGCTTGTCTTTGTTGCATTGGGAAATGTGGTTGGCTGCGGAACAAGGCCGACGGCTGTTCCTACATTAATCGCATCGATA
>Ga0193752_1001345_pt1 | contig 20588 bp, 20 predicted proteins | sample H1c1metaG_FD_144924 | JGI IMG/M metagenome (GOLD analysis project Ga0193752, IMG submission 144924) | Soil microbial communities from a riparian zone of the East river system, Colorado, United States - H1c1 | ecosystem: Environmental > Terrestrial > Soil > Riparian zone | place: USA: East River...
CAGATAAAGATGACCTGCGATACAGAAAACAAACAGCTCGAAGAAGCATTTAATTATTTCTGTCTTGAAATTCAACCCAAGATTCAACCTTATGCAGATAAGCTAAACAGGAAATTGGTTGAAAGCCCCCTGACATCAAAACTGGAACAAGAGAAATACTTTACCTACCTGCGTAGTGTGAAAAAAAGTATTGAACTTTTCAGGGAAGAAAATATTCCGATCCAGGCCGAGCTAAGCGTCTTACAACAACAATATGGAGTTATATCCGGTAAGATAACGATCGAAGTTGAAGGCAAGGAATATACACTGCAGCAGGCGGCAAAATTCTTAGAAAGTCACGACCGAAAGCTGCGTGAATCGGTTTACAGGAAAATAAATGAAAGAAGGCTTGTCGATCAAAAACCTTTGGGCGATCTTTTCACAACGCTGGTTGGAAAACGCGATCTGCTCGCTAAAAATGCTGGCTTCCAGAACTATCGCGATTATAAATTCAAGGAGTTAGGAAGGTTTGATTATTCAAAAGAAGATTGTTACCAGTTTCACGAATCAGTGAAAAAGCATATTCTTCCGCTTGTTGATCTCGTTTATAAAAATAAGAAAAAACAACTTGGCCTGGAGACCCTGAGACCCTGGGATCTGGAAGCACAGCCCGAAGGGATAGAGCCATTGAGACCGTTCAAAACCGGCGAAGAGTTACTGGAAAAAACTATTGCCTGTTTCTCAAAGCTTCGGCCATTTTTTGCCGATTGCCTGAAGCAGATGCATGATATGAAGCACCTCGATCTCGACAGCCGTAAGGGAAAAGCACCGGGTGGGTATAACTGTCCGCTGGCAGAATCCGGGGCTCCTTTCATTTTTATGAACGCCGCTGGCCAGATGAGCGATGTAACAACGATGGTTCACGAGGGCGGTCATGCTGTTCATTCCTTTCTTAGCCATTCGCTTGAATTGAGTTCGTTCAAGGAATATCCAATGGAGATAGCCGAGGTAGCCAGTATGGCCATGGAACTTTTTACTTTGGATTATCTTGATGTATTTCTTGATAACCCTGAAGACATCAAAAGAGCAACAGAGCGCCAGTTGGAAAGAGTGCTTACGATTTTCCCCTGGATAGCTACAATTGATAAGTTCCAACATTGGATTTATGAGAACCCAAATTATACTCAGGATGACCTCACAAGTGCCTGGATAAGGATCCTCGAAGAGTTTTCATCCTCAGAAGTAGAGTTTTCAGGCCTTGAAAATTACCGCGCATCAAGCTGGCAGAGACAGTTGCATTTATTTGAGGTACCTTTCTACTACATCGAATATGGTATCGCACAACTGGGTGCAATCGGGCTATGGATGCAGTTCAAAAACAACAAGGAAAAAGCGTTGGACAACTATATGAAAGCGCTAAAGCTGGGAGGTACTAAAACCTTACCTGAATTGTACAGAGCGGCGGGACTGGTGTTCGATTTTTCTCCTGATCATATCAGGGAGTTAACAGAGTTCGTGAGAAATGAATATAATCATACGGTTAATTAGTGGCAAAAAAATACCCTTAACGTGGTATAGATTTATAAATCCAAGCCATTATCTTTGTAGACGTCTCTCAACAATCAGATAAATTAAGACTTTAAGTCTTTCAAAATAGCTACTAATCAGAGCCTTAACCAAAAGTCCCGGTGTTTCTACATCGGGGCTTTCTATTTTTAAACTTTTCTAAATAAGATTGTATTCATATAGTTAACCTCTGGTTAACCTCAAAACTTCCCCGGATAAGGCAAAATGGGGAACCAGCTGCCCGATAACAATAACTTAATTCTGGCAGCTTTTACAAATGCCATTAACGATCATCTGGAATTCAGTGGCTTTGAAACCTGTAGGAAGTTTTACAGGCGGAATCGTTACATGATCAAGGCAGATAGTATTACTGCACTTGTTGCAAACGAAATGAACATGATTATCATGATGATGGCCTTTGCTACAATCATCCTTACATAGTGCATATCGAATGGAATTGTCGCTGGTTGGAATGGTATGAATTATTCCCTTGTCGAGGAAAGACTGAAGGGTTCGATAAACAGTAACGCGGTCAAATTTTTCGCCGGTCTTTTTTTCAATATCTGAATGCGCAAGCGCACCATTACTCTGTAAAAAAAGTTCAAGAATTTTTTTACGACTACCAGTTACACTGAGCTGATTCTTTTTTAATATGTCATCGATAAAGAATTCCATTCTTCCCTAAAGTTACAAAAATCATTAATTACCAAAAACGTTGTTCGCGAACCTCTTTGCAGTTGTAGGCTCTTTCAGCAACTTTGGAACGTCCTTGTCTATCTCAGCCAGCTCGTCTTTTTTTAAGCCATCATAAATTTTCCGGACCTTTCCGTTTTTATCAACCAGGGCAATAAATTGAGTGTGAAGAAATTGCTGATCTATATTTCCGCCATTGTTTTGAGGATCATCCAGCAAATAACTCATTCTCGCTGCTGTATAAAGACTGTCTTTGCGACCTGTTAAAAACCACCATTTTTTTGTGTCGACTTGTAGTGAATCTGCATATTGTTTTATTCGTGCAACACTATCAGTAGCCGGATCACAGGTATGGGAGAGAATCACGAAATTGGGTTCGTTCCTGAACTTCTCATAAACAACTTTCATATTCGTGTTCATGATAGGACAGATACTTTTGCAGGTAGTAAAGAAAAACTCTGCGAGATAAACTTTTCCATAAACATCTCTTTCCGAGATCTGTTTTCCGTCCTGGTTTATAAAGGTAAACGGTCGTACAGTGCTCTGAACCGGCAGTTTCACATCTCCATAGCCAGGAATCATCCGGGTCATCACAAAATAAAATCCTACCGCCAGGACGGCGAAAAAGGCGATGTATGCTAGAAATCTCTTACTCATATCAGTTTATTGGCGCAAAGTTACAACGTGCCTGCAGCATAAAAAGTGCATTTAACGAATCTACTAACAAATCATTTGCAACTTAGTTGCAGTTGTGGCGATATTTCGATTATATTTGCAGTCATGAATTTTCGATTCAACTGGGATGCAATGGGAGTGGCCACTTCATTAGCATGTGCGATACATTGTGCAGTGTTGCCGCTTGTGCTGACCAGTTTGCCGGTTTTTGGGATAAATATTATAGAGAATATGAATTTCGAGTACTTTATGATCTTTCTTGCCGCTGGTATCGGAAGTTATTCCTTGTTGCATGGCTTCAGGAAACACCATCACAGCTTTTTTCCCCTTATTATTTTCCTTGTTGGTATTGGCTTCCTGTTCGCAAAACAGGTTTGGCACGATTTCGAGTATTGGCTTTTACCGATAGCCGTGGTGTTTATTATTGTTGCCCATTTGTTGAATTACCGGGCCTGCCGCATACATGACCATGCGCACAAGGAAGACTGCGATCACTAAAAGATTTGTTTACATTTCAAAAAACCCAACCAAAAAGCCACAAACTGTGTTATTTTTGTAATTAAATTCGTGAGTATGATCAAAACAGGAAATCCTGTCATCAGTATATATACCGAGATGACGCCCAACCCGGAAACAATGAAATTTGTTGCAAACAAACTTCTATATCCCGGAAAAAGCATTGATTTCGCGGAAATCAGTAGCGCAAAACCATCTCCACTTGCAACAGAACTATTCGGTTTTCCATTTATAAGAGCAGTGTTCATCGCCAGCAATTTTGTGACTTTGACAAAAACCAATGAAACAGAGTGGAACGATGTGGTACCTGTTATCCGCCAGTTTTTGAAAGAATACCTGGAAGAAAACAAACCTGTTGTAAACGAAGATGAGGTTGCAACAATGAAACAGGAAAGTTCCAATACTGTTGCAGCAGATGACGACGATGTTGTAAAACGCATCAAGGAGTTGCTCGAAAATTACGTGAAACCTGCGGTTGAAATGGACGGCGGTGCTATCCAGTTCAAAAGTTACAATGACGGGGTAGTAAACCTGATGCTGCAAGGCAGCTGCAGTGGTTGTCCTTCCTCTATGATTACCCTGAAAGCGGGAATTGAAGGAATGATGAAAAGAATGATTCCCGAAGTATCTGAAGTAGTTGCGGAAGCAGAATAACAAATTCATTTTATTATACTAAACCTTCCTGACCGGAAGGTTTTTTTTTATGATATGCAGGAAATCTTTCGTTTATTTTTGGAGGGCCTTCAAAAAACAACCTGGCTGGAATTTATTGCCGTTTTTTTTGGGATAGCAAGCGTTGTTTTTTCCCGTATGGAAAATATTCTCGTTTACCCTACCGGTCTGATAAATACCATTCTTTATACTTATTTCTGTTTGTTCTGGTGGAATCTTTACGCTGAAGCCAGCCTGAATTTTTATTATACAGTGATGAGTATTTATGGTTGGATACTCTGGGCCAAAACAAGGAATAACGGTAAAGAACATGTACTAAAGATTACAAAGTGCAGCCCGGAAGAATGGAAACAGTCCATAATTTTTTTCAGCGCTTGCTGGGCTTTACTGTACCTGGTGCTCAGGACATTTACAAATAGTGATGTGCCGGTTGCCGATTCATTTGCTTCGGCATCGGCATATACGGGGATGTGGCTGATGGCTAAGAAAAAACTTGAAAACTGGATTTGGTGGATACTTACGAATATTGCTTCCATCCCACTATATTTTTACAAACATGCAGTGTTTACAAGTTTTCAGTTCCTGGTGTTACTTGTACTTGCAATTATGGGCTATATAACCTGGAACCAAAAGATTAAACGGTCGGAAAATCTGAGATGGAAACAAAACGAATTGTGATTTTAGGGCCGGAGTCGACCGGAAAAACTACTCTTTCGACAGAGCTTGCGCAGCATTATAATACGGAATGGGTGCCGGAGTTCGCACGAGGCTTTCTCCTTAGCCATGGCATGAATTACGACTATGATGATTTGTTAACCATTGCGAAAGGCCAGCTAGCACACGAGATAGAAACTGAAAAGGAAATACTTCAGGATCCCGGGAACAAGGATAAGCTCTTGTTTATTGATACCAATATGTATGTAATGCAGGTATGGTGCGAGTTCGTATTCCAGAAATGTCATGCCTGGATACTTGAACAAATTGCTACAAGACCATATGACCTTTACCTTCTTTGCAATATAGACCTGCCTTGGGTTAAAGATCAACTCCGTGAATATCCCGATCTTGAAAGCAGAACCAGGCTCTATCATATTTATAAAGAGATTCTTATCTCCCAGGATGTTCCATGGATAGATATCAGTGGTGAATATTCTGATCGGTTACATATAGCCATCGATGCTGTTGACAAATGTTTTAAGCTAACCTTTTAGTTACCGGTCTTCATTTCGCTGTTTACCCGCGATGATATTGCATTATTTTTGCATCGTATGGATCTACTCGCTTTTGTAAAGAAATATCATAAGCTGGTTTTTTATGGAGCATGGTTCGCCATGAACATAATTCAGGCAGCGTCGACAGAGTTGCTTGATGATGAGGCTTATTATTGGATTTACAGCAATTTCCTGGACTGGGGATATTATGATCATCCTCCGATGATTGCACTGCTTATTAAATGTGGAACCTGGTTATTTCCCGGTGAACTGGGTGTTCGCTTTATGATTGTGTTAATTAACACCGCCACCTTACTGGTGATCCAGGTTTTACTTGAGAAGAAAAATCCCCTGCTGTTTTATGGAATCCTGATGTCGCTCGCAATTGCACAGGTAGGAGGTATCATAGCGGCACCGGATCTTCCTTTGATGTTTTTTACTGCAATGTTTTTCCTTTTATACCGGCGATTTACCAATAACATGAACATGGCAAACACAGCTTTGCTCGGACTGAACATTGCGTTTATGTTATATAGTAAATATCATGGAATCCTGATTGTTTTTTTTACCCTGTTGTCAAACCCCAAACTCTTTATAAAATATCAAACCTACCTGGCTGCCGGTATCGCGGTAATATTATTTAGTCCCCATATTTATTGGCAATACACACATGATTTTCCTTCTGTGCAATATCATCTTGTGGAAAGAAATGCGACGCATTACCGTTTTACTTTTACCATTGAATATCTGCTTGGCCAGCTACTGCTTGTGGGCCCTTTAATGGGCTGGTTGTTTCTCTGGGAGGCTTTCCGGCACCGTCCTTCATCACTTACAGAAAAGGCGCTGAAATATTCAATGATTGGTTTCTACCTCTTTTTCCTGGTTAGTACGCTGAAAGGAAGAGTTGAAGCAAACTGGACAGTCCCGGTGATAGTTGCACTAATTGTATTGAGTCATCAGTACATGGTTGAGCGACCTAAACTGCAAAAATGGGTATTCAATACCGTTATATTCAGCCTTGCAATTGTGCTGATCTTCCGCGTTTACCTTGTGATAGACATTCATGGTTCAAAGCTGGTAAAAAAGGATGAGTTTCATCAGAATAAAAGCTGGTCAACAGGTCTGCGTATGCAATCAGGGGGACTTCCTCTTGTCGCGATAAGTTCTTACCAGCAGGCATCAAAATACTGGTTTTATACTGGTATTGAATCTTATTCTTTGAATACCCCCGATTACCGGAGGAACAACTTCAATTACTGGCCGGTAAGCGATTCGTTACTTGGTAAAACAGTATTCGCATTAGGCCGGTATGATCCTTATATTTTAAAGGAAACCGTCCAGGGCAAGGGTGGGCAAATAAACGGTGGAGCGGTGATTGATTCCTTTTTTTCTTTTTCAAAACTCCAGTTCAGGGATATCAAAAACATCCGGGCTGGCAATGGACTGGTCTCGCTGGATTGTGAAATATCAGTACCGGCACACTATCTCAAAGTGTTCCGGCTTTCACCCTATAACCAGGCACTGATTCAGATTGGGGTGCTCAATAACGACACGGTTCCGGATTATTATTCAACAAATATCAGGGTTGATCAGATCCGGGAATTAAAAACAAAGATCAGGTTAAGTTTTCCTGTGCCTGTTGCAAAGGGTGAATATCTTGGCCGGCTGGCTACAGAATCGCGAATAAAAAATCAGCCTACGTTGAACAGTGCAACATTTGCATTTGACATGAAATAAATCAACATAAACTGAAACATACTATTGAAGTATGCGCTGTAACCCATCGTCATCCTGGAGGTTTGTCATTTGTTTAAGAATCCAGGGATAACGCGAAGCAACAAATTTTGAAAGCGGTTTAACGGTATATTTTTTGGGATTTCTGAGTCCTGCTGCAATCATTGCGGATTCAGATCTTGTAAGCCGTGAAGCCGGCTTTTTGAAGTATGATCTCGCCGCAGCCTCAATCCCATAAATACCAGTTCCCATCTCGGAAATGTTGAGATACATTTCAAGTATTCTTTTCTTACCCCAAACAATTTCGATGATAAATGTGAAGTATGTTTCAAATGCTTTACGCAGCCAGCTTCTGCCTTGCCAGAGAAAAACATTTTTCGCTACCTGCTGACTGATAGTTGAAGCACCTCTTATTTTTTTCGGATTCTTTTCATTATGCTCCATTGCTTTTTCGATGCTTTTCCAATCGAACCCATTGTGTTCAGGAAATAGCTGATCTTCTGAAGCGATCACAGCGATCTTTGCATAACTTGATATTTCGGAATAGGAAACATAATCGCGTTTCAATCCATCTCCTGTTATCCAACTTACAAACTGGGTTATGGTTACAGGGGGATTAACCCATTTGAGTATGAGGACATAAAAGAGGTGAAAAATGAAAAGAAAGATAAAAAGCCTCTTTAAAAATCTCAATACACGAAGACCCAATCCTTTTGTTTTGATAGCCATCCGGGTAAATACTTAGTTGCAACACATAAGGGCAGACCTTTAACGGCCACACATTATTAATAATTGCGCGAAGGAACATAAATTAATCGTATGAAGAGCTACATTCCCGCTGTTTATTTGCCCCTTGCATTCCTGACGTAGTGCACCTTGTATTTATTACCAACTTTATCTTTCCGGTTATTCAGGGTTTGAAGCAATATGCCTGTCCCCGCAATTCCTGCAGCAATACCTAAAGACAGCAATTTGTTCCCTTCATTCAATGACTCTTTCCTATACACAGTATTGACAAGTTCGAGGATGATGTAGCCAGTACCTCCAGCTATCATAATTATTGGCAATGTCGTCTGGGCGAAACCGCGTTTCCGCATAGTTGGACCATACTGGTTGCTAAAATAAAAAGCGGTGATATTACGGTGATCAAAACCAAAGGTGTAAAAAACAGTATCTATCGTTTGTCCGAACTCGGTTGAAACCAATTTTGTTTCCTGCTGCCTGATGAAAACCGAATCGTTCCTGATTGCAGTGATAAATCCGTTTAGTTGAAATCCGGTATTAGTCTTAGCTGATAAAAACGAGCCCTGGCCATAGGTTTTGAGTGTGCGGTTATTACGCTTTTTCAACACAATAAAATCGTCCTGGGATTTTAATTCTGCAATCATTAAAAAGCATATCACTGATAGTAGAAATCTTCTCATGTAACCATGCATTTAAAAATGAGCTAAGAATGCGAAGTTGCTGCAAAAAGTATTTTCATTTTTGCCTCAAAACTATATTCACTCTAATGTTTTGTTAATTGTCGGTAAGCTAATCAATTTTTTGAGGCGAAATAGAAGGCTCCATAGAGTAGTGCAAGTCCGAACCCGATAAGGATTGTGCCAGAAATTTTATTGATCAGCGAGACATTGTGAAGGGTAAGGCGTTTGCGCAACTTCCCGGCCATGATCACTTTCAATATATCTGCTACAATATTCAGCGCAAGGCAAACCGAAAATATAATGATACGTTCCTTAAATGTGTATTTCACTGCAAAAGTAGTCGCAGTAGTTAACCAGAAGATGAAAACACTTGGGTTCAGCGTATTGATAAGAAACCCGCTTGAAAACAATTTGACCATATCGAAGCCACTGAACCTTACTGATTTCCCTTCGGCATCAGTCTTGAGCGTAATTTTCTTAAAAAACAAATAGTAAATACCCATTGCAACAAGGAAAATACTGCCTATATATGCGATAATATTTCTATGCTCGAGCAGATCGGAAACCAGGGTGGAAAATGCATTACTCACCACAACTAATAATATATCACTTACCCAGACACCGGCTACAAAACTGAATCCGCCAACATGCCCGTTATTAATACTTTGTTTTATGATAGTAAAAATGACGGGCCCCACCGAAAGTGCAAGAATGAATCCAAGAGTTATACCGCTTAAAAGTGCCTGCCACATCTGTTTGGAAAATCTAAATATAGTGCTGGTTAAGAAAGGCGACAAATTACAAATAAATGCCGCAATCAATTGTTCTTAATAACCCCTATGTGTACCGGCTTATTGTTTGAGATTTGTCACGATCTGAAATAAACGGGCAGTTAAATTTAAAGTTTGCCAGTCTCAAGATACCGGGTCCACTCTTCGTTCATCTTGCCTTTCATTACGCGCGGAAATTTATGCTGCCCCCCGATTTTGCCTTTAAGTTCCATGAATTCCATGAAGGCCGCTTCAGGCAAAATTTTTACGTGAACATTTTTTAAGGCACTTTCTCTTTCAACAGCATAGTCATCATTCAGGCCCCTGAGCTTATCATCAATTTTTTTGCCCAACACTTCTGCATCAACAGCATCGTCACAGGCAACATACCACTGGTGAGCAAAAAATAAACCATCCGGTATCCCTGCAACTGTATATTCGGGAATTGAAATGTTCAGTTCATTTGTAACCAGTTGAATGGCTTTATTCATATTATCGACACTGAGATGTTCTCCGACAAGGCTCAGGAAATGTTTTGTTCTCCCTGTAATAATAATCTCAGATCTTTCCTTATTCACGAGTTTAACCGTGTCGCCAATCAGATATCTCCAGGCCCCGGCCATCGTGCTTAAAAGAATAGCATAGTTTTTGTTTTCTTCAAGTTCGTGGATCATCAGTTTTTTTGAATCCGTCAACAGGTTGCCGTCGGCGTCAAAATTCTGGTCATCAAAAGGCACGAATTCAAAGAAAATATGTTCGCTTAGTGCGAGCCTTAACCCGTCAGCATGTTGCCGGTCCTGGTAAGCAATAAAACCTTCTGAAGACAAATAGGTTTCTATATATGTGAGTGGTTTTGCAATAAGTTTTTCAAACCCCTTTTTGTAAGGTTCAAAGGAAACGCCACCATGAACAAAAAATGCCAGGTTTGGCCACATATCATGGATTGTTTTCAGATTATATCTTTCAATAATCTTTTCCATACACATTTGAATCCATGCCGGAACTCCTACAACAAAACTGATATCCCAGTTCGGCGCCTCCTCAACAATAGCTTCTATTTTTGTGTTCCAGTCTTTGGTACGGGCGATTTTTTTGCCCGGTTTATAAAAAGGGGAAAACCAGAATGGAACCTTTTTAGCGGTGATACCGCTGAGATCTCCTGAATAATATCCCGGCCCTTTTTGAAGATCAGTACTGCCACCCAACATCAACCATCCCTTGCTGATACTTTTTACCGGGATGTCGTGATATGTGCGAAGACTCAACAACTGTTTGATCATGATTATGCGATTTCCACGCATCAGATCGTTGGTTATCGGGATATACTTGCTTGCAGATTCTGAAGTGCCGGAACTTAAGGCGAAGAATTTTATTTTTCCAGGCCAGCAAATATCCGGTTTTCCTTCCAGCGTTTTATGCCACCATTCCTGGTAAATCGCATTGTAATCAAAAGTAGGAACCAGCTCCTGGAATTTTTTTTCGGGATGTTTGCTGAGGAGGATTTTGTCAAAATGGTAAGCCTGACCAAACTCGGTAAACCTTGCCTTTTTCAAAAGCCGTTTCAAAACCTTTATCTGCTGCCGCATGGGAGATTTTGGCGGTAGTCTTAAGGCTTTCGCAATCGAACGAGGAAGCGATAACTCAATTAAGGCCATTAAAGAGAAGCAAGGGTTTATTTTGCTATTGCCAAAATTAAGGTATTAAGAGGATAATAACAGTGTAACCCCTGTAAAATCAAGCGGATGACTGAGCTTATACAGCAGATCAACGATGTAGTACCTCAACTGAACCCTGGTTGTTTTTGGAATGACTTCCAATAATAGCCCCGGCCCTTGGATGGAATATTTTTTTGACCGGGCAATACTCGGATTCCAGCCTTTTTACCAGGTCTGTAACAGAAAAATTGTCTCCCAGGCAAAACACGATTTCATCTGCGGTTTGTTTTTCATCGCTAAAAACTTTAACGCTGCCAGGACTACGTTTAATAATAGCCGATAGAACCCGGATAGCCCCTGGATCACCTGTTGCGAAAGTCTTCAAAGAAGACCCGGTGACCATTGGTTGTAATTCCTGGCCCATTCCCGGAGCCAATGTTTTGAATTTGATCATTGCCCTGAGCATAACAATGTAGAGTGATGCCGCTGCGCCGGTGAAATGTTTTTGTACAAACCGGATCATCGCGGTGTAAAAACGCGAAGTATAAATTTTATCCTTACTGGTGCTTTCGCCTTTAAAATGGACAATGGTGGTTTCGGCAAAATAGTAGTTCGCAAAACCTTCCAGCTTTATCCGGTAACTGAGATCAATATCTTCTGCATACATAAAAAATCTTTCATCAAACCCACCGGTTTTGTCTAAGACCGAAGACCTGACCATCATCCAGGCACCACTCAGAATCGAAACCTCCTGGGTTTTCAGTTCGTCAAGATGCCCTTCATAATAACCCGCAAATACACTACTTCGGGGAAAAATCTTTATCAATCCTGTCATCTTACTAAAAGAATTCCAGGCTCCCGGGAAACCGCGTTTGGATTCCGGCAGAAAATTCCCGGATCCATCAATCATCCTTACCCCACAGGCGCCGGCAAGAGGAGTCGATTCCATGAAGCGGATGGTTTTTAAAAAACAGTCCTGAGCCACCAGCGTATCGGGGTTCAAAAACAACACATACTTCCCCGAAGCCTCTTTCAAAATCAGGTTGTTAGCCTTGCCAAAACCGAGGTTTTTTGAAGCCTGTACAAATCTCACAGAAGGAAATAAAGGTTGCAGGTATTCAAGACTATTATCATGGGAATCATTGTCTATCACCAACACCTCGGTTTGCCATCCTTCTGCCGATTTCATATATTCGATAGACTGTAAAACAGATAACAGGCAATGCTCAAGAAAATACCGAACATTATAATTCACTATTAACACCGAAAGGACCATCGACAGCGAAATACGATTTTTTCAATCACAAGGCAAAATGTTAAAAAAAGCGGCAAAAGTTCAAAATTCATTTTGGTTTGCGGAAAATTGATACATTTGCATCTTTCAATCTATTTTTTGTGACACCGACATCGACACTGACATCTAAACAATTCGAAAAAATTTCAAAGGCCCTGGGCGATAGTAATCGCCTCAAGATCCTGCATTTCATCTCCAATAAGGGAGGATGTGGACAGTGTTCAGATATTCATACTGTTGTTGATCTGGCTCAGCCATCAATTTCACATCATGTGAAAATATTGATTGAATCGGGGTTGATCGAGCCGGAAAAGGAAGGAAGAAATCACAAATACACGCTGAATGAGCCGATGCTTGATTTGTATATTCAGATGCTCAATGATTTAAAACATTGTCTCGCAAAGCCGCCGGATCAGAAAAATACTGACTCAAAAAATGTCGACCACAGGCATGTTGACCCAAAGCCTGTCGACCTCAACCATGTTGAACTTAAGCATGGAGATCTGCATCAGGACGACGTTGAAAAATAAAATTTTTTTGCCTAATACATCGAAAGTTGTAAATATATAAATGAATAAATGTTTCATAAATTAAAAATACCTGATATGATTAATCACCTCTTCAGCACTTATCAACTGGGAAATATTCATTTGCAAAACCGGCTGATAATGTCGCCGATGACAAGGTCCCGTGCAATCGGAAATATACCGAATGCCCTGATGGCCAGGTATTATGCACAGCGCGCGACTGCAGGACTCATAATTTCTGAGGGCATTGCACCATCACCCAATGGCCTGGGATATACCAACATACCCGGTCTCTTTAATGAAGAACAGGTAAACGGGTGGAAGCTGGTAACAAAAGCCGTACACAAAAGTGGCGGAAAAATCTTCGCGCAATTAATGCATACAGGCCGTATCGGTCATGTTTCAAATCTTCCGGCTGGTGGAATTGTACTTGCACCGTCGGGTGTAACTGCAACAGGCCAGATCTGGACAAACTCCGGATTGCAGGAAAATTCACAGCCAAGGGCAATGACGAAGGCTGAAATCAACAATGCTCAGAAAGAGTTTGTGGATGCTGCAAAAAATGCAATTGAAGCCGGTTTCGACGGGGTAGAACTTCATGGGGCCAATGGTTATTTGTTAGAACAGTTCCTTTCACCTTTCAGTAACCTGAGAACTGATGATTATGGCGGATCGGTTGAGAACCGGGCCAGGTTTGTAATTGAAACTGCTGTTGCTGTAAGCGCAGCCATTGGTGCAGAACGTGTTGGTATCCGTATTTCTCCATTCAGCATTTTCAACGACATGCCTGTTTACGACGAAATAGAAGCTACCTATCTCTATCTCGCCCAAAAACTGAATGAAACTGGTATGGCATATATTCACCTGCTGGAAAATGGTGAAAATATGGTTCCTCATTCTTTGAAAAAGGCGATTGGTAAGTGGTTTACACAGACTATTATTCTGGCCGGTAATTATGACAAAGACAGGGCTGCTGAAGATATAAAATCAGGTCTTGGAAACCTGGTAGCATTTGGCCGGCCCTTTATTAACAATCCAGACCTCATTACACGATTCAGAAACAACTGGAGTTTGGCCGATAACCTTGATTCTTCCACTTTTTTCACTGCAGACGAAAAGGGTTATATCGATTACCAGCCATACCAGGATTCAGCTATCGCGGTGTGAGAATCTGTTCCTGATGATACAAAAATCGGCGCATAGGTTCCTATCTTTGCGCCATGTTTAAAGAAGCACTTATCAGCGCTACCGAGGCCGGGGCCAAAGTAATGCAGTATTATTTCAATAGCAAGGAACTGAAGGTTACCAATAAGGAAGGCATCAATAACCTGGTCACAGAAGCTGATCACGCTTCAGAAAAGGCCATTATTGAAACAATAAAGGAATTTTTCCCCGGGCATTTTATTTTAAGTGAGGAGTCCGGTGAGATCATCATGGATTCCGAATATAAATGGATCATTGATCCGATAGATGGAACTGTAAACTACGCGCATGGCATTCCTATTTGTTGTGTGTCGATTGGCCTGGAGCAGAAAGGCAAAATGATCATGGGCGCAGTTTACAATCCATTTCTTAAAGAATTCTACTTCGCAGAAAAAGGAAAAGGCGCCATGCTCAATGGATCGCCTATCAATGTCAGCTCCGTATCGACAGTTATAGATTCCTGTCTTGTTACCGGTTTTCCCTACACTTATCTCGATATTCCAAACGGGCCACTTGAATGCTTCGAACGATTTATCCGTAAGGGGGTACCCGTCAGAAGACTAGGTTCTGCAGCAATGGATCTTTGCTGGGTTGCAACCGGAAGATTTGATGGATTTTACGAACATAAGTTACAAGCCTGGGACAGCGCAGCCGGGTTCCTCATCGTTGAAGAAGCGGGCGGAAAAGTAACGGATTACAAGGGAGATTACTATTCTCCCTATCAGCCTCATATACTGGCAACAAATGGGAAAATCCATGATGAAATGCTGGAATGGATCAATAACAAAGCTTGATAAGATAAACGTCATAGATTGAAACCGTTGATCGGGTGATAATGAAATAACTGCTATAACAACCTTAGTTTAAATAAATATCAATGTCTGAAAACAGAACAGAAATAGCGTCGCTTGGGGAATTTGGCCTTATAAAATATCTCACTCAGAATATAGAAATACAAAACGCGTCTACTATCCTGGGTGTCGGCGATGATGCAGCAGTGATTGATCATTTCGGGAAGCAAACCGTCATTACTACTGATATGCTGGTTGAAGGTATACATTTTGACCTCATGTATACTCCGCTTAAACATCTCGGGTACAAAAGTGTGGTTGTGAACCTCAGTGATATTTATGCAATGAATGCTGTTCCTACTCAAATCACTATGAGTATTGCGTTCAGCAACCGGTTTAGTCTTGAAGCCTTGCAGGAGTTTTATGATGGTGTTTATGCAGCTTGTGAAAAGTATGGGGTTGACCTTATCGGAGGTGATACCACTTCTTCTCAAAAAGGTTTTGTGATTTCGGTTACTGCAATTGGTGAGGTTACTCCCGACAAGTTTGTAAAAAGAAGCGGGGCCCAAAAAGGGGATCTTCTTTGCTGCAGTGGTTATCTTGGTTCTGCATATGTGGGTCTGCTTTTCCTTGAACGGGAGAAACAGATCTATCTCGAAAATCCGCAGGTTCAGCCCGATCTTGAGGGAGAAGATTATGTGATTGGCAGGTTACTGAAACCCGAGGCAAGAAAAGACATCATCGAATTTTTTGAATCGTCTAAGATTATGCCGACAGCAATGATGGACATCAGTGATGGCCTCAGTTCGGAGATACTGCATATTTGTGAACAAAGCCAGGTGGGATCAGTGATATATGAAGACAAACTCCCAATAGAAGACAGGATGAAACAGGCTGCTTACAAATTTGAGCTGGATCCTACAGCTTGTGCACTGAGCAGTGGTGAAGATTATGAATTATTGTTTACAATTCCGCAATCAGACTATGATAAGCTCGTTCTTAATGAGGAGATCAGCGTAATCGGTTATATTACCGATCCAGCTGAAGGATCACATATTATTACCAAGGGTGGAAAGAACTTCCCGATTACGGCACAAGGATGGAACGCCTTTAAACAGTAAAAGTTAAAAAGCACAGGGTTGAAATTCAGCCATAAAAATATAATGGGGTAAGCCTGGCAATGAAAAAAATTTCACTACCTGTATTTCTGTTGGTGTTAACTTTCGTTGCTGCCTCCTGTGGCAGTTCCCGAAAATCTTTTGTAGCAGAAAGAAAATTCTCAAAATCTGCTCTACAGAAAGATTATACTTTGTTCCGTAATGTTCTCGAAGAATCTCATCCAGGTTTGTATTGGTTCACCTCAAAGGACAGTATGGATCATTATTTTGACCAGGGCTATTCGCAGGTGAGAGATTCAATGACCGAACGGGAATTCAGAACCCTGTTGAGTTTTGTGGTGTCAAAGATGAAATGTGGTCATACTGCTGTGCGGTATTCAAAGTATTATTCAGCCTACCTTGACACGGCAAAGCTTAAGATCTTTCCCCTGAGTATAAAAGCCTGGGCAGATACGATGGTAGTAACGGCTAATCTCAACCGTAAAGATTCCATTATAAGAAGAGGAACAATTATTACAGCAATCAACAATATACCGGTGGCCCACCTGATTGATACTGTTTTTAATTACCTGTCGGCGGATGGCAATGCCATCACCGGTAAATACCAGGCAATCAGTAACCGGGGAAATTTCGGAGCATTTTATAAAAACATTTTTGGTTTGCCTGATAGTCTAGATATCAGTTATTATGATCGTTGGAATCAACTACAAACAACGCGGATAGCGGTATATGATCCCGCAGCAGATAGTACTGATAAACGCCCCCCGGTTGAAACGAAGCGTCCCAGCAGGGAAGAGTCGAAATTCATTTCAATGCATTCTGCAAGGAATGTCCAGGTTGATACTACGCTTAAGTCGGCTTTCATGACTGTAAATACATTTTCGAGGGGTCATAAGCTGAAATCCTTTTTCCGGAATAGTTTCAAAACCATGAAGCAGATGAACATCAGGTACCTGGTTATCGATGTTCGAACCAATGGCGGAGGCGATGCAAGTAATTCCACATTTCTGACAAGATATATAACAGATAAAAAATTTAAACTGGCAGATACCCTATACGCTATTAAGCGTAGCAGCCGATATAGTAGCCATATAGAGATGCAACCGCTTTACTGGCTTATGATGCAATTTATAACACATAAGGAGCGGGATGGAAAATATCACTTCGGTTATCTTGAAAGACATGTGTTCAAACCGAAGCGCAAAAATCATTTTGATGGCGACGTTTATATCCTGACAGGCGGAAACTCTTTTTCTGCCACTGCTTTATTTGCAAAAAAACTTCAGGGGCAATCCAATGTCAAAATCATTGGTGAGGAAACCGGTGGTGGCGCTTATGGAAACTCTGCCTGGATGTTGCCGGATGTAACCTTGCCAGGAACAGGGTTGAGATTTAGTTTACCTAAGTTCAGGCTGGTCATGGACAAAGATAAGGTTGCCGCAGGCCGGGGAGTAATGCCGGATATTGAGGTGCTGCCATCTGTGGAATCAATCAGGAGGGGTGTCGATCCAAAGGTTGAGGTAATTAAAGAAATCATCCTCAGCAATAACGGCGCTGTCCAACAAAAGCAGTGAGGGCATTTCAATCTACTATAACACGTAGAACATTGTATTCGTCATCAAATACCACAAAGCTTGCTGCATAGTGTATCTGGATTTTACCGATCTGCATATCTCTCAGTAATAAATTTCCCGGGTATTCTGCTGCCATTCTTAAAGATTCTTCCGGTGAGATCCCCGCTTTTTCAATCCCGTTTTTTACACATTTCATCATAGTTAACGAAGATCCGCTCAGGGTTCCGTCTGGTAATGTGTAACGATCGTTTTTCAAAATATGCTGATAAGATCCAACCCTGGATTCTGCTACGGCATCCGTGATATAGAATAACCTTTCCCCCATCACTTTTTTCGCAATCCTGACTGCGGCAAAATCCACATGAATGCCATCACAAACAATACTGCTCATTACATTCGGATCATTAAAAATGGCACCTACCATTCCTGGCTCGCGATGCTGCAGGCCGGTCATTGCATTGAATAAATGAGTAGCTGCCATTATCCCTTTGCCAAAACCTGACTGAGCTTCCTTGTATGTTGCGTTGGTATGCCCGGCAGAAACGACGGTTACATTTTCAAGAAGGTATTCCAGTACTTCATCGCTGCACACCTCGGGAGCAACTGTGATCATCTTTATTACATCACCTCCTTTATCCATCAGCATTTTTAGTTCATCAAGCTCAGGTTTTTTTATATACTTCTCAATATGCGCGCCCTTCTTTTTTGCATTTATATAAGGACCTTCAAGATGAAGCCCAAGCAGTCCTTGCCCGCCTTCCTGCCAATAAGATCTGACAGCAATCATGCCCTTTAAAAATGTATCTATAGAATTGGTGGCAAGCGTAATCATAAAATGTGAAGCGCCACCTGCTTTTGAATACTGGCAAGTACTGTCAAGCGTTTCATGATCAGGATTGTCTGAAAACATTCTTCCATTACCACCATAGATCTGCAGGTCAATAAATGCAGGAGCCAGATTGTATCCTCCTATATCTGAGATTGTATATCCTCCGGGAATTGAATCAGCGTCAACAATGCCAGTGATAATTCCCATGTCGGCAAGTACCGCTTTCCCTTCTTCAAAATTTTCACCGGTAAAGATCTTTGCATTTGTAAAAGCTGTGGCCACGTTAATATAGTTATGAGTTATGAATTATGAGTTATGAGTGAGTGGTGAGTTGTAAGTGATGAGTGATTCCTGGTTAATGGTTTGTGGGAAGTGTGTCACTTCCTGAATTTGGCAAATTCAAGTAGCGTATTTTATTTGTGATGGAATCATAGTTTGGGTTTTTAGGTTTGGATAAGAAAGTCGTCGGCATCGTCCAGGAAAGGCAGTTTGGTACGCAGTTCATCAAGTTTTCCCTTATCAAGCTGAATAGAATAGATATCTTCTTCATGGGATTTGGTATAAAGTATTTCGCCAAGCGGATCAATAACCATGCTATCTCCACTGTGATAAATGTTATTTCCATCGTTACCAACGCGGTTAACCCCTGCAACATAACACTGATTTTCGATGGCTCTTGCCTGCAACAGGGTTTTCCAGGCTTGAATTCTTTTTTCCGGCCAGTTGGCAACATAGATCAACAAATCATACTCTACACCTTTGTTTTTTCTTTGGTCCGGAGGCAGCGGCACCTGGTCGAAAGATGTTTCTGACTGTCTTGCCCAGACCGGGAACCTCAGATCATAACAAATTTGCAGATTGACCTTCCATCCTTTCACTGATGCGATAAGCCGTTTGTTTCCGGCTGTATAATATTTGTCTTCACCGGCATAAGCAAAGAGATGACGCTTATCGTAGGAGCCATAATTGCCGTTTGGAAGCATCCATATTAGCCTGTTAAAGTAGGAGCCGTTTTCTTCAATGATGATACTTCCTGTAAGTATGATTTTTTGCTCCGCGCTGATTCTACGCATCCAATGTACGGTTGCTCCGTCCATTGTTTCTGCCAGCAAAGCGGGATTCATGCTGAAACCTGTGCTAAACATTTCAGGTAAGATCACAAGCTCTTTTTTGCCATTAAGACTCCTGATCTTTTTATCGAACATTTCAAGGTTTGCTTCTTTATTTTCCCAGGTCAGACCTGATTGAATTGTTGTAATGCTAAGCGTCGACATAGTTGAAAAGATGACTCCATTCAAAACTACAATATAATGGCTCTAAATAACAGGTTAAAGATTAAAACAGTTTTATAATTTGAGAGATAGCAATCCCGCTACCTTGTGTTTTTTGGTAATGAAAATTTTTACCTATTTTTCAGCCCGCTTGCCGGGGTACACTATGATTGAGAATTATTATAATATACTTGAAGTTTCAAGGGATGCCTCTGAAGACGAAATCAAAAAGTCTTACAGAAAACTTGCGCTTAAATATCATCCAGACAAAAATCCATCTGGGGATAAGTTTGCCGAAAACAAGTTTAAAGAAATCGTAGACGCCTATCATGTACTGTCCGACAAGCATCGTCGCACTATTTATGATTATGATTTGTCGAAAGGTCATCGAAAACCGCGTGGTACAGTTACTTCAAGCCATCCGGCCGAAAGGCCACCCGAAAAACCCAAGGCCCCTGAACCGGTTAATCACCTGACTGTTCTTAAACAACTTACCAGGATCAGGAAACAGGTTGAGACAGTCAGCAACAAAAGGAAGCTGAAACATGCGGAACTGTTCAAAGCAATAAATACCGCACTGAGCCTTAGCAATATTGAACTCCTTCGAAATGCCGGCGATACGGTCTTCTCACGCCGTGCAATAGACGAAGTGCTTCTTTCCAGCAAGTGGCTCTCGATAGAATATATTGATCGCATTACAGCCAAGCTTATAAAGATAGCAGGGGCAGATAATGATAAGATTCTCGAAATTCATCAATTCAATAAACAAAGGAAAAGACGCGCAACATTTGATAAATATCTACCGGTAGTAACAATTGCAGCGATCATTATACTTATGGGGATCATCATCAACTTTCTTTGATACAGCTATCGGCTTTTGTGCCTTGCGTCGTTGTGTTTACATTGTTGATGTTGCGCGTTCATGGCGTTCACTCGGTTCTTCACTCCGCCGGATGGCCCCTTTCGGTTGGTTTGATTTGCCACTGTGATTCCTGGTTAATACGTTTCGTTTTGCCGCTCTCTGCTGTTGTCTCCGATCGGCTTTTTGTTCCCTGATCGGCTTTGTTAAGTATGCTTGTAGTGCTG
>Ga0193752_1001346_pt1 | contig 20584 bp, 16 predicted proteins | sample H1c1metaG_FD_144924 | JGI IMG/M metagenome (GOLD analysis project Ga0193752, IMG submission 144924) | Soil microbial communities from a riparian zone of the East river system, Colorado, United States - H1c1 | ecosystem: Environmental > Terrestrial > Soil > Riparian zone | place: USA: East River...
TTCTTTTAAATTGGCCACAGCATCCAGAAATCCGCTAATATTTTTCTTTTTGAGAATTTCTTTGTGTGCTTTTTTTAACTTTGCCATAATGTTAAATTTACTTATTGAATAATTGTTATCATAAATGAATCCCTAACAGCTGGATTATTCGCCAAATAAGCTTTTATCCAAACAGGAGCACCCACTGGCACCTGATAACCTGGCGAATAAATGCTGCTTGCCTGTGAACTAAAATTACTAGTAGCGGACGCGGGTCTGAATCTGCCATGGACTTCGCTGTTGTCTAAAAAAGTATCACCAAATATGACAACGGCTCCAGTTGAAACATTGCCACCGACATCATTTAACAATTTTGCAATAAGGGTGTCTTCGCTAAGAAATCCATATCGGACTGCAAAAGAACTACTACTTAGTTTAATTTTTGCTGGCACAGACTCGGTGGCTTCTATGATGTCGGTAATCTTAATATCTAAATACAGGTCCAAATCAGGTTGTATAGAAAGATTTATTTTGCCGGGTTTTAAAGGTGCTACGAAATAAGCTGTTGCTATTAACTTGTTATCAACAAACTCAGCTTTAACAGAAACGGTGCTGTCCTTGCCACCAATAAAACTTCCGCTGGAGGCTGTAAAAAGAATCTTTCTTTTATCAGCATCCGATTTATCGTCCAATTCTGCCATCATTGTTAATTTTGAGCTTCCGTCTGCAACAACCGAATGACTGCTGATTTGAAAACTTTTCAATACATCTTTTGTCTCCAAATTAGACTTTCTGCAACTACCAAAGAGCAGGAAAAAGATCGTGCAATAACTAATATACTTCATGATACTCATTTAAACAGAAGACTGGAAACATTTCTTACCGGTGTTAGTAGATCCACATCAATAGAAAAAGCTACAAATGGGCCCCAGGTTATTTCTTTATTCGACTCCAGAGGATTTGCCATCGTTCTTTTCAACAAAGACACTCCACTAGTTACTCTGAAAGCTTTCGAAAATCGTATGCTTGGACCGACCGTAAGCGAAAAGGTATTATAAAGGTTATCGAAATCTTTGTTATTCATCCCACCAATCGTCAATCCAAGAGATAATGATACATACTGCCAAGGATTTTTATTGGAAAGAAGAGGACGTTCTTTCCATTTCCATGGAAGATCTTTAAAGGCTGAATTTTTGTCAGTTTGTCGAAAAAATATATTGACGCCGAAAAATAATTTAGGTATCCAGTTTACGTTGTTTTTATAATTTCTAGCCCAAATATTATTTATTCCGAGATCGGTCGTAATTAAAAAATTAGATCTCGTAACTAGGTCAGGGGACACGGCATCTCCAGTCAACATGACACTTTGCCTAATATTGATATTTTGGTCGATCCAGTCTGTCAGTTGTTTGCCATTTGTCTTAAGGATTGTAATAACCGATTTAAGAGTATCATTAACAGCATTTATCAACTTCAATGTCTCTACAAGGCTATCGGATTTTGATTGAAGTATAACCTGACTCACCACAACAGCAAGGCTATCATAAATTCCAATAGTGGCGGATATATTTTTGATTCTCCCCGTGAAATCAAAGATATCGGTCTTCGTTGTGAGAGTGTGATAATCAATAGGAAGCAATCCGATTAGTATATCAGCAAGTGTACCGTCTGTAATGACTCTTGTCGCTAGATAGGTTTTATAAAACTTAATTTTTTGGCGAGTTATTTTTGACGCAATTTCATGAAGTGAATCCTTTTGCGGGTAATGCTTGTAATCGACAATTGACATGCGAATCATGGGTCGGTATATGGTGTCTAAACGATTATCTGAAAACATCTTTTCATATACGGAATACGATCCAAGGCTTAATGGTTGCATTGGAGGCTGGGCACCAGGGTGTGCATCATTCTCAACATCGGAGACCAGTTGACTAAAGTATTTACGACCCTTTTCCGAATTCTTCAGTACGATATTTTTATTGACATTTAATAGTGTTGCTAAATTTGTGGCATTTAGACCACTTCTGACCAGAACATCAAAGTATTTTGCAGGACGGATCGGAGGCATATCAAGCAACAGCGTATCTCCTCTTGTTGTCGCGTTTATTGTTGCCTGCGGTTTAAACAATATGTAGTTGTTAGAATATTCTTTAACCAATTGCTTAACAGATCTTACCGGCACAGGATATTTTTGCAAGGAATCCAACGCACTTTTTTCAAGCATATCTGCATTGCGCACTATGTATTTTCTCAATCTTGTCATTTGCCGGTTTGTCATTCCCAGTAGTGAACAATTTTTAAGCAATGAGTCATCAAAACTCAACTCGCTTGATTTAATTTTTCCGGCAAGAGCCCTTTTGCCATTCCTGAAAGAGACCAGGTAGAGATAGGTCTCCTTAACATTGGTATTAGGAAATTTCGTTACAACAAGTGTAAATCTCTTATCAAACGGAATAATTAGTTGTTTGCCTGTGGTCGATGTCGCCCTATATTCAAACGAAATATTGTTGACATCCGTAAGGTTCCAAGAAGGAAATGTCTTTTGCTGTGCATCAAGGTTGAGAATGCAGCCCGCTAACAATATCAGACTAAATATTTTTTTCATAATAAAAGTCGCTGGGTTGTCATTTACGGGTATTGTTGATATCATAAGTTCTTACCGTCACTGCTTTGGATGTGACCGGGTCCCTTACGCTTCGGTTATGTTCGTTTCCAATGATTTTATCGTAGGCGCGGTAGGGAATTACAATATTTGTTGGCGGGGCACTGTATGGCCCTGTATAAACAAAAAGTCTGAAGTCTTGCCGAATTTCTGCCAGTTCAATAATTGGTCTGCAATCTACATCTTCTATGTTTCTGATTAAAGTTATCAGCACATCCAGGTGATATTTCAGAGTGTCGCTAAAATTTGTGTCAGTGAATAAGAACGTCTTTTGTTTGCAATTGCAGTCTAGAATTTTCGCTGAAACACCGTTTCTATATCTATTAGATTGAGAAATTGTATATCCATTAGGTGTTTTTAACAACGTTAATTTATCCGTCTCATCGAGATTTAAGAAAATGGAAGTGGTGGGCATGCCGAGCAAGTGATTTATTGCCCTTTCAGGAAAGCCGTTTGTAAATGCTTCCAACGTACGTGAACTTTTGTCATCATTACTGCATGTACAAAACTTCTTCAATTGACCCAACGCTGAGTAAAACTGTCCCTGGGCAAGCAGTTGGGTCTGAATTGACAATACACCTTTACCCTTTAATTGTTTCACAATCAATAATGGGTTATCCTCATTTCCATCAGCATCGTTGTCCGTTCCCAATTTCAGCACCAACTTGTCACCGGTATGGACTGCGTGAACGAAGTATTTTTTATCACACAAATAAATACTTTCAACGTATTCAATTTGAGCAAACAACGGCATATAGTATATCGAGATCATCCAAGTAATAAGGATCTGCTTCATTTTGTACTGGTTTTATTATGCATTAGAAATGGCTTCGTCTTTAATAAATTTAGCAGCGTATAAAAAATAAACAACAGGTAAAAACACCCTTTTTCAATCAAATAAGTATTGTCCAATGATCTAATATTACATAGGTTTCATTTTCCGCTTCTTTTATTGCAGTAGACTTGTTAATCCACCACCCAACTATTAGATTTGTTTCCTAAACCAAAACGCCTTGTCCGACGCTATCACGTACAGATACGCAAGCCCGTCTGCGCTCGAAAAAACTTCGATCGGCGACCAACTGCTGCTTTCGAATTTTAATGAAATCAAAAAAGACCAACAGCCCTGTTTCTTTTACGGCAAACTAACCTATCCATATATTACCGCCCGCTGTCTCATCGCCTTATCGAACATCGTTCAATCTAGTTTCAGCCTGTCCCCATTTCAGCTGGCGTTGATAAAAGACCCGATCGTTACGGCCGGTAATAAAAAGATGCGGTTCGAAGGATTTTCACAATGCGCAGGTGTTTATGGAAGGGTAGATGTTCTGGAAGACGGACTGGACGGTGAATTCTTAAGTACAGGTACTACAAACGTCGATTCAATCAGCCAATGATCTCTTCATTGAGCCGGGTTAATAAATCAGACAAAGTTTTGATGTCGGTTGGCAGCAAGGATGTGACCGTAATTAGTGAAGCAAGAAAAGTGGTGGAACGCAAAGTGCCATTGCCAGTTAAATGGATCAAGGGCCTCACCAGCGTGCAGATCTTCCTGGTAAAAACAGAAAAACATTTCTCCTTTAACCGCGTACAAACGTTGCAGCTGTTTCAGACAATACCATCGGGTAAAAGCAAAACAGATTATTTCCTGGTAGTAAGAGGTGGCAGACCGATGTTTTCACCCGTTGCTTCGGCAGGTGCTTTATGTGTGGGTGGTGTTCACCGGCTAAAGTTATTGGAACAACTTATTCCACATATATCTGAACTGCGCGTATTTGCGGATCCTGAAATGCAAGCCACTACCTGGCAATTGTATTTTGGAAAAGTGCGGTTTAGTTTTACGTTGTCGCGCGATGCCTGGCGTGGCTTTTCGGGCGAGGGTGCTGCCCTGGAGGATCTTATCGGCGATGTGCCCGATCAGTGGATCAATCAACTCGATCAATACAGTTATGCCAATCATGCTTTTAATCCAACCATGCTGGCTATCGAAGAAGGTATAGACTTTGAACGACTGGCCGGTATTACGGCCCGGCTTTCGGCCATGGGTTTGCTTGGGTATGACGTGGATGATAACCAGTTTTACTATCGCCAGTTACCATACAAATTGGGCAGGATCATGAGCCGTAACCGCTGCTATTACAAAAGACCCGGAAAAGACTGAATCATTTATAAATAGAGGACACTACGATAGTATCCAGTCGTATATATTTACAGGTCAGTATCCATGGCGTGCCTATGTCGAAGACTATGAAGCAGCGAAGTATGAATATACCGGTGGCCGACCTAAGGCTACATATTATCTGACAAAGCGCAATGTACTTCGCCTGCAAACCTGGGCAGATAAGCAACCCGTTACGCAACCTGCAAAACCCGGTGTATTGAAAAGTGTTTTCAATAAAGCTTTCGGATCACGCGGGTCAGCAGAATCTACTTCCTCGCCGGATCGATCGATCTGTCAATACTATGTTTTCAATTCAGAAAGCATTGTGTTCCTGCACAATGATGCGCGCCGGTTGATCATGATGACTCCGAATAATCCGGAACCGTTTATCGCTTTGATTATTCATAAGTGCATGTCGGAGGCTCCTTTCGCAGGTGAGGTGGAGAAAAGACTTGCTGTAGCGGTGCTTCAGGCAATGGTTGATTTGCCGGGCAGGTATAAAGATACTTCGCATGTGTTTATCGTTGCATGTATCACAGGTAACGATAAAACAGTTGCCTCCTATGCCGCCGAAATATGGATGAAGGCTGCTCCTGTCAACAGCCTCAGCTCCGAACGGCTTGGATACATTCTCGGATGTTTGTATGCCATTGAATATGCGCCTATGAAGCGCTTCACCGATCTGATCATCAATCAACTTTTCAATGTAAGTTCTATGCACAATCAGAAACTTGAACAGCTGCTGGCATCTATGATCCTTCAACTCCCTGAACAACCCGTGAAAGGATTAAAACGTTTGCTGGAAATATATTTTGAAGTAATTTCTGCAAATGGTTCAGTTGGTTCTATAGGATCGGTTAGTTCCGTCCGTCGTGATACAGTTGGTTCCATTGTTCGTGATCCCGGAATAGTCAAATTATTCGATCATTGGCAAAACACTGCAGGATTACAAAAGGCAATAGCAAACCTAAGAACATCGTTTACCTTGTCATAATTCTTTACTTAACTGGAGTTTATTAAAATTCATTATGCCTGATCAATACGGTGTTTCTGTTGCTCTTGCGAGTGGTGGTTAAGTTGCCGTTGTTTTATGAACTGCTTACTCCTTTGTTCTGAATCTTATTGTTGCGCTTGTGTTCAGCATGGGTAACAAATATTCGATATGTTTCAAAAAATTGACCCCGGTGTTTTGTGCAACGATTTCGCCCGGTGAAGCATGCGTTTCCGGTAGATTGTGTCTTCCTCAATTTTCAATGCTGGCACAACCGGGTATTTCTGAAAAGGTAATTTGGAGCTCATATTTACTCGATTGACTGCGCGCACAAGCTCAAGCAATTTTGTTGCATCAGGTTTCCGATTGTCCGGCGATGCATTTACCAGTATGCGATTGATAACAGTTTTGGATAACCAACGGGCCAAAGGGAAGGTGAGAATTGTTTCTTGGCTACCGTCTTCCTTTGTGATTACCCGATCGGTCATGTCTTTTAAAATCTCTTTTTCAAGTTCTCTTTTTGCCAGGTCCGCCTTTACCCCAGGTCGATTCGGATCAGCAATAAAACTGGATTTAAGATCCACATTTATAAAGAATGCATTGGTGTCAGATACACTTATAAATTTAGCCCGCTCTTCAAAGTAAGACGCACTGCCCGCAAATGGCTGATTGAATAAGGCATTGAGTGGTTGCAAAATGGTGATCTCGCTTTTCATTTGTTTGTATAAGCTTTTTTCACCAGAACCATTTTTGAGGTACATGATATAAATCTTATACTTCCCCTCAAGGGTATCAGATTCCAATCGGTGTCTAAGCTGTTGATAGATATCCAGCGTTGATTTAAGACCGGAGTTTTCATGATATCCACCATCAACGAAACTGCCGAGACTGTCGATATAAGCAGGAGAGCTAAAGATTGGAAACAATTCGCTTGTATTACAAGCTTGCCCAAGGGATATTGGCTTTTTAATTCCATTGCATTGTTTGATCTTATCATCAGTGCAGATTGAATCCTCGTACAGGTAACCAGCCACGTCTATTGCATCATTGAAGTAGCTGTCGCTCAATCTGATCGAAGAAAAAATCCCTCTGCGACCGTCGTTGCTCCTGCAGGTATTGATCAGGGTAATGGGTGTGTTATCGCGGTAAGTTACCTTGCCATTTTTGACCTCGTAAAAATAATACATCAGATCTTTTTTCAGCGTCATCAATGAATCGGCGATAGTAGCGTCTTTGTAATGCTGGTCTCCCTTGATCTTCAGCAATGCTCTCGCGGTAGTCACAGCTTCCTCATTCTGAAGAGTAGTATTGCGATCGTTTGCCCAGTTTCCAGGTATAAGAGATTTGTACAAATCTGTGAGTAATAACCCCCGGATCGAACTGCCAATATAGTTGTTTGCATAAAGTTCTGAAGGTAGTTTGAGCCAGTTACTATCAATGGTTTCGAGATTCCTTGTCTTATCCCAGAAGCTAAATACAGTACTCAGGCCAACCGAACTTCCTGAAACAGTAGATAAAGAAAAAATATGATTGCGAAACTTTGCCTTTGTCTCATAGTCAAAATTGATTAGGTTCTGACTAAACCAAAGCCCCGCCCGCGAGCCGCCACCTTCACCGCTGACGAGTATAATTGGATAAGGTTGGCCAGACCGGTTGTTAGTTATCTTTTCTTTTAATGATAGATACCGTGTTTCAAAGTCGTCCCTGTTTGCGCCATTCAGGAAAGTGCTTTGTCCGTTTGCGTCCATTGTGTGATGGCTCACATTAACATTCCATATAGGTGATACTAATAAGCCGAGTAATAAACAAAAACCTATCGCCGCAATCACTTGCCTGGTTTGTGTTACGTTCACAATATAAAAGATGAGATCGATTGCGAAGACATACACTGAAAACATATAAAGCAACATAGATTCGGGTGCAATATTAAGATTGAACGGAAGGTAGTAAATAATTAATATCACTATAGTATGTGTCAGGACACAGGCGAAATACAATATCGAGTTTCCGCGGTATTTGGCGAACAGTGACTTTGATCCCGATTTGCCAGCTGCATGTGCAGTCAGGATCCGATTATCCGCGTCGTGGTAGATGAGGAACATGAGCGCCGAAAGCAGGTAAAGGTTCAAGGCAAGAATAATTTTCATTTCTGTATACTGCTCCTGGAATCTCGAAAAAAAATATATGGTCAGCATAATTAGAATTGCCGCAATAGAAATCATGGTATTGCGGCGAACCTCACTGTTTTTCACTTTGTGATTAAATAAATAAAGTAAAATCAGTTCAGCGATTGCAGCGATGATAAAGATTAACACGTTTCCATTGAACAACGCTGAAGCAAGTAACCAAAAAGGAATTAATGGAAGGATCCTATGAATAAAAAATAGATGATCGTTAAATGGTTGTGGGGGATTTGGTAATCCACGGCTTTTTGTCTCGCGTTGTTCAAATAAAAATGCAGGTATAATCCACATCGATAGAGAAAAACTCAGAACCGCAAGCGTAGTAAATACAACCCGGATATTGCCATATAATCCATCTGGTTCAAAAAGACTTACAACCAGATCCCTGCCTTGCGACATCTTCATAATGATCACCCAGAAAACAAGCAGAAACATTAATTCAATGCCGGCATCTTTCAACGTTCTCCAAATAATAATGGGAAGCACGGAAAGAAACTTTAGAATCAGGGATCTTTTTGGTTTTAAGCCGTATTCGTCATTAATAAGATTAACATACGAGTATAATCCATTGTTGGGATAAAGCATGTTTAGGGTTTTTATGTTTGAAAATGTAGGGGATAAAAAGATTAGATAGGGAGGAAAAACCAGATGATAATCTTAACCAAGATATAAAGATCTTAAATATAAAATACCCGTGAAAACACCCATTTCGACAAAAATTAACATTAGGAGATTCCCGGTCAGCTAATCTTTAGCCTCCGAAATTTATGTTAGTTTGCAGTTAGAGTTTGTATTTTTTGTGTTAAATTAACCATCGGTTTGCCATTATTAAAATATTCATCCAATGACTTTATTAAACATCATCTCCAAATCCATTCTTGCTTCGTGTATTTCGCTGGTTGTTTACTTTTCTTCATCAAACAATTTCAATGATTCTATTGCCTGGATCTGTCCCAAAATTAGTGTCAACGACATTCATTCTTTATCTGTTAATTCTTCTTCATATGATTCCCCAGCAGCTTCACCAGCTGTATTGGTATTTTCCAAAACAAACGGTTACCGGCACAAGTCGATTGAAGCAGGTAAAGCGGCTTTCACCAAGATGGCGGCTGAAAAAAATTTTACTGTAGAGTTTACGGAAGATTCCACTCAATTCACCACCGCAAATCTCAAGCGTTTCAAAGCCGTCGTTTTTCTCAACACTACGGGGAATGTGTTGAGTGATGAAGAACAGACAGTGTTTGAGAAGTTTATCCAGGCAGGCGGCGGCTATCTCGGTATTCATTCGGCAACTGACTGTGAATACAACTGGGCGTGGTACGGAAAACTGGCTGGCGCATATTTTCTCAGTCATCCGGGTCCGAAAAATGTATTAAAAGGAAAGTTTTACGTAGTTGATAAAAATCATCCATCTACGAAAGGAATGCCTGCAGAATTTGAACGCAGTGATGAGTTTTATAGCTTCAAACAAATCGACCCTACCATTAACGTTCTAGTCAAAATCGATGAGAAGTCGTACGAAGGTGGAAAAAACGGCGACAATCATCCGATGAGCTGGTATCATGATTTTGATGGCGGACGGGCGTTTTATACAGCGATGGGTCACACGGACGAAACTTTTTCGGAGCCCCTGTTTCTTAATCATGTTTATGCTGGCTTACAATACGCGATAGGGAAGTAAGCGAATCCATGATCGCCTCACAATACAGACTATACACACAATACCCCCAATACACATAAACGACTCGCTTGCGTGCGAAGTGTTTTGTTCTCAATCATGTTCAGTGTAATCTCTCGGCATACAGATATACACTGATATGGATGGCAATTTATCCACTATATATGGATCTGAGTATTTGCACTTAGGAATAAGTTAGTGGTTCTACCGTTATTCTATCCATATCAATTCCACCAGCTTCCATTTCCAGCTATAATCCGACTCCATGATGCCAAAACTTTACATTTTCTTTTTTCTATTAATTTCTTTCTGTGCAGGTGCTAATGCCCAGGCCCTGCAGTTTAATCATTTGACAACGAATGGTGAGGTTCGGAAAATTGTGAAGTCTGGTACCACCACTTATGTGGGTGGATCTTTTTCACACGTTGGTTTCAGCGTTGGAAACATAGTTGAGCTTGATAAAACAACCGGGCAGGCAACGAATCTTAATATGGCAGCGCCAAACTACTATGTTAGGACCACCATTTCTGATGGCAGTGGCGGATGGTTTATCGGGGGAGAATTTACTGAAATAAGCGGTCAAAGCCGGGGATACCTGGCACGCATAAACGCTGATGGGTCTTTAAATCCCTGGAATCCATCACCGGATTATTATGTATGGGACCTCACGATTGACAACGGTGTATTGTATGTTGGTGGCGGCTTCAGCAATATCGATGGCCAGGCCAGGAGGGGTATAGCTTCTTTCAATGTTTCAGACGGTCTTATTACTTCCTTCAACCCGAACGTTGCAGGCAGTGTGATGTCGCTGCTTGTTTCCGGTAACGATCTTTATTTTGGTGGCTATTTTTCAACTGTAAACGGTGTCGCGCGCGCCAACGCGGCGAATATTCATAAAACGACCGCTGTGGTTGGATCTTTCGCGCCCAACCCGAATAGCTCTGTCAGAACAATCGTGGAACAGGGCGGCCTGATATATATGGCTGGCGATTTCTCCAGTGCCGGCGGAGCATCCAGGCTAATGCTGGCAGCTCTTGACAAGATATCCGGTATCGCGACCAGTTGGAATCCGGGTGTGAATGGATCGGTTTATGATCTCGAAGCTACTCCAACCGATATTTATGTTGCCGGTTACTATACTACTATCGGTGGTGCAGCCAGGGTGAACCTAGCTGCCATCAGTGTTTCAACCGGACTGGCAACCTCATGGGCGCCCAATACTGATGGGTTTGTTTACAGTATACTGTTAAACGGATCTACCATTTATGTTGGCCTTGAAGGAGGTACCATCGGAGGAACATACCAGTCGGGGCTTGCCGAAATTGATCTCAGCACAGGATTAACCACCTCATTTCATGCTTCTATGGGCGGGGCCGCATTTGGCATCGCTGCCTGGGGAACTAAAGTTTTTGCCGGTGGTATGTTTTCAACAGTCAATGGAGAATACCGCAATGGTCTCGCGGCTTTTGATGAGAGTGGTCACTTACTGCCGTTCCATCATGAAATACAGGGTACGGTAAATGACATCATTATTCACGATAATAAGCTTTTTATCGCGGGACAATTTTACCAGGTAGATGGACAGAGCAGGAGGTCACTTGCCGCCTTCGACCTGTTATCAGGAACGCTTGATAGTTGGGATCCCCAGGTGCAGGGAGGACAAGTTTTTTCAATAGTGGTTTCAACTGCGACCAATACCATGTTTATTGGTGGCGAATTTAATAGCGTGGGCGCGGTGAACGTCAGAAAGCTTGCCGCATTGAATATTACAGACGGGGTTGCTCATAGCTGGAACCCAAATATCCCGGTAATGAGTAGTGTAAAGTCGTTGGTTGTCAGTAATGGCCGGGTGTTTGTTGCAGGAAATTTTAGTATGGTGGCAGGTCAAATCAGGCGGGGGCTTGCATCGTTTGATGAAACTACCCGGGCGCTTGAAACCTGGAACCCGAATATTCGGGGTCGGGTAGAAGCAATGATCATCCAGGGAGATGATCTGTACATTGGTGGAGGCGTTTATCAAGCCGATGGATCGCCCCGGCAGAACCTGGCGAGCATCAATATATTAACCGGGATAGCAAATGCATGGAACCCATCGACCGATAACCAGGTCAATGCCATGGCTGTTGCGAATGGAAAAATCTATGCAGGCGGGTATTTCTTAAACGTGAACGGTACACCTAAAGGTGCAGTTGCAGCTTTTGATATTGTGAGTGGTGCGCTGGACAGTTGGGCACCTTTGACAGGCGGAGCAGTCAATACAATTTATGCAACCACTGACCAGGTTTTTCTTGGCGGGCAATTCCTCGGAGTGGCAGCCAGCTATCGCAGTTTAGCAGTATATGGAACAGCATTATTGTTGCCATTACGCTGGCTTGAATTCAACGTAAAATCAAATCATCAATCAGCATTGGTAACGTGGATTACAGACCAGGAGTCTCGTACCGCCAGTTTTGGAATTGAACGCAGTATTGACGGTTACAGATTTGAAAAGATTGGCAAAGTTACTGCATTAAATACCGGAGGGATACACCGGTATCAATATGATGACAAAGGTTTCACAGATATAAAGTCTGGTAACATATACTATCGCCTTGCACAATACGATATCGATAGAAAATTATCGTATTCCAGGATAATCAGTATAAAGAAGTCATCCATGGTCAATATTGTTCTCTATCCTAACCCGGTGCAGGACTACAGCAGGCTGAGTTTTCAGTTGGCGAAGTCTGAACGGGTTCAGGTATTGGTTGTCAATACTGCAGGCATTACTGTGAAAACAATCAGCGTGAATGGACAGGCAGGTACCAATGACATCCGGCTTGGGATGAACAAGCTCGCTGTTGGAACTTATCTTTTAAAGATCATTGGTAATTCGTTTACGGATGAAATCCGTTTTGTGAAATAAGACTATTGAAACTCCATTTATTCCGTTTTCAAACTTTCCACAGGATTCGCCATAGCTGCTTTGGCGGCCTGGTAAATAATGGTTAATTGCGCGAGTAGGATTGTCGCCAAACCACAAATCGCAAAAACCCACCAGCTAATTGCGATGCGGTAGCTAAAGTTTTCCATCCATTTCATAGTGACAATCAGTGCAAGCGGAACTGCGATGATGAAACTAATGATCACCAGTTTCAAAAAGTTTTTCGACAATAACCCTACTATACCTGCCACAGATGCACCCAGCACCTTGCGGATGCCAATTTCTTTTCTGCGTCGCTCAATGTTAAAGACAGCCATACCGATCGCCCCAATGGACGCTACAAAAATAGCAAGCGCGGTAAACAGGGATAAATAAGTTGTGGTTTGAATATCTGACCTGTAAAGGGATTGCAATTGCTGGTCAAGAAAATAATAAGAGAACTGCTGACCAGGTAGAAATTGACGCCACACAGACTGCAGATCTGATAATACCTTGCCAGTCATCGATGGGTCGATACGAACAGAAAGATCTGAAAAATAATATTCATTCTGATAGGTAATACAAAGCGGCTCCACCCGGTAATGCAGAGAACGAAAATTAAAATCTTTTACGATACCAACAATGGTCCCGGTGCTGTCATCAAAGCTGTAACGGATGCGGGTGCCGATGAGGGATGAAACATCTTTTGCGTTTGCCACACCCTGCCCCAACAATTGCTGCGCCAGCGTATGATTGATGATGAATGATTGACGGTTGCGATCCGCGCCAAAAGCGGGTGACAGGTATCTGCCTGCGAGCAAAGTAATGCCATACATTTCGCAATAATTGTAGTCGACAAATAAGTTGTCGCAGGTCATTTCAATCCTGTTGCCGGATGTCTCAACAATAATTTTGTTCCGGTCAATATCGGCTGAACCCAATCTTCGCAATGAACCGGTTACATCAATCACACCGGGAATTTTTTTCATATCGGCCATCATAACCTCTTCCTTTTGTTTATCAGTATAGCTAACCGGAACAACTATGATAGCATCCTTCCTGAAACCAGCATCGTAATGCTGAATGAATTTCAATTGACGGAACATGTTCAGACAAACGATCGCCAGCACGATCGAAATGCTGAATTGAGTTACCACCAAAACACTTCTAAATCCGATTGAATTGTTTGACCATCCCATAGATTGCTGCGTTTTTACCGGATGATGCCTTGCGAGAGTCAAGGCAGGTATGATACCGGCTATCACCCCTGTTAATATACAGGCGCCAGACAGGCAGGCAATCAAAAACGGTACTCTGCCCAAATCCAGGTTCAGCGGCCGGTCACTCAGCCGGCCAAACGCGGGCATAAGGATCAACGTTATCAAAACACTTAATACAAATGCGATGAGGCAAAACATCATTGTTTCAAAGATCATTTGTATACGGATTTGTGTGGCCGTGCCGCCACTGGTTTTCCTGACACCGATTTCTTTCATTCTGGTAAACGAACGCGCAGTTGTAAGATTGATATAATTAATGATCGCCAGGGCAAGCACCAATATCGCAATGATGATTAGAGGTGTAAGATAACTGCCATTAAACTTTGATGTGTTAAGTGAGTCACGGGTGATATCATTCGATCTGAGATGCTTTTTATCATTATCACTTTGCCGGGTTACCGGGTTGTGGCTGTGTTGCACGGCCGACAAGCCAGCCTCAATTTTTTTGCTGTCTGCACCTTCCGTTAATTGCAGATAAGTAAAGATCCAATCCTGGTCCCAGTTGTTGACAGTATCGAGTCCAACGTGTGTACTCATCGAATACAATGCGTCAAACTGCAGATGTGATTGCGGCGGGAGATCTTTAAGCAAACCAGTAATGAGATAATCGATTGTGTCGCGGCCCTCATGATGCAGTAATTGTCCAACAACATTGATGTTCCCAAACAATGCGTGCGCGAAGCTTTCTGTTATTACGATACTTCGTGGATTTATAAGGGCAGTCTCCCGGTTGCCCGCGATTATGGGTAAATTGAACATTGAAAGCAATGATGGATCTGCACCCGACATCATACCCATTACCGCGGGCTTGCCTGGCGGTTGTAGCGGAACTCTATAAGAAGATGTTATTCTGCAGAAGTCAGCAATGCCGGCGAGATCTGATTTTATTGCAGGCCCTGCCGGAAAAACAGTTTGAGCAACCTTTGTTATACCGGCTTGCCCGGGCTCTTGTTTTAATTCACAAAGTCTGTAAATATTTGCCGGATAAAATTTGTCGAATTCTTTTTCATAGTTAACAAAAACATATGCCAGCAGGCATACGGTGACTCCTACTACCAATCCGACAATATTAATCACTGCATAACCAGTATGCTTTATGATGGTACGCCCCAATATTTTGAGATAATTTCTGATCATGAGCGTAGAGCTTTAGATTGCCGCACCTGACTCAAAAATTGCGACCGATGAAAAGGTAATATAAACGTGGGCTGTATTAAAACGATTTACATAAGATGCCGGAAAAACTTGATGATCTGGTCATTGCTGCATAACAGTATTCACCCATTGCTCGTATTTGCCTTTTAGCTTCAAAACAATTTCCGGGTTTTTTGTTGCAAGATTAATCTGTTCAGCACTATCTTTTTTTAAGTCAACGAGCATGAAGTCATTTGCATCAAGCTCTTTTCTGTCTGACTGAACCGGTGCGTGCATCAACTTCCAGTCACCTTCACGCACCGCCCATTGTGGATTTTCCTTACTACCGCCGCTTTGCCAATAAAAACTTTGATGTGGCGAAGCCGCGGAGTAGGACCCGATAATACGGGTAATATCCTGTCCATCTATTTTTCGGTTCGGTAACTTTAATCCGCAGTATATTGCCAATGTAGGATACCAGTCAATATTTGTGGCGAATTGTGTTCTTACTACGTTTTTAGGCAGCTGCTCAGGCCAACTGATGATTGCAGGCACTTTGATGCCGCCTTCAAAAACACTAAACTTTGAACCACGCAAGCCATGAGCCGATCCACCACCACCAAAGGTTCTCACCTCCTGTGAATAACCATGATCAGACTGAAAAATAACGATGGTGTTTTTGGTAAGCCCCAATTGTTCCAGTTTAGCGAGCAACTTACCGACCCTTTCATCCATTGATGAAACAAAAGCCGCGTACTGCCTCCGTGGTGATGGCATTTCTTTATAATGATCCAGCCATTTTTTGTCGCCTTGCAAAGGATAATGAGGTGTATTTAAAGCGAAATAAATAAAGAATGGTTGCTGTTTGTTTTGCTCCATAAAAGATCCGGCTTCCTCTACCATCAGATCCGGAAAATACTTCCCTGGCTCATAAACCTCTTTTCCATTCCGCCATAGGTCATGCCGGTTAGGACCATCCCAGAAAAAAAAATGCGAATAGTTATCGATGCATCCACCCATAAATCCAAAAGAATGATCGAACCCTTGCAGGTTAGGCATGGTCTCTTTAGAATAACCGATATGCCATTTACCAATATGTGCCGTTTTGTAACCACCGGATCTGAAAAGTTCTCGCAGGGTAACCTGTTCGCCAGGCATGCCTGCTATCCCTTCGTTGGATGATGCATTGTTAGCGAGACCGGCTCTTTGTGGAAATCTGCCGGTTAAGAGTGCGGCCCGGGAAGGCGAACAAACCGGCGCGGCTGCATAAAACTGAGAGAACCTCACACCATTAGCAGCCAGCTTGTCGAGGTTAGGAGTGTAGAGATCTTTAGATCCATAACAATTCAGATCAGAAACACCCTGGTCATCAGATAAAATAAAAATAACATTCGGTTTGGAAGCCTGTGCGATTGATGCATTTGAAAACATTGAAAGACTGATTGCAACTGATAGTATTGACAGGCAAAACGGAGCAAAACGCAAATGTCTGAAACGCATGGCAGAATTCATTTGCTCAAAAATAAGACAAGCTGCATAAACAGAGGCTATCCGCCTAGCGACTATTTACAATGATAACATCACCAGCTTAACAGCTATTCTGTTTTCTCAATGCGCCTGGAACATCACTTTCATCATTTTCAAGACTATTTTTTCGGGTAACTGGACATGACGAGTTGGTTGTTGCAAGCGCAATCGGCGCTTTACCCCTATAGAATGTTCCTGCCGTTTGTTTCCTTATTGCTTGCTAATCCGACTACTACTATTCCAAATGGCATTCAGTCTGAGTTTCGACACATCTATTATGAAAATTATCTGGATCCCGTTCTAAGAAACAAAATAAATCATTCGAAACTTAGGTAAACTGACTGAAAGGAGTATTAATAAACACCTAAAACTAAAAAGATGCAAAAGGTTTTTTCGGCTTTGATGGTTTTCTCCATTTACGTTGTCATAATGACAACTCAATATGCATGCTCGTTCTGTGGAAGGGGCGCATCAGCTTTGTTTATATTAAAAGACAATCAGGACATTGTTCCTGGTACTTCACTTGCGAGGGAAATGGTTTATGAAGATGAACAGAAATTAGTGGTTTACCACGGTAGTAGTTGCGCAAACATAAATACATCTGGAACTAAGAAGGTACTTAATGTTGAAGAGTCGTTGGTTCTTCCATCTTATGTAACTAAGGCGACCGTTTTTTTGAATGGCTGGCACTTAAAATATTTAGGACATGATGATCATCATGTAACAGCTCTCGGCACTGTAATAGATAGTATCGTATTGGTTGATAATAAATTGAGCTGGCGCGCTCATGGCGCCATTGCAGACCATAATTTTGACGATTCTTTTGAATGGTGTTATACCTACACCGTGATTGGATGGAGCGGTTCGAGCCTTAATCTTACCCTTGATGATAATGACAGTTATGGAGGCTCTTCTGATGCCCTGAGTGGAAATGCATTTGAAGCCAACAATACAGGTACTACTACGGCACTTGCTTCTTTTCCGACTTTTCTCTATAATCCTGCTTTTATTTCCAGTAAGAAGGTTGCTGTTCTTCCAAGGGGATTTGGATTCAGCTGGAGTAGAGCTTGTGACGATCATCATTTACAACAGTTAGCTTATAATTTAGACCATAGTGAAATTTTTATGGAAAAAAAGGCGTATAAGAAAAATGCAGGAGAGTTTACGCCGGAATTTAGTGACAATGTTAAACGCGTTGATTCAGGTTTTATAAGTTGGAACACGCAAGCCATTTATAAAGATAAAGATGGTAGAAGAGACTTCCTTTTTGGAGAAGTTGTTACCGGGATTGGAGGGTCCGATATGGAAATTATAGAACCGCCTTTTTCAATTCTTCCAATAACATCACATAATGGCTGCATTGAAAATATAAGTAAAAATATAACAACCCGGGAATACAAAATATATCGGGTTCCCTTTAGCAATGCTGTACCTGTTTTAACCGGTTGGAATCTTGGTTACAGTTGTACTGACCATCATGTTCAGGAAATTGGCATTTGGATAGATAAATGGAGTTATGAAAAGACAGAAGATGGACTGGGAACATTGACATATACGCTCTCTTCTATTTTGAGAGACGATGAAGATCATAATGGTAATGTCTCGCATAATGTCGGTATTTTAGGTTTTAAGTCGACCTCAACTGTCCTCGGTGGAAAGTTTGCTGATCTTATCCCTTACAGTCCATTAGGAAATAATACCGGAAATTTTTGCAGGCTTGAAAATAACGGAAAGCTTAGAATCTCCATTAAAAACATTGGAAATGCAGATGCAATTGCATCCAATACACGTGTTACATTTAACGGGAGCCCTGTAACAATATTTACACCCCCTATCAGTGCCGGTGCATCAGTTGATATATTGGTTGACCCTCCTGCGGGGTGCTTCAGTCCTGACTGCTCTTTCAATATCCAGGTGGATGTTGACAGACAAGTTAACGAATCCGGTGGGGAAAATAACAATAGCGTCAACGGTTTTTGTTTAGGCTGAGGGTCAGCCAAAGCAGATCCTGTTTGAGTATCAATGCGGTCAACTCTTTTGGAGTTGACCGTATTGCATATTTTTATTTAACTGGCAATTGCGATGTATAGCGGTTAAGATAAGATCAGTATCTGCAGATGGCTATCAATCACCTGTAAAATTTAGTCACAGCCATGGTTAATGGACTATTCCGTAGTAGCCTGAACTAATTTTTCGATATCGAATTTTCGCATTTGCATAAATGCCTTTGCCGCTTTACTGGCTTTGGCAGGATCAGTCATAACCTTACTCAGAATATTTGGTATAACCTGCCACGATACACCGAATTTATCCTTAAGCCATCCACACATGCTCTCTTCTCCGCCCAGGGTTAAATGATTCCAGTAATAATCTATGTCCTCCTGTGTCTCGCAATGAATGGTCAGCGAAACGCCTTCTGTAAAGTTGAAGGGATGTGCCTGTGCAGATTCCATAAACATAAACTTCTGGCCATTCAATCCAAGCTGTGCGTGTTTAACTTTACCTTCCTGCTCGGGTGATTCATTCTTACCATACCTGAGAATGCCATCCAACGCAGCATTTTTGAAAATGGAGGAGTAGTAATTGATTGCTTCTTCGGCCCGTCCATATTGGTTTCCGACAAACAACAGGCTTGGTGTAATTTTCTGTCCCACGTCTTCAATTTTTCCCACCGAAAACTGCCACGAGATTCCATATTTGTCATTCAGCCACCCATACTGATCGCTCCAATCATATTTATCCAGTGGCATTATTACAGAACCTTCTTTAGAAAACTCCTCCCAGATGCTGTTAATTTCTTCGGATGTTTCGCAGATGTAAAAAAAGGATATCGATGCATTGGGTTGATACATAGGCCCGCCGTCAAGCAGTGTTATTGTTTGACCCGAAACTTCGATCTCGCTTACAATAGGCGATTGCGATACGATTTTGGCATTTTTTAAATGATTTGAATAAAATGTTGCTGCTTCTTTTGCCTGGTTATTAAACCAGAGACAAGGAGTGATTTGTTGTTTCATGCTTTTAAATTAATAAGTTGCTTTTAAGTTTATACCTGCAAGCTACTCAGGGCCTCAAAAATCACATTGTATGAAAACGACATTCTGTATAAAACCGACATTTTGTATTAAAATGGCATTTTTCATGAAAACGATATTTAGCACGAAAACAACATTTTACATGGATACTACATTATACATGAAAAAGACATTTTACCTGAAATCGATAAATCGTAACGACATTATTTGATTTTTTTATTGAGGCCGAATTGAAGATAATCGTTCGGGGTAGTATCCGTAAATTCTTTGAATGAACGTATATAATGACTTTGATCGAAATAATTATTTGAATAAGCGATATCACTCTGCTTTTCGAAATGTTTGCCTTTTAATTGCGAAAATGCGAAATAGAATTGGCAGATACGCCGGTATTGACTGGCGGTGATCCCGGTATATTTTTTGAAAATCCTTTGAAAAGTCTTATCGGTAAGGTTTAACGTTGACAATATTTCTCTTAATACTTCAGCGTCTGAATTTTGCATGAGTCTGTCGGTAGCAAATTGTGTGATTTCGCATTCTCTTTTATTAACGCCGAGTTGAGAGATAAGGAAATGGTTGAGTATCTGAACATGTTCTTCCGTTGACGGGGAGTGAATAAGCTGGAGACGGAGCGCCATCGATTTTTGTGCGTTCCATAGTGGTAGGTCGATAGCCTGATCTTTTAAATTTTTTGCAGCTAATGCCTTTGCCGCAATTTTGAATAAAGGAGCCAACGAAAAAGGTTTGAATAAAAAAGCGATCACTGTTGTATTGTCTTCAATGCACCATTTTTCGTCGGGGATAGATTTACCGAATATTGTTAGTTGATGAAAAGAAGCATTGTCGGTTTGATAAAATAATGCAGGCATGCCATTGGAGAACAATGGCAGATCGGAAGCCTTGAACCGGGGACTGCCATTAACAACCAGTACAGTCTGAATATAACTGCTTAGCTGTGGATCAGGTTTATGATACGAATATTTCATCGATCTTTTTATTTTCCTTTTGTTATCATCAAATTTAAAATTAACCGACAGATGCCCAAACAGGAA
>Ga0193752_1001347_pt1 | contig 20575 bp, 15 predicted proteins | sample H1c1metaG_FD_144924 | JGI IMG/M metagenome (GOLD analysis project Ga0193752, IMG submission 144924) | Soil microbial communities from a riparian zone of the East river system, Colorado, United States - H1c1 | ecosystem: Environmental > Terrestrial > Soil > Riparian zone | place: USA: East River...
GCCCGGAGACGCGCACGACACCGACGCCGCCGCGTCCTGGCGGGCTCGCCGCTGCCACTATGGTTTCGATATGACTCATGCGATCGCGCGACGTGCGCGCGCGAAAAACGAGTCTACGCCTGTTGCCTGCGCTTTCGCGCGGCCGCTATTTCTTCCGCGCCTTGTCCTCGGCCGCGATGGTGCGGTTGATGTTCCACTGCTGCAGGATCGACAGTCCCGTGTTCGTCACCCAATAGAGCACCAGGCCCGCGGGGAACAACGCGAACATCACGGAGAACACCAGCGGCATGAACTGGAATACTTTCGCCTGCACCGGATCCGGCGGCGGCGGATTCAGTTTGTACTGCATCCACATCGCGAGGCCATTGAGCGCCGGCAGGATGAAGAACGGATCGCGCGCCGACAGATCGTTGATCCAGCCCATGAACGGCGCCTGACGCATCTCGACGCTTTCGAGCAGCACCCAGTAGAACGCCAGGAACACCGGCATCTGGATCAGCATGGGCAAGCAGCCGGAGAGCGGGTTCACCTTCTCCCGCTTGTACAGCGCCATCGTTTCCTGGCCGAGCTTGGTGCGATCTTCCTTGTACGTTTCCTGCAGCGCCTTCATGCGCGGCGCGAGCGCGCGCATGCGCGCCATCGAGCGGCCCGAGTACTGGGCCAGTGGATAGAACATGAGCTTGAGCAGGAAGGTCGCGAAGATGATCGCCACGCCCCAGTTCTTCACCAGGCTGTGCAGGAAATCGAGCAGCGCGAACAGCGGCTTCGACAGGATGGTGAGCACCCCGTAGTCGGCGACGCGCGTGAGTTCGGGATGGAGCGTGTCGAGCTGACGCTGGAGCTTGGGACCGACGAACAGGTTTTCCTTGATGAGCGCCTGGGTCTTCGGGGCGACGACTTCTTTCGGGCCCAGCGCGCCAAGCACGTACAACCGGTCGCGGACGATCAGCGAGTATTTGTATTCCTTCGAGCGGTCGGGAACGACCGCGCTGACGAAATGGTGCTGCATGCCGGCGAGCCAGCCGTCCTTCACGTTGACGGGGATCTGGTCGTCGGCCTTGTCGATCTTCAGGCGACGATAGCGGTTCTCGCGGTCGGGCACGTTCTTGTCGACGGCCCACATCGCCGGACCGCGGAACGCGAAGCTTTCGACCTTGAACATCGAGCGCTCGACCGCCGGATCGGTGCGCATGATTCGCGCGTAGGAGTGCGCAATCCACGGGGCATCGGACTGGTTGTCGATGGAGTACTCGAGATTGACCACGAACATGCTGCGATGGAAGACGAAGGTCTTCGTCACGGTCACGCCGCTGCCGTCGGTCCAGGTCAGCGGGACGCGTAATTCGTCCTGGCCGGGCGCGAGCGTGTACTGCGTGGCGGCGCTCGAGAATGACTCGACATGCGTGGGACGACGCTCGTCGCCCTTGTCGCCGGCGAGGCCGGATTGCAGCACGTAGTTAGTTGTCGCCGATTCGCGGTTGAACAACACCACGGGCGCGGGCTGACCCTTGATCACCGGATACCCGGGCAGCTCGGCGCGTACCAGCGTGCCGCCCTTGAGGTCGATGTCGAGCACCAGAACATCGGTCGTCACGCGGACGATACCGCCCGTCTCGAGCACCGCGGCCGGCGCGATCGCCGGGGTCTGGGCCGCCTGGGGCACCGCGTCGGCCGCAGCCTCGCCCGTCGTCGATGGGTCCGCTAAAGGAACAGTATCTTCAATGGTGGCCGGCTTTGTCTCAATTACCGTGCCGTCGGGGAGGGTCGTGGAGGTGGTCGCGGCCGGCGGAACGGGCTTCGGCGCGTAGTCGATCTGCCACTGGCTGAAGTTGATGTAGATGGCCAGGCCGAGGGCCAGCCAGAGAAAAACGCGGATGTTATTGGTCATGCGAATGTTTCAGGCAGCGGTCCGGAACCGGATCGAATCCGCCTTCATGAAAAGGGTGACAGCGGGAAATGCGTTTGATCGTGAGCCAGGTGCCCTGCCGAGCACCGTGCGTTTCTATGGCCTCCATCGCGTATTGCGAGCAGGAGGGATAGAAACGGCAGCGCGGCCCGAACAATGGGCTGATGGCGAGCTGGTACCCGCGGATCAGGAATTTCAGGACGAAGCGCATGTACGAACGACGCGTTGCCAAAGGGTCGCGAGGCTAGCACGCAGCGTTGTCGCCAGTGCTTCAGCCGCGGGAAATTTTGCGGCGACCACGATGTCGACCGCGGGGAGCTCGTGCTGAACCAGGCGAAAAGACTCGCGAATCAGGCGCCGCAGGCGATTGCGCTTGACCGCGTTGCCGGCGGTCTTCACGGCGACGGCGAGACCGATGCGGGGAAATCCAAGACCATTGGGCCGGACGCGCAGCCCGAAGAAGCGGTCGTCAACACGCTTGCCCGATGCATACAGGGCGTCGAACTGCAGCTTGCTGCGCAGGCGCAATTCGGCGCCGAGGCGTAGACGATCAGTGGGCGGCATGGCTGCCCGCGCCGCGACGCTCGTGCGTCAGGGAACGATTTTCTTGCGGCCCTTGGAACGGCGGCGCGCGAGAACTTTTTTCCCGCCAGTCGTTTTCATGCGGGCCCGGAATCCGGTGGCGCGTTTGCGCTTGATCTTGCTCGGCTGATAAGTGCGTTTCATGATGATTGGCCAGAGCCGCTGATCTCTACGGAAAAAGGGCGGGAAGGGTACGCAGCGGGTGCTCCCAGTGTCAACAATCCCCCTCCAGAAAGATTATGGGAACGGCTAGACTCGCTCCCCGTTTTTCTCCACCCAACCCCACTTCCGAACCCAGGGCCTACCTTGACTGCAGCGACGAGCGAAAGCCTGCGGGTGGAGAGCGGACTATGGTCGCGCTGCGTACGCGCTCTCCAGGACGAGCTGCCGGGGGAGCATTTCAACATGTGGGTCCGGCCGCTGCAGGCGGTCGAAAGCAACGGGGCGCTCAAGCTGCTCGCGCCCAATCGCTTCGCCGTGGACTGGGTCAACACCCACTTATTGTCGCGTCTCGGGGAAATCGTCCGGCAGTTCGTCGAGGGCGATGCCCCCATCGTCACCGTGGAAGTCGGCTCGCGTGGCCCCGAGATCGTGCAGATCCGCGAGCCGGAGCCGAACGGCATCCCGCGACCCAAGCGCAGTGAAGGCATCGTCGTCGGTGTCCGGCTCAATCCCGACTTCACGTTCAACGGCTTCGTCGAAGGCAAGAGCAACCAGCTCGCGAAAGCGGCGGCGATCCAGGTCGCCGAGAATCCGGGTCGTGCGTACAACCCGTTGTTCATCTACGGCGGCGTCGGTCTCGGCAAGACGCACCTGATGCAGGCCGTGGGTCATGCCATCAAGGCACGCGATCCCGATGCGCGCATCGCATACATCCACTCCGAGCGATTCGTGAGTGACATGGTCATCGCGCTTCAGCACAACAAGATGAACGAGTTCAAGACCGCGTACCGCTCGCTCGACGCGCTGCTGATCGACGACATCCAGTTTTTCGCGAACAAGGATCGCTCGCAGGAAGAATTTTTTCACACGTTCAATGCGCTGCTCGAAGGGCAGCAGCAGGTGATCGTCACCGCCGATCGTTACCCGAAGGAAGTGTCGGGGCTCGAGGAAAGGCTTAAATCCCGCTTCGGATGGGGCTTGACCGTTGCGATCGAACCGCCCGAGCTCGAGACTTGCGTGGCCATCCTCATCGGCAAGGCGCAGGCGGCGAATGTGCAGCTGCCGGAAGAGGTCGCGTTCTTCATGGCGAAGCGTATTCGCTCGAACGTTCGAGAACTCGAAGGCGCGTTGAAGCGAGTGATCGCGAACTCGCGTTTCACGGGCCGGCCGATCACGCTCGAATTCACCAAGGACGCATTGAAAGACCTGCTGACAGTGCAGGTCAAATTGATCACTATCGAAAATATCCAGAAGACGGTGGCCGACTACTACAAAGTGCGCGTGGCAGATCTGCTTTCAAAACGCCGCAGTCGATCCATCGCGCGTCCGCGACAGGTAGCGATGGCGCTCGCGAAAGAATTGACGACGCATAGCCTTCCGGAGATCGGCGATGCATTCGGCGGACGTGACCACACGACCGTGCTGCACGCCTGCGGCCGCATCCGCGAATTGCGCGTGGCGGAGCAGCGCGTCGGTGAGGATTATCAAAACCTGTTGAGAACCCTGACCGGATGACTGTGGATCGCCTGTGGATAATTTTGTGGATAAAAGAGTCCACAGGTCGTGCACAGGGGATGATCAGGGTGTGAGTAACTTCGTCCAGCGGGTGAAGGGAAGATAAGGGACTGATTAGAGAACGGCTTTCGGGGTTATCCCAACTGTCCACAGGCTCTATAACTGCTACTACTAGATTTAAATCTTAAGAACAGAAGGCAATCGCATGAAGCTCTCCGCGACCCGCGAGCAAATCCTCGCTCCCCTGCAAAGCGTCATTGGCGTCGTCGAACGTCGGCAGACCATGCCCGTTCTCTCCAATGTGCTGCTCGCGGGTCGCGGAGACCGGATCAGCGTGACCGGCACGGATCTCGAGGTGGAGCTCGTCGCATCGGCGGAGGCCAAGGTCGAACAGCCAGGCGACGTAACCGTACCCGGGCGCAAGCTGCTGGATATTTTCCGCGCGCTGCCGGAAAAAACGATGGTAACGGTCGCGACTGACGGCGATCGTGTGTCGATCAAGGGTGGAAAATCACGCTTTACGCTGTCTACCCTGCCCGCGACCGAGTTTCCAGTCGTGGAGGAAATCAATGCCCAGCAGACATTGACTCTTTCCCAGGGAGATTTCCGACGTTTGATCGACAAGACGCACTTTTCGATGGCGCAGCAAGACGTTCGCTACTATTTGAACGGACTGCTGCTCGAAACCGATGGCAAAACGCTGCGTGCGGTCGCGACCGATGGCCATCGGCTGGCCCTGTGCGAAGCCGAGCTCGAGTCGAAAGCCAAAACCAACCAGCAGGTAATCCTTCCGCGCAAAGGCGTTCTCGAGCTGCAACGCATTCTGGGCGGTGATGGCAACGTGGACCTCGCCATCGGAACGTCCCACGTTCGCGCCCAGATCGGCGATATTCGCTTCACTTCGAAGCTCATTGATGGCCGATTCCCGGAATATGGCCGCGTGATCCCGGCCAATCCGACCAAGCAGGTTGAGGCCGATCGCGAAGGTTTGCGCCAGGCGCTGCAGCGCACCGCGATTCTCTCGAATGAGAAGTATCGCGGAGTTCGCATCAACTTGAAGTCAGATCTCGTCACGATCCAGGCACATAACCCGGAACAGGAGGAGGCCGAGGACCAGGTCGAGGTCGTGTACACCGGCGACGAGGTCGAAATCGGGTTCAACGTCACTTACCTGCTCGATGCCCTGGCCGCGTGCGATTCTGACAAGGTCGTTCTCGGGCTCACGGACGGCAACAGCAGTTGCCTGGTGCGAGCTGCCGGCGTCACGAACTCCAAATACGTCGTGATGCCGATGCGGCTCTAAGCCAACTCGGCTAGCGCAGTCGATGTCCCTCGCCGAACTGCGCATCGAAAATTTGCGCTGCGTGGAATCCGCGGCGCTCGAGTTCTCGCCTCAGCTCAATCTGATCGCCGGCGAAAATGGTGCCGGCAAGACTTCCGTCCTTGAGGCGATCTTTCTGCTCGGCCGCGGCCGTTCGTTTCGAACGCGCAGCAGCGAAAGGCTCATACGTCACGGCTCGCCGGCGCTGACCGTATTCGGCCGTACTGACGATGTGCCGCCCAAGCTAGCTGGAGTCGAAATCGCCGCAGACGGTGGCACACGCGCCAGGATCAATGGTGAAAACGCACAGTCCTTGCTCGAGCTCTCCGCAGTGTTGCCAGTCCAAGCGATCGATCCGGAGATCCACAAGCTCGTGGACCAAGGCCCGGAGCGCCGCCGCCGCTGGCTGGACTGGCTCGTGTTCCACGTGGAACCAAGCTTTGGTCTTCACTGGGCGCGGTACAACCGGGCGCTGAAGCAGCGGAACGCGGCACTGAGAGCCGGTGCGGCCGACACGAAGGCATGGGATGGCGAGTTTGTTCGCAATGGCGAGGCGATTACGGTTGCCCGCAAACACGCGCTCGAGCGCCTCGCCCCCCGTCTGGCCCAAACCTTCGCGCGGTTTGGCGGGCTCGACGTGAATGTCAGTTTCTTCTCCGGATGGGCTGCCGGCACCGCACTGGAAGAGTCCCTGCGCTCGAACCTCGAGAAGGACAGGGCCCGAGGAATGACCACCTCGGGACCGCATCGAGCGGACGTGGCGCTCCGACGGAGCAACCGCGTTGCACGCGAGACTCTTTCCCGCGGTCAACAAAAGCTCACGGCCGTGGCCATGGTCGTCTCGCAACTGCAGCTTCTGCAGGATGAGCTCGGCATGAGCGCCGTGCTGCTTCTGGACGATCCCGCTGCCGAGCTGGACGAGAAAAACCTGCAGCGTTTGTTCGATGAATTAGCGTCGCTCCGATGCCAGATGATCGCCACTTCGCTGACCCCGGAAACCGCGCTTTTTCAAGCACCTAAAGCGACGTTTCACGTGGAACAAGGGCGCGTTAAACGGGTATAATTCGGGCCCGTTTTTCCGAGTCAGTCATGGCCAACGACGACGTCTACGACTCCAGCAAAATCAAGGTCTTAAAGGGTCTCGACGCCGTTCGAAAAAGACCCGGCATGTACATCGGTGATACCGATGACGGCACCGGCCTCCATCACATGGTTTTCGAGGTTGTGGACAACGCCATCGACGAGGCGTTGGCGGGGTATTGCGACCGCGTTGTCGTCACGATCCACGCCGATGAATCCGTAACCGTTTCAGACAACGGCCGCGGCATTCCCACCGACATCCATCCGGAAGAGGGACGCTCGGCCGCCGAGGTCGTCATGACCGTCCTGCACGCGGGCGGCAAGTTCGACGACAGTTCGTACAAGGTCTCCGGCGGTCTCCATGGAGTCGGCGTGTCGGTAGTGAACGCGCTTTCCGACCATCTCTGGCTGACCATCAACAGCGACGGCAAAGTCCACAAGATGGAATTCCGCGGCGGCAATCCCGTCGCTCCGCTGGCGGTTACCGGCGCGACGACCGAACGTGGCACGACGGTACGTTTCAAGCCAAGTCCTGCAACTTTCACGAACATCACGTTCGTTTACGACATTTTAGCCAAACGTTTACGGGAGTTGTCGTTTCTCAACTCCGGCGTGCGCATCGAGCTCATCGACGAGCGCGAGGCGAAGTCCGATGTATTCCAGCACGAGGGCGGACTGCAGGAATTCGTCAAACATCTGAACCGTTCGCGTTCGGGCATCCATCCGTCGGTGTTCTGGTTCAAGACGCAGGTAGGCCCGATCGGCGTCGAAGTCGCGATGCAGTGGAACGATTCGTATGCCGAATCGATGTTCTGCTACACGAACAACATTCCGCAAAAAGACGGCGGCACCCATCTCTCCGGTTTCCGCGCCGCGCTCACGCGCACGCTGAACGACTACATCGAAAAAGAGATGGCGGCGAAGAAAGAGAAGGTGCCGACCACGGGCGACGACTCGCGCGAAGGTCTCACGGCCATTCTCTCCGTCAAACTACCCGATCCGAAGTTCTCTTCGCAGACGAAGGAAAAGCTGGTCTCGTCGGAAGTGAAGGGCGTGGTGGAATCCGCCGTCGCCGAAAAGCTGTCGGAATTCCTGCTCGAGCATCCGGGCGAAGCGAAGGCCATCGTCGGCAAGATCATCGATGCCGCGCGGGCGCGCGAAGCGGCGCGCAAGGCGCGCGAGATGACACGTCGCAAGGGCGCGCTCGATATCGCGGGCCTGCCCGGCAAGCTCGCCGATTGCCAGGAGAAGGATCCGGCGCTGTGCGAGATCTTCATCGTCGAGGGTGACTCGGCCGGTGGCTCCGCCAAGCAGGGGCGCGACCGGCGCACGCAGGCGATCCTGCCGCTCAAGGGCAAGATCCTGAACGTCGAGAAAGCGCGCTTCGACAAGATGCTGCAGTCCGTCGAAGTCGGCACGCTGATCACCGCGCTCGGCTGCGGCATCGGGCGCGATGAGTTCGACATCAACAAGCTGCGTTATCACCGCATCATCATCATGACGGACGCGGACGTCGACGGATCGCACATCCGCACGTTGCTGCTCACCTTCTTCTATCGCCAGATTCCGCTGCTCATCGAGCGCGGGCACATCTACATCGCACAACCGCCGCTCTACAAAGTGAAACGTGGCAAGCAAGAGGTGTACGTCAAGGACGACCTCGAGCTCAACACCATGCTCCTGGCCTCGGCGCTCGACGATGCGGCGCTGCATGTCAACGGCGCCGCGCCGCCATTGTCCGGCCCCGGCCTCGAGGGCCTGGCGCGCAAATACATGGAAGTGCAGGCCATCATCAAGCGCTGGGCGCGCCGTTACGATGAACGTCTGCTCGATCAGCTCATCTACATGCCCGAAGTCACCGCGGCCGAGTTCGACCGCGCCGACTGGATGCGCGACTGGACCGCCGATCTCGCGCGCCAGCTCAGCGGGCTTGCCGACAGCCCGCGCAACTACCGCGTCGAACTGCGGCAGGTCGATGGCCATCCGGCCCGTGTGATGGTCAGCAAGACCGAACACGGCTCGATCACCGAAAAGGCACTGCCGCGGGAATTCTTCGAGTCCGCCGAATACCGCCGCATCGTCGACCTCGGGAAGACACTCTCCGGAATGATCGGCGAGGGCGCTTATATCGCGCGGGATGGCGCGCGCGAAGAGATCGGCTCGTTCAAGCAGGCCATGCTCTGGTTGCTCGACCAGGCGCGCAAAGGTCAGTCGATCCAGCGCTACAAGGGTCTTGGCGAAATGAATCCCGAGCAGCTCTGGGACACCACCATCAACCCGGAGACGCGCCGGCTCATGCAGGTGCGCATCGAGGACATCGTGGCGTCGGATGAGATCTTCACGACGCTGATGGGCGACCAGGTGGAGCCGCGGCGCGAGTTCATCGAGAAGAACGCGCTGGCGGTTTCGAACCTCGACGTCTGATCGGGTTTAGTGTCGGGTCTCATTTGAATGGGCACGGATCTCAGAATTTTGGCACCGGCGAGCGAAAACCCGCATGAAACGCGAATTTCCGTAGGGCAGCGCCAAGGCCCATAGAATGTCGAGAGCGAATCGGCGCGGTGACATAGCAGAGAGTAAATACGCTCTGCAGGGCCTAAGGTTGGTAGGCGCGGTAGTTGAGGAAATCCGCGGAAGTCTTGTACATCACCGCACCTCCCATGCCGCGCGGGTGGGTGGTGTCGGTTGCCTCCAGCAGCAGCCGGCCATTCACGTAACCGCGCAGTTGGTTACCCACCGCCTCCAGGCGCAAAGCATACGAACTGTCCGCGGAAACCGTCAGCGGTACGGTGGCCAACACGGTGATGGCGCCATTGGTCAGCTTGCGCAGTGACAGGGTGTTCGAGCTGCGCACAGTCATGTAGTAGAAGTTTGATGCATCCGCAAACCGTGCCATCACGCCAAACCAGCGGTCATTGCCCGCTGCAAAGCTGCGCGGAATGGCGGTGAACTGCACCACCTGGTCGTCGGTCGGCACTCCGGTGGCGATGCGCGCGTCTCCTGCCACGGAGGTCTGTCGCAGGCCAAAGGAATAGCCACCACCCAGGTCGTCGAATACCGGCGCGAGCCACGCGCCCGTGGGTGTTTCGTCCCAGTCGGCGCTGTTGAAGTTGTAGAACCGATCCGCGTAGATGGGCGTGGACGGCGAAGGGGTCACCACGACGTTGTCGTAGTCCGCCTTTGCCATGTACGTGATGAGTGCCGCGCGGCCGTGGCTGAGGGCGGCGTCGTGCGCTTCGAGCACTTTCACACCATTGACGAACACGCGCAGCCGGTCACCCGCCGCCTCGAGGCGAAGCCGGTAGTTGGTGTTGATCGCCACCTCAAGCGGGGCCGAGGCCAAGGTGTTGAATGTACCGTTCACTTTGCGCCGCAGCGAAACACTGCCCGAGCTGCGCGCCGTCACGTAGTAGAAGTTAGACGCGTCGGTGAAACGTGTGGCAAGACCCACCCAGCGGTCGCTGCCGGAGAACTGCGTGGGGCGGATATCCGCTTCGACGGCCTGATTGGTCCAATCGGAATTGTTCAGAGTAGCAATGGCTTCGCCGGTGATGCTGCTCTGGCGATAGACGCGACCCGGGTTGCCGCTGCCGGTCTGCGCGGGAGCGGCCGCAAACTGTCCCGAGACCCCGGTCCAACCTGCGGCGTCGGCGTTGAACGTGCTTTGTATCACCGCCGGCGGAGTCGGCAGAGTCGCCGGTAGTTCGAGGTAACTCACGGGCCCGTTGCCATGGCCGATCAGCAAGCGACGCCCGCTGCTGGCGAAACCACCGAGACCGGCGTTTTCGCTGCCTTTCGAGATTATCTGGCCGGAGTGCATGTAACGGCGGTCCGAATCCAGCTGGAAGACGTCGACCAACAGGGATACGTACGGCTCGTCGTAGTTCGCCCTGAATACGAGATTGCCCTCGGGCACGGCGCCCCAGCCGCCGCCCGGGGGGTTCATGTCGCTCACGGTTTGCAGATGGTCCTGAACTTGCCACGCGCCACTGGCATCGCGATTCAGGACATGAGTGCCGTAGCGCCCCGAGCCCGACAAAAATGCGTTGGTTCCATTCAATGTCACCGAGCCGCTCCAAATTTGTCCGGCCGGCAGACTCCAGATGGGCACGGGATTCCAGGTGGTGCCGCCGCTGCGATGAAACAAACCACCGCCGGACACCCAGGCGAGATCGCCGGAGATTTCGACCGGACCGCCATGGAATTCATCATCGCAGCCATCCTTGGATTCGCCGGGAAGCGTGGTAACGCCCTGCCACCGGTTGTTGGCCGTGCTGAATTCGAGGATCACGCCGTTCCAGGCGCAATCCCCGGCGCCGAGCAGGATGCGCCGGTTGCTGATGCCGATATCGCTGCCGAGACCCTCGCCACTGCCGGACGCGTTGCGTGCCACGTAGTCGTTACCGCTGAGTTCGAATATGTACAACCCCCCCATCAGTACCACGGCGATTCCTTCTTTCATCGCCAGGCCCGAAGGGCTGTAGTAGTCCGCATATCGTTGCTGTTCAGCCAGCTTGCGCTGAAATACCCAGCGCGAATTCACGCGGCGAAACAAGAACGCCGTCTGCGTGATGGCGGAATACTCGTCGTTTGGGTCCTCCACCTTTTCACCGGTGATGATCGCCCAGTCGCCGTCGATGGCCAGGCCATTGCCGAAGGAGGTATAGGTGGGATCGGGAGAAGGGATGGTCTCCGTACTCTGCAGGATGACCGGCCGCGACAGCGCCGTGGCGCTGAGCAGAAGTGTGACCAAGGCACTGACGACGCGAATCATGATGATGCTTCCTTCAGGGTTGATAGGCGCTGAGCTCAGGGCTCGAACACATTGAAGTTGTCGAACCACGCCGACGCCTTGTAAGTGACCAGGCCGAAGCGGCCGCTGGCGATCTGCTGGGCATCGGTCGACTCGATGGCCAGTTCGCCATTGGCGTATGCCCGCAGCTTGTTGCCGATGATTTCCAGGCGCAGGCGATCGCCGGGCGCTGAAGTGGCCGGCGTGAACGGCACGGTGCCGAGCACGGTGATGCTGCCATTGACCACCTTCCGCAGCGACAGCGTGTTGGAGCTGCGCACGTTCAGATAGTAGTAAGTTCCGTCGTCCACGTACCGTCCGAGCACGCCAAACCAGCGGTCGGCTCCGGCGCCGTAGTGATCCGCCTGCACGTGTGCCTCGATGACCTGATCGCGCGAAAACGTAACGCCGGTTACCAGACGTGCGTCGGTCAGTGTGGAGTTCTGCAGCAGCCGGTCGTATCCCTGATTCGACACCCACCATTCGCCGCTGCCGCTCTGCGTCCAGCTGTACGAGCCCGTATTCCAGATTTCGTTGTGACGCATGAGTATGGGAGTGCCGCCACTCACCACCACGTTGTCGAAATCCGCGGCTGCCCGATAGCTGAGCACGCCGGCGCTGCCGCTGGTCAGCGCACTGTCGTTCACCTTGATGAACGTGCGTCCATCTACTGCTGCCGAGATGCGTCCATCGCTCGCCGTGAGTGTGATCCGATAGTTGCGATTCAGGACCACAGGGATGGCTGCCGAGCCCAATGTGACCGGAACGCCGTTCACCAATTTCCGCAGCAGCAAGGTGTTCGAGGAACGCAGCGTGATGTAGTAGTAGTTGCTGGCATTGCTGCGACGGGCAAACACACCCACCCAGCGGTCGTTACCCCAGAAAGCAGTGGGGCGCACATCCGCGGTGATGGACTGGTTAGTCCAATTGACCGCATTGAACGAAGCCCCCGCATCGCCCGCGACGCTGCTCTGCCGGAACACGCGCGTGCTGCCGGTGCCAAAGCCAAGTGGCCGCGCGGCCACCGTGAACTGGCCGCCAGGAAGTGCGGTCCATGCGCCCGCGTTGCCGGTCTCGAAGTCGTCCTGGACGGTCGCGGGGGTGGGTAAGTAGCTAGCCGGTAATTCGAAGTAGTACAGTCGATTGGACTGCGCCTCGAGCGCAGCGCGCCCGGCGACTACCAGGTATCGGCCATTGAAGGCGAATGGACCGGCCATGGTGCCACCATCACTGGCGCGAAGAGTGGCCACATGCTCGAGATCCGAAGCACGAAACACATTGATGGACTGGGTGTTATCGCCGGGCGCGTCGCCAAACTGCCACTGCATGATGTACTCACCGCTGACCTTGGTTTCCCCCGAGCCTGCGCTCTGGAATGCGGTCAGCGGCTGCAGATGGCGGTCGAACTGCCATGAATCGGGCGTGATGGCGCGATACACGTCGTCTTCCACCGTGGCGATGGATCCGGACATGGAAAGATTGAGGCCGCCGGCGACGCCGTCTGGCCCCTGCAGAGATTCACCGGCATTCCAGACTCCGGAGGCGTCGCGCCGGTACATGCGGGCCGCATAATCGGTCATGACCAGCGCACGGTCGCCATCAATGCTGTGCCATTGATCGTTGTTGTCGCAGTACGGCTGACGGGCGGAAGCCACATTGCCCTGATAGCTCCACGCGCCGCCTTGCTTGCCGACGATCATCAGCTCGCAACTCACGGGTGAGCCGTAGAAGCGCCCGCCGGAGTATTCAATCTGTGACTGCCAACTGTGCGTGTATGGAAACGTGGGTCCCTGAACTGCCACCCAGTTGCTGGCACCGCGTTCGACGACTCGCAGCTCGCCGATGTCATAGACGGCCGCCTTGCCGCCGATTGCCACGCGTGGCCAAACTGCGGTGCTGGTGATACCGAGCTGCTGCTTGAAGACCCAGGTCCCCGCCGCATTGCGCTCGAACATGAAGGCGCCATAGTCCGTGCCGCGCCGGCCACCAACGATGATGCCGGTGGTGTCGATGTCGACGTCCGCGGCATTGAAGTCGGCGCTGCCGTTCGTGACGAGGTCGATGCGCTGCGTTTCGTGGATCTCGATGGGCTTGGCGAAGGCGGAACTAGCCGAAAGCAGCGCGATTCCCGTCAACAAACCGATGCGTGATTTCATGTTGGCAAACCTCTGAGATTCATCGGAACACCGCCCTGGATCGAGCCGGTTCCGGTTGATAGGCAACGAAGTCGTCGAATTCGGCCGCGTCGCCGCCACGGGTTGCCACGGCATCACCGACGAATTGCGTGCCTTCGGGTGGATTGGCTGCAGCCGTGATCAATGCCCACGGTCCGTCCATGGCGACGGCGCCACCAAACTCCGTGTAAGCCACGTCCGACGCGGTGATGACCGCCTTCTCCTCGACGACCAGCGGGCGCGACGGCGCCACCGCCAGCGTGGTGAACGCTACCAGCCACAATTGGACGACGAATTGCATGAAGACCTGCCGGACGGACCAAACTGATTAGTAGTTAGTCCGACGCGTTGCAATTAGCGGGCCAGTGCAAACCAGCAAGCCGAGTGTCGCCGTGAGACGACGGCAGTGAAAAAGCAGGAAACGCGGCCGTTTTTTACGCGCGGATCGGCAACAATTGCCGCGAGTATCGGCGCGCGACAGAGCTCCTGCATCGCAGCGTGGCATCAGGCTGCGATTCTTCCTACGCCGCGCTGGCGCTCAAAGTGCGAGCGCGATGTCGGCCGAGTAGTTGCACTGCGAATAGGGATGTGATGCCCGGTACGGCTGGTTGATCAGGTTGTCGACGCCGACCGCGCCGGCCAGTAAATCGTTGAACGCGAAACGCACGTGCGCATCGACCACGAGGAAGCGGCTGGTACCGGTGTACGTAGAGCCCGGCGTGCCGCCGAAGCCGCCTCCCATCAGGACCGAAACCCGCGGCGCTGGATCCAGGCGCCTAACTATCACCGCGCCGGCGGAGTCGAAGCGCCGCGCGCGGGGCGCCCGCCCGCCCGGGCGTTCGTCGAAGGTCCGTGCCCAGCCGCGTCGATTTGATCGCGCATCCTTCGACTCGTCTCGATTTCGGGCCGCTCCGGCGACTCGATTTGCATCCCCTCGACACGCTTGCGCTAACCTGCGCGCATCCGACCTATTGGAAACTACCCATGCGCCTCTCATCGCTGGCTTGCGCCGCTGTCACCATCCTCCTCGTCTCCTGTTCCAAACAACCGGAGAAGCCCGCGCCGGCGCCGGTCGAACCGGCCAAGCCCGTCTACGGTACCTTCGGGGTGGACCTTGCCCAGATGGACACGACCGTCCGGCCCGGTGACGACTTCTTCAAATACGTGAACGGCAAGTGGCTGGCGACCGCGGAGATTCCACCCGATCGACCCGTCACCGGGTCGATCATGACGGTGTTCGACAGCACCGAAGCCAAGCTCCACGCGATCGTCGACGAGCTTGCCGCCGGCAAATCCGCAGCCGGCAGCGTCGATCAAAAGGTCGCCGATCTGTACGCAAGCTGGATGGACGAGGCGGGTATCGAAGCGCGCGGCATCGAGCCGCTGCAGCCGTATCTGGCGCAGATCAACGCGGTCAAGAACAAGTCGGACCTCATGAAACTCGTAGGGACGGTCGACTTCCAGGCGCCGATCAGTGTGTCAGTCGAGGCGGATACCGCGGACCCGACGCGATACACCGTCTGGGTTTCACAGGCAGGTTTAGGAATGCCCAACCGCGATTACTACCTGAACAAAGGTCCCAAATTCGATGCATATCGCGCGGCGTATCTCGCGTACGTCACGAAGGTCTTCGAACTCATCGGCGATCCAAATCCCGCCGCGTCGGCAAGGGCGGTCATCAAACTCGAGAACAAGATCGCGACTGTCGCGTGGTCCGATGTACGGCAACGCAAGATCAGCGAGATCAACAATCCGATGGACTTGGCGGCGCTCGAAAAATACGTGCCGGCCATCGATTGGAACGTCGTGCTCTCGGGCGTCGGACTCGGCGAGGCGAAGAACTTCATCGTGAACGAGACCACGGCCATCCGTGATGGCGCCAGGCTGCTCGGCACCGAACCGATTGCCGACTGGAAGGCGTACATGACCTTCCACTTCGTCGATTCATATTCCACCGACCTGCCGAAGGCCTTCGATACCGCGCAGTTCGAGTTTCATTCGAAAGCACTGCGCGGCGTTCAAGAGCAGCGCGATCGCTGGAAGCGCGGCATGCAGCTGATCGACAACTCCCTGGGCGAGGGAATGGGTCAGATCTTCGTGCGCAAGCATTTCGCACCGGAGACCAAGGCGAAAATGGATGACCTGGTCGCCAACCTGCGCGCCGCCCTCAAGCAACGCCTGGCGGCGTCGGCCTGGATGGATGACGCCACGCGCGCCGAAGCATTGAAAAAGCTCGACGCCTTCGAACCGCGCGTGGGATATCCCGACAAATGGCGCGACTATTCGCGCCTGCCCATCGAGCGCGGCAAACATTTCGAAAATTCACGCAATGCGCGGCTGTTCGAGTGGGAGCGCAAGGTGCGTCGGCTGAAGGATCCAGTGGACCGGGCCGAGTGGGACATGACGCCGCAGACGGTCGATGCCTATTACAACCCGCTCAAGAACCAGATCACCTTCCCGGCGGGAATCCTGCAGCCGCCGCTGTTCGATCCGAACGCGGACCCCGCGGTGAACTACGGCGCGATCGGTGCCGTCATCGGTCACGAGATCGGTCATGGCTTCGACGACCAGGGTCGTGAGTTCGACGGGTCGGGCAAAGTCCGCAACTGGTGGACGAAAGAGACCAACGCGAAATTTCTCGAGGCGACCAAAAAACTGGGCGCGCTGTACCACACGTATTGCCCGCTCGAAGGAGCCTGCGTGAACGGCGAACTGACGATGGGCGAGAACATCGGCGATCTGGGTGGCCTCGAGATGGCCTACAGCGCCTACCAGCTCTCGCTCGGGGGAAAGCCCGCGCCGGTGATCGATGGCTTCTCGGGCGATCAACGTTTCTTTCTCGCGTTCGCCCAGCTCTGGCGCTCGAAGATGCGCGATGACGCGTTACGTCAGCTGATGCTCACCAACCCGCATTCACCCATGCAGGCGCGCGGCACCCTGCCGGAACGCAACATGGATGCCTGGTACTCGGCGTTCGACGTGAAGCCGGGCGACCAGATGTATCTCAAGCCCGAGGACCGCGTCCGCATCTGGTAACAAACACCGCGACCCGGCGCGCGGCGGCGATCGATCCGCCGCGCGCCGTTCAGACGCTTAGCAGATCAAGGCGTGTTGCCGTAACCGATCTGTCCGTTGCAATGCATCCACTCGCTGTTTGATCCACCGCCGCAACGACCATTGGCGTAGAGCCCGGTATTGTAGCTCTGGGCTTCCGATTGGCGGGTCGAACCATTGACCTGGATGTAATCAACCTGCACGTCCCGACTGCCGCTGTCGTTGGTGTACGCGACCGTGATGCCGCCGCTCAACGAGGTCGTCGCCGTGTAGTTCTGCATGCCGGTACCCAGCGTCCAAGTCTGCACGTTCTGGTTGTTGACCTTGAGCGTGATGGACTCACCACCGGCAACACCGCGTGCGCGCACGACGATCGTCTTGCTGCCACCGCCGCCACCTCCACCGCCCGGTGGCGTACTCGTGCCTTCGCTCACGGTGATGTCAGAGCTGCCACTGCTCTGATAACCCTCGGTCGCCAGGATCTGGTAATTGTGCGTGCCGAGATTCATGCCGTAGGTGGCCCAGGCATCGAAATGGTTTCCGGAGGAGATGGTTCCGCCCACCCGCTTCTGCTGGCGCACGCTCCAGTACTGATAGAACGTGGCGTTGCCGATAATCGACGGCTGGTTGACACGTTGCGTTCGGTAGACGTCGTATGTCCCGCCATCACTGGTCACCGTGCCCATGAAGCCGGAGCCCGGCGGACGCCAGGATCCCCAGCTATCGACGATGTAGTACTCGACCAGCGGATTCGTCGTCCATCCGTACAAGGTCAGGTACGAATTTCCGTTCGGGCTGAACGTGCCCGAATAACTCACGGCGCGACGGCTGCCGGTCTGCCACCCTTTGCCGCCGACCCAGTTGTTGATGTTGCTCCACTGGGAGGTGTAACGGCCGCCCGCCTGCAGACAGAACGTGACGTTGCCGCTGTCTTTCCAGAACGAATAGTAGAAGCCGTTGTTGGTGCCAGTCTGGTTGGAAGTAAGGCACTGCTGGGCTTTGGCGGCCGAAGCACCCAGGCCCGCGACCAGGATCAATGCCATGGCGAACTTCGTGCGCGTCACGGCGATTCTCTTGAAACTCGAACTCATAGAAATTCCCCCTCTATGTGCAGCGGCGCGACGAGATGCGCGCCGCCGAAAAGTTACTCAACTAGTTAGTTCATGCGAGGCTCGTGAAACGAATTTCCGCGTTCGTTTCAGGCTTTTTCCTCCGGATGTTACCGCTACCTCGCGGCGCGGTAGTTATCCTCCGGCCGTCATTTGGGTGTCAAGTGGGGAAACCACTGAACGCGCTGCAACACCGCAGCGCGTGGTGCTCAGCGATTGAGCAACGTAATGCAGTCCGACATGAAAGATGCGATGTCGACCTGGAGCGCGACCTCGGCATTCGGCTTGCCGCCGGTGACGGGCCGGGTCGTGCCATCGCCCGTCACCTCGATGCGCAGCGGCGTGAGCGCGTAAGGCTTGCGCGGCTGCACCAGCTGCACGGCCAGCACGTCGAAGTAGGTAGGGTTCTCGCCGTTCCAGTGATTGGTGTGGCGCCAGATGGAATTGAGCGCGGCCAGCGCGTCATTGAACGCGGTGCCGCGCGTGAAAACCTGCACCCGCATCTCGGGCGTCATCTTCAGGTCGGCGGTGGAATCGAGCGGTGCCACCAAAAGTGGCACACCCGCGGTGAACACCGTGCGCGCGGCCGCGGCATTCGACTTGATGTTCCACTCCGGTTCCGGCCTGGAGCCCGCCGCATAGCCGCGGTAGATGGAGCCACCCATCAGTGCGATGGCGCGGATCTTCTTGCCGATCCCCGGTTCGGCATCGAGCAGCGCGGCGACATTGGTGAGCTCACCAACCGCGATGATCGTGATCTCGCCCGGGCGTTTGTTGATCTCGCGGCGCATGAAATCGACACCGCCCGAGGGGTGCAGGCTCGGCGACTCGAAGCCCTGCGCCCACTCGACCTGCTTCATGTACTGGATAGGAGTGGAGATGCCGGCGTACACCGGCAGGCTCGCCCACCGGCCGCCGGCGACAGCCAGTAACTTGGCCGCCAGCCGGGCGCGTGCCACGGCATCGCTCGAAACCGTCGTGACACCGAGCACTTGAAGCTCCGGGCGCTGCATCAACACCGCGAGCGCGTACGCGTCGTCGATATCGGTGCCGATGTCCGTATCGAAGATGACCGGCGCGGGGTCGTGCTTTTCGCCGACCGCCGGCTGCTGTGCGAACACCGGCGCTGCGACGACGCACAACGCCACCATCCATCGGCCGAATCGTTTACGCATGCGGCCGAGTATAGATCGTCAGCCGCTTTCTCCGGCGTATTGCCAGAGGATGCGCGCCTGCGCAGCAACGATGTCCGGCCGCTCCTCGGGCCAGAACAACTTCGCGCCCTCGAGCCGCCGCACGCCGCGGGAATTGCCGAAAGCGCGATCGAGGTGTTCCGCATTCGCCGGGCTGAAGATGGTGTCACCCCATCCCCAGACGATGCGCACCGGTACCCGGCTGCGCTTGAGCGCCGGCCCGATGCCGGCCAACGCGTTGCGTTCGAGCGCGACGGCATAACGATGCAAATTGGCCTTGCGCTCGGGCGATGACACGACCGGACCGAAATACATGTCGAGCGCGTCATTGGTCGGGTGGCAGCGATCCGCGTAACACAGGCCACCAATACCGCCGTCGGAGCGTGCCAGCGCAGGATCTGCCCACCAGGGCGCCAGCCACTCGTCGGCGAATTTTCCCTGCTTCGCGAGCTCGATCACCGGCCGCATCGCCGCCGGCGGGCTTTCGATTTCGGTGTCGCAATTGGTGAGCAGCAAGGTCCGCACGCGGTTGGGATGCCTGACGGCAAACAACTGGGCCACGGCGCCGCCGCTGTCGCTGGCGATGAGATCGACTCTGGAAACCGACAGCGAATCGAGTAACGACGCCAGCATCAGCACCTGTGAATCAGGGCCTACATCCTGGTCGGGCGCTACACGCGTGTGTCCCAGTCCGAGAAAATCCGGGGCGATGCAGCGCCGGAACCCCGCGAGATGGTCGATCGCACCTCGCCACTGGAATCCGTTGAGCGGAAAGCCGTGCAGGAACAGCGCGGCTCGCCCGGCGCCGCGCTCGACGTAAGCGACCTCCCCGAACGGCGTACGCGCGTATTTTCGCGCGGCGCTGAAGTTCGCCGCGCGCAGCGGCTCGGCGTCGACAGGCGCCACCGCGTCGCCGCGCGGCATCGCGCAGGACACGAGCGTGTGCAGTCCTAACATCTGTGTCGCCAGCAGAAAGCCCCTGCGGTTCATGGGATTGGTTCCGTCACGCGCCCGAATCGGCGTGCGGGCAGTGAACTGCAACGCGGCGCGGCCGGCTGTCGAAATCTTTAGCGACTCGACTGCCTAAAGATTTCGACAGCGCAGTGCCGCGTGACGTGGCGAACTACCGGTCGCCGACACACTCATTGGAACCCCGCCCATGACCCGCACCATCGCGTTCGCCCTGCTCACGCTGCTGATGCTTACACAGCCGGCACTCGCCTCCGATCACCTGGATACCGCCGCCGTCATCGCCGATCCGGCCGGGGACATCGCCGACATCTATGCCTGGACGTCGAGTGACGGTCGGCGGCTCAATCTCGTCATGACCATCGTGGGCGGCAAGTTTTCCGATCACGTGCGCTACACCTTTCACATCGACAGCGGCCGCAAGCTCGGCGCCACCAGCAAGACCACCTCGATCAGCTGCGAATTCAACACGGCGATCGCGCCGGAATGCCACGCGGGGGACTTCGACTATCTACGCGGCGATGCCAGCGGAGAGGCGGGCATCGAAGGCGAGCGCCGCCGCTTCCGCGTTTTTGCCGGCGTGCGCGACGATCCCTTCTTCAACAATGTGCGCGGCACGAGAGCCGCGCTGAATGTGGCCGGCGCGGCCTTGCCCGCCAGCGCGCGCGACGCCGCGGGCTGCCCGCGATTCGGCGCCGCCACCAGCGCGAGAATCCTC
>Ga0193752_1001348_pt1 | contig 20569 bp, 16 predicted proteins | sample H1c1metaG_FD_144924 | JGI IMG/M metagenome (GOLD analysis project Ga0193752, IMG submission 144924) | Soil microbial communities from a riparian zone of the East river system, Colorado, United States - H1c1 | ecosystem: Environmental > Terrestrial > Soil > Riparian zone | place: USA: East River...
GGAACAGAAAGGATCATGATTAACTCTGCTGCAGATTGGGGTATAAGCGATCCCCTGGCTGTTCCAAAAACAGCTGTCCTGATGAAAGAAAAAGGCATCAGCGATGAAGACATAAAAATGGTGACTTATCAAAATGCAATCACTGCTTTTGCACAAAGCAAACAGTTAAATGAAGCAGACTTCAGCGGCTCGCGGGAAATAGACCAAAGCCAGAAGTTCGAAAGCAATACTATTTTAAGAGGCGGCCAACAACCAAGAATGGATAAGCAGTCGATCATTATCCGATAAATATAATCAGGTGCAAAGATTGACAGGCTTTCTACAGTTGATGCGGCCGGCAAATATTGTTACTGCTATTGCAGATATTCTTGCAGGTATAATAATTTCAGCATATTTCACATCACCGGAATATTCGCTAATACCGGTTTTTCTACTGGTATTAACTACTATTGGACTTTATGGTGGGGGCGTGGTTTTTAATGATGTTTTCGACGCAGAATTAGACAAAATAGAACGACCTGAACGCCCCATTCCCAGCGGGCTGATTTCTAAAAAACACGCCACTGTTCTAGCACTGTTATTGTTAGTAATGGCTATCATTTCCGCTTACTTTGTACATAAAGAAGGATTGCTTTCTATATCTGTTTTCTTAGCATTTATTATTGCAATAGCGGCAGTAGTTTATGATAAATGGGGAAAACATCATCCATTGCTGGGACCTGTCAATATGGGTTTATGTCGTGGATTCAACTTATTGTTAGGCATGAGTATTGTTCCTGCAGCCGTTATACAATACTGGTGGCTTGGCATCTTCCCTATCATATATATAGCAGCAATAACCATGATTAGCAGGGACGAAGTGCATGGTAGTAAAAGGAAAACATTATATGCTGCGGCATTTTTTTATCTGATCGTACTGGCAGCTATTAGTTGGTTTGCCTATAAAAAAACTAACCAGTTATATGCTGTATGGTTTATCGTTTTATTTGGCATTATGATATTCCTGCCTTTAAGTAAAGCCATTAAGGATCCGGTTGCGAAAAACATCCGTAAATCTGTAAAAGCAGGTGTGCTCGCCGTGATATTAATGAATGCCGCCTGGGCTGCTGCCTTTGGGGCCATTGGTTGGGCGCTTATCATTTTATGCCTGTTGCCTTTATCGATTTTATTGGCCAGGTTGTTTGCAGTAACCTGAAACCCTCGGCAATGGGATCCATTGCTTAATTTGGCAGCTAATTGTTATCTTTCATTTTTATATTTAGTTCAAAATATTTTTTCACTCATTTCTTATACAAGTTTGGCAGATGAAGATGGATTATTTGGAGCAGTCATTCCAGGTACACTTTGAATACAAGGTTTTTTTTACAGAAAATTTGTTTGATACCGGCAACCCGGTTTTTCGTGAATATTTACTATCACAGCAATCAGATATCAGAAAAAAATTATTGTTTGTGTTAGATGAGGGTGTTGTTGATCATCACGCCGGTTTGTCCTTTCAGATCAAAAACTACCTTGCTGAACTACCTTCCTTTTCTTTGGTAGCAGATATGTTGCTGATACCGGGCGGTGAACAGGCAAAGAACGATCAACATGCATTTGACAAAATAATTGAAGCGGTTCATCAATATGGTATTGACCGGCATTCTTATATTGTTGTGATTGGCGGTGGTTCTTTACTCGATATTGCAGGATATGCTGCGGCAGTATCACATCGTGGCATCCGGTTAATACGTATTCCGACTACTGTTCTTTCACAAAATGATTCAGGTATAGGCGTCAAGAATGGCATCAACTTTTTCGGAAAGAAAAATTTCCTCGGCACCTTTGCACCGCCGGCTGTTGTTCTTAATGATTGTCATTTTCTGAGTACGTTAAATGAGCGGCATTGGTTGTCTGGAATTTCGGAAGCTATTAAAGTAGCATTGATAAAAGATGCTACTTTCTTTGAATGGATAGAAGACAATGCGTCAAAACTTGCCAGAAGAGATATGCCTTCTATGCAATATCTCATTAAACGCTGTGCAGAACTGCACCTGCAACATATAGCAGGCGGTGATCCTTTTGAAATGGGTTCTTCCCGGCCATTGGATTTTGGCCATTGGAGTGCCCATAAACTGGAACAACTTACCAATTTCTCTGTGCTGCATGGTGAAGCAGTCGCCATGGGTATTATACTGGACAGTGTATATTCATTTTTATCGGGAAAAATAACAGAAGAAGATATTACAAGGATCATTGACCTGATGAAAATTATTGGATTTGATCTTACACATCCGCAGATGAAAATTGACGATGACCATAGCCCACTCATTACCGGATTGAATGAGTTTCGTGAACACCTCGGTGGCAAACTAACTATCATGCTGCTGAAGGCAATAGGTGAAGGCGAAGAAGTGCATGAACTGGATATACGAATTTTGAAAAGATCAAGCGACTGGATCATTAAAAATGAAATGGCATGGATACCGGCTACGGGCAATTAACTTATTGCAGCAATATTCATCCCGGTGAAAGTTGGGAGGAACATTTTGCGCAACTGCAACTTAATATACCATTGATAAAAAAAAGGGTCAGTCCCAATAGTCGCTTTGGAATTGGGTTGCGTTTATCAAATACTGCAAGTATTGAATTAATAAAGGAGAAGAACCTCCTCGTATTTATTGATTGGCTGAAAGAAAACGATTGCTATGTTTTCACCATGAACGGCTTTCCTTATGGAAGCTTTCACCATACGGAAGTAAAAGATAAGGTGCATGCCCCAGACTGGTTAACCAGGGACCGCGTTGATTATACAATACGGCTAGCAGAAATTTTGTCACGTCTATTACCGGGCAATATGGATGGCGGTATCTCAACTTCCCCGCTTTCGTACAGGCACTGGCACTCCTCTGAGCAAATCGATTCGGTTTTCGAAAAAACAACGTCTCATCTGCTGGAAGTAATAATAAAGTTGATAGAAATAAAAAATGATACCGGCAAGTCAATTCACATTGATATAGAACCAGAACCGGATGGTCTGCTCGAATCGGGCATCGAATTTTTGAATTGGTATGATAACTGGTTGTTGCCTCTGGGAATTTCGCTATCGCAGAAACGTCTCGGTTTGACAAACGAAATGTCAGTAAAGGTTTTAAAAGAACACATGCAATTGTGTTATGATATCTGTCATTTTGCAGTAGGCTATGAAGATCATAAACAAATGATTGATTTATTAAATCAAAAAAATATTCGTGTGGGTAAAATACAGGTAAGTGCCGCTCTAAAAGCAGCAATGCCTGCCAGTCCGGAAAAAAGAAAGCCAGTGATCGATGCTTTTGAACAATTCAATGAACCGACCTACCTGCACCAGGTGATTGCACTGCAAAAGAATGGAGAACTAAAAAAATACCCTGATCTGCCAGAAGCATTACTGCAAGCCGGCGATCCCTCAACCACAGAGTGGCGTTCACATTTTCATGTTCCTTTGTTTGTGGGAAGTTACGGCGCGTTACAATCCACACAAGAGGATATAGTGAATGTATTGAAATTACATAAGCAACAATCATTCACCCGGCATCTGGAAATTGAAACATATACCTGGGATGTTTTGCCGGATGATTTAAAATTACCTATGACAGACTCCATTATTCGGGAATTAGAATGGGTAATTGCTTTGCTTTCCAAATCCTGAGCCATGTAAAGGAAGCAAAACGGACCTAACATTTTTTGCAACATTAATTAGTAAAATCATCTTGAATAAAACAGTTGTTATTGATATCGTCGGCTTGTCTTCTTCTCTTATCAACGAGCATGCTCCTTTTCTTAAAAAATATACTGAGGAGAAGGGATTAAATACCATTATTCCAATGTTACCTGCATTGACAACTTCGGTGCAATCTACATTCGTTACAGGTAAGTGGCCTGATGAACATGGTATAGTCGGAAATGGCTGGTATGATCGCATGGATTGCGAAGTGAAATTCTGGAAGCAGTCCAATAAATTGGTAGTTGCAGAAAAGATATGGGAAAGAGCTAAAAAATTGAATCCATCGTTTACCTGTTCTAAAATGTTTTGGTGGTACAATATGTATTCTGAGGCTGATTACTCTTTGACACCCCGCCCAAATTATTTAGCCGATGGAAGAAAGATCCCCGATTGTTATTCGCAGCCTGCGGAATTGAGAGATGAGTTGCAAAAAGAACTGGGTCAATTCCCTTTATTTAAATTCTGGGGACCGGCAACAGATATATCGTCAACCCAATGGATAGCGGATGCTTCTCTATATACTGACAAAAAATACAATCCGACACTTACATTGATTTATCTTCCGCATCTTGATTATTGCTTACAGAAATATGGGCAACACATTCCATCAATAAGCAAGGATCTTTCCGAAATTGACAACGTCGTTGAACAACTGGTAAACTATTACACAGGACAAGGCGTTAAGATTATTTTGTTGTCTGAATATGGGATTACGAATGTTGATCACCCGATTCATCTAAACAGGGAATTGCGTAAAAATGGTTTTTTGCAAATAAGAACAGAACGTGGTCTCGAATTATTGGATCCCGGCGCTTCAAAGGCGTTTGCTGTAGCTGATCACCAGGTGGCACATATTTATATCAATGATCATTCTGTTACTTCAAAAGTGCGACAGATATTGGAACAGATTCCCGGTGTTCAATATGTATTAGATAAAGAAGAACAGAAACAATATCATATTAATCATGAACGATCCGGCGACCTGGTAATTGTGGCTGATGAACGCAGCTGGTTTACTTATTATTTCTGGTTGGATGATGAAAAGGCGCCAGACTTTGCGAGAGTTGTTGACATCCACAAAAAGCCTGGCTATGATCCTTTGGAATTATTCATGACCTCGAAAGCAAGAGCCGGTTATAAACTATTAAGAAAAAAAGTCGGTCTGAGGTATGTAATGGATGTGATTCCGCTTGATGCCACATTAATAAAAGGATCACACGGAAGTTTGGTAGCCGAAAAAGCTTCTCACCCGATTTTGGTAAATGGGCAACTTAGGAATCAGCAAATAAAGGCCACTGAAGTGTATGATATTATATGGCACAGTCTTTTTAATTAGTTGTTCATTACTCCTGACTGTCTTTTGGTCACCATTAAACAAATTTCATTTTCCACCCATACCACCCAGAAAATTCTTACTTGTTTCGTCATAAATCAATATCAGATCATTCGCTTTGCCATCGTTGTCAAAAAAACTTTTCCCAGGTATTAAGAGGCTCCCAGATACAAGTTCCCTTTCCTCTTTTTTCGGGCAAATCAGATACGATCTTATGGATCTCTGATTTCAGTGAGGAATATTCCACAACGATAACGTCTTTATTATAACGGCGGATAAGATCGTTCAGATTATAGTCCAGGTCTTCAAGCGTTCCATGCCATTTTGGATAATATGATTCACCAATTACATCAAAATGAACTCCCCGGGCAAGCATATTGTCGATAAAGAAAACAGTTTCGTCATTCTGTCCGCCAAGAGCAACATGCAGCATCATAGTCGTTTCGGGAGCTACCGATTTTACGGCAGCCGTTCCTGCCTGGATCAATTGCGCGGTCTGATCTATGTTTGCCACATTTCCATCAGGCCACACAATTCCATGATTGATCTCATTGCCAATCTGAACCATATCAGGACTTGCGCCCTGAGATTTCAATTCCTGAATCACCATTTGCGTGTAATCAGGTAATGCCGGGAAGAGTTCCAATGTTCATACATGAAATAGCAGAAGAGTTCAGCGAGCTCGCTTTGCACAAAAACATTTCGTTCAGCATAGGAGCCGAAACGACAAGAGGTGAAGTTTGGTTTGACAGACAGGTGCTTGAAAAGATCATTATTAACCTGTTAAGCAATTCTTTTAAATATACCCAGCATAATGGGCTCGTAGAATTACAGGTATTGGATTCGCTTGAAGGCTTTAGACCTGAATATAAAAATGAGCTGATCATTCAGAACAATCAGTCAGATGGCCCTTTCATTTATTTTCGCATAGCCGACAACGGTATTGGCATTTCAAAAGAGTCTATCCTGCATCTGTTTGAACGGTATTATCGTGTGTCGGACACACATCTTGGATCGGGAATCGGTCTTGCCTTTGTAAAAACGCTCACGCAACTGCACAGAGGCAATATTTATGTATACAGCGAGCGAAATAAAGGGACCGAAATAGTGGTTGCTATCCCATATCAGAAAGATGCGTACGATTTATCTGAAAGATGGATCAACAGCAACGAAGCAGCAGAGCCTCTTGCGGTCTCTGGTGCAGTTCGGTTGGTGCCGGAACTTAATGAGAAAAAACCGGGTATCGTTTCAAATAAGTATTTAATTCTTGTTGCAGACGACAATCCCGAACTGCGTTCATTTTTAAAAGAAACACTGGAACAACAGTACCGCATTATTGAAGCCAGTGATGGCAAAGAAGCGCTTGCCAAAACGGAAGAATTTTTTCCCGACGGTTTGTTATCACAGATATCATGATGCCCGGCATGAACGGAATAGAATACTGCAGGCAGGCCAGGCTAAATCCTGAAATTGCGCATATACCAATAATACTGCTCACAGCAAAAGATGGTATTGAATCAAGAATAGAAGGTACGCAAACCGGAGCAGACCATTATTTCTCAAAACCTATCCGGATGGAGCTTTTAGAGTTAACGTTGCGGAACATTCTGAGCCAGAAAGAAAAATTCAAAGAATATTACCGAAAGGATCTTCATGCCGAAATAAAAGACCTTGCGCACTCCACAAAAGACAAACAATTTCTGGAAGATCTGATTGCGCTCATCGAATTGAATCTCGCCAAACCTGAGATGGACATTGAATATGTATGTCAGCAGGTGGGAATGAGCAGGACAAAGTTGTACAACAAAATAAAGAACATTACGGGTCAACCCATCGGTGATTTCATCAGGACCATCCGTCTTCGCAAAGCCGCCGCATTACTAACAGACGGGGAACTTTCCATGCTCGAAGTGATGTACAGCGTAGGCATTCAAACGCAGTCCTATTTTTCGAAAGCTTTTAAGCAGGAATTTGGGAAAACGCCAACACAGTATGTGAATGAGCTGGAGCTTAGGAAATAGAAAAAGTTCAGGATAAATGCTAACGACAGCGTAAGAAAATTTGAATTTTTACTAAATTCAATGTCTGTATTTTGATGTATTAGTTTGATAAACGTTAACTAAAAATGGCTAAAGCAGAAATTTCCGGCATTGCACCATTCTTTATCGTAAAAGATGTTCCGACCGCGCTGAGGTTTTATCGCGATCTTCTTGGGTTCGAAATCACGTTTCAGGGACCCAGCGAAGACAACATCTTCTTCGGAATTGTCCAACGGGGTGCGGCGATGATAATTATAAAAGAAGTTGGTGTGGAGCCTGTGCCAAACTACACGCGGGATATCAAAAAAGGCATTGCGCGCTGGGACGCTTACCTTCATGTGCCGGATCCTGATACGCTGGCAGCAGAATTTTCGGCGCGCGGCGTCAAATTTTTTGTGCCACTTAAGAATGGTGATGACGGGCTGCGGGGATTTGAAATCAAAGATGCTGACGGGTACATATTATTCTTCGGGCGTACTCTCGACGAATAACCACGCCTACAACAGCATAAATGTGAAAACATTGCCTGCGGGCATATCAGAGGTCTAATTTGAAAACGTATCTTTCTTACGAAGAGATGATGGACTGGTGCCTTTAAATTTCCGCTAAAACTTATTAAAATGACTGAAATCAGTAAAGCCGAGTTCAGCACTGATTTCCTTAATAGACATCGAACTGAATTGAAGACGACTCTCTATCCTTTTAAAACACCTGCCCGTGAAACAGATAGGGGCCATATGCCCCCGGAGTTTAATGTAGATCAACAAAACTTCCTTGAAGAAAAGCAACGGGGTAAGAACTGGGGCTGGTCGGCTATACGTCCATCCGTCGTAGGAGGAAACCCCGTATCTAATTTTTTATTGAACCCTGCTCCTTCATCAACCCCTCCAACACTGCCTTCTCACACTCATTCCCCGGATTCAACTCAACAGATTTCTGATTCATCTTAATAGCCTCTTTTTTGTTACCTGCCTCGTGGCAATGACTGACCATCGATCCGGGTAACATAACGATATGTTTGCGCGGGTTTATGAACGATATCACGCGAATCACCAAAACCAGTGGAAGTCATGCCAGCAACCTTGAATTGTTTTTCGAGGTTCAAGAATGGCATGTACTTCAGCCTTCCTAAAACGTTTTAGTAAAAAACAGAATTGAAGTTTCACTTAAGGATTATCTTGCAAGAACGTAATTCTTTTCTCTTGTTGCCTAAGATCCGGCAACAGGAATTCATGTAGAATACCTTTAAAAGCAGGTATTGCCGTTAACGGTAAGATAAACGATTGTCTTTGATGCTGAATCACGATCAAAATGAACTGCTGTCTAAATTCAAGTCAGGCGATAAAGCAGCGTTTGAACAGGTGTTCAGGCTATATTTAAAACCATTACGCCTGAATGCCTTCCTGATACTTAAGAACGAACAGGAGGCTGAAGACCTGGTTCAGCAGTTGTTTCTCGATATCTGGAATCAACAACTATATCGGAATATACAGAGCTCGCTGAAAGCCTACCTTCATACATCTATAAAACATCGCTGCCTGAATTATCTCAAGAAGCTTAGCAGACAAACAAAAAATCTGTACGAATATGCTGTGCAACAGGACACAGATACCGCAGAAGTAAATGAACAACCATCGCCACAATTGCTGACAGTTCTCGATGGATTGCCTGCACAGCAACTGAAGGCTTTTCACCTGATCCATATGGAGAATAAACGATACCGTGAAGCCGCAGAGGAAATGGGTATCAGTATAAATTCATTGAAAAGCCATCTAAAGCTTGCTGTGAAATTTGTACGTATCAAATTAAAGGCATCTCCGATTCACCCATTCAACAAATAATATTGTCTTACTACCGGATGGATCTTAACATGGAAGAAATAAGGTTATTGATAATCGAAAAGATTGCAGGTTCTATAGAACCTGCTGACGATTTGATTATTGAACAACTGATAAATGATGACCAGGGTGTACGTCAAATGTGGCTGGCGATCTCTGATGAGGTGCGGGAAGCACAATCCCTCGGATTTAATGTAAACGTTGATGAGCAACAGCAATGGAACCGGTTGGAACCACTGCTGGAAAATCCTTCCGCATCGCGGATCAGAGTTCTTGGGAGAAGAATACTGGCGGCCGCATCTATACTTGCAGTAGTGGCAACAGGGTACTGGTGGCGGCATTCAGGTAAATCATCTTTGAAAGCATCATCCACTTCATCACTCGCTGCAATCAAAATAAAATTACCTACGCTTGAATTGCCAAACCATCAGGTGGTGGAACTGCCCGGCAATGAACATAAAAAGTTTAAAATCGGCGATGCCGTTTTTGAAACAGATGGGAAAACGCTTAGCTATACAACAGCTGCCGGTAACCATCAAAACTGGACCTTATCGATCCCACCCGGCCGCGACTATAAAATTCAACTGTCGGACGGTACTGAGGTCTGGCTGAATGCTGCGACCAGCCTGAAATTTCCTGCAAATTTCAGCGACAGTACCCGCGACATATCCATGGAGGGGGAGGCCTTTTTCAAAGTTGCGAAAAACAAAGAACACCCTTTTATCGTGCATACCATGGCAACAGAGGTATTGGTAACCGGCACAGAGTTTAACGTCAATACGTATAATACAAACAAAATTCAGACAGCACTGGTAGAGGGTTCGGTAACACTGCGGAATAAAAATAACAAAGAGGTTAGACTGAAGCCAGGCTTCGAAGCTGAATTTACCAAACAACTCGGATTTGAAACGCGGCCCTTCGATTCACTGGAAGTACTTTCCTGGATGAAAGGAATTTATTACTTCCGTAATACTCCATTAAAACAATTAGCTGAAGTAATAAAGCGCTGGTATGATGTTGAAAGCGAGTTTTCTAACAGTGCATTACAGAATAAAACTTTTAGTGGCGAACTACGTAAAGAGCAACCACTGCAATCTTTTCTGGAAAACCTTAATCTTTCCGGAGATGTAAACGGTCGGCTGAGTAGTGGAAAGCTCTATTTCAGATAAATTTTGTGTATACCATCCCCCGAACCTGACCGATACTTCCAATTTTTTTTTTAATCCATTCACCCGGATTTTAATTTTGATGTCTTTAACGTAATATTTCTTATTCAAAACAAAATTGCCGCCATGTGTTGCCTGAGAAAAACAGTTGCTACAAACAGCATTTCCTGCCTGCTTATATTTGCTTTGCTATTCAACAGCATTTATGTCAATGCCCAAAGCAATGATCCTAATCCCTGGATCAAACTGAGCAAGAGTCAGACTTCTCTGGCCGGTCTTTTCAAGTCAATTAAAAAGCAAACGGGCTTTACATTGTTCTACAGTAACGAATTGCTGAACGATGCGGAAAAAGTCAAGTTCAGTGCTGCAGTGATCCGTCTTGATGATTTGCTGACAGAAGTTCTGAATCCAAAAAAGCTGTCATGGGTTTACAAGGAGAACCTGATCATCCTGAAAAAGAAATTGCATGAAGGCGTTACGGGTTCTTTGGTAATGAATGCTGCTTTTATACCGGCTGAGGAGCGGCGTGCGGCAACTATCACAGGAAGGGTGCTTGACAGCGAAGGTAAGCCGGTTGCGGGTGCTTCAGTTCAGGTTGTTGGTTCTGACGCGGGTACCAATACCGATGCTAAAGGCGCATTCTCACTGGAGGTAGACAAGCCCGATGCGGTGCTGTCTGTATCTTATGTGGGCTATCAGAGTCAGCAGGTAACTATTGGAGATAAAACAAATATTATAATACGCCTTACGCAGGTAGATACACAGCTAAATGAAGTAGTTGTGGTAGGTTACGGAACGCGGAAGAAATCGGACCTCACCGGAGCGGTTGCCACTGTTTCTGCTGCTAACCTTAAAGAACGTGCGGTGGTAAATTTCGGTGAGGCCATTGCCGGGCAGATGGCAGGTGTCCAGGTACAACAGATCACCGGTGCACCGGGTGGTGAAGGTCTCTCCATAAGAGTAAGGGGAACCGGATCAATCACCCAGTCCAACTCGCCGTTGTATGTGGTGGATGGATATCCTATGGAGGGCGGCGCTTTCAATCTGATCAATCCTTCAGACATCGAAAGTATCCAGGTGCTTAAAGATGCATCTTCCACTGCAATCTATGGTTCGCGCGGTGCAAATGGAGTTGTGATCATTACTACCAAGAAAGGTAAATCAGGCACGCCTACCGTAAGCGTCAACGCTTTTGCAGGAGTGCAACGTCGTTCAAAGAAAATGGAAGTGATGAACCGTGACGAATATGTTCAATGGTTTATCGATGGCCGGAACCAGGCCTGGCTCGATCAGCCTGTAATTCCAGGAGATCCGAATCAGACACCACATAGCCTCAACGATCTCAATACCCGTCGCCAGCTGTATCCCAGCGCCAACTCGCTATATATGATTCCTGACGGTAAGAATGGCTACAAATACAATTTTTTCGATCCAACTTCTGTTGCAACAATGCCCGACAATGATTGGCAGGATATGCTATTCCGGGACGCTCCTATGCAACAGTATGAAGTTTCGGTTATGGGTGGCAGTGAGAAAACGAGGTATGTATTCGCCGGAAGTTATGTTAACCAGCAGGGTATCTCCCTGAACACGGATTACAAACGATTCAATTTCCGGACCAATGTAGAAACTCAATTATCGGATCGTCTCAAACTCGGCCTTAATCTGAATGCTTTCAGTGCCGGCGGACATGAACAGGCCAATGGCAAGGATGCACCAATACTTTATTCACTGCTGCTGCCACCGATCTATGACCTCCGCAATCCTGATGGTACTTATGGTTCGATGGTACGTAATCCGGAAGTACTTGCGGGCGATGTGGCAAACGCTATCGGTATAGCAGAACAAGTGAACAGGTTTCGCAAAAGATATGGATGGCTGGGAACGCTGTTTGCAGAATTAGACATCATCGAAGGTCTGAAATACCGGATCAGTATCAACGGCGGTATCCGCAGTAATGACTATCAGACTTTCGAACCATCTGTGGTGGATTTTGACGGTTCGAGAGGACCCCGTCCTGCTAAAGGCATTAACGAACAGACAACAGATTTCGATTGGGTTATAGAACAAACGCTTTCTTACAATAAGAAATTCGGAGAAAAGCATGATCTTGGTCTGCTTGGCGGTTTCAGCAGTCAGAAACAAACCAGTGATTACATCTATGGAGAGGCAAGAGGTTTTCCTAATGATGTGATTCAGACGCTGAATGCGGGCACTCCTTTCCAGTTGTTAAGTACAAAATCCGAATATTCGATGACATCTTACTTTGCCCGGGCCAATTATACTTTCGACAGTAAATACCTGCTCACGGCAACAGTACGTACAGATGGTTCTTCGAGGTTTGGCCAGAATAAAAAGTGGGGCGTGTTCCCTTCTGTGTCGGCGGCATGGAGAGTAAGCCAGGAGAATTTCATGCAACAATTCTCTGATGTTATCAGCGAGTTCAAGCTGCGTGCAAGCTATGGTATCGCAGGAAATAACCGCATCGGAAACTATTCTTCGATCGGCCTGCTCAGTACAAATTTCTATCCTACAGGTGATGTGCTACAGAATACCGTCAACCCCAGCACAATTCCAAACGATGATCTCAGTTGGGAGAAAGTACAGCAGTCGAACTTTGGGTTCGATCTGGCCTTATTCAATAACCGCATTCGCCTGGAAGGTGATTTTTACAACAGTAAATCGATTGACCTGCTGCTGGATGTTCCGGTTCCAACCATCACTGGTTATGGTAAGCAGATACAGAATATCGGTAAGGTGCAAAACAAAGGAATTGAGTTTTTATTGTCTACGAAAAATCTGACAGGGAAATTCAGCTGGACAAGTGACTTCAACATCTCCTTCAACAAAAATAAGGTACTTGAAGTTGGCCCTGGTGGTCAGCCCATTTATGCGAGCGCACCGAATGCCATTAATTCATTTATTACCAGACCAGGTTATCCCATTGCCAGTTTCTTTGGATATGTTTTTGATGGCGTTTTCATGAGCCAGGCTGATCTGGATAAGTCTCCGCATCTTCCCGCAGACAAAGTAGGGGATGGGCGCTACCTCGATGTAAATGGCGATGGAAAACTGGATCAGAATGATAAAACTATTATTGGCGACAACCAGCCCGATTTCCAGGGTGGTTTCACCAACCATTTTTCATATCAGAATTTTACGTTGTCGGCGCAGCTGGCATTTTCCCAGGGAGCTGAATTGTTCAGCTTCTTCAACCGCATGGTTGGAATTTATCATGGTGATAGAAATACGCTGGTGGATCAAAATGGTCGCTGGCGCTCCGTTAGCGAACCTGGTGACGGCGTTCACTTCAGGCCAACCCGTAATCCAACAGGGTGGCAGCGCGATCCTTCATCCGCCTGGGTAACCGATGGTTCATTCCTTCGCCTTCGCAACATCACACTTGCTTACGATTTCAAAGCTCCCCGCATTGCCGGTGTAAAGATAGGCGGGTTGCGTGTGTATGCTACCGCTCAGAATCTCTTTACCTGGACTAAATATACCGGATTCGATCCTGAGACCAGCAGTGAAGGAGAGGGCTTGTCAAGAGGTGGCGACTATCTGGGATATCCAGCAGCCAAAACAGTTATTATCGGTGTAAACTTAAGTCTCTAATCCATTAACTATTTGCCATGAAATATTTCGCAATCGCAGTATTAAGCATACTTATCTGCACCTCATGCAAAAAAGAATTTATCGAACTCAACCCGCCTTCCGATCTGAACTCAGAAGGCTTTTATAAAACCGAGGCAGATATGAATCAGGCCGTACTCTCGGCCTATGGTAACCTTCGTTCGGTGTACAATAATCCTTTCATAAGGCTTGGCGAGATCAGGTCTGATAATACAACTTACTCCTGGTTGAGTGGTAACCCGGCAAATGATAATGGCATCGACGTTTTTGCATCACCGTTATTGCCTGAAAACAACTATCCAACTGACGCATGGAACGGTTGCTACAATGTGATCCTGCGTAGCAATATCGTGATCGGACGCATCGATCCGGTAGAATTCACTAATGCAAACCTGAAGAACCAGTATGTTGCAGAGGCAAGATTTGTGAGGGCGCTGATGTATTTCTGGCTCAACCGCGTTTTTGGCGGCTTCGCCAACAATGGTGACTTATTGGGTGTGCCCAGGGTAGACAAGGAAGTCACTCCCACAGAGGCTTATGAGATCAACCGTGCACCCCTGCAGGAAATATATGATTTGATTATCGAAGATCTTAAATACGCAGAAGCTAATTTACCCGCTTCGTATAGTGCTAATGATAAGGGAAGGGTGACTAAATGGGGTGCCAAGGGACTACTCGCAAAAGTATATCTCACCATGGCCGGATATCCCCTGAACAAGGGTAATGAATATTATACACTCGCGATGCAAAAGGCAGAGGAGGTGATCAATACATCAGGCGCTACGCTTGTACCCAGTTACAAGGACCTGTTCGATGTAGCGAAAAAGAATGGTTCGGAATCACTTTTTGAAGTACAGTACAAGAAGGCCAGTCCGAATGGTGTGGCAGGTAGCCCATGGAACAACGATTTTGCGCCGAGGTTCTCGAACAAGGAAGTAGTGCTGGTGGGAGACAAGTCAGGTGTTAATGCACCGACCGGGGATATGTCGGCGGCCTACGAACCCGCGGATCCTAGAAAATATGTTTCCATGCGCGACAACTGGGTAAATGCCGCAAATGGTGCTGTGCAAAATGAGCGGTATGTTACCAAGTATTATGATGTCGCCACAAGTGGCAGCGACAATGGTAACAATTGGATCGAACTCAGACTCGCAGATGTGCTGCTCATTTCTGCAGAAGCCATAGTTCGTACAGGGGGTGATAAGACTAAAGCTATCGGCTATCTAAACAGGATCCGACAAAGAGCCCGAAATACACCGGGTAATCCCGCTATTCCCAAACCGCCCGATCTCCTGAAAGATTTCACAGCAGGCGATTTTGCAAATGATAATGTATTGTTATCGGCGATCGAAAAAGAGAGAAGGGTTGAACTGGCTTTCGAAAATCATCGCTGGTTCGACCTCGTTAGAACGCGAAGAGCAAAAGACGTTATGATTGCAGAACAGACAGCAGACGGATTTCCGCCATTCACCTGGAGCGATGATATGCTGAGCTATCCAATTCCAATGACCGTGATGCAGTCGAATCCCGGTAAGATCACACAGAACAAAGGATATGTTCAACTATAAGAAACTATCAAATGAAAAATTAATTAATAACTGATGTAACCTCCATGAAAAAATCTAACACATGAGCGCATTAGCAGGGGTTCCATCTGGCAAATAAAAAAAATCAATCACTGATGAAAACAAAAAAAAGACTTTGGTTGCTGGCCTCCGTATTTTGCATGTATACTGGAATGGCACAGTCTGGTACTCTTACAAAAAAAGAAATAAATGATGGCTGGACGTTATTGTTCGATGGGAAATCCCTGGATGGATGGCAGAAATCAAATGGGCAACCATTTAATGGTAAAGGATGGAGCGTTGAGAACGGTGTTTTAAGCACCGATACTGCGTCTGGTCATGGTGGGGATATTGTTTCAACAAAGCAGTTCGGTGACTTTGAACTTTCGCTGGAATTCAAACTGGAGCCGGGAACTAACAGCGGTATCAAGTATGCTTTAGCTAAAAACACCTCTCTTGGTTGCGAATATCAGCTGATCGATGACGCACGGCACGCTGATGCAAAACTTGGCAAAAACGGAAACCGGACGCTGGCTGCATTATATGATGTATTGCCTCCGTCTGGTAAAAAGGCAAAGCCGGTAGGTGAGTGGAACACCGTTCGTATTGTAAAAAAGGGTACGCATGCTGAACACTGGCTCAATGATAAGATGGTAGTGTCATATGACCAGACGAGCGAAGTTTATAAAAAAGGGATAGCCGAAAGCAAATTCAGGAAAGAAAATGGTTTCGGTGAAACATCACCATCGCCTATTTTATTACAGGAGCATGGCGATATTATTCATTACCGCAATATCAAAATCAGAAATTTATAATCAATCATTTTAAATCTTTTTATATAATGGATAACAAAAGAAGAGACTTTATAAAGAAAACAGGCAGTTTTGTAGCCCTTGGCGGCCTCGCCTTTTCTACCCAGAGTTATCGGAGAATTGTAGGCGCCAATGACCGCATCACTGTGGGAGTGATGGGATGCAATGGCCGTGGTGCCGGCATGGCAGCGAATTTTGCCCGCCAGAAAGATACGGAGGTGATCTATATATGTGATGTAGAAGAAAAGGCATTGGCGAAAGGGATCAATGCAGTAAAAAAAGCATCCGGAAAAGAACCAAAGGGTGTAAAGGATTTCAGAACGATATTATCTGATAAGGATCTGGATGCAATGTATCTTGCGCCACCCGATCATTGGCATGCACCTGCAGCTATCATTTGCTGCGCGGCAAACAAACATGTTTACGTGGAGAAACCTTTATGTCATAATCCCCACGAAGGCGAACTCGCAGTAGCCGCAGCGCGAAAATATAAACGCGTGGTTCAGATGGGAAGTCAGCGTCGTTCCTGGTCAGTATTAACCGAAGGAATAAACGCATTGCATGGTGGTGTTATCGGAAAAGTGCATATGGCTAAAACCTGGTACACCAACAACCGCGCTTCAATTGGAGTCGGCAAGGCCGTTCCGGTTCCGTCTAACCTCGACTTTGAACTCTGGCAGGGCCCGGCTCCCCGTCTTCCCTACAAAGACAATCTTGTACACTACAACTGGCATTGGTTCTGGCATTGGGGTACAGGCGAAGCACTAAACAACGGAACGCACGAAATTGATGTGGCCCGTTGGGGACTTAATGTAGACTATCCCACCAAAGTAAATTCAGTTGGAGGACGGTACCGGTTCCAGGATGACTGGCAAACTCCCGATACACAGATCATCACGTTTGAATGCAAAGGAGCTTCTGTTATCTGGGAAGGCCGGAGTTGTAATGGAACACTGGTTGAAGGCGAAGATCGCGGTGTAATATTTTATGGTGAAAATGGCTCCATGACTACAGGCGGTAATGGTTATATCGTTCGCGATTTGAAAAATAAAGTAGTGAAGGAAGCAAAGTCAGATGATGTTATCGATGGCCGTGATACATCAAGTCCCGGTGCAAGCCTCGACGGTGTACACATTGCGAACTTTTTAAAATGTATTCGCGAGGGTGGTACTCCCAATGCCGATGTTGAAACAGGACGCAAGAGCACTTTGTGGGTTCAGCTGGGGAATATTTCACAAAGGGTGGGAACTACTTTGAATATCGATCAGAGCAACGGCCATGTGCTTGAAAATAAAAAAGCCCAGGCGCTTTGGAAAAGAACTTATGCACCGGGCTGGGAACCTAAAGTGTAGTGCGATTACAAAAGTTCATCAAAGTGGATTGGTAGCTTATTAATACGTTTTCCAGTGGCATGATACACCGCATTGGCTATAGCTGCGGGCATAGCTACTAATCCAATCTCACCAACACCTTTTATACCCAGCTCGTTAATGACATCATCTTTTTCGTCGGCAAAAATGACATCCAGTTCATGTATATCTGCATGAACTGGTATATGATATTCACCAAGATTGGTGTTCATGTATTTCCCAAATTTTTCATCCAGAATCGTTTCTTCACGAAGCGATTTGCTGATGCCCCAGATCATTGAACCAAGAATCTGGCTGCGGGCCGTTTTGGGATTAATGATCCTGCCCGCAGCAACGGATGTTAATGCTCTTGTTACATTGATTGTTTTCAGTTCTTTATCCACTTCAATTTCCACAAATGCTGCACTATGCGTTGCCATGCTGTACTTTCTTAATTTTAACATATGTGGCATACCCATTTTTTTTGCCTTAATAGCCAGTCCTTTGTTGGCGGCAATAATAACTTTAAATGATATATGCACTGAAGTATCTTCTTTTAAACAAATACCACCATCTTTAAAAATCACATCTTCATCATCAGCATCTTTCAGGATAGAGCCTTCAATATCTTTTGCTTTCTTCAATAATTTTTTCTTCAGTGATTTTGCCGCGAAAACAACTCCAACACCCGCTGACGCTGTGGACGAAGAACCACCCTGAAACATCGAAAAAGGCTCTTTGCTGACACCATAATTAAAGGTTACATCTTCTATTGGCAATCCGAATTCATCTGCGGCCATCTGTGTTATCACAGTATAACTTCCCGTTCCAATATCAGTAACGGCATTATTCACAACCAGCTTTCCTTCTTTATTTATTATTGCTTCAATGCGTGAAGGGAATTGGAAGGCGTCCCATATACCCGTAGCCATTCCGTAACCAACCAGTTTGTTGCCGCGGGTCATGGTGCCCGGTTGCGGATTACGTTTGCTCCATCCAAATTTTTCAGCACCTTCCAGATAACATTGCTTTAATGCCTTGCTGGTGAATGGTTTCTTTTTTGAGTCATCTATCTCAGAATAATTGATTAAGCGAAGTTCCAGCGGATCAATATTTAATTTATAAGACAATTCATCCATCGTACATTCAATCGGGTGAATGCCGGTTGAACCACCCGGTGCGCGCATATCAAGTGGTGAATACACATCCAGCGGAACCAGCTGGTATTCGTACAAAGTGTGTGGCGCAGCATACAGCTTATGGCTCCACGGTACTACATTCTCTGTATAGTCTTCATATTCTGATGTTTCTGCAATGGCTGTGTGATTCATCGCTGTGATCTTACCATTTTCATCTGTGCTGAAACGCGTTTTTTGAAATGTCTGGGGACGATGACTGAATGAAAACATCTGCTTCCTGTCGAGCACAAGACGTACATTCCTTTTTAACTGCAATGCTGCCATCACACACAAAAAAAGTTGGTATTGCGGTCGTAAGCCTGAACCAAAAGCACCACCGACAAAAGGGGCAATCACTCTTACATTTTTGTACTTCAAACCAAAAACATTTGCTACATAAAATTGATCATTGATGGTGCCTTGTGTTTTATTATAGATGGTGAGTTTGCCATCACCTTCATAAATGGTGGTGGTAGCAAATAATTCAATTGGATTGTGATGTTCTGTGCCATGCCCGTATTCTGCTGCAACTTTTACAGGAGCAATATTGTATGCTTTTTCAAAATCCCCGGTAGGCTTTGGCGGAGGTGGTCGCAATGGAGTTGCCATGCCAATTTTTTGGTCACGTGCTTTATCCAGGTTATTGTCAAGGCAGGTTTCAAAAGGTTCTTCTTCATATTCAAACTTTATCAGCGTTGACGCATACCTTGCCGTTTCAAAATCATTTGCCACCACCAATGCAATTGGCTGACCGTTATACATAATTTCAGCATCCTTTAAAGGTTTAAAGACAGTGCCAGGCGGTGCATCCATATCGGCATGCTTTAAATCAAGCCATGCAGTGTCGGGTCGGTTCTCATGTGTTAAAATTTCAACCACACCGTTCAATGCTTTGGCAGCGCTGATATCGATACTTTTAATTTTCCCTTTAGTAATGGTGCTGTTAATTACATAACCATATAACAGATCTTCAGCTGTATATTCTGCTGCGTATTTAGCCGCGCCAGTTACTTTTAGTTTGCCTTCCAAACGGCTGATTGGTTTACCAACTGAGGGTTGTATTGCCATAAGAAATGTTTATGCTGATGGTTGCGCACCTGGTAACTGGGTATCAGGATGCAATGCCATCATACAGTTACGAATGATTGCGCGTTTTGCCAATTCGATTTTAAAACTATTGTACTTATATCCTTCTGCATTCTGCAAAATGATGTTTGCCGCAGCAGCGAAGTTTTCTGCTTCAGTTTTTTTTTCTTTTAAAAATTCTTCAGCTTCATTTATGCGCCAGGGTTTATGGGCAACACCACCCAGTGCAATTCTTGCTTCCTTAATTACGTCGCCTTCAAGTTCGAGACCCGTAGCAACTGATACCAAAGCAAAAGCATACGAATTGCGGTCGCGCAGTTTCAGATAGGAATAATTTTCAGCAAATCCCTTTGGCGGCAAATCAATGGAAATGATTAGTTCTCCATGTTGCAGGTTGTTGTCCAGTTCGGGTGTGTCGCCAGGCAACCGGTGAAAATCTGCAAAAGGTAAACTACGCTCGCCATCTGGACCCGAAGTGTTTACAATAGCACCAAGTGTTGCCAGTGCAATGCACATGTCTGAAGGAAAAACAGCAATACAATTTTTACTTGCCCCTAATATAGCATGTATGCGGTTATAGCCTTCTAATGCTGAACATCCCGAACCGGGCTTACGTTTGTTACAAGGCACATCCGGGTCATAAAAATAATAACATCGCGTGCGCTGCAAAAGATTACCCCCGTTGGTTGCCATGTTCCGGATTTGCGCTGAGGCACCTGCAAGTATGGCCTTCGACAGCAACGGGTAACGTTGTTCTATCAATGGATGATATGCTGTATCTGCATTGGTTACTAAAGCACCCAAACGCAAGCCGCCATCTCCTTT
>Ga0193752_1001349_pt1 | contig 20568 bp, 20 predicted proteins | sample H1c1metaG_FD_144924 | JGI IMG/M metagenome (GOLD analysis project Ga0193752, IMG submission 144924) | Soil microbial communities from a riparian zone of the East river system, Colorado, United States - H1c1 | ecosystem: Environmental > Terrestrial > Soil > Riparian zone | place: USA: East River...
TATTCGCATGGATTCAGAACTTCCGACGATGCGCTACACGATACGAAATCCGCCATGAGAATTATCTCGCATTTGTGCAGATCGCTTGCGTAATTATACTCTCAAGGCGTTTTTGAGATGACTTCTAGTATAAGTAAAGTGTTGGTTAATGACTTACTGTTGGAAAATAATGTAACGCCCAAAGTAATGTCCCTGGAAAATGTATTTCCTGGAAAATGGAGGAATATATATGTAACTCAGAATGGACAATCAGGAAGTGAGGATTTTGAAATAAAAGAGGGGAATAAATATATTATTAAAGGAAGGCACATGTTTAATTTAGAGAATGTATCAATTGATTTGAAAAAGAAAAGAATCAAGTTTAAAAAAGTCGGGATACCTCCCGATAATCGTTTCGCATTTAATGAAGTTCAGATTGTTGAGGTTGGAAAGAAGTACGAAGGGCTTGAGGATGAAACAACAAAAATTTCATACTACCGAATAGATTAACTCGACATTTAAATTCCACTTTTTTTAATTTGGTTTTGTGACCTGAATTTGACTCCAATACATTCAACCGCCGTGTCGCGCGGGCTTAGAATTACAAAGTTTTTCGCCGTGACGCCGTGTCTCCGTGGTAAAATTTCTCCAACTCCCTGCCGCTCACCAAAAACCGATAAGGCAGCTTTGCATCTTCCTTGGCATAATCCACCCCAATCCTCGGCCCCACATGTATCTTCTCATCCGGCACAACAATCCCCGTTTCCTCCACCCAGATCTTATTCCCGCTCAATGAAATCCCATTCAGCGCCGTTGTAATTCCTAACGCCTGCGAAGCCGTTCCCGGTCCTGCAGAAAGCGTCTTGTCCACTTTGAGTTTGTTCCGCCGTTCAAGCATGTGCGGAATTCCTTTCTCCGGGTGAATACCGCGAAGTAAAATCGCGTGCGGAATTCCTTCCTGGTTCGTCACAAAATTGAACAGGTGATGAATTCCATAACAGAGATACACGTAACTGATCCCGCCGCGCTCGAACATGGTCTTGGTGCGTGCGGTCAATCGTCCGCCGTACGCGTGTGAGGCGCGGTCAACAGCTCCTGCGTATGCTTCTGTTTCGGTGATGATCCCGCTGGTCAACACGCGATCAATTTTCGTCACAATCCGTTTCCCGATCAGCCGCTTCGCCAGCGCAACAACATCTTTCTCCAGGTAAAACTCTTGCGGCAATTTCACAACTCTCTATGTTGAATCTTTGAATATTGAATTTTTGAATCCTTGAATTTTAGCCTTAAATCCTTCGTGCAGCTTTGAGTCTTTGTGCCTTCGTGGCAATTACAGATTCCGCTTTCTACTTTATCTTCAACTTCCGATTCTTATCAAACCCAATCACCTCCCGGTCCAGCAACTTCCGCATCGCCGTATTCACTTCTGCATGAAGTTCCAACGGAAACATCGCCACAAGCTCGCGCACATCTTTCTGTTCCACTTTCAGCACACTCAGTATTTCATCTTCAAGATTCAGCCGTTCTTTTTTCTTCCCTTCAGCAGCCAGACGTTTGCAGTTGTCGCATTTCCCGCAGGGCGGCGTTTCTTTTTCCCCGAAAAAACGGAGGAGCAAAACCTGACGGCACGACTGTGCATCTTTCACAAACGAGATCATCGCCTGCACGCGGTGCTCTGCTGTTTTCTTGCGCTCGATTAAATTCTCCGGGGAAATATAAAGCGAATACGCATCCGGGCGCGGCTTGAGCAACGTCATCATCGGCTGATCGGTGCGCGGAATGTAGCTGATCAACCCGAGCTGGTCGAAACGCTGAAGATCTTTCGCAACGACTTCTGCACTCTTTCCCGCACGGCGTGCCAGGTCCATTTCGCTGATGCGCACGTACGTTTCAAACATACCGCCGTACATGCGCAACATGGCTTTGATCAGTGTTTCGTCAGCGAGATTCTGCACTTCGTACCGGTACAGATCTTCGTTGCCCACACGGATGTGCACGCGCGAAGGTTGAAGGATCGCATCAGAAAGCACAATGTATCCTTCACGCTCGATGATCTTCATGCTGTTGTAAATCTGCAGCTGATCGAGATTGTACGTTGACGCAATCTTTTTCAGATCAAAAATGAACGTCTGACCTTCGCTGGTATTCACCGGCAACTGGTAAAAATTGCTCACCGCCTGCCAGCATTTGCGGATGTCTTTCAGTTCAGGAAACGACTGACGCACCTGCTGTTCGAGATTCGCAATGTCTGCATCGTTCCACAGCATGATCGCGCCGGACTCTTCACCATCGCGTCCCGCGCGACCGGCTTCCTGGAAATATGCTTCCGGGCTATCGGGTAAATCCATGTGCACAACAAAACGCACATCGGGTTTATCAATGCCCATTCCAAATGCGTTCGTAGCAACCATCACACGCGCTTTGTTCTGCAACCATTCCATCTGCCGCTTTTGCCGTTCCTGTGCATTCAATCCGGCATGATAAAACGTTGAAGAAATTCCGGAAGCCTGGAGGAGCAATGCAATCTCCTGAGTTTTTCTGCGGTTGCGCACGTACACAATGCCGGAAGCAGGAACACGTTCAGCCAGGCGAAACAGTTGCCCGTTTTTATCATCGGTCTTGCGCACGATGTATGCAATGTTGTGCCGCGCAAAACTCTGGAGAAAAACTTTTGACTTTTTCGTGAAGAGTAATTTCACCTGGATGTCTTCAGCAACTTTGGGAGTTGCCGTTGCGGTAAGTGCCAGCACGGGTTTTCCGGGAAGGATTTCGCGGATCTCCGCGACATCGAGATACGGCGGACGAAAATCATATCCCCATTGAGAAATACAATGGGCTTCGTCAACCGCAATGAAACTCACATCCATGCGCGAGATTCTCACACGCGCAATTTCCGTGGTCAAACGTTCAGGTGAGAGGTAGAGAAATTTCGTTTTGCCGTACACGCAATTGTCGAAGGCTACATCAATTTCCCGTTTCGACATTGACGACGTGATGGCAATCGCCGGGATATTCATTTCCTTCAGGCGCTGCACCTGGTCGAGCATCAACGCAATGAGTGGCGAAACAACGATGCAGATTCCTTCCATGCACAAAGCCGGAACCTGGAAGCAGATCGATTTTCCTCCGCCAGTTGGAAGTAAAGCAAGTGTATCGTTTCCATCGAGAACGCTCTGGATAATTTCCAGCTGCAACGGACGGAAGGAATCGTGGCCCCAGTATGCTTTGAGTATGTCAACGGGATCCTTCACGTGTTGCGTTATTGAAATACAAATGGTGCAGACATCCGCCACACCATACTTTGGCTTTTGCAGGTAGGAGGGAGCCAGGCCGGCATCTCCGTAACAATGCGGACAATTTTCTGTCGCAGGTCTTCCGACAGTGCGGGATCATCAACAGATACGCCGTATGTTTTGAATGTGGCCGGGTCAATAGCGAAAACTGCCAGCACGGTTGTGCCTTTCAGTCGGGCGCGTTCTGCTTCGGTAAAATCAGTTTTGATACGAAGCTGGATGTATTCCTGCTGCTGCATGTTGCCACCGAAATACCGAGGACCGCAAATGAGTCCCTGCGCACGCATAGAATCGCAGAAAAGCTCTTTGTGCGTGTCGTAATCGAGCGTCTGAACAAGTACTCCGCTGGTATCGGCGCTATAGTATTGCCACGTGCCCACAGGCGTTCCGTTGCGGTACTGTCCGTCGATGTAGACTTTGCCGTAACGCGTATAGCGGATGTACTTTCCGTGTTTGTTTCCGTCTTTGTTGCGGAAGTAATCCTCATTCTTTTCTCCGTTCTTGTACGCGTTCGTTACATGCACGCTGTCCTGCGCGGAAAGCACCGTGGCGCAGGCAAAAAAGAAAAAGAAAAGAAAGTGTTTCATTTTGGGGAATGATTGTTTCTTCTGAAAGTGCAATTATTGTGCCGACGCAGCTTCTGTTTTTACAGGTGCTGACCGGTCATTAGTTTGTGATAATTCACGTGCTGGTAACGTTTCATCGTATCGTAATCGTTGAATTTCAAAAACATTTCTTTGTCTTCGATTTTCAGTTTAACCGCATCATCGTGAATGGCGCAATACGGAGCGTTCTTCAGGCTGCCCCACGAAACGGAAACTCTTCCCACGAGCAAACTGGTTGCGTTGAGATTTGTGTTTTTCAATTCGATGTAACGCACCGGGGGAGCGCCGCACACCAGACATTCGTTCGGCCAGGTACTTTGATTCATCACCTTGCACTTGAACTCTGTATCTTCTTTCACATCCTGTGCGGTGTAAGCACGCAATGAGTTCTTATCCGAGATCAACCAGCTGCAGCAGACGTGACATTCCACCTGTGAATTCTCATCACCCGAAGAAAGGTTCATGTCGCTGTTGCGTCCCACTTCCTGGTGACAAAACGGACATGTTCCCAAACGCAATGTAAACACGGTGTACATACCTGCGATGAAAATCAATCCGCCAATTCCAATGCCCGTCCAGAACAACCAGGCCCAGCCAACACCTTGTCCGATTGCCGCAATGATGCCACCAACGATAAGCGCAGCAACGGCCATCTGGAACGTTTTTTTTATCCGCGTACCAAACGGCGCACTCGTGAGCGCTGTTGAGTTTGGCGGGTAATATGGAATAATGTGACCCGTGTACTGGGTAAAGACGGCTGTTTGTTCCATTGGGGGAGGACGAGGTTTGCTTACTGTGCAAATATAGCCGGTTCGGAGTTAAATGACTTCGGGGGTTGAGTTAAAAAGTTTCGGGTTAAGGAGTTCCGTGTCAATCAGAAACCCCTTAACCCGAAACCTTATTTAACCCGAAACTATTTAACCCTAAAGATTACTCGTCCAACCCACACGCGTCCTGCATGTACGAATTCGTCTCCTCGTGGAATTTGTAATTGATCGTATACTTGCTGTTTTCCCACCAGAATTTCGTGCGCGCTTTCGGAGAATTTCCAATCTCGTTCATCGTCTCACAATCATACAAACGGCCATTGACCATGGTTGACTGAACAGATTCCGAATTGCGAATGTCATCCAACGGATTTTTATCCATGATCACAAGATCGGCGAGTTTTCCGTTTTCAATGGAACCGATGTATTTGTCCATACCGATCGTCCACGCACCGTTCATTGTGGCGCAACGGATTGCCTGCATCGGCGACATTCCGCCTTGTGCAAGCAACCACAATTCCCAGTGTGCACCAATGCCGTGAATTTGTCCGTGCGCACCGAGGTTTACTTTTACACCGGCATCCGCCAGTTTCTTGCACGATTTGGAAACCTGGATGTGTCCGTTTTCATATTCTTCTTCGGGCGTCATTTCACGGTTGCGTGAGCGCGAATCGATCATGCCGCGCGGATAAAAATTCAGGAGACGTTTGTTCTCCCACACGTTGGTGTGCTGGTACCAGTAGTTTTCTCCATTCTTCGCACCGTAAGCTACAATGAGCGTAGGCGTGTATGCCGTTCCGCTGGCGGACCAGAGTTTCACCACATCATCATACAATGTGGCTACCGGAATATTGTGCTCAACGGTAGTATGTCCGTCCAGGATCTCCGACATGTTGTGTGAGTATGTTGATCCGCCTTCCGGTACAACCATCATTTGCAACGCACGTGAAGCAGCAATCACCTGCTGACGCTGTTCGCGACGCGGCTGGTTGTAACTCTTCACGGAAAACGCACCACAGGCCTGTGTACGGTACACTGCCGATTTTGCATCTGCATAATTGTTGATCACAGCTTTGAAATCGCCTTCTGCGCCGTAAAGTATCCAGCCGGTAGAGAAGATGCGCGGACCAACCATGTTTCCGGTACGCACTGCTTCTGATTGCGAGAACACCATTTCTGTGTTCGATGATGGATCATGTGTTGTGGTTACACCAAAAGCAAGGTTGGTGTAATAACTCCATTGCTTCTGCGGACTCAACCCGTGACGGAATGTTCCCAGGTGCGCGTGCACATCAACAATTCCCGGCATGATTGTTTTGCCAGTGCAATCAATCACTTTCGCATCTGCAGGAACGGGCACATCGGCCGCTGTTCCAACCGCAATGATTTTGTTGCCTTCAACAATCACGTTTCCTTTTTCAATCACGTCATTGTTTGCATTCACGGTAATGATGCGTGCATTGGTCAATGCAATTTTTCCGGTTGGCTTGTCGCTTTTCAAAACAAGGCCAATGCTGATTCCGGTTGTGTCCATTCCCGGCAACGAATCCGGTGCACCTTCCACGTACGCAAATGTTTTACTGATCTCGCGCGAAAAATATTTTTCACCCATGGTCCAGTGAAGCTGTTTGGAATCTGCGCTCCAGTGCAGGCTTTGTCCCGCATCGCGTGTTACACAATTCATCGGAACCTGGCTCATGTCTTTTCCGAGTTCCAACGTTTTTCCGGAAGCAGGGAATGCGCAGACGTACACTTTGTACAATTCACGGAATGCAATCCATTTGTTGTCGGGACTTGGAACAATTTCCCACGCGTATTGTGAATTGGCCAACGCGCGGTCTGTTTTATCCGTCAAATGATATTCACGCAATTCCTTTTGGTCGCCCATGTCGAGGAAGTAGTGAATCTTTTTTCCATCAGTACTGAACCTTGGAGTTTGCGCATAGTTGTAAAAATGGAAAGTAGCTTCACCACCAGCGGCCGGAACGGTATAGATGCCCGGCTTAACGCTGAACGATCCGCCTTGTGCATCGTTGCCTTCTTCTTTCCAGAAGACGATTGATTTTCCGTCCGGATATAATGCTGCCTTGCGGAAAATTCCTTTTTCAATAGTGACTTTCGTGCCTTTACCACCCGCTGCAGGAACGGTCATGATTGCGCCAGTCTGTTCGTCGTTCCACGTTACATAAGTGATCTTCGTTCCGTCCATGGAATATGACGGTTCGAATTCGAAATCGGTTCCGCTGGTCAGTCGTACAGGTTTACCACTCGGTAATGATTTCTTCCAGAGATATCCGGCAGCATTAAACACGAGTGTTTTTCCATCGGGCGAAGTCACTGCATGACGAATCATTTTTACAGTGAATTCATCCGGCGCAGGATTCTGTTCGAAGCGCAACGCGTTGTAAATTTTGTGTTTGCTGTTTACGGTGAATGGAATGTCGGAAACAGCTTGTGTGGCCACGTCAATCTTTACAATTTTTCCGTTGGCCCACACCACAATGTTTTTGTTGTCGGGAGTCCAGCTGAAACCGGTGTACGCTCCGAAGAGGCACCAGGCTTCCATCTGGTCTTTGCTCAGCTTATCGTAGATCGGCCATTCTTCCCCGGTGGCAAGATCGCGAAGGAACAGAACAGATTGTGTGCGCACACGACGAACAAATGCAAGCATCTTTCCATCACGCGATACCTGCGGACGACAAGCACTACCGGGGCCGCCAGTAACGGCTTCGGTTTCACCCGTAGTCATATCGTAACGGAAAATCACATAGATCTGGCTGTTGGGATCTTTGTTGTACTGGAAATATCCGCCGGGATACATATCCTCGCTGTAGTACAGATATTTTCCGTCGGGTGAAGCAGACGGTTCATTCACGTCCTGCTGCGCATTTTTCTTTTTCGTGAGTTGCACACCATCGCCACCGGTGATGTGATACATCCACATTTCACCAGCGCCGAGTGAGCGGGTAGAGGAGAAGTGTTTTTTTGCAATCACGTATTGTCCGTCGGCCGACCAGCACGCGTTGTTGCAGAGGCGAAAATTTTCTGTGGTGATTTGTTTGGCATCCGTACCGTCATTTTTCATGTACCAGATGTTATCGCCACCACCGCCATCGCTGGTGAAGGAAATACTTTTTCCATCAGGACTGAACCGCGGCTGGCATTGCCACGCGTGACCGGTTTGCAGCGGGTTTGCTGCTCCGCCAGCAATGGGCATCGAATAAATATCACCGAGCAAATCAAACACAACAGTTTTGCCATCCGGACTCACGTCGAGGTTCATCCAGGTACCTTCATTGACTGTGAAGGAAACTTCTTTGTACTCGCCCGGAGGATTCGATACGTCCCATTTTTTGGGTTTGTCGTCTCCTGCTGCAATAAATAAAACTGCTGCTGCGGCCATTGGCAACAGCACGAATAATTTCTTTTTCATAAAAGTGATTTATGGAAAACAAAGAAAACTAAAAAACCCAGACGTTCACCGTCTGGGTTTGGGTAAGGTATAATACCTTGATAAATGGTTAGAATCCTACTTTCGGAGTGACCATTTGCTCAATAAGGATACCGAGGCATGCACCGTCCGCGGACTGGCCTTTTGCAGGACCACCACCCGGGATGATTACGGTGATAAACATGTTGCGTGTTGTTTCGCATGAAAACTCCATGTGCGGCGACTTGGCGTCTGTTGCATTGTCGTAGATCATGGTTCCGTCCAATGCATCAGTCAGCGTAAACTGGATATCAGTTCCCAGTGAAGCATCCGGACAGATGGTGATGGAATAATCGAAGCCGGCATAGAAAACTGCTTTCAGCTTGGATGTAGTTCCGCGTGCGAAAAGTCCGCTGCGCGATTGAGAGTTGTAACGGAATCCTTCTTCTGAAGCAAGGCTGCATCCCGCCTGGCGGTGATAGTTGCTGCACGGAAGCTGTGATGGAAGTTGAACATGCATTCCCAGAAGGATTGCAGTCATTACGATGGCGGTTATTTTTTTCATGGCAGAATGTTTCTTAAACAAAAGTGTGTTAGGTCAACTCAACAAAACCCTTGCGGATTTCTTCAATTTTTTTTCTGATCGCGTCAAATTGCTCTTTACTGATGTTCTTTTGCGGCCCACCACCCACTTTCATTCGCTTTCCATCCACTTGCTTCGGCGCTTCGCCCGCAGTAGTACTTACAGCATCAAACAAAACTTTGAGGTCTTTCATCTGTTGCAAAACTGATGCCACATCTTCATTTGACTCGTGCTGGGTCATGTATTCGATCACGTTGTTGAGGGATACATCCTGCTGTGCGATCATATTCGCCACGCTTTTATCCTTCTCAAAATCCTTCACCATGTTGCATGAAAGGTACATGGCTTCAATCCATCCACCAGCCAGCATCAGGCTGAGTTCAGGTCCGCGCTGGTTGCTTTCGAGATTGGAGAATGTAGAAAGATAAAGGTCGTTGCCTACTGCAATGAGTGAATCGGCGTTACCTGCGTTTTTAGAAATGCGCTCTTTGTCTTTTTCAGAAAGGCCTGTAGCTACGTTCAGCGCTGTTCCCATGCGCATAGAAGTTCCGAAATAGCTGAGCACTTTATCTTTTACATCAAACGTAGAAGCGTAAAGCAGGTCGGCGGAATAAACGCCCAGGTTAATGGCCTTGCTTTTAGTGCTCGTATATTTTTTCTCGTTGTCGGTTGGGTTCAGGAGATTGCCGTCACCGGTTTCCGGGCCGAGTAATTTCATGAACTCGAAAATGTCACCGGGAGAAGGAACGCGGATATCGTCCTTAATAACGGTAGTGACCATTCCGGTGTCAACATCATTGGTATCAACGGGAGTATCTGTGTCAGTTCCGTTCCCACAGGATGTGATTGTCAAGGAAAATGCAACAGCCGCAACAGCGACACTTTGAAGCATGAGTTTCTTCATACGAGGATAGGTGAGTATTAGCAGCAAAAATAGCTTTTTTTCGACAGCGGAGGCAATTTCGGACGAAAATGTGGCTGTAACCGCGGATTTATGAAATAACCACGGCGGCGAAGGTTTATTACGCGCAATAAAGAAATAAACCACAGAGGTTCACAGGGGCAACATATTGATGGGTACTCAATGAAACTCTGTGAAAATCGCTCAGTGCTCCATGTGGTAAAAAAAGCATCAAAATCACGTAGCGATTCACCAATTGTCAACGGAAGTTAACCAGCTGTCAACTCATCGATAAACCGGTTCTCCAAAACCGTTTATTCACTACCTTCGGAGAATGAAGAATTACGTTTGGGTAGTTTTGATTTTTATCCTGGTTCCCGGTCTTCAATCGGGCGCCCAGGAAGTTGTTCAGGGTGTATCTACCGCTCCAACCGAAGAGGTTAAAAAAACAACCCAGACATCGCTGGCTATTCAAAGCGCTTATTCGTTTGCGGTGATCAACAACCGTTTCGAAAATAAAGGACTTTATAAATCGGGGATCAATGTCGGGCTCGTTTACCGCATGACGAACTGGTTTGCCTGGGAAGGTTCATTCACGCGCCACATCAGGCACGATGCTGTTTCTCTGGAAAACATACAGGCGTGGAACGTTGACCTGAACGGACAGCTGTCCATGAAGATCGGTGAAAGCGACATGTATTTCAGGACCATATTCGGAATCGGGTATGTCGACTGGAAAGGGTATTACGTGGGACCTAACCTGAATGACAATTACCATTATTACTTCGGGAAATTGCTCAATGAACGTTTCTTTACCGGAAACCTGGGCTGGGGCTTTTCGCACATGTTCATGAAGCAACGTTTGGAAGGTTTTGGCGACTTCAGGTTAAGGATCGCGGGCGACAAGCGCGTCCTCTTTTCGATTACCGATACGGCGTTTATGTTTGGTTTGAGATATTCGATTGTAACACGCGAAAAAGATGAAGATGGCAAGAGTGTGAAAGCAAACCGGAAATCATCCAGAAATAAAAAGAGTCGCATGTATAAGTGGCTGAAGAACAGATAAATGAAATTGACTGCACGGTTTTTTCTTTTCCTGCTTTTTCCATTGATCAGTCTCTCATTGGCCGGTCAGACCACGCCTGTTGTGCAACCCACCATTACGTTCAAGGGTGTGGTTTTTGATCCGAAAGACAGTCTCGCCACTCCTGCAGCCATTGTAGTAAACCGAAGGACCGGTACAGGCCATGCATTTTTACCCGGCGGCGAATTTTCCATTACCGGTTTTAAAACAGACACTTTCCTGGTCACTGCTGGCGGATACGAATTCAAGCGCTTTTGTTTCAACGATTCCGTTTCACGACCAACCTATTCGTTACGCGTGGGATTATCCCTCAAAGAAAACCAGCTGAACCCGGTTACCATTTTTCCGGTGAAGGATCTCAAGACCATTAAACAGGACCGGGAAGGATTAGGCGTAACGCCAACACGCACAACGGAAGGATTAACCGATGCGGTAAGCAGTCCGCTTACATTTTTGTGGGAACGCTACAGTCGTGAAGGACGTTCGAAAGCGCTCGTTGCGGAAATGGAAAACGAAGACCGTAAGAATGCAGTGCTCAAGGATCTTTTCCGTACGTACAACCGTGCCGGTGTTATGGCATTGCCTGAAGCAGACTTCGATTCGTTTATATTATTCCTCAACATGCCGGAGGCTTACCTGAAAACGGCCAGCGATTACGAACTCGCGGTAACCATCAAACAGCGCTACGAACAGTTTATGCGGGCGCGGCAGATTCATAATAATCATCAGAAGTAAAAAGTAGGCGAGTTTAAGAAGTAGGCGAGTAGGCAAGTAAAGTAAGCTGGTCAGTCAATGACGGTTTTACTTGCCTACCCGCCTACTTTTTTTTACTGCCTACTTTATTTTCCTATCGTACCTTTGGCGCATGTGGCTCCGCAACTTTTCCGTTTTCCTGGTTTTGATTTCACTGGTTTCCTGCGGAGACGATACTACACGTCCTCCCAAAGCCGATTGTCCCGTGAAGGTGAATACACCTGTTGATTCGTCACGGAAAAATACAGAGCGGGCCACTGTGCTTCTTTCTCAGCGCAAAACAGCTTACGATGTTTTTGTCGGACGAAAAGGAGATTCGCTGTACTACTGTGAATACAAAGGAAGAGTGGAAATAGCAGATACGCTGGGAAAAAACCGCAGGTTCCTGTTCGACCTTGAAGCGGAATTCCTGATTGACGAGATTTTCATTCACCGCATCGACGACCAGCATTTTTTTGTGGTGTGGCAGGAAACAGATCACCTGGGCATCAATTCGAAATGGGCGCTGTACAAATTAGGAACTAAGAAGCCGGAGTGGATCAAATCGCATGGTGAGCCTGATCCGGGACAACCCGTGATCGATGGCGACTATGCATACGTTTCCACGCTGGGCATGATCGGAAAAATTGATATGCGCAATGGACAATATGCCTGGCAACACGATTCGCTGTATGATCCGATGAAGTTCAAGTACAAAACATTTGAACGTCCGCTCATTTATCCGACCCTGGTTTGCTTTTTCGATAAGCCGATCCGTGGCCGAAAGAGTAACCGCGATTCGATCTGGGTGAATGATGTGACGGGGAAGATTGGTAGATAATTTTGCCTTGGCTTTTTGCCACTAAGGCACCAAGACTCTAAGCAGCACAAAGGATTAAGGAATTAAAGTAGTGTTTGCTTCATGGCACCTTTTGGGAAGGATTTTTTTGCCACGAAGGCCCCAAGTCACACAAAGAAAGTAAAGCATTGCTTAGTGTTTCTTAGAGACTTCGGGTCTTAGTGGCAATTTTTACGACTTCCCAGCAAAAAAAATCTATCTTTGACCACCCAGGGCTATGGCACCAAGGCTTCTTTTCACTCCGCATCAGCTCAACATAACGATCAACCGCCTTTGCCACCAGTTGATCGAGATACACGACGATTTTTCCAACTCAGTGATCATTGGTTTGCAACCGAGAGGTGTTTTACTTGCACACCGCATCCATCAAACGCTTTCCGGAATTTTAAACAAGAAGGATATCCGCTTTGGAGAACTGGACGTAACGTTTTACCGCGACGATTTCCGGAAGAAAGATCTCGTGCCCAATAAAACTGTGATTGATTTTATCATTGAAGATAAAAACGTCGTGCTCATCGACGATGTACTTTATACCGGAAGAACAATCCGTTCAGGTCTCGACGCGATGATGGCTTTTGGCCGTCCCAAAGACGTAGAGTTGCTTGTACTGATCGATCGCCGTTTCAGCCGCAATCTTCCCATCCAGGCGAAGTATGTGGGCCGAACAGTGGATACCGTTTCATCGGAAAATGTAAAAGTAGATTGGAAGGAGACCGGTGGTGAAGACCATGTCTGGCTCATTACACAGGAAAAGGAATGACAAAACGATTAAGTGTAAATCATCTTCTGGGAATTCGCCAGGTACAAAAGGAAGACATCCAGCTCATCCTTGATACTGCAGTTCAATTCAAGGATGTGATCAATCGCCCGATCAAAAAAGTTCCTTCACTCCGCGACATTACCATTGCCAATCTTTTCTTCGAGAATTCAACCCGTACCCGCGTTTCATTTGAACTTGCCGAGAAACGTCTTTCTGCCGACACCGTGAATTTTTCAGCGTCAACTTCTTCCGTGAAGAAAGGTGAGACCCTGATCGATACCGTGAACAATATCCTGGCCATGAAAGTAGACATGGTGGTGATGCGGCATCCAAACCCGGGAGCCTGCATGTTTCTTTCGCGGCACATCAAAGCGAGCATCGTCAACGCCGGCGATGGGGCGCACGAACATCCGACCCAGGCTTTGCTCGATGCATTCTCGATCCGCGAAAAGCTGGGTGAGCTCGAAGGCAAAAAAGTGGCCATCGTGGGCGACGTGCTGCATTCGCGTGTGGCGCTTTCGAACATCTATCTCCTCAAAAAAATGGGAGCAGAAGTGATGGTCTGCGGACCGTCGACGCTGATCCCGCGATACATTTCATCGCTTGGTGTAAAAGTTGAACACGATATACGCAAAGCACTGAAATGGTGCGATGTAGCAAATATGCTCAGAATCCAGCTGGAGCGCCAGGATATCCGTTATTTTCCATCGCTGCGCGAGTACACGATGCAGTACGGACTGACGATGGACATCCTGAAGTCGCTCGACAAAGAGATCGTGATCATGCACCCGGGACCGATCAATCGCGGGGTTGAGATCACGAGCGAAGTGGCGGACTCGTCGCAGTCGATTATCCTCGAGCAAGTCGAGAATGGGGTGGCGGTGCGGATGGCGGTGTTGTATCTGCTGGCTTCGCGGACGGAAAATTAATTCCGGGTCATTGCTTTAAAGACGCATCAGGCGCTTCGCGTATACATCAGGCTCATATATAAAAGCAGATAAAATGATACAGCTTGATTCAAAATCCGGGCAGCAAAAAATAAGCGATCTGTTTGACCAGGGGGCGGGTATTTCCTTTTTCAACTTTATTAAAATTGTGGAAAAGGAACACCCTTTACCTAAATTTAAAGAGGCCTACTATACTTTTTCTTCCGGAACGGCAGATGCGTACACCGAAAAGATCCGCGAATATGATAATGCCTGTCTTCTCAGGGATTTTCTCATCAAAAGACTTGCTGAAGATTTTGTTCAAATGCATGCAAGGGAAGCAGCAGCCCCAACCAGTAAATATTGGGTTTTACCAGAAAATGAACTTGATTTTTCTATTGAATCACTCAACATACTAGACCGGAAAAATACGTACACAAGTAATTTCAAAGAGAAATTCTGCACCAGTGATATACTACCGCTATTGACAGGGTACATATTACATTGCATTTTGAAAAATACGGTTCAACACGGTTGGGAAATGAGGTACGCTGATAATCTATATCATGTTGAGTTGAGACCTTCCGCAGGCAGTAAAATGATCGCCCCGTGCGATTATATCAAAAGCTGTTTCTATTCAGGCTTTAAGTATGCGGAGTTATATCATTGTTTACAGTCAAATACTGTGGGTTTGTCGGAAAATTATAAACCATGGCGCAGGCAGTATTTATCGGACGTAAGTAATCCCTGACAACAACAAAATACGCTGTTCCGTCGAACGATAAGAAAACGCCTTTCAAACGAGAGTGTTTTCTTGTTCCGGTGGCACCTGGAAATTAGCCGGCTGTGGCATGGATTAAAGAGAACATTGTACTTGCGGATTTTGGGAATAACAACACACACTGATTTTTGTCAAAAAAAATCCTATTTTTGTTAGATATGAATCAGCCTTTCTCTGTTGAACGTGGCGACCGTTATACTCTTATCAAGGTAACGGCGGATAAATTGGACACTTTGGTTGCTCCCGCGCTGAAGTCTGAACTTGTGGTGTTGAATGCCGACGGTGTACGAAACCTGATCATTGATCTGGCTGAAACACGTTATTGTGATTCGTCCGGGTTGAGCTCAATTCTCGTTGCCAATCGCCTCTGCAAAAATGCAAACGGCACACTTGTGCTTTCTGGCCTGCAGGATCCGGTGAAAAAATTGATTGCAATTTCTCAACTTGACTCTATACTTAAAATTACTGTTGGCATTCCCGATGCAATAGATGCGATTGTTGCTGCGGATGTCGAAAATAACGCTGAATAAATTCCCACATGAAAAAACTTTACTTCGTAAGTATTCTTGCGCTTTCTTCATTTACACTTGGTGCGCAATGTGTAATTAACCAGGCCGTATTTTCCGGACCTACCGATTACCGGATCCTTCCGGATACCGTACAGAACCTGCCTTGGGCAACTGTTGGTGTCCCGTACACAACCGACCTCCAGTTTCACGTGCAGCCCGATACTTCGGTAACCACTCCGTTTCCGGCGACATTCGACATTACGGACATGACTATCGACAGTATCGTAGGCATGCCGGCAAACTTTTCTTATTCAACCAATCCTGCCAACGGTACTTTTCCCGGTGGAAGTTATGGTTGCGCCGGTGTTACCGGATTAGCAGTAGCCGGACAGGAACTCGGCGGTCCGTTAAGCAACGGAGTATATCCGGTTGTTATTCATTTTACAGCAAACGTGGATGTATTCGGTACACCAACTTATTTCCCTGCAACCAAAACAGGTTACAAAATCGTGATCCAGGCAGCGAATAACGTTCCTGCAATGGCTAACGTAAACTTTGCAGTGAACCAGAATGCACCGAATCCGTCGGACAAGCAAACAGACTTCAGCTTCACCAATCCTTCCAATGGAATGGTTCAGTTTACGCTGTACAATATTCTTGGAGAATCTGTAAAGCAAACGAGCATTTCTGCAGTGAAAGGTGAGAACCGTTTCACGTTGAATACTGCTGATCTTCCTTCGGGCGTTTACCTGTACACATTCCGCTCCGGCGCTTCAGTGGTTACGCGCAGAATGACCGTAGCTCACTAATGGCCTCACGGTTTGAACTGACGATACTCGGAACCAGTTCCGCAACACCTACTTCCAAACGATTTCCTACCGCTCAGCTACTGAATGTATCTGAGCGGCTTTTTTTGATCGATTGCGGAGAAGGTGCACAAATACAGCTGCGCCGCTACCGCGTGCGTTTTCAGCGGATCAATCAGATTTTCATCAGTCACCTGCACGGCGATCATTACCTCGGATTGATGGGATTGATCTCCTCGCTGCACCTGCTGGGCCGCCAGAAAAAGCTCGTGATTTTTCATCCGAAGGGATTGAAAGAGATCATCGACATTCAGCTGCAGATCACCGGAACTGTTTTGAATTACGAAATTGAATGGGTCGAGCTCAACACGAGCGAACCGGCTCAGATATATGAAGACAGCCAGGTTTCCGTGCACACGGTTATTCTTTATCACCGGATTCCGTGCTGTGGTTTTATTTTTCGTGAGAAAGAAAAACCACTTTCACTGATCAAAGAAAAACTCGCTGAACACGACGTTCCGCTTGCGGCGTACCACCAGCTGAAACGCGGTGAGAACGTTGTGCTTCCCGATGGACGGAAAATTATGTTCCGCGATGTGACCCGCGAACGCGAAATGCCACGGAGTTATGCGTACTGTTCAGACACCCGTTTCGATGCGCGCGTGGCTGAAGCCGTAAAGCATGTTGACCTGCTATACCACGAAGCAACATTCCTGCATGAATTGCTCGACCGCGCGGAGAAGACGGCGCATACGACAGCGCTGGAGGCCGGAAAGATCGCGGCCATGGCGCAGGTGGGAAAGCTCCTGATCGGCCATTATTCCGTGCGCTACACCGACCTCAATCCTTTGCGGGAAGAAGCTGGTTCACAGTTTCCTAACACGCACCTGGCCGAGGAAGGCATGACCATCCAGATTGGTTAACGGCCAACAGTTCAAAAAAACTGAGCGAAATCATTTGCACAATTCGAATGGAAATGTAATTTTGACCTGTTATTTAAATTTAGTCTAAATAAACATGGCCATACGTATTGCTCTGATCCACAATCATTTTCTGGTAAGAACTGGGATGAATAATCTCATTTCAACCAGTTCTGAGTTTGAATTGTGCGCGGAAGCCGAAAACCTGTCGGAAGTAGAGAAATTGAAAAAGCAGGATGTTGATGTGGTGGTTTTCAATTTCAAGGACATGGAAACCGGAATTGAGAACATGACGAAGTATTCTCAATTGTTTCCCGGCGCACGTTTTCTTTCCATTTCATACATGCCTTCTCGCTTCGAAGTAACAGAAGGATTGCGCAAAGGAATTACGAGCTTCCTGCTCACCGAGTGCGACATGGATGAAATCATTGAGTCGATTAAATCAACGGCCACCGGGGAGCAGTTCTTCTGCGGAAAAATCCTCAGCCAGGTGATGCAGTCGGCCGACGAAGCGCTTCCACCTTCAGAATACGTATGCGACGGAATCAAAATCTCCGGTCGCGAATCAGAAATTATCCGTCTCGTTGCAGAAGGATTGACGAACAAAGAAATTGCCGACAAATTATTCCTGAGCACGCATACGGTCACTACACACCGTAAAAACATCATGGCGAAGCTGGGAGTGAATAATACGGCTGGTCTTGTATTGTTTGCGATCCGCAACAATATCGTTACGCCGAATCACTTCCTGTTCAGCACGAACTAAGTGATATCAGGTGGTACCACCTGACGATTTCCAGTTTATTAATTTCCGGGTTCCGTTTTTTTGCGGCTGATCGTGCAGATTTGGTCAGCATGATTGCTTGTAGAGCAAAAAAAATACCACGGCGACACGGCGCATTGCTCATCTGTTTCCCGCAGCGGCACGGCGCGAAGCAAATCGCTTCGCGATTTAATGTGTTACCTGAAATTTGTCAGAGAAAGATATCATTAGTGATATTTTCCAGTCGCCGTGCCGCACGGGCTATACTAACAAACAGCAATGCGCCGTGCCGCCGTGGTTATTTAAATCAAGGAATCGCCAATCGCAAGCCGGTAATCAACACCTACCTCTTCATAACGTAATCACCTTCCTTCCGGGCGCGTCCGGGTATTGCCTACTTTTCAGCATATGAAAGTCCTGATCGCTGACAGTGGCTCCACCAAAACGGAATGGACGCTTCTTGAAGACAACATGGTTGTCCGTTCGTTGTATACGGAAGGGATCAATCCCAACCAGGCCAACGAGGAGGTGATCGCGAAGATGCTGCTGAAAACAGAATTACGCAGTTTCGCTCCAACACACATTTATTTCTACGGATCGGGATGCGGCAGCGCTTCCGGAAAAAATATTGTGCGCAATGCATTGGATGCTTTGTTCACGAGTGCGGAGATCACGATTGAATCTGACCTGTTCGCAGCAGCGCGTGCGTTATGCGGAAGCGAAAAAGGAATTGTCGCAATCATGGGTACCGGTTCATCGTCGTGTCTTTATGATGGCTTGAATATCGCGGAGCAACGTCCTTCCCTGGGATTTATCCTCGGTGATGAAGGGAGTGGGGCCGTGCTCGGAAAAATGTTCGTGAAGAAATTGCTTTACGGTGAGCTTCCGCAAACCGTGACGGATAAATTTTACGAAGAGTTCCCGATCGACAAGGAAGCTATCATTGCGCGTGTTTACCGGGAGCCTTACCCAAACAGGTTCCTGGCCACATTTGCAGGATTCATTGCACAGCATAAACAGCACGGACCGGTGAATGAGATCATCCGCGATAACTTCAATGGTTTCATCCGCTCGCACGTGTCGAAATACACCGATGCAAAGAAATTCCCTGTACATTTTACAGGATCAATCGCTCATTATTTCGGAGAAGAAATGAAGGGACTTTTGCAATGGAACGGTTACACCCCGGGAAAAATAGAACAATCGCCCATGGAGGGACTGATCCGTTACCACCAGGCGAATGCGCGGTAAATCAAGGGAGCTGTCTCGTCAGAGCAAGGAACCGCCAATCATTTTGATTCGTAAGAAAAAATAACCACGGCGACACGGCGGCACGGAGTTTGATTTTGAAATGTGCTTCCTGCGCGGCACGGCGCTGTTAAATATCACTTCGTGATATTATTACATAAACATATTTAGATAACACATTAAATCGCGAAGCGATTTGTTTCGACGCCGTGCCTCGCGGAAAACGGTTATGCAGTGCGCCGTGCCGCCGTGGTTAATATAAACTTCAGTGCGTTGACGGAAGAGTTACCAAATTATTTTCCGGAGAAGTACATCTTCATCGGCCCCCAGTAATAATCCTTCCACCCACTCACAAAATTCTTTGCGATCACTTCCGGAAGGTCTTCATGCACAAAATGAATCACGGTGCTTTTGCCTTTTGGTTTCAGCGTAAACGTGATTTTGGATTCGTGACCGTCAGGCCATAATTCTTCTACGGCCACCCAGCTCTGAACGATCTTCTTTCCGGGAATGAGTTCGATATTTTTCCCGGTGATGTAACCGCCGTAAGCAGAGTAGGAATCGCCCACCTTTTTTCCGATCACCGCTTTCTCGCCGGTGAATGCGGTATGTGCTTTGGAAGTCATCAGCGCATCGTACACTTCTTGTGGAGACGCGGGGATGGTAGCGGTTTGTTTGAGGGTGGTGGTTTTCATTTATCGCGAAATAATAAACTTGTCGGAGTACATTGTTCCGGAAGAATTCTTCAGCGAGTACATGTAAATCCCCGGAACAAATGACGTGGTGTTTGTTGCAGCGCTTCCGTGATGTCCGTCCGGGAAATAAATTTCTTCGTTGGGAACAACGGCAATTACTTTCCCGGTGATGTCGATGATCTCGATGAAAATATCGCTCGTGCTGGCAGCATCAAATACCATCGTGAAGCTTAGCGAGGAATTTGCCGGCACAGGAAAAGCAGCAACGAAACTGCTACCTCCCGTGGAACTGATCTCCGGAACTCCGACAAATGTTGTCGACGCCATGTTGGTATCTCCTTTCACCAGGTACATGTTGGGCACAAAACTATTGTAACCTGTTGTTGAGCCGCAAAGGATATACCCGCCATCGTGAGTAAAGTCAAAATCATAGGCGTGATCTTCCATCACCGTTCCGTAGGAAGTGAAAATCCACGCCTGTATGCTTGAAAACAACCACATGTCCCCGAAGCCTGCTCCCTGGCTGAATGTTGTACCCACGGCAGCAAACGGGCCGAGCGCTGCTTTTGTTTTGATCGAATAAAATTCATCAAAATCCTGTGGGCCGGTTCCGTAAAAAGTAAACCACGTGGTGTCGTCGTAATACACACCTTCCCAGTAACCTTCGCCCAGGTTTGTTGCCATGGAGTAACCGCAGTACAGGATGATATCAAAAACGGAATCGTAACAGAGTCCATAGGCCCTGTCTTCTGCGTTCAGATCGCCTAGCGTGTGCGTCCAGGTAGTATCGCCGTCGATGTCGAGTCGCAACAGCCAGCTATCACCAAGCGTGTCGGCAAAGCTGTACGTGAATCCGCAGATGGCAATCAGCGAGTCTTCTGTTTCTATTACACCGCGGGCTTCATCCACGCGAGCACCGCCGACACG
>Ga0193752_1001350_pt1 | contig 20566 bp, 12 predicted proteins | sample H1c1metaG_FD_144924 | JGI IMG/M metagenome (GOLD analysis project Ga0193752, IMG submission 144924) | Soil microbial communities from a riparian zone of the East river system, Colorado, United States - H1c1 | ecosystem: Environmental > Terrestrial > Soil > Riparian zone | place: USA: East River...
CGGCATCAGCAGCGAGGTATCGCTCCGTCATGCCTTGGCGTTGACACGCCTCGGCCAACTCGAGTTGGCGCGCGGCAACTTAAAGGAAGCGCAGTCCTATTTTGAGAAACTTTATGCGTGGCCCGAAAAGCCGGATGCCATGAGCAGTAACCGCGCAAATGCCGGTGTGGGATTGGTGCGGATCGATCTTGCGCGCGGCAATGTCGCAGCAGCATTGACTCGTGCGCGAAGACTACTGAGCGAGATCGAAGCATCGAAGGAGCGTCCCATCATGTTGGATCCGGAATCAGATGCACGTATGGTCTTGGGCGTCGCGCTCCATAGGTCAGGTGACACCGCCGCTGCGATCCCCTATTTGCAATGGTCAGTCACGACGCGAGAACGAATCGATGTCCCGCAAAGTGCGTGGCTAGCGGAAACGCGTCTGTATTTGGCGCAAGCGCTTCATGCGGCGAAAGACACGCAGGGCGCCCGCGCGCAGTTGGATCTGGCGAAGCGCGCATTCGGGCCCGATGTTCTGCTCGCACCTCCGCTGATCAAGCTCTATGCGGAGACGCGCGCTGTCGTAGGCCGTTAGCCGGTAGGAAATAGAAGGCGTTAGTCGTTAGGGGTTAGTTGTTTGCCAGAGTCGAAAGCTTCGCTTAAGGACCGAGAGCCCTTCGACGGGCTCAGGGTGAGCGGAAAGAAGAAATCCAACTGTGGCGAACCCCTGGTCCCTAGCCGGAAAGAGAGAACCCTCAGGCTAACCCCTAACGACTAACGCCTTCTCCTGTTGGCTAACCCCTTGCGGCTAACGACTAGCGACTTCTAAAGTTAGTGATCCCCCATGAGCTCTTTGACCGCCCGATTCCGTCTCTAAAAATAGGGCACTGCGATTCCAGCGCAACTTCATACGTTGCCGCGCTAGCGCCCCGTTTTTCGGAGCGTTCATGGGAAGTCTCTCGCGGGCAGTTGTCTCGATTCAATTCGCCGCATTGTTAAGTAGTCGCCGCTGGGTCATCGGTGCGCTCTCTTTATTGTTGGCCGCTTGCGGCGGAGGAGGCGGAGGAAGCAGTTCGCCACCACCACCACCACCGCCGCCGCCCGCCAACGTGGCGCCGGTCGCCGCATTCACAGGGGCGACGTCAGTGGTTGCCGGTGTCCCCCTTCCGTTGGATGCGAGTACCTCTGCAGATGCCGATAGTGATCCGCTGACCTATAGCTGGAATCTAGGCAACGGTCAGTACGGCGGCGGGCAGAAGCTCGCGCCGGTGTTCGATGCGGCCGGCACCTTCAATGTTCGACTCACCGTTGACGATGGGCGCGGTGGATCGAATGCGCTGCAGAAAACAATCACCGTCACCGTCGGAGCGGTTGCGCTCGGAACGGTCGATACGCTGGCTATCGTTCGAGACAGCACGGGTGCTGTGCTGTCTGGCGTGAGTGCAACAGTCGTTCGCGCAGGCGGTGCGACGAGCACGACCGGCGCGGACGGCCGCGTGACGTTAGCGACCGATCGCGGCATTCCCGTGACGATCAAGTTCTCGAAGGTTGGATTTGCGGACCAATTTAAAACGCTGACGCTACCGTCGACCGCCGAGAGCGGATTTCTCACCGTCACAATGCTTGCGCGCGAAACGGCGCAGACGCTTGCGAGCGCAGCGGCGGGCGGCGCGCTGACCGCTAAGGACGGTGCGAAAGTTACGTTCGCGCCGAACTCCATTGTTGACGCCAACGGCGTCGCAGTGACGGGGCCGGTGCAAGTGGCGATGACACCGGTGAATGTTGCGACTAACGAGCGCGCGTTTCCGGGTCGCTTCGATGGTGTACGCACGACCGGTGAACAAGGCGTCATCGTCAGCTACGGCACTGTTGAATTCGCATTGAGTGCGAACGGTGCTCCGGTGCAGCTCGCCCCCGGTAAAAAGGCCACGATCGAGATTCCAATTTACATTCGCCAGAATCTCAACGGCTCGCCCCTGGTTGCGGGCGACACATTCCCACTGTGGTCGCTTAACGAGAAGACCGGCGGTTGGACCGAAGAAGGGGTCGGCACCGTTGTCGCCGGCGCAAGTCCGAGCGACTTAGTGCTCCGCGGCGAAGTCACGCACTTCACTTGGTGGAATCACGATCAATTCAATTTCCCGCCGGGCCGGCCGAAACCGAAGTGTCTGGTCGACACTAACGACGACGGTGTCCTGGAAGACTTGACGGGCACCGGTTATTGCTTCCATGAAGCCGTGATCAATCCGACGCAGAGCAACTCATCATCGGTCATTCTCACCGCCGACGATAAGCTTAACCACGACAAAGCGGATCCGGTCACGGTTCGCGTGCCGGCTTTTGCCGCGACGGCCAGCACGCCGAACACGGGCGGTGTGGTGCTGCCGATCCCTGCGGATGTCGACGTGGCATTTCGTTCGTACGCCAAGAACGGCAGCTTATTCGGTTCGCGAATCGTTCGAGTCGGGCCAGGTGTCGAAGAAGACGTCATTATTCTGCTCAGGCCCGTGCAGGATGCGACGGCGACGACAACGATCACGTTGCCTTACACGAATGTGTTTGCGGCAGGTGCCGCCGGCGAAATCGATCGCTTCGTGTTTGCCGCGGAAGCCGGTGCTACTTACGACGTGCGCGTGACGCGGCCGCAGTCCTCGTTGTTGGGCGGCAGCGTTCGGGTTGCCACCGCATCGAATGCGCAACTGGCAGTGGGTACATTCGGCACCGATCCTTTTCTAGGAACGGCCACGCCATCCGGCGCCGGGAATCTAACGGTCGAAGTCACCGCCGGTGGCAGCGCGCCCGGCTCCTATCAAATCGAAGTGCGCAAGCTCGATAGCACCTCGTGCGGCTCGCCGACAATGCTCGCCATCCCGTCTACAACGAATGGCATTGCGGTGGCTGCGGGCGGCGTGACCTGTTTTAATTTGGCGCTGGCCGCCGATGATTTCCTGCAAGTCGTGAATACGCAGCAGCTCAGTGCGGCGGGGTCGGTGAGTCTCGTGGCGCCGAATGGCGAGCAACTTGTCATCGATCCCTACGGTGGCTCGGGCGCGCAGATGCAAGTGTTCGTCGTGGTCTCGCAAGCCGGTATTTACCGATTGCAAATCACGAACACAGGCGCGGCGAACGGGACGATCAACGGCTTAGGTGTTAGCAAAGGCACGATAGACGGAACATTGACTGTGCCCGGCACGATCAACTACGCGTCGCCGAACAACGCCATCACCAGTCGCTTCTATGTCGTGAAGCCGGCCACCATCGGTTCCGAATTTGCGGTGACACTGAATGCCAATGGCATCAATCAGGGATTCCGCGTTCATCCGGGCACGGCGTTGGTCCCGACGACGAATATCACCGCTCGCGTGATTTCGAAGTCGATGTTGGTGCATCCACTGGTGCAGGTGACGCGAGGCAACGGGAGCACGGCGTGGAACTTCAATCTGTCGACCAGCGTGCCGCTGTCGCTCGCCTTGAATACCGATACGGTCATCAGTTCGCCACTGCCTGATGGACTGCGCATCTACCGATTTGGTGGTGCGCTCACTCAAGAGGTGAGCGTCGGCGTCGAATCCGATCCAAATTTGTCGCTCTCTCCAAGTGTCACTATCGCAACCGGACAACTCCCACTGCAGCCGATTGCGCAGGTGCCGATCTACACCTTGCTAGAGGACGGCGTGCAAACAGCGTTGGTACAGCAGAACTCGCCGACTGCGGGAAACTTCACGATCCGGCTCAACACGCTTACGCCATTCGAGCCGGTCACACTCGAGGCGGTCACCGAGTTGAGCTCTACATTGGCCTTGGGGGAAGTGAAGCGCTATAACTTCAACGTCACGCAAGGACAAATCGTGAGCGTGCAACTCACGTCATCGACTCCTTTGATTGCCGGTGCGTTGGTGAGAGGTGCAGTGACGGGCGGCGCCGCGTTGACTCAAGCGACGAGCGGAACTCCACGCGTCGGCACGAGTGACGCGATGTTCGTGGAGTCGGATGGGGCGGTGAATTTGTATGTATCGTCCGGCAGTCGCGATGCCGGCTCCACGACCGGCGCATACACCGCTCGCGTGTATGCACCGACTGCAGTCCCGACCGCGCTAGGCGCGGCGATCACAACCACGCTTCCGAGCGGCGTGCTGAAAACCTACGGGTTCAACATCGCCACCGCGGGCAGACATTTGTATTGCTATCGCAATGACAATCCGCAGCTCTCCAGTTTCTCGTTCGTCGATGCGAAAGTCTGGGGCCCGGCGCCGAACGGCGCGAACGGCGACTTGTATGCATCGCAAGGAGCGTGGAACGATGAAATCATCGCGCCGCTGCGTGCGGGTGCGAATATCTTGAGCCTCGTCAATCGCGAAGCAGACGCGCCGTTCCACGCGCGCTTGGTCGCACTGCCATCCCAACCGGTCGCGCTCACGCTCGGTGCCGCGGCTTCCAATGGCGCGGTCACTCCTTGCAGTCGCGTATACCTCAGCTTCACCGGCACGGCCGCACAGGCTTACACCGTGCGCGTGAATGGCGCATTCGAAGGCAGTGTGCGTGTTCGCAAGCTCGCGCTCAGCGGCGATATGACACAGCGGCTGGGGTCAGGAAACTTTGAAGACAACGTCGGCGGCACACCACTGTCGCTCATAGCCAATACCGAGCGCGTCGTGACGTTCACGATTCCGAACAACGCCACGTTTGGCACCGGCACTTACATCATCGAAGTCGATGGGACAGACGATGCGACGGGCGCATTCACTGTCAGCGTCGCATCGCCGTGATGAACGCAATCGCCTCTTTTCTGGCTAGCGTCCAGAGCCCAGCGCCTTCTTCTCCGTAGGTGGAAAATGCACAGCTCTTTGATTCATCGATTCGCTCGAAAAACACTGCTATCGGCACTGCCGATCTCCATACTGGCCGCATGCGGCGGAAGCGGCGGCGATTCAGCTCCGACGACACCGCCCACACCACCCGCACCCACGTACACGGTCGGCGGTACGTTGTCCGGTGTGACCGGTACTATCGTCTTGAGCAATAACGGCGGCAACGATCTGTCGCTCACGACAAACGGCGCGTTCACTTTTACGACCGCGCTCACGACTGGCGCCGCGTACGCTGTCACTCTTGCCACACCGCCTGCGGGCCAAATCTGCACCCTCACCAATGCAAGCGGTGCCATTGCGGCAAGCAACGTTACGAACGTGACGATCGCTTGCGCGCCGATTCCGCCACTCGCGTTTCTGACGAGTCAGCCGCAGTCCGGCAGCACCGAGCACGTACGTTCGATCGCCCCTACGATGACGTTCGATCGTGCGTTGAACGCCGCGACCGTCACGCCATCTCTGGTTGGATTTTCGAGCACCGTAGGCGCGGAGCCGGTGTCGGTGAGTTCGTCGGGGAGCATCTTGACGATCACGCCGGACCGCAAATTGCTGCCGAAAGCGCTGTATTCAATCGCCGTCAACACCGCCTTGCGCGGCAGCGGCGGCGAAGTGCCCGCCGCCCCCACCACGATCAGTTTTTCCACGCGCGACGGCATTTGGCAACCCGCCACGCCGCTTAGCTCGACACCGCTGCCCGGCGGCAGTACTGACCAAACCCCTCAAGTCGTTTTCGATTTGGCGGGCAATGCAATGGCGGTGTGGCCGCAATCGAATGGATCGCGTCGCGATTTGGTCGCGAGCCGTTACTTGGCGACCACGGGGGCGGCTAACGGATGGAGTGCGCCACAGCTCATTGAGAATAGCGATGCAGGCGACGCGATTTTGCCCGACATAGCGGTCGACTCCGCGGGCAACGTGATGGCGGTGTGGATGCAACACGACGGCACTCGCTACAACGCTTGGTCGAGTCGCTTCGCGGTCAGTGGTTCCGCTGCGAGCTGGGATGCGCCCGTGCTGATCGAGTCGGGGACGGGTGCTGTCTCCGGCGTCAATGTGGCGATGAACGCCTCCGGTGCGACGGTTGCTGTATTCGGGCAAACAGACGGCGTGCGCATCAACCTATGGTCGAGTCGGTATAGCAATGGGGCGTGGGGCACGCCCGAGGTCATCGAGACCAACAACGCCACCGACGTTCACGATTTCGACGTCGCCATCGATTCGCAATCGAATGCGATCGCAGTGTGGCGCCAACACGATGGCACGCGCGAGAACATTTGGTCGAACCGAGGGAGCGCGTCGGGGTGGGGAACCGCCGAACTCCTCGAGACCGGTAGCGGCAATGCATTCGCGCCGGAGATCGCAATGGAGCCCACGGGGATCGCGGTGGTCATGTGGGCGCAGGAGAACGGCTCGAATCGCGAAACCATTGCCAACCGATTTGCAGCGAACGCTTGGAGTGGAACTCGTGTGCTCGATCCGTCCGGCAGCCGCATCCGGAATGCGGTGGCCTTCGCAGCAACCGGGCGCGCCATCGCAATGTGGGCATGCGACCACGGCGGCATGCGCATTTGCCAAAGCAACTTCGGCGTCGGTGGCACTGCGTGGAGTCCCATGCAGCAATCCGCTGTACTCCTGGATCCCTCTGTAGGCGGCTTGCGCATTGCGGTCGATCGGACTGGCCACGCAATGGCGACGTGGATGGCACAGGATAGTTCCTTCAACGGTTCGATTCCGGTTTACTCGCCGCGCGCGGCCGCAATGCGCTACTTACTGAGTTTGGGTGGCTGGGGCGTCGAGGAATACTTGGGTGACCGTGAGACTTACTCGAATATGCTGACGCTTGATGATCCCAGGCTGCAATCGGCTGTCGATCAAAGCGGATCGGTGCTCGCGATCTGGCCGAACAAAGCAGGCGTGATGCTGACTAAGAGGTTTGAATAGATGAACGCCACACGACGCTTGGTTGCGATCTGCATTGGGTCAATTGCGAGCGGCATCGCCCTAGCCGATGTGTGGGATGGCTATGACGACACACCATTCAAGGCTCGTGACTTGGCGCATGGCGCCGATGAAATTCACGACTTAGGTGCGCGGCCCGGTCCTACTGCCGATGTCGATTGGCTGTTGATGCCGCAGGACCCATACAGTTCATACGAAATAGCGATTGACGGAATCGCGCCATCCGCTAACAAGCTTGAATTGACCCGTTTCGATCCAAGCGGGACGATGCTGCTGCAAACGGCCATCGCTCCAACGCTTGCGGGCGGTGGATCTCGCGTGCTGTCGTGGGCCAATACGGGTGCGTCCTCCTTGACGCAGCTGATACGCGTGAACGGGGCATCGTGCGACAATTCGTGCACGCCCGACGCTCGCTATCGCATACGGGCCGTCGATACCACGATCGCGATACCGCGCTTCAACAACACGGCCACGCAAGTCACAGTGCTGCTTGTGCAAAACACGCGATCGATCGCGCGCACAGGAATGATCTATTTCTGGAGTGCGACCGGCACACTGCTGGCCCTACAGCCGATGTCCCTTCCCGCTCGGGGATCGATGGTGCTGAATACGACTACGGTGGCCGCCGCCACTTCCGGGACCATCACCATTGCCCACGACGCGGGCTACGGTGGCTTGGCCGCCAAGTCAGTCGCGCTCGAGCCGGCGACGGGGTTTAGTTTCGATACGCAGGGTGTTTTTAGGCCGCGCTGACGCTGGCGCGAGGCACTAGACACTAGGCTCTAGCCAGAACTTTAAGGGAGTTCGCGGCGGGCAAGACCATTCCCGCGTGGCGTTCACGCTTGCGCGGCTGCGGAGGCCTCCGTAACATCGCGCGTTCTGATTGGGGCAGGCCCTAGGCGCTAGGCACTAGTCAGAGACAATCTCCGACTTCCTATTCCGGCCTAGCGCCTAAAGCCTAGCGCCTAGGTGCCTTTTTCAATGCGCTCCCATTACTGCGGTCAGGTCAACGAATCCCTCATCGGGCAAGAAGTCACGGTGGCGGGCTGGGTGCATCGGCGCCGGGACCACGGCGGCGTGATCTTCGTCGATCTGCGCGATCGCGAAGGCTTGGTGCAGTTGGTATTCGATCCGGATCGCAAGGAAATTTTCTCCGACGCCGAGCGCCTGCGCGGCGAGTACTGCATTCGGGTGAAAGGCAAAGTGCGGGCGCGACCGGCGGGCACTGCCAATGCGAATCTCGCGTCGGGCCAAATCGAAATGCTCGGGGTGGAACTCGAGATCTTGAACAAGTCCGAGACGCCGCCGTTTCATCACGACGAAACGACCAACGAAGAGCTGCGACTCAAGTATCGTTACATCGATCTGCGCCGCGACGTGATGCAGAAGCGTCTGCGCCTGCGTCACAACGTCACGCGCGCGATGCGCGAGTATCTCGATAACGCCGGCTTCATCGATATCGAAACGCCGATGCTGACCAAAGCGACGCCGGAAGGCGCGCGCGATTATCTCGTGCCGAGCCGCACGCATCCCGGTCACTTCTTCGCCTTGCCGCAGTCGCCGCAGCTCTTCAAGCAGTTGCTGATGGTGGCGGGCTTCGATCGCTACTATCAAATCGTGCGCTGTTTCCGCGATGAAGATCTGCGTGCCGAGCGCCAGCCGGAATTCACGCAGCTCGATATCGAGACGTCGTTCATGAGCGAAGAGCAGATCATGCAAACGATGGAAGATCTGCTGCGCTCGCTCTTCAAGACCGTGCTCAAGCAGGACCTACCAAATCCGTTTCCACGAATTACGTACGCCGAAGCAATACGCCGCTTTGGCTCCGACAAACCCGACATGCGCATCGATCTTGAAATGATCGATGTCGCGGATTTGGTGAAGGACACCGAATTCAAAGTGTTTGCCGCGCCGGCAAGCGATCCGGACGGCCGCGTCGTGGCGATGCGAGTGCCGGAAGGCAACAGCAAACTGACGCGCAAAGAGATCGACGACTGCACGACCTTCGTCGGCCGATATGGCGCGAAGGGTCTTGCGTACATCAAGGTCAACGAAACGGCCAAGGGCCGTGAAGGCCTGCAATCGCCTATCGTGAAGAATCTAAGCGACGCTGCGCTACAAGGCATCTTGAGCCGCACCGGCGCGCGCGACGGCGATTTGATTTTCTTCGGCGCTGCCAAAACGAAAGTGGTGAACGATTCCATCGGCGCACTGCGTTTGAAACTGGGCCACGATCTGGGGATGGTGGCCACCGGTTGGCGGCCGCTGTGGGTCGTGGATTTCCCGATGTTCGAATGGGATCCTGACAGCAAGCGCTGGATGGCGCTGCATCATCCGTTCACCGCGCCTCGCGTCGACGATGCTGCAGCCCTCAAGGCAAATCCCGGCTTAGCGATCTCGAAAGGCTACGACATGGTGCTGAACGGTTCCGAAATCGGCGGCGGCTCAGTTCGTATCCATACTCAGGAAATGCAATCGGCTGTGTTCGAGCTACTAGGGATCGGTCCTGAAGAGGCCCAGTCGAAATTCGGCTTCCTGCTCGATGCGCTGAAGTACGGCGCGCCTCCGCACGGCGGCATCGCCTTCGGCTTGGACCGCGTCGTGATGTTCATGACCGGCACCGACAGCATTCGCGATGTCATCGCGTTCCCGAAAACGCAAACTGCCGCTGACTTACTCACCGATGCACCCACGCCAGTGACCGATGATCAACTGAAGGAATTGCACATTCGGGTGAAGATGCCGGTGAAGGCTGAATAACGGAGTGATTCAGCCAGGCTGTAGACTGTAGGCTGTAGGTTCGAAACGAAGAGTTAGCGCAGACATTGCGAGTCACAGAGCGGTAGTTCAATGGCACACCTGAACCAATACGATCTTTTCTGGCTACAGCCTACAGCCTACAGCCTGTAGCCTTCTTCAATGTCCGACCATCTCGTCATCGTTCACGGCCTTTGGATGACTGGCATTGAGCTCGGCGTGCTGCAGCATCGCATGCGCACCGAACATGGATTCGAGTCGTCGATATTTTCCTATCCGTCGATTACCGGCTCGATGGCCGAACACGTTGCGAGCCTGCACAAGTACGTGCTGACACAAAACGCTGAACGGCTGCATTTCGTCGGACACAGCTTGGGCGGCATCGTGGTGTTGAAGATGCTCGAGTCGTTCACCGATATTCCGCCGGGCCGCGTCGTGTGTTTGGCGTCGCCGATGCAAGGAAGTTGTGCGGTCGATGGCTTCGCCCGCTGGCCTTTTGCACGCGCCGCGCTGGGCGCGGCAATTTGCGAGGAAGTGTTGTCGTCCAAAGCTCGTACCTGGGATGGACGTCGCGATGTCGGCATCATCGCCGGGTCGTTGAATATCGGTCTCGGCCGATTGTTCGTCGATTTTCAAGAGCAAAGCGATGGCACGCTGCTCGTATCGGAAACCAAACTCGAAGGCGCGAAAGATCATGTCGTGATGCCGGTGTCGCATTCGGGCATCGTGTTTTCGACGGAAGTGGCGGCGCAGATTTCGGCATTTCTGAAAGGCGGGGCCTTTCAGAGATAGGCTACAGGCTACCGGCTACAGGTCAGAGCCGCGAATCGCGGCGGATGTTTAGAATCCGTCCTCTTAACTCATACCTGCAGCCTGTCACCTGTAGCCTTGCGGTAGTGCGGGCGCTACCGTGCCAAGCGCTTCAGCTCGTAAAGCGCTTCCAGCGCCTGCTTCGGACTCATCCCATCCGGATCCATCGCATCGAGCGCATCCTGCAACTCGCTGCTCGCCGGCTCGGGCGGCGGCATCAACAATAATTCTTGCTGCGCCTTCGGTGTGTGCGTGGTCGCCGAGCGCTGCTCCAACTCCCGCAGATATTTCTTCGCTGCCGTAATCACTCTCGGCGGTACGCCCGCGAGTGCGGCGACTTGCAAGCCGTAGCTTTGATTCGCAGGTCCTTCTTTCACGCTGTGCAGGAAGATTAAATTTTCGCCGTGTTCGGTTGCGTCCAAATGAACATTTGCGCAGCCATCGATCTCCGACGCGAGCGACGTCAATTCGAAGTAGTGCGTGGCGAACAGCGTAAACGCTCTGACTTGTCTGCCAATATGCGTCGCGCAAGCCGATGCCAACGACAAGCCGTCGTAGGTGCTGGTGCCGCGACCGATCTCGTCCATCAACACGAGGCTGCGATCTGTTGCATTGTTCAGAATGTTCGCGGCTTCCGTCATCTCCAGCATGAATGTCGAGCGTCCGCCTGCTAAATCGTCGGAGGCGCCGATGCGCGTGAAGATGCGATCGATGGGTCCGATGCGCGCGTGGGCGGCCGGTACGTAACTTCCCATTCGAGCGAGCACCACGAGCAGTGCGGTTTGCCGCATGAACGTCGATTTGCCGCCCATGTTCGGGCCGGTGATCACCAGCATGCGACGACGATCGTCGAGCGACAAATCGTTCGGGACGAAATGACCGTCGATGAATTGCTCAACGACGGGATGTCGGCCCGCGCCGATGTCGAGCAGCGCTTCGTCGATTAATTCGGGTTTGCAGTACTTGAGCGTGATGGCTCTTTCAGCGAGGTTGGCGAGCACATCGATCGCCGCCAACGCCGCAGCCGTGGCTTGCAGTCGCGACAAGCACCCGATCAATTTGTCGAGCAGTTCATCGTACAGCTGCTTCTCACGCGCTAGCGATTGGTCGCGTGCGCCCAATACTTTTTCTTCGAAGCTCTTGAGCTCAGGCGTGATGTAACGTTCCGCATTCTTCACCGTTTGCCGGCGGTGATAATCCACGGGGACTTGATCCGCTTGGCTGCGGTTGATCTCAATGTAATAACCTTGCACGCGATTGAAGCCGAGCCGCAAACTTGCGATGCCGGTTCGCTCGCGCTCGCGCGTTTCCAGATCGATTAGATATTGATCGCTATGCTCGCTGATGCGGCGCAGTTCGTCCAAGGCCGGATCGTAGCCGGTTGCGATGACGCCGCCGTCTCGCAAAATTGCGGGTGGCGATTCGATCACCGCGCGCAGCAGCAGATCGTGCGTGTCCGGATGGGTGCCGGCCTGTCTCGCGAGCTCTTGCAGCAACGGCGAATCCTGATCCGTGAGTTGCGCTTGTAGCGTCTGCAACGCGCCGAGCGCCGAGCGGAGCTGCGCCAAATCTCGTGGCCGGGCGGATTTGAGCGCAATGCGAGCGAGGCCGCGTTCGATGTCGCCGACAATGCGCAGCGTTTCATGTAGGTCGCCATGACGACCGCTCGCGATTAACGTCTCGATGGCATGCAGCCGGTTTCGCAACGGTCCATTCGCACACAACGGCCTGTGCATCCAGCGCCGCAGCTCGCGGCCACCCATCGGCGTTGCCGTGTGGTCGAGTACGCCGGCCAACGTGCAATCAGGACGATCCGCGAGACTTACATCGAGTTCTAAATTGCGGCGAGTGGCGACATCGAGCAATACGACATCGCCGCGGTCCTCGACGCGCAATCCGGTTAGATGCGGCACCGCCGATTTTTGCGTGTCCCGCACGTATTGCAGCAGGCAGCCTGCGGCGCGAATGCCGAAAGGACGTTGCTGTGCGCCGAAGCCCGCCAGATCTCGTGTGCCGAATTGATCGCATAGCGCGCGCGTCGCCGTATCCAAATCGAAATGCCACACCGGACGTTCGCGTAGACGGGCATGACCGTTCTTCAATGCCGCAAGTTGGGGAAGCTGTTCGCAGACTAAAAGTTCCGCGGGTTTGAGCCGCTCGAGTTCGGCGGACAACGCTTCGATACCGTGCGCTTCCAACAAACTGAAGCGTCCGCTCGAAAGTTCAAGCCATGCGAGACCGAATCGGTCTTGCTCGTAGCAAAGCGCTGCGAGCAGCGTATCGCGACGTTCATCCAACAATGCATCATCGGTGACGGTGCCCGGTGTGACGATGCGAACGACTTGGCGCTCGATCGGCCCCTTCGCTTTCGACGGATCGCCGATCTGCTCGCAAATTGCGACGGACTCGCCCTTGCGCACCAGCCGTGCGAGGTAAGTGTCGAGAGTGTGTACCGGCACTCCGGCCATCGGAATCGGCGCGCCCCCCGATTGGCCGCGCGCGGTCAGCGTGATGTCGACCAAGCGCGAGGCACGCTTTGCATCGTCGAAAAAGAGCTCGTAGAAATCGCCCATCCGATAGAACAACAACGAGTCAGGATGCTGCGCTTTGATGCGCAGGTACTGCTGCATGACGGGAGTGTTGGGAGGGGAGGGTTCAGACATTGTCTTCACAGGCTGTAGGCTCTAGGCTGTAGGCTCTAGCTAGAGTCACAAGCTTTCGTTGCAAAGTTGCTTCTATAAGTTAGGTTCTTATTTTCAGTATTTTATTTCATGGCGAGGGCGACGTGACCAAAGAATTCAGTTTATCTTGCCTCCTCCAGCTACCGACTACAGCCTACAGCCCACAGCCGAGCGCGTAGCGCTTTTTCGCATGCCCACCGATCCCCAGCTTTTCGATCTTGCCTCTCGCGTCGGCGCTCATCTGCTTGCGTCGCAGCGTGCGCTGGCGACCGCAGAGTCTTGTACGGGTGGTTGGATCGGCAAGGTCGCGACCGATGTGGCTGGAAGCTCCGCGTGGTATCGAGGCGGCGTTGTCGTGTATAGCAATGCGTTGAAACAGCGATTGGTGAAAGTCGATGCCGCGATGTTGGCGCAGCACGGCGCCGTGAGCGAGCCTGTGGTTCGTGCGATGGCGGAGGGGGCGCTCGCGACACTGGATGCCGACATTGCAGTCTCTGTCAGCGGTATCGCGGGTCCTGACGGTGGATCGGCGGACAAGCCGGTGGGCACTGTGTGGTTCGCATGGTGCGTGAAAGGTGCATCGCCACAAACAATTGCCGAGCGCCGTGTTTTCAGTGGCGATCGCGAGCAGGTCCGACGTCAGACTGTAGCGCTCGCGTTGGAGCGCATGCTCGAGCTATGAGCGCAAGCGGCCATCGTTTGTTTGTGGCGCTGTGGCCCACGGACGAGTTGCGTCGAGCGATGGAAGAGCGGACGCGGCCATATGCCGCGAGCGGGCGCCCGATCCCTGCGGCGAATCTTCATCTCACACTCGCATTTCTAGGATCGGTACCCGATAGCAGAATCGATGACGCACGCGTCGCGATAGCGAACGTTGCTGTGCAGCCATTCGGTATCGTTCTGAAAGAATTGCAGTGGTGGCAATCCCAGGCATTGGTGTGCTGGGCGCCTGAACCGTCGGCAGCGCTGCTCGAGTTGGTGCAGAGACTGCATTCGGCATTGCGATCGAATGGATTCGAATTGGAAGACCGGGCGTTCAAGGCGCACGTCACGGTGGTACGTGATGCGTATGACAAACCAGAATTAAAGCCAATCAGCGAGTTGCGTTGGCAAGTTCAAACGATCGAGCTAATCGAGTCGCGGCGACCCTCCAACGACCGGTCGGCGGGATCGGTCTATCGCATTTTTTGAGTCGAGTTTCCCGGTACGCAGCCTCGCTCGTTTCGGCTTCAGGTAACAAAAAAGCTTGACGGCCACAAGCCGCTTTCCTGTATATTTACACAGCTCTCTCGGGAGGCGGGATTTGAGCCGCCATGGGATAGTAAAACTCGAACGCGCGATTTCAGGTTAGGTGCGCGTTTTGCCACTCACATCAAGTATCCGGCTAGCCGGATTGGGGACTCACGATGGAAGAGAATCGTAAAAAGGCGCTCGTTGCAGCGCTCGGTCAGATCGAAAAGCAATTCGGTAAGGGCTCGGTGATGCGTCTCGGGGACGCCGCCGCCAGCTACGACATCGAAGCTATTTCCACAGGTTCATTAGGGCTCGATATCGCGCTGGGCGTTGGCGGATTGCCGCGTGGTCGCGTCATCGAGATCTACGGTCCGGAATCGTCCGGTAAAACAACGCTCACCTTGCAGGTCATCGCCGAGGCGCAGCGCGCCGGCGGCACGGCCGCTTTCGTCGACGCGGAACACGCGCTCGATCCTACGTACGCCGAAAAATTGGGCGTAAACATTAAAGACCTGCTCGTGTCGCAGCCAGACACCGGCGAACAAGCGCTCGAAATCACCGACATGCTCGTGCGTTCCGGCGCTGTCGATGTCGTCGTGGTCGACTCGGTGGCGGCGCTGACACCCAAGGCCGAAATCGAAGGCGAGATGGGCGATTCGCATATGGGTTTGCAAGCTCGCCTCATGTCGCAGGCGCTGCGCAAGCTCACCGGCAACATCAAGCGTTCCAATTGCATGGTGATCTTCATCAACCAAATCCGTATGAAGATCGGCGTGATGTTCGGCAATCCCGAAACCACCACCGGCGGTAACGCGCTCAAGTTCTACGCGTCCGTGCGCTTGGATATCCGTCGCATCGGCGCGCTGAAGAACGGCGAAGAAGTGATTGGCAACCAAACTCGCGTGAAGGTGGTTAAGAATAAAGTGGCGCCGCCGTTCCGCGAAGCCGAATTCGAAATCATGTACGGCCTGGGCATTTCGCGTAACGGCGAAATCATCGACATGGGTGTCGCCCACAACTTCATCGAGAAGTCGGGCTCCTGGTACAGCTACAACGGTGAACGCATCGGTCAGGGTAAGGAAAATGTCCGCACCTATCTTGAGCAGCATCCGGACATGGCACGCGATATCGAAGCCAAGCTGCGCGAGAAGCTCATCATTCCCGTGAAGCGCAGCAGTGAAAGCCGAACGGAAGCGGCTGAGGCTTAACGGACTAGGTGTTACCAGACGGCTTACCAGACGGCTTAATAGACCAGACGGCTAACAAGCAAGACTAAGGGCGGTTACAGGCCTTGGTTGTTGGACCCGTCTGAGTCCGGTTCATCCTCGCCTCAATCTCTCCAAAAGAGTTTGGGGCGGGTGTCATTTGGGCCCAGCAAAAATCGCGCGAGCGCTACCCTTGGCTCAGGAACGTCATGCGGCGTAGATTTTCTCAAAGCCGTGAGGCCCCCGAAGCAGCCGATGACGAATCCAGGATTCGGTCGGTCGCTCTGGCCCTGCAATCCTATCGGGAGCACGGCGCCAAGGAGCTCGAGTCCAAGCTCACCCGCAAGGGGTATGACTCGCTGACCACTGGTCAGGTTATCGAAGATCTGCGGGAATCCGGGCTAGTTTCAGATCACCGCTTTGCCGAGGCGTTCGTCCGCGGGCACGCGCATCGGGGGCATGGTCCGGTTCGTATCCGGCACGACCTTCGGGAGTTGGGCGTTCCTCAGGAATTGATCGAATCCAGCCTAACGGCCGACGAATTCGACTGGAAAGAGGTGGCAGGCTCGGTCCGGCGGCGTAAGTTCGGAGACGGCGTGCCCGCCGAATATGCCTTACGTGCAAAGCAAATGCGCTTCCTGCAATATCGCGGCTTTTCCACCGATCAGATTCGGGCCGCGTTTGTCTCCCATGCCAGTGAGGCCGACGAATTGCCGGAGCCTGATCTCGACTAGACCGGCTCCCATGAATGCAACGACTGCAAAGAAACTCTCCAGCACCGATCTACGCGCTCTGTTCCTGAAGTACTTCGAGCAGCAGGGCCATCAGGTCGTCGCGTCCAGTTCGCTTGTGCCGGGCAACGACCCCACGCTCTTGTTCACCAATGCAGGCATGGTCCAGTTCAAGGACGTGTTCCTGGGCAAGGACAAGCGCAGCTATAGCCGTGCGGCCAGCTCGCAGCGCTGCGTGCGCGCGGGTGGCAAACACAATGATTTGGAAAACGTCGGATACACCGCGCGTCACCACACCTTCTTCGAGATGCTGGGCAACTTCAGCTTCGGCGACTACTTCAAACGTGACGCTATCCGATTCGGGTGGGAATTCGTCACCGGTAAGGACTGGCTGGGCATCGATCCCAAACGCCTGATGGTGACGGTCTATCACACTGACGATGAGGCGTATGAGTACTGGAAGACGATCGCTGGGTTGCCGCCGGAGCGCATCGTCCGCATCGGCGACAAGCCAGGCGGCGGCTCGGACAACTTCTGGCAAATGGGCGATACGGGCCCCTGCGGTCCCTGCACCGAGATTTTCTACGACCATGGCGCCCATATCCCGGGTGGCCCTCCCGGCTCGCCGGAGGAAGATGGCGACCGCTGGATCGAAATCTGGAATCACGTGTTCATGCAGTTCGATCGCGACGCCAGCGGCAAACTGTCGCCGCTGCCGAAGCCGTCCGTGGATACAGGGATGGGCCTCGAGCGCGTGGCAGCTGTCATGCAGGGCGTGCATTCGAATTACGAGATCGACCTATTCCAAGGCTTGATCCGTTCCGCTGCCGAGGCAACTGGCGCAAAGGATTTGGCGTCGAATTCGCTCAAGGTGATCGCCGACCATATTCGGGCGTGCTCCTTTCTGGTGGTCGACGGCGTGTTGCCGTCGAACGAAGGCCGCGGCTACGTGTTACGTCGAATCATTCGTCGTGCAATTCGTCACGGTTACCAACTTGGCCAATCGCAGCCCTTTTTCTATTCGCTGGTCGCGGCGCTGGAGCGCGAGATGGGTGCGGCGTATCCGGAACTCAAATCGCAACGCGCGCACATTGAGCGCGTGTTGAAGCAGGAAGAAGAGCGATTCGCCGTGACGTTGTCGCAAGGCATGACGTTGCTCGATGAAGCTGTGGCGCAGATGACCGGCAAGCAAATCGCCGGCGAGACCGTTTTCAAGTTGTACGACACATACGGATTTCCTCTCGATCTCACGGCGGATATCGCACGCGAGCGCGGTTTGAGCATCGACGAAGCCGGGTACGAGGCTGCAATGGAAGCGCAGCGCAAGCGCGGACAAGCCGGCAGCAAGTTCGGCGTCGATCTCCGCGCCGATTTCTCGATCGACGGCAAAACCGCATTCACGGGTTATGACACGCATGACGATGCGGCGACTGTTGTCGCTTTGATTCGCGGCAAGGAACAGGTGCAAGCGTTGCAGCAAGGAGAGGAAGGCCAGGTCATTCTCGACAAGACTCCGTTCTACGCCGAGAGCGGCGGACAAGTCGGCGATACCGGTGCTTTGGCGAGTGACAGCGCGCACTTCGAAGTGCTCGATACGCTGAAGCTGACCCAATCGCACACACACGTGGGGCGCTTACTAAAAGGCGCAGTGAAGGTCGGTGACAAATTGCAGGCGCAGGTCGACGTCGAGCGTCGCAACGCGATTCGGCTCAACCACTCCGCGTCTCATCTGCTCCATGCTGCGTTGCGAAAAGTATTGGGCAAGCACGTCACGCAAAAAGGCTCGCTGGTTGCGCCGGACCGATTCCGGTTCGATTTCTCGCATTACTCGGGCGTGACGCCGGAAGAGATCAAGCAGATCGAGAAACTCGTCAACGATCAGATTCGCCGCAATGCGGCCGCCGAGACCCAGGTCATGCCGCATGCAGATGCAGTCGCGTCCGGCGCCATGGCGCTATTCGGCGAGAAGTACGACGACGTCGTGCGCGTGCTTCGCATCGGGGATTTCTCCGTCGAGCTTTGCGGCGGCACCCATGTCGGTCGCGCGGGTGACATTGGGCTCTTCAAGATCGTCAGTGAAGGCGGTGTCGCGGCTGGCGTGCGGCGTATCGAGGGGGTCACGGGCGAGGGCGCGCTCGAATGGGTGGCCACGCAAAGCGACGCGTTACGGAGCATCGCGGTCCTGGTGAAAAGCAATACGGACGAGGTGCAGGACAAAGTGCAGCAGCTCGTCGATCGCAGCCGCAAATTGGAAAAGGAAGTGGCGCAACTTAAGTCAAAATTGGCAAGCGGGCAGGGCAGCGACTTGTCCGAGCAAGCCGTTGATGTAAACGGTTTCAAGGTTGTCGCTGCGCGTGTCGATGGTGCGGATGCGGCGGCATTGCGCGATGCGGTCGACCAGTTGAAAACCAAATTGAAGTCCGCGGCAGTCGTGCTCGCGTCGGTGGACGCTGACAAAAAAATCATCCTCATCGCAGGCGTGACCAACGATCACATTGCACGAGTGAAAGCGGGCGAATTGGTCAACATGGTGGCGCAACAAGTCGGCGGACGTGGCGGTGGTCGACCCGATATGGCGCAAGCAGGTGGACAGAATCCCGAGCAACTCGATGCAGCTCTGCATTCTGTCGTGGCGTGGGTAACGTTAAAGCTCGTTGTATGAAGAAGTGCTCGCGCATCGGAAAAACCAGTGTTTTCCGAATGCTTACAACGATGTAAATAGCCCTTAAGCGAAATGCCTGACGGAAATTCGTGCGATCCATCGCTTCATATGTCGTGAATGCATCACGCTATGTTCGATGCTATGTATAGATATCAAAAGCGCCATAAGCAAATCCTCGCGTAAAAGCGAGAATAAGATTGCGCGAATGCCGCGCGAGTTGTGTAGCATACGTTCCAAGGCCTAGATGTTTCGAGACGCAACGCGTCTGAACTTCTCCACTGGCATGTGGTCGGATTTCAGGGAACATCCAATGCCCAATTTATACCCCGCTCGCCTACGCTAGTTTTTTCAGCGCGGCAGTTGGGGCAAGCGGTAACGATCAAGTAGTCGTTATCGAACTTAGCTGAACCAGGAGCGCAAGGAGCAGACTATGTTGATTCTGACAAGACGGGTCGGTGAGACCGTAATGATTGGTGACAATGTCACCGTGACTGTCCTCGGCGTGAAAGGCAACCAAGTACGAGTCGGTGTGAATGCGCCGAAAGAAGTGGCTGTGCATCGCGAAGAGATTTACGAGCGCATCAAACGTGAAGAAGCGGCTGGCGGCGGCGTGGCACCTGGCGGCAACAAGCGACCGATCACGGGAATCAGCTCGTAACCTTTGTTACGAGCCCCGTCAACTCCTTAAGATCGAGCTGACGGGCAGCGTCTCGGGCACATTTCGCCTAAATTCAAGCTTTACGGATTGGCGTTCCGCCAGTATCCTTGCCAGCCTTTCGCGGTAGGGGTATCTCAATCGCTGCATGAACCGGTGCAGCTATAAGCATGTTTCCCATCCCGAGCACGCAGTTGGTCGCTTAGACCCAATTGCGTGGGCAGGCGTTGGTCGCGACACTTATAAGAGGTATCGAGACCAAAGCATGAAGGCGCGCTGGCTCCGGGGCGCGGACATATTGCGTAGACAACTCAGTAGTGGAGAGATGGCCGAGTGGTCGAAGGCGCACCCCTGCTAAGGGTGTATGGGTCAAAAGCCCATCGAGGGTTCGAATCCCTCTCTCTCCGCCAACTTGCCATTAGGGGTGAGATGGGTGGTAGGAAGACTTGTGTCCCGGCTTGCGCAGACACACGGATGGATGGGGTAGTAGACAGTTAGTAAAAGAACGAAGCGCCGGTTACTCGGATGCTTAAGTTCGGACGGTTCTTCAAAGACACGTTATGTGTTTTTGAACGCGCGAAGAACCAACGATTTTAAAGTTTTTGTGCGCGCGTAGCTCAGTTGGATAGAGCGCCTGGCTACGAACCAGGAGGTCGGGAGTTCGAATCTCTCCGCGCGCACCATTACAAAGGCTCACGTCATTGCCGTTGGGCCTTTTGCATTTGTGCACGCTCGAGCTTCGAAGTCCCGACCCGACTCGGGTCGTCCATTCGGTTTCTTGCGAAACGACAGCCCATCGCAGGCGATGGGCGTTCACGCGGTCAAAGACACATTGAGTGTCTTTGAGAAGGCATCCGCGTTCACCTCTCCGCGCGCACCATTACAAAGGCTCACGGCATTGCCGTTGGGCCTTTTGCATTTGTGCACGCTCGAGCTTCGAAGTCCCGACCCGACTCGGGTCGTCCATTCGGTTTCTTGCGAAACGACAGCCCATCGCAGGCGATGGGCGTTCACGCGGTCAAA
>Ga0193752_1001351_pt1 | contig 20561 bp, 23 predicted proteins | sample H1c1metaG_FD_144924 | JGI IMG/M metagenome (GOLD analysis project Ga0193752, IMG submission 144924) | Soil microbial communities from a riparian zone of the East river system, Colorado, United States - H1c1 | ecosystem: Environmental > Terrestrial > Soil > Riparian zone | place: USA: East River...
CTGCCTGAAATGCATTTTTGCTCTGACCCAGCATAGTGGTGCCGTTCATATAATATCGATACCTGGTAGCAAGAAGATCCGCAGCTTTCAGAAATATACCGGCTCTGTTTTCCCAGCTTACTGCGGCCCAGGAATTTTTTGCTGCAAGCGCCGCATCAATAGCCTGTTTGACGTGCGACTCATCTCCACTATGGAAATGACCAAGTGTATGGCTTATTTCGTGGGGAGGATGAATGGCGACTTTTTTACCGCTTCGTACTTCCTTTCCTCCGATATACATAGGTATATCAAGCTGCTGACTTTTTAATTCCTGAAGAGTTTTTTTTAGTGTCTCCTTTTCCGGCGAACCCGGCGCATAATTTAATACAGGTTCGTTGACTGGTAAAGAATATGAAAAATAACCAAGAGCCATAACTAGGTTTTTTAATTTAATTATTGATTGCTGTAATTAAAATATTATTGTTTTTTTCGATAAGCCAGATCTGACCCTGGCCAATCATAACGCCGTCTTGCGTACGAAAGAGTTGGTTCAGTTTCTGATCAGCCAAAGCGGCTTTTACACCGTCACTGATATATTCACTATAATTCAGTTTAAACTCCTTTCTGTCTTTTATACCCGGATTGCGTACCGGATAACTGATATGGTTACTTATTGAATCTACCTGGTTCTCACTGACCCAGATTTGCAACTGGCGAATAAACTTCTTGAATCGCAAAGGATCTGTAACACCTGCATTTTCCCAGGAAACGGGTATTGAGCCGTCATTAAAAACAGAATCATCTTTTAATTCGTCCTGACTTAGCAAAAGTTTGTAGTTGGCAGAAGAGGTACTTCCGGCAATTGTGTCGCTTTCTTTGATCTCCGTTATGTCTGCATTAGAATTCTGACCGCATGCAATACACATAAGGACCGGGATAACCGCGAGATATATCAAAGTTCGGCTATACATATATGTTATCTGTTAGCTCAGCTCTTTTGTTATAGGTTAGCTCAGCTCTTTTTCCATCATCAGATACGCTTTAATGAATCCGTCCAGATCGCCGTCCATTACCGGTTGCACATTGCCAACTTCGAAATCTGTACGGTGATCCTTGATCATTTTGTAAGGATGAAAAACATAACTTCGTATCTGACTTCCCCACTCTATTTTTTTCTTGGAAGAATTTGCAGCATTTTTTACGGCTTCCCGTTTCCGCATTTCTTCTTCATACAACCGGCTTTTCAGCATCGTCATGGCCTTTTCCCGGTTCTCACCCTGGGTCCTGGCCTGCTGGCATTCTACAATAATTCCGCTTGGCTTGTGTGTAAGCCGTACTGCAGTTTCTACTTTGTTTACGTTTTGCCCGCCACTACCACCACTTCGGAAAAATGCCCACTCGATATCTGCCGGACTAACTTCAATTTCAATAGTGTCATCGATCAGCGGATAAACATAAATAGATGCGAAGGAGGTATGGCGCCTGGCGTTACTGTCAAAAGGAGAAATTCTTACCAGCCTGTGAACACCACTTTCAGCTTTGAGAAAGCCAAAAGCGAATGGGCCATCAAACTGAAGCGTAGCACTTTTGATTCCTGCACCATCCCCATCCTGCCAGTCAAGCTGCGTAACGCTCCAACCCTGTTTTTCTCCATACATGCGATACATCCTGGCAAGCATCTCTGCCCAGTCCTGGCTTTCTGTGCCTCCAGCACCACTGTTGATCTGCAAAATCGCCGGCAATTCATCCTCAGGCTGATTAAGTGTACTCTTAAATTCCGCTTCCTCTATCAGCTTAAGTGCTTCGGAATTAGCTTGTTTTACCTCATCTTCCTGAGCTTCGCCCTCTTTCCAGAAATCGAAAAGCACGGCAAAGTCTTCCACAGCAGACTGGACCGAGTCATATAATTTCACCCAATATTCATTAAGCTTTATATTCTTCAGTATCTCCGTAGCCCGTTTGTTATCATCCCAGAAGCCTGGCGACAACGATAATTGTTTTTCCTGGTTTATTTTGTCCTGTCTGTTATCGACGTCAAAGAAACCTCCTCAGGACGGTTACCCGGTCCCTCATAGCCTTGATCTGTTCTTGTGTCATAGGGCGCAAAGTTAAGAGTTGCTGAGGAAAATAGTTCAGGAATTTAATATTCAAAGCGGAATACATTGGAGGTGATGTTTCCTGCCATATCCGTTACTTTAATCATCAGCTTATTATCACCTTTTATGATGTTTTTTCTAAATCTGAAAACGAAAAAGTCTGTTTTCTGTGAAAAAGGCACCCAATGATTGTTTATTTCTGCCCTGAAATCACGTATCTGCTTCAGATTATCACTTACCAAAATTTTTAGTTCATCTCCCTTGTGAAACTTTTGTCCGTTCTTCCACCTTACCAGTTTGATAACCGGAGGAGTTGTGTCAATAACAAGACAGGCATCGCCCAACCGTTCCACCTTTGTTTCGAACCAATCTTCTTTCCAGTTTCCGTTTATAACTTCAGCCGTCCTGGAATTACGAATCATAAGCACTGTATGTTTTTGCTGGAAGCCTGTCAGTTTCCGGCTGGCACGGATCATTAACCGCAGGCTGTCCTTTAAAGGAATGCTTCCATCGTGTAATTCCATAATATCGGAGGCCATGTTTCTTTCGTCCGCTTTACGTTCACCCAATCTGAAAAAAACATCTTCATAAAAAACGTTGCCCGTGAAGAACAACCGCACATTTTGATGTTGAATTGAAACCGGCAACCCTACCCTTACATTTGAAGAAATATGTTGCAGTGATTTATTTACCGGAGCGTACCTGAAAATAAATTGTACCCTGCAAGTGTTGCCGGCAATGTCCTGCACTTCTAATTTTACAACATGATTTTTTTTATCGGAAAGTCTAATAATACCGGTTCCGCGTACCTGAGTGTCATCATAACCACCTCCTTTAAGTTTCGATAAATGCTGAATGATATTTCCGCGCCTGAACCAGGTGGCATAGTCAATACATCCGTTAATATTTTTATTATTCCTTTCCGATATACTGTCGAGCGAAAAACGGAAGATCGGCTTCTCGTCCAGAAATGTTTTTATCTGGTAAATGCCCATATTGAATGATGACTGCGAAATTTTATCAACAGCAGTGATACCAAGACTCACTATTGGAGATGTAACTTCAATTATATTATTCGGATCCCTTGAGGAGATATTCAACTTATGGGGATTTTGTTGAGAGATACTTTGTCGCCGGTCATACCAGTAAACGTCTTCAATAACCGGTGCTTCTTTATCTTCTGCCCGCAGTACTTCGAGCTGTGGATTTAAACTGTTTCCGGTTAAAGAATTTCTCCATTCAAAATGAAGATGAGGTCCCTCGGAATGGCCGGTGTTTCCACTGAGCCCTATAAACATTCCTTTAGTAACCGGAAACATACCGGGTTGCAGATTAATATCCTGCTCCCATGATTCTGTTTTGAGTGATACATTATTCATAAATGTTTCAAGCTTATCATAAAAAGTATTGAGGTGTGCATACAGGCTTGTCCTGTTATTGGGATGGGTTATGTAAACTGCTTTACCATATCCTGCAGATCCGACAACGATCCGGCTTACATATCCCCCCGCAACCGATCTTACATTATAATTTTCTTTCCCGTTTGTCCGGATATCAAGTCCCATATGCCAGTGATCAGGTCTGATTTCACCAAAATTTGCCGACAGCTTAACAGGTATTTCAAGCGGATCTGACCATGCCGGAAAAAAAGTCGCGGTACTTCTGGATACGATTGCGGTTATAACAGAAATCAGTAACAAAATAAATAGCAGAAAAAATATTGTTTTCAGCTTTCGGCTGTATCCGGCAATAATGTTTACTGAAGCGAATGCCTTATTTTGCCCTGGCTTTTGTTTATCAGATGCAGCAGTAATTTGTTCATCTGATGTCGCGGTAAGTTTATCTGATGTCGCGGTAATTTGATTATCTGATGTCGCGGTAAGTTTATCTGATGTCGCGGTAATTTGATTATTTAATGTTGCAGTCATTCGTTTCTGAAGCTTGAACATAATTTTCTTTTGGCGAATCTATGCGCCGGTACCAGGTCTTGCAATTCAGATCTGCAACTCTTGTAAAAGCATCTGCATACACGCCTTTCGGATCCTTCTGATGTTTGCAGACGAATTATGTCTGTTTGCAGAATATAAAGACAGGAAATGACAAATGAAATGGCCGGTTCGCCTTATATCTTAGATTTGCGTATGAACCAGAGAGGCCGGCAGGTACTGCTGCTGTTTATTCTATTTTTTTATCTGATCAGACTGATACAGGATATGCCAAACCTTGTTAATGGCTATCCGGCTTTTGTATACTTTCCAATTACCCGGGGGTTATTCTTTCACCGTATTTTTGAAATTTTATCATCGGGCTCATTTGCGTTGGCAGGTTATTATATTCTACTGAAATTCTATCCTGAAAAGCCGTTTTTTGCAGCAACACTGCTTTTGTTGGTTTCTGCCCTGCTTTTTTTTATCTTTTTTTCCTTTGAAAGACCTAATACCAGATTGCGATATTTTTTTCTAAGCAATGTGTTCTATTATATCATCTATTCCGTATTTGGAATTGTATTCTTTTTTATTCAGTATGCTGCTTACAAAGATGTACAAAGAAAAGAACTGCTGATTCAAAACCGCCAGTCAGAACTTTTGTTTTTACGTTCGCAAATCAATCCTCATTTTCTCTTTAACAGCCTGAACAATATATATGCATTAGTATATCAGGGTTCTGACCAGGCACTGAATGCTATTTCAGGATTTTCTGAACTGATGAGGTACATGCTCTATGATACAACCGAAAACATAAAGTTTACCGATGAAATGAACTATATAAAAAAATACATTCAGTTGCAACGATTGCGTTTTGACTATAACCTGCCGGTAAATATCAGCGTTTCGGGTGAATCAATTGAGAAAACGATACCACCCTTGTTGTTAATCCCTTTTATTGAGAATGCATTTAAACATGGCAGATACGGTCACTCCGGCGAAGAATTAGATATATCGATTATAAATAGCGAAAGTGATCTGCACTTCTATTGCAGTAACAAAATCGGTCGCGGCTACAAAGACCTGCAAGGTGGAATCGGATTAGGAAATGTGAAACGCCGGCTTGAACTACTTTATCCACAAAGCCATGAATTAGTAATAACAAATGACAGTGATAGATTTACAATAAAATTACATTTAAAAGATAGCCCGGTTATTTATGATTAAATGTCTGATTGTAGATGATGAACCTTTGGCTGTAAACCTGCTCAAAGATTACGTAGATAAGACGCCGGAGCTGGAATGCATATCTGCGACTACCAATGTTCTCGAAGCATTACGGTGTGTTCAGGATGGCCGGGTCGACCTGGTGTTCCTGGATATACAGATGCCTGAATTGACGGGAATTCAGTTCATGAAAATCATAAGAAATAACTGTAGTGTTATTATTACATCGGCATATACTCAATATGCTATTGAGGGTTATGAACATGATGTAGTTGACTATCTTTTAAAGCCGGTAACTTTTGAAAGATTTATGATTGCTGTAACCAAAGCCAAAAATAAGCTTACGGCTCAGCCAAACACAGGTAGCACCAGCGATCAGCAGGACCATATATTTATAAAAACCAGCAATCGCCTGCAGAGATTTAATCTTGCGGATATATTTTATATAGAAGGACTTCGCGATTATATTGCCGTACACAGCACTCATGGGAAAACGCTGTCGCTTGAAAGCCTGAAGAATATGCTGACTCTGTTACCCGCCGACAAGTTCGCCAGAATACACAAGTCGTATATCATAAACAAATCGAAAATATTGTTTCTGGAAAAAGGCAGTGTTATAATAAACCGGCAAACAATCCCTATCGGTGAAACTTACCGGGAAGAATTCATGGCAGGTATCAATAAAACAAAATGAAATAATCAGATCAGCGCGGTTTCTTTTAGAAATCAGCTTTTATAACGCGGAAGACTAAACGAAAATGTGCTCCCTTTTCCCTGAACGCTGGCAACCGTGATGCGACCACCATTCTTTTCGAGAAAATCTTTGCAGAGCAATAAACCTACACCGGTCCCGGACTCATCATTGGTACCACGTGTGGAGAAATATTCATTATTGAAAAGGAGTTTCATGTTTTCAGAACTCATACCGATACCGGTATCATCCACACTTATTTCAATTCTGTTTGTTGAAGATGTGGAGGCCAGTTTAATAGTACCACCGGCAGGCGTAAATTTAATGGCATTTGATAACAGGTTTCTTAATACCAGGTTAACCATTTCGCGGTCAGCATAACATTGCGCGGGAGATACCACTGTTGAGATTAATTTAATGTTCTTGTTGGCCGCCTGTAATCTGAGAAGTTTGAACACCTCATTTATCATATTGCCAAGCTCCAGTTTTTCAGGCTTTGCGCTCGCATTTTTCATTTGATCCCTTGCCCAAACTAGAAGGTTCTCCATCAGACTTGTAGCAAAGTTCATTTCATTGATGATTCCAGGTACCAGGTCTTTAATATCTTTAGCCGACATCTGCTGTTGCTGTATGTTAACAAACAGATTTCTGAGTGCATACATTGGCGTTTTCAGATCATGTGCTATAACGGAAAACATTTTATTTTTTACCTGGTTAAGTTCTGCAAGTTCTTTGGTTTGATGCTCAAGCAAAATTGCTTTTTCACCGATCAGTTGTTTCTGATCTTCAATCTCACGATTTTGCCTTTGCAGTTCATTTCCTTTGTTGACAAGTGAAAACTGATAAGTGTTGTTTTCTTTTTTTATAAGATAGAGGGCATAAAAGATAAGGATTAATGCAGAAACATGATTTATCAGATAAAAGAAATAATTCACGTGCTTCAGATCAAAATAATATTGTCTGATAACTAGTGATGAGAGGAAATAACATGATGCCGATAAACAAAAAGAAAAAACAATATTTCTAAATGTTTGAAGGAACAATACGGCCAAAACACCGTACAAAATAAAAAACAGTTCAATACCCACATCTACCTGTCCGAGATAAGCAAGTGAAGTAGCAAGCGGGTAAAAGCTGAAATAACAAATGCGGGATAATTCATAATACCTCTCATGGTTCATCCAGAGTACTGTTACGCTGATGCAGACCGGACTGAAGGCGGCAAACCATGCAAGAGGCGGCAAGTGGGTTTTACTCAACAGGCCCAGCAATGGCACAAGTACACCGGTCATCACGCCAAGAAGATTGAGCATGTTAAAAATGCTCATTTTCCTTTTCTCGTGCTCGGACATGTCTTCCGTAATCCCAATGGAATGGATATAGAGGCGGAATTTCTGAAGATTTCCGGAAAGAGGATAGATGATATTGGCAGTCAGCGGTTTTTGCACTTTTCTAAGAACGACAATCGTATATATTTATTTCGAAATCCAACAGTCTTTATCGGAAGGCAAGGTCCCACAAGCGGCCAACAAGTGAAATGTGGATAACCATGTGCGAAACAGGTGCAAAACACAAGGGTCAAATATTTGGTTCGGGGTGGTTAGATCATGTATCTTAGAAGTAATAAAGGGAAGCAAAAATCTGAAAAGAAATCTGCAACTCAAAGGGAAGCAAAATCTGAAAAGAAATTAGCTACTCGAAAGAGAAGCAAAAATCTAGAAAGAAACTGCGACTCAAAAAAGCATCAGGAATTGTAAGTAAACATTTGCGTAAGCAAATTCAACATACAGATCTTGGTGCTTTTCGTTTTTTGTCGACTTTGTAGAATGTTTTTCCCACCATCAAATACTTCACGAAAACTTTAAGGCTCACCACTTTAGTTGCTACCTGTGGCTGACCGCCTGCTTGTGAGGAAGCGGCCCAAAGGCACAATTTTTATCCTTATTCCCACATGGACTCTACAAAATCAGAATTGGACTCTACAAAATCAGAAAAGGTCGCAAAGAAGCAAAAAAAAGCCGCGCAAGCGGAAACCGAAGAAATTATTTCAGACGGATCGGCCTCAGCTTTTGAGGGTACTGAAGCAGTAGATTCAGACGAAATGACGGTAAATATCAAAAAGAAAGACAAGGATCAAGAAACTTCCGGTAATCCTTCAGGGCAAAGTAATTATTAAAAAAGGCATATTTTTTCTCACTCTCAATTAAATTTTATGAAAAAACTTTTGTTTTCAGCATTCGTACTTATTTCAACAGCAGGCTTCTCCCAGGGTTTTCAGCTCGGCGTTAAGGGGGGCGTAAATGTGAGCAATTACACAGGTGGTGATCTTGAAAATTCAGCGATGGTTGGATTCCATGCAGGCGCGACACTGGGATTTCTGATCGGTGAACATTTTGCCATACAACCGGAAGTGCTATTTTCGGCTCAGGGTGCCAAAATTGAAGGTATTGGCAATAACGAAGAGAAATTTAAGGTTTCCTACATTAATGTTCCTGTTCTGGCGAAATTTAGGTTTACCGGCGGATTTTATCTTGAAGCGGGACCTCAGGTTGGTTTTAAGATAAATGAAAGCGTTCCAGACAACACCATTGAAAACTTCGCCAAGGATCTGGATCTTTCCCTTGCTGCAGGCCTGGGCTATCACAGCCCAATAGGCCTTGGACTTGGCGCGAGGTATGTCGCAGGACTTTCCAAGGTTGGCGATTTCGACCCGAACACAGCTGATCCTGATTTTAAGAACAGTACCCTGCAATTCTTCGTTTTTTACACCCTCTTCAACAACAAAAAATAAAAAATCTGAGAAGTCTGATAAAGGAGCCGGCACCGGCTCCTTTTTTTATTTGAATTATTCCCAAAGAATGCATATAATGTATAAAAACAATAGCCAGGATTGTAGATGTATTCGTAGATTTGTGGCTCCCCCCTATCTGAAACCAATTGCTGATAATTGCCGGTATTCTCCGGCCCTGCAACCAGAACCGTAAAAACGTAGCACAGAAATTGATATCGTTCATCTTATAATAACTTATCATGCAGATTAAATTTATTAAGAATATTCAGTTTACCCGGTTGGTAAAAGCAGATGGCAGATTGAGAGAGTTTAATTTCCGCAAACAAAACGGTCCCCAGGAAGGAGTGTTTACGGTTGACGTTAGTGATGATCGTGGCAACAGGATTATTTTCCACATGCAAAAAGAAGAAAACATCTGGAAGATTGTAGAACAGCAGTTGCCTGAATGGATCTGGAAAAACGAAGCAAAACTGAATGAACTGATTGAAGAGGAGATGAAAAATGTGTGATAACATTTTTAACGTCTTGCTTTGGATTTAGCTTATCAAAAGAAAATAATAAAAGATCTGAGGATCTGGCAGGGAGCAATGATAAAAAATCCCGGTTATTTCAACGGGATGGCAAAACGATTCCAGGGAAAGATCAATAGTTTAATACCTGAGAAGATTCACCAGGGTATTACAGTCGTAATTAAACAAATGATAAAGGGGGTCCTGTTCGGAGCAGAATTTACCAGTCTGTCTGCGGCCTCCGATACCGATCTCTTCGATAAAGAAAAACTGGCAGAAGAAAAGATAAATTTTTATCGAAAAACAGCAGCAATAGAAGGTGGGATTACAGGTGCCGGCGGCATATTACTTGGCCTGGCTGACTTTCCGATACTTATTGGCATCAAAATAAAATTGTTGTTTGAGATCGCCATAGCTTATGGTTACGATGTAAGTAACTACAAGGAAAGATTATATATCCTGCATATCTTCCAACTCGCATTTTGCAGCGACGAACAGCGTAAACATTGTTATCTGCAAATGCAGGATTGGGACAGCAACGTAAAGAAATTACCTGCAGATATTAATGAATTTGACTGGAGAATTTTTCAACAGGAATACCGGGATTATATTGATCTCGCTAAAATGGCTCAGCTGATTCCTATCATCGGAGCACCGGTGGGCGTAATTGTCAACAACAGGCTGATTAAAAAATTAGGGAAAACCGCAATGATGGCTTATCGTCTGCGGTTCTTCGACACCAACGCAAACATCGGTCATCAGCAATTGATGTAATGAACTATCCAGATAATGTGCTATACGTTATTGTAACGCCGGGCAGAAAGTAACTTTTGAGCAACCTCCTTTCCATTTGTCAGTGCGGCTTCGACTGTACCCGGGTTGCCGCCGTCATGCAGGCCTTCACCTGCAAAGAAAACTGTACCGGCAATCGGTTGCCTGAGGATCTTCTTAACTTCCTTGCTTCCTACCATCTCATAGCTATATGCACCATAAGACAATGGGTTGTCGCCCCAGCTTACCGTTTTAAAGGCTTTTAATTTCTTTTCAAGTTCTGTTTTATCTACCCGGAACATAGAAGACAACGTATCAAGAACCTGGCTGCGGTACTCTATCTGAGATTTGCCGGCATTTTTTACTGCGGCCGGCCCGCCTAACCAACCTGTAAGCAATACCTTGTTATTATAAAACCGGGCCCACCAGGTAGGTATTTTCTGGTCAGAAAAAATAATAGCTGCCTCCTTTAGTTGAGACGAGAAAAAGTTTTCAAATAATGCAAAATATTTAATAACAGAACCGAAACCGATGTACTGAGCGTTTTTTAAAAGCACCGATATTGAGGGATTAAATTCAATAACCTGACTGGTAGCATTAACTTTTTGAATCACTCCTAGCGGTACAGTAATAATTACTTTGCCAGCTTCATAGACCTTTCCTGCTATACTGTGTACCCGAACCTTGTTCTTTTTCCATTCAACTTTATCAACATTAACACCGGTTAATATTTTGCATTCTTTTCCGCGACACTTAGCAGCAAGAAAGTCTACCAATTTTTTATAGCCATCAGGGATTCTATACTGCACGGCATTCTCATGCTTCCATTCGTTAAATAAAAACTGCATGCTCACAAGGTTTACATCTGCCAGATCAAATCCTTCGGCAAACCGCACGACTTCTTTGCGAAGCGTCTCATATTTTTCCTGTTTGAAATATAAATCCAGAAATGATTTTAAAGACATATCAATTTTAATTGATTTCATCTTATCAAGCATCTCATCCCATCCGTCAATAAAATCATTTCTGGATTCCCATTTACCATCTTTGATTTTAATCATCGTATCAGAAACCTCTTCATATCTGATACCGGCTTCATCGAGCAATGCAAGGGTCAGGGGTAGATTACCATGAACAAACTCTGCACCAAGCTCCAGTAATCCCGGAAAGGCCGGGTCCTGTTGTGTATGAATTCTGCCTCCTATTCTGGAATTGGCTTCGAGCACAAGAACATTCATCCCCTTTTCTGAAAGTTGATCTGCAGCCATGAGTCCAGAAGCTCCCGCACCAATTATAATTACGTCTTCTGTCATAATCGTCTACTGTCCGATAGTATTTTTACATCTATACCATTTAACACTTGGTATTTATACTCGTTATAATAACGATTATGTTTAAGTGTTAAAACGATAAATATTTTCATACTGTCGGCCACCTGTTTTAAAATTAACTGAATAGATTTTATAACACCAATTGTTTGCCAAAGGTTTTATGCAGGTACCAGACGATGTTAAAGAAAAATTGTGGAAACTTATTCACAAGTCAAACAAAGACAAGTGATTATATTGTTATAACATTGAAGGTTATATTTGTATTAAGCCTAAATCTGCCAATTTTGAAATAGTCCGACATGTCAGCATATCTCAGTTTTGAAACGACGATCCTGAAATTTAAAGCAAAAGGTGATAAAACAAACTGGACTTATATCCTCATCGGCCATGAGATTGCCGAAAAATTAAAACCAGGATTCAGAAGATCTTTCCGGATCAAGGGAACGCTTGATCATCTGAAAATTGAAAAAACTGCATTAATACCTGCAGGTGAAGGCAATTTTATTTTAGCCGTTAATGCGGGTATGCGAAAACAGCTTAAAAAAGACGTTGGTTCAAAAATAAAAGTCCGGATAATGCCGGATGAAGAGGCACCACCTATCAATGCTGAATTGGTGCAATGTTTAAAAGATGAGCCGGTAGCCTGGAAAAATTTTGAGGCACTTGCCAGATCCCATCAGCTTTACTTCAGCAATTGGGTCAGCAGCGCCAAAACGATAACAACCCGCTCAGAGAGAATCGCACATTCAGTAACAGCAATGCTAAAGAATTGGAATTATGGTGAATTGATCAGATCATTAAAAAAAGACAAATAGCAGGTAGACAGATAATCTGTTAAGCCGGTTTAACTAATTAACCTAAATTTAGAATCGAAAATTCTATCCACAACTTGTGAATAAGTAACTTTGAATGAGTACCATTTCATTTAATTATATTTGAACAGAGCGGGTCTCTTAACAAAGACTATCAGAAATTCTCGAACTTAAACAACCTGACCTTGACAGAAACTATAATCAACCTTGAAACTGTAAACCCTATCGAATTTTTTGGGGTCAACAATGGCAAACTGGATATCTTAAAAAAGAAATTTCCCTTACTAAAAATACTTTCCCGCGGTACGCAATTGAAACTTAGCGGCTCACAGGAGCAGGTCGGTTCGGCAAAAGATAAAATTGACCTGATTGTTCAATATCTGGAACGTAATGGACACATGAGTGAAAACTATTTTGAACAGATACTCGGTGGTGATGATGCAGAAACTGTTGATCATTTTGTTGACAGGAATCCCAACGATATTCTGGTTTTTGGGCCTAATGGAAAAACAGTCAGGGCCCGGACCGTGAATCAGAAAAAAATGGTTCAGTTCGGTGATAAAAACGATATTCTTTTTGCTATAGGACCGGCGGGTACCGGGAAAACATACACGGCAGTGGCTCTTGCGGTCCGCGCCCTTAAAAACAAGCAGGTCAAGAAAATCATTCTTACCCGCCCGGCAGTTGAAGCGGGAGAAAGCCTTGGATTTCTGCCCGGTGATCTGAAAGAAAAGATTGACCCATACCTACGTCCCTTATACGACGCGCTGGACGATATGATACCGGCGGATAAACTGGGATATTACATGAGCACACGTGTCATCGAGATCGCACCTTTGGCTTATATGCGGGGTCGAACTCTTGATCATGCATTCATCATTCTGGATGAAGCGCAGAATGCCACAGATCTTCAGATCAAGATGTTTCTGACTCGTATCGGTTCAAATGCGAAAGCAATTATCACTGGTGATCTTACCCAGGTTGATCTTCCAAAAAATCAGCGGAGTGGTTTGGATAAAGCGGTTCGAATTTTAAAAAATATAGATGGCATTGCACATATTGAACTCGACGAAGAAGATGTGGTGCGTCACAGATTAGTTAAAGCGATCATCCGGGCTTACGACAAGGATAAAATAAATGACCCGGAGCCGCAGCAATGGAAAAGCTATAAAGACAGGTCGGCCTAAAAGCTCCCCTCCTGCGAAGGAGGGGAAATGCCGAAGGCATGGGGTGGTTGTTCTTTGGTAACCGCACACCGATAACTTGCGAATACCAAAAAACAACCACTACGCTAAAACTTCGGTGGTCAAAGCCCGCTCACTACGTTCGCCGCTCTCCTTCGCAGGAGGTCAGCTATGAAATTTATGAAAAAACTACTCACAATACTTTTTACAGCGCTTGTTGCCTGTGGTGGCAGTGGCCGTTACACTAAGGCTGAAGATGCCCAGGATGCAGGGCGAGAATTTATTCGCGCCACCCTTGATGGCGAACATTCAAAAGCCAGGTTCTATTTATTGAAGGATACTACTAATTTGCTATTGCTTAAACAACAGGAGACAAATTACGACCAACTCAGTGGAGAAGATAAAAATGAATTCCGCGCTTCATCAATAAGGCCGATAGAAATCAAGGCCGTAAATGATTCTGTAACTTTGTACAAATACTATAATACTTTCCATAGTAAGGATACCACTACCCTTCGTATAGTACGGCTTAATTCCGAATGGCTGGTGGATTTGAAATCCATTTTTAAGATGTAACGATTTATACACTGACATCCCCCTGTTTTTCATTTACTTTGCACCCAATATAAACGAACTATCTATGATGACAGTTGCTCATCCCTGGCATGGGGTACCCTATGGTGAAAATGCGCCCGAAGTTGTGAATGCTGTGATAGAGATTCCACAAGGCTCACGCTGCAAGTATGAAATCGACAAGGCCAGTGGCCTGCTAAAACTCGACCGCGTTATTTATTCCTCATTCTATTATCCCTGCAACTATGGGTTTATTCCCCAGACTTACGGATACGATAAAGATCCTCTGGATATAATGGTCCTTACCTCATTGCCGGTTCAGGCAATGTGTCTTATGGAAGCCAAGGTAATAGGAGTAATGGGAATGATAGATGGCGGCGATGCAGACGATAAAATTATTGCTGTCGCAGCCAACGATCCAAGCGTAAAACATTATAACAATATCGAAGAATTACCTAAACACTTCTTTGACGAACTCCGGCATTTTTTTGAAGAATATAAGAAGCTCGAAAATAAAACAGTCGTGGTAGAAGAATTTCAGGGAAAAGAAACTGCCATGAAGATCATCCTGGATGCAATGAATTATTACAAAGAAGTTTTTGGCGGAAAAGTCAAAATGTAGCGCGGACGTCTTCGTACGCTCTTGTCGGGCGGACGTCTTCGTACGCTCTTGTCGGACGGACGTCTTCGTACGCTCTTGTCGGGCGGACGTCTTCGTCCGCATGTACAACGGATCTCCCGATCCGTTGATTTACAAAGCTGTTTGGTTTACAATTTATCAAACTTTCAGTGTGTTAACCTGATCGGATCAGGAGATCCGATCCACATATCAACGGATCAGGAGATCCGTTGCACATTTATCTTTTGTCATTGCACATATCGTTTGATGATCCTGAGCTTGTGCGTCCTTTCGCCGTTCTCATGATTAATGATGCCCATATTGTCTATAGGATCGATCCTGACCTTTGCTGAGGAATGAATGATTTCGCCTTCATTCAATAAAATGCCTACATGCGTTATTCTGCCATCCGCATTATCAAAAAATGCAAGGTCGCCGCATTTTGCCTCTTGCAAAAAACCGATGCTTTGGCCCTGAACAGCCTGCTGATATGCATCACGCATGATTGGAATATTGAAAAACTTAAATACCGTCTGGCAAAATCCACTGCAGTCAATTCCGAATATGCTCTTGCCGCCCCATAGATAGCTGGTATTCAAAAACGGCATGGCTATAACCTTGATTCCATCCTCATTGAATTGTTGTTTCGAAGGATCAATTAATGAACCCGTGTAACGGACAGATGAACCGGCCCAAAGCGCTTCGCCGTTTACGAGCCCTGGCAACCGGGAACCATATGGCACACGCATTGCCTGACCTTTGTAAGTAATCAGGTTCACCCACTCACCCGTAAGCATACCCGAAGGAATGATTGATGCGTTTAAAGGAAGCAGGTGATATTCCTGGCACCATCCTTCATATTCATCGTAATCGCATTTAATCCTTAACCAATTATCCTTCCCCTTTTCGAGTATGCGGCACTGCTCTCCAAAAACCTGCTGACTTATTATTTCGGAACGATGGGATGGCTCTGATCGCAGAGAACTCACGGGTACGCAACAAATTGCCTGACTCATAAAAGCGTTCGTTTGTAAAATATGCCGGTAATTTATGAAATCTTTCTCTTAATGCATCTTAGATGAGGTATCGCTGCTTTTACGATTGTTTAAAAATTGACTATTTTCAACAGGTGACCAAAGATCCGAATGCACATATAACTGACCAGGAACTTCTCGATAATTTTTACCGGGATCACAATAATTATTGGTTGGGAATACTATTTCAACGGTATACGCTCTTATTATTAGGTATAGGCATGAAGTATCTGAAAAATGAGGAAGAAGCTAAAGACAGCGTACAACAGATCTTTCTAAAGGCTATAACAGAATTACATAAATATAAGGTTGAATACTTCAAATCGTGGTTGTACATGGTTGCAAAAAATCATTGCCTTATGAAGATCCGTGACCGGCAACACATGGTCACTACAGAAATCAAGGAACAAATGGCTGTTGCGCCTGCCGAAGACAACAGTCTTTCACAACATCTTGAGAAAAACAGGCAATTAGAGCTGATGAACGAAAGTCTGGATGAATTGAATAAAGAACAACAACTCTGCGTAACTTTGTTTTATCTTGAAAAAAAATCATATCAGCAGATTACGGAACAAACCGGGTTCAATCTAATGCAGGTTAAAAGCTATATTCAGAATGGAAAACGTAATCTTAAATTAATACTCGAAAAGAAACTCAATAACGGATGATTTATTAAAATGAGTAAAGACCTTTTAAACATATTATCAAACAGTAATAAGGATATCGATAACCAGAAACTCATGGATTATCTCAGCGGCAAGTTGCCCGAAAACGAGAAACATGAAGTGGAAGTGTGGATGACCGAAAATGAATTCGCCAATGAAGCTGTCGAAGGCCTGCAGGAATTCAAAGGAAAGAAAGATCTGCAGAAGTATGTAGATCAGCTTAACAAAGAACTGAACCTGTATATTCAACAAAAGAAAAACCGGCGCGAACGCAAAAATCTCAAAGAAAATCCCTGGATGTATCTCACAGTGTTCCTCATCCTGGTTTTTGTGATTATCGGTTATATGATTATTCAGCAACTGTTGAAATAGGATAACATCAACTCATTAATGTTATGCAATTATATTAATGCTATGCTGTTATAACCGGCTTATTAATATTTCAGTTTATGCCCTTTTTCTTTCCATTCCGTGAATATCTCTATTGCTTTATTCCTCTCTAAAGGCCGCATCGGTATTGTCCTGCCTTCTATTGCGCTTTGCACTTGTTCATATATGAAATGATCATCAAACCCCGCTTCCGCTGCATCATGCCGGGTACCCGCATAAAATACATGATCAGGTCTTGCCCAATATATAGCTCCCAGGCACATCGGGCATGGCTCACACGAAGTATACAGATCACAACCGGTTAACTGATAATTTTCCAACACTTTGCAGGCCATTCTTATCGCGACTACTTCAGCATGTGCTGTAGGGTCATTGGTAGAAGTTACTGAATTCATACCGGTAGCTATAATCTTGTTATCCTTCACTATTACGCAACCAAACGGGCCACCTGTTCCTGTATTCATACCTGTTCTGGCAAGATCGATGGCCGCCAGCATAAATTTTTGATGTGGATGTTCCATGTACATTAATTTACATCAAATTTACGTATCGAAACCTCGCAATTAAATAATCAAGCAAAATACAGGCATGAAAAAAACCTCGTTACTGGTCATATGTTTACTAACAATCGGATCAGTTTTTTCTCAAAAAATAAGTTATATAATATCCTTTCCAAACATCGTACATCATGAAGCAAACATATCGCTCACAGTTTCGGGGCTAGTTCAAAAAAACGCCATATTCCGGATGAGCCGGTCATCGCCGGGACGTTATGCGACCCACGAATTCGGCAAAAACGTTTATGATGTTAAAGCCTTCGACAAAACGGGAAAAGAAATTACGATCCTGAAAACGGATGGAGATGTGTATGAAGTGCCACGTCATGAAGGCTACGTTCGGATTGAATACACCCTGTTTGCAAACCATCCGGATGGCACCTATTCCGGGATAGATCCCGCCAGCATTCATCTGAGCTGCCCGGCAACATTTTTATGGCTGAAAGGGGCAGAGAAGGCACCGATAGATGTCAAGTTTAACATTCCTTCCGGAAAAAGCTGGACTATCTCAACTCAATTGAAACCAGGGAATGACCCAACACTATTTTCGGCAAGGGATTTTCAATACCTGATGGATTCGCCGGTTAATATCGGCGAATTAAACTGGCAGGAATGGACACTTATTAACCCGGATAAGAAAAGCTACAAATTCCGCCTTTCCCTTGAAGCCAAAGGAACAGACAGCGTTATAGCGAACTTCGCCAGGAACATAGCAAAGATCACTCAACAGGCACAGGCAGTTTTCGGAGAGCTGCCAGCGTATGATTACAACACTTACACCTTTATCAGCGGCATTAACCCATACGTAAAGGGAGACGGAATGGAACACCGCAATTCAACCGTTATCAATATTCCAGTGCAATTCACAGGCACCAGCGTTCCATCCGTATTTGCACATGAATTTTTTCATTGCTGGAATGTTGAAAGGATACGTCCGAGAACGCTGGAACCTTTCAATTTCGAAAAGAGCAATATGAGTAACGAGTTATGGCTTGCAGAAGGCTTCACACAATATTATGGAGAGCTATTAATGAAAAGAAGCGGATTTCGGGGTGTGGATGAATATGCCTTCACACTGACAAGTCTGATCAATACGAAGGAAAATACACCGGGGGCAAAACGTTTTTCGCCAGTTGAAATGAGCCGCCACGCCCTCTTTGTAGACGCAGGAGTGGCAATTGACAAAACCAATTACGCAAACATGTACACCTCCTATTATCCATATGGCGCATCGCTGGCACTTGCGCTCGAACTCGAATTAAGGACGCGTTTCAAACTCACGCTGGATGACTTCATGACAGCGTTATGGAAAAAATTCGGAATCAGGGAGCAGCCTTATACCGTTTCAGGACTCGAAGATGTTTTAGCCGGACTCACAGACAAATCATTTGCCTCATCATTTTTTGATAAATATATTCGCGGGCACGAATCGTTTAATTATGCACCACTGCTCGAAAAAGCCGGCTATAAACTAACACAACCGGGTGCCGGAAAGGCATGGCTTGGAAATCTGCAATTCAGACAGGGCAATGATCTTACGCTTTCCTCCGGAACACTGATAGGTACGCCTCTATATGATGCAGGACTGGATGTAGATGATAAAATATTGCTGCTTGATGGCAAAGCGGTTGAGTCGCTTTCTGATATACGAAACATCATTGAACGCCACAAACCCGGCGATAAAATCAGTATTCAGTTTAAACACAGAGAAACAACGGTTACAACAGAAATTTTATTTGCGCAAAACAATGCTTACCTGGTGAAAAGTTTCGAAAAAGAAAATCTCGATGTCACTGGTGAGATATCAGCATTCCGTAAAGGCTGGCTGGAAGACAAAGTAAAAAAATAATAATAAATCGTAGCCTCATCTAATAACAATGGCATCCCTGCTCAGGATGCCATTATAGATATATTCGGAGTTAGTAATTACTGATATTGAATATATACAGGTTGCGGTTTAAGTTTTAATATTTCTGCCGGTGTCATTACATGACTGTTGGCTTCACGAAGATCATTTTTGTAAAACAATTTAAAGCCTGTAAACTGAACGGGTTCTTTATGAATGAACTGGCGGTACGTATTGATTTTCCTTGCCTGATGCCCCCATCCATCCATGTCCATCACAATCTGTACTTCTGGACGTTTTTTTATCTGCTGATAGTTTGTAACCATCTTTTGTGTAAACCTATGAACTACGATGATCTTTGGAGGCAAATTATTTTCCTTAACCAGCTTCGCCAGATATTCAGTTGTATAATTGATATCCGCAGCATCGAAGGTACCAACAGCCTTACCCGGGGCCTGACCACCCTTCATGGAAAATTCGGGATCTATGCCGAAATGAACATTTGGCATTTTAAGATATTCTTCAAACTGGGGCAGTTCTTCCTGTAAAGTACTCAGTCCGACCTGGATATCTATGAAAACCAGAGCATTGATCTTTTGAGCCATGGCCAGTATCTTATCGATCTCCTTAAAAGGCATACGTAATCTATACTTATTTCCCTTACCGGGACTTCCCTGGGCAGTAATAGCGATATAATGTAAAGCAGGTATCACCTCCAGCGTTGAGTCCGCCTCCTGCCATTTCTTTACTTCACCCTGCAGTTTTTCCAGCATTTCTTTTTCCGACAACTCACCCAAAATACCCATCCTGGTTGAATACAGATTGCCGTAGTACGCAATGATCCGTTTAAATGGCAAAACCGCACCAGCTACCGGGTAATCCGTTTTAACAGGCCATTTTCCGGAAGAATCGCTATTTGTGACATACGTTAGCAACTGATCATATTTTGCCGTATCCAGTGCCGTTGTTATTTCGTTACCGGCGGGCAATGAATCTGACTGTGGGAAAGTATCCTTTTTCTGATCAGCCGCGGTATTGGCAGCAATATCACTATTGGTCGAAAAACAAGATGAGGCAGTTCCAACTGCAACAAGCAAAGCCAAAGACCGGAAAACATTTACCAAATGGAATTTTCTAAAATTTTTGTGTGAGGCTTTTGCAGGATGGAGATAGATCATGGAACATTTTTAGGAAAAACGAACACAGGGGTCATTTATTTCAATAACCCTGATATTTATTCGCGCAAGATAGGTCCGTAATTGAAAACGACCCAGAGAAAGTAGTCACATGTTTATAACATAATCCGTTAAAATTTAGTCTACTTATTTGGTAGACTTTAAGATTATACTTAGTATTGCACCTGTGTAATCCTTCCACATTTCAATACAAGCGCATGAAAATTTCAATTCCGCTGTCTGTTACGGCAATTCTAACCGGATCTTTGATTTTTGCTTGTTTTGCTTTTGTTCCGGCTGAACAAAAAACGGTAAACGGTAAGATCGTTGGGAGTGGCAATGAAGGCATCAGTGATGCCTATGTTTATGTGATTGCAGGGGAAGAA
>Ga0193752_1001353_pt1 | contig 20523 bp, 18 predicted proteins | sample H1c1metaG_FD_144924 | JGI IMG/M metagenome (GOLD analysis project Ga0193752, IMG submission 144924) | Soil microbial communities from a riparian zone of the East river system, Colorado, United States - H1c1 | ecosystem: Environmental > Terrestrial > Soil > Riparian zone | place: USA: East River...
CGCTCAAGGAAGGCGTGCCGATGATGCTGGAAGAAGACGCGCGGCAGCTCACCTCCGACGACCCACTGCTGGCGCGCGAATGAGCTATCGCGTTGTCATTCCCGCCCGCTACGATTCCTCCCGCCTGCCGGGCAAGGTCCTGCTGCCGCTCGCCGGCAAACCCATGCTGCAGTGGGTGCACGAACGCGCCCGCAGCGCCCACGCCGCCGAGGTGCTCATCGCCACCGACGACGAGCGCATCGCGATCGCGGCACGCGGGTTCGGCGCCGAAGTGTCGATGACTGCACGCACACATCTTACCGGCAGCGATCGCATCGCCGAGGTCGCGGCGGCGCGCGGCTGGGCGGATGCCGACATCGTGGTGAACGTGCAGGGCGACGAGCCGCTGATTCCGCCGGCGGTCATCGACCAGGTGGCGCAGCTGCTGGCCGCGAACCCACGCGCCGACATCGCCACGCTCGCATCGAAGATCGACGCCATCGCCGACTTCAACGACCCTAACAACGTCAAGGTGGCCTGCGACGGCACCGGCCGCGCGTTGTATTTCTCGCGCGCCGCGATTCCGTGCAATCGCGATGCGGCGACCACGCTGACGCATGCCAGCCTGCGGCACATCGGTATCTACGCCTATCGGGTGTCGGCGCTGCGGCGCCTGGCTGCACTGCCGCCGGGCCGGCTCGAACAGATCGAGAAGCTCGAACAATTGCGCGCGCTGGAAAACGGCATGGAGATCCGCGTGGCGCTGGCGGTCGAGCGGCCGTTGGCGGACGTGAACACCACCGCCGATCTCGAGCGCGCCGAACGCGCACTCAAGGTCCGTCCCTGAGCGTCATGCACGCGAGCCTGTCCGCGCTGCACATCTATCCGGTCAAATCCTGCCGCGGCATCCGGCTTGCCGCGGCGCGGCTCACGCCGACCGGACTCGCCGACGACCGGCACTGGATGCTGGTGCGGCCCGGCGGCCGGTTCGTCACGCAGCGGGAGTTGCCGCGGATGGCGTTGATCGCGACCGCGTTGAGCGAGCGGACGCTCACGCTGGATGCGCCCGGCATGGCACGGCTGGAAGTGGCGCGCCTGCAGAGCGGTGATTCAACGAACGTGACGGTCTGGGGATTCACCGGCCGCGGCATCGACTGCGGGGAGGCAGCCGCGCACTGGTGCACGAGCTTTCTCGGCACGCCGCTGCGCCTCATGCGGTTCGATGCGAGCGCGCCGCGCGAATGCAGCGCCGAATGGACCGGCGAGGTGCGTGCGGTGACCGAGTTCTCCGACGGCTTTCCGATCCTGGTGATCTCGCGCGCGTCGCTTTCGGAATTGAACGCGCGCCTGGCCGTTGGCTTGCCGATGGAACGCTTCCGGCCGAATCTCGTCATCGACGATGTCGGACCGTACGACGAAGATCGCATCCACGAATTGCGCGCCGACGGCATCGCGATTCGCATCGTGAAGCCGTGCACGCGCTGCGTGATCACGACCACCGAACAATCGACGGGTGAGCGCGATGGCGTGGAGCCGCTGGCGACGCTGAAGGGCTACCGGTTCAACGCGCAAATGCGCGGTGTGATGTTCGGGCAGAACGCCATCATCGTGCACGGCGCCGGCGCGACGCTCACCGAAGGGCAGAAGCTAGAGGTGGTGTGGAAGTAGGCGGTGCCGGCCCGGCACCACTACCTTTGCCGCTGCGCGGTGGTCGACGCCAATCCGCCGTGCCGCGCCGGATTGAAGACTTCGACGCGATCGCGCCCCTGGGTTTTCGCGACATACAGCGCGATATCCGCGCGCCGCGCTACCTGGTCGAACAGCACATCGCCCGATTCATAACTCGCGAGCCCCAGGCTCATGGTCACGGCCACATCCTGCTCGTCGACGCGCATGCGCTGATCGCGCAGCGCGCCGCGCAATCTATCGGCTGACTGCCGCGCCTGGTCGAGCGAGCAATCGGGGAACAGCACCAGGAATTCCTCGCCCCCGTAACGCCCAAAAACTTCGCGCGTATGCAAAGACGTGCGCAGCGCCGCGGAGAATCGCTGCAGCAACTGGTCGCCCACCGCGTGACCGAAGCGATCGTTGATCGACTTGAAGTGATCGAGATCGATCAGCCCGATGATGAGCGTGCCCTTCGATTCGCGCGCGCGGGTGAGATACTCGACCGCCTTGCGCACGATGGCACGGCGGTTCAGCAATCCGGTGAGTTCGTCGCGCTCGGCGAGACGGATGAGTTCGGCCCGATGCCGCCGATGAGACAGCAGCGCATATCCCAGGAAGAAGGCGGTCACGAGGCCGGTGAGTCCCGCAATGGCCACCAGCTGGGTGGTGCGCGTCTGGCTGTTGAGCCGTTCTTCCGCGAGCTTCTTGTCTTTCTCGAGCAGAACGATCTTCTGCTTTTCCTGGTCGTTCTCGAACTGCACGCGCAGCTGTGCGACTTCGCGGATGCGATCGAGCGTGCCCTGTTCGCGCATGCGCCGCAGGTATTCGCCCTGGTCGGTGAACGCGGCCGGATAGTTGCCGACCGCGGAATGCGCGCGCGAGCGCAGCTCGTAGAGTTCGGCGATGTCATCGGCCGGCTGCGCGCCGCCGGGCGCGATGGCGCGGTCGAACTGCGAGACGGCTTCGCGCGACCGTCCGAGCGCCAGGAACAGCCGGCCGCGCAGCGCGGCCAGCGTGCGGTAGTCGTTGTCATCCATGCCATTGGTCTGGCTCAGCGTGATTTCCGCCCGATCGCACCAGCTCGCGGCCTGCTTGAGCGCATTGCGTTCGATTTCCACGCCGCACATGCGCATCTGCGACAGACCCGTGCCGACCCGGTCGCCGATTTTGTCGTGGATGCGCAGCGCTTCGGTGGCGGCTAACAAGGCCTCATCGAGCCGGCCCGCGGCTTTGAGGATGGCCGCGCGGCGGTCGAGCGCCGTCGCGAGCCGGATCTGCGCTTTCTGTTCGCGGAAGAAGGCGATGGTCTCGTCGACCAGCGACAGCGCCTGTGGATAGTCGCGCACGCTGAACTGCGCCATCGACAGGCGGCCCGCGGCCACCATGGCTTCTTCCCGACTCGCATGCCGGCGCAGCAGCGCATAGGCGCGCAGCAGGTCGTCGAGAGCCTGGTCCGGATTGCCATCGCGGAAATTGAGCCAGCCGCGATCGCGCAGCACGCATCCCAGCGCCAGGGGCCGGTCGCGAATCGCATCGATCACGCGCGTGAGCTCGACCGACGCGGCGTCGATGCCGCCGACGTTGGTGCTGACCAGCGCGCGCACGGTGCGCATGCGGATCGCGAGGTCGGACAGGTCGCCGGCCGGCAGCAGCGCGAGGCCGGCGTCGGCCTCGGTGATGCTCTGGCGGCTGAAGCCGAGCTGACGCGCGGCATCGGCCGAAATGGCATGCAGCGCCGCGCGTTGCGTCGCCGGCAAGTTGGCCGAAGAAGAAATGGTTCGGGCGAGTTCCGGCAGCGCCGTGGCCGGATCGCGGAAGGCCCGCTCTTCGAGCTCGGCGAGATCCCCGGTTTGAGAGCCCACGCAGGCCGCGTAAACGTCAGGTGCGACGCCGGCCGCCAGCGCCAGGAGCCAGCCCAGGCGCCAAACAATACGCGGCCGGGTCTTGGCGTTGTTCGGGCAAATCACGGCGCGTAGTTTACGCGCCCGGATGCAATCCCGGTCAGCGCTGTTTTACCGAATCCTGTTTTTGAGCGGAAGTTCCGCTCTGCAGAGGCACGGTGAAGAAACCGAACCCCGAGCCATCGGCCACATCCATGCTCACCATCACGCGCAACGCGGCCGGCCCGCCCTCGGAGGCGGTGATCGACAGGTTTTGCCGATACACGCCATCGACGCTGGCTTTTTGAACGGTGAGCGAGGCTGCGTCCATGCGCAGGCCAGTGACCGGTTTGATGCTGACGGTGAGGTGCGTACCAGCCGAGCGCGGAACGGCTGCCAGATGCAGCATCACCGGTTGATTCGGCAGCACCGGGCCGTCGAATTGATAGCGTAAATCGACGGGCACTCCGAGCTTGGCGCTGGCCTTGGCGACGCTCATGCCTTCGAGTGCAGGCTCGAAATTCGCGGTCGGTGTCGGAACTGCCGACGGTTCTTTGGGCGGTGGTGCTTCGGGCGCGGGTTGCGCGGGCGCGGCCGGGGTTTCCGTCGGATTCGCAGAGTCGGTTGGCACCGTTGCCGGCGCGATCGATTCGGCGGGGGCGGGCGGCGGTGCGGGGACGGCCTCGGGCTCCGCCGATTTGCCACAGCCCGCGAGCACCGCGGCTAACAAGACCGCGCCGCCCAGCGCGCGAATCGCAACGTCGAATTTGTGAGTCGTCATGGTCGCTCGCTATTGGGTGATCGTCACGGTGAGGTTGTAATCGCCGGGCGTGCCCAGCGGTTCGCCGTCCGCATCAGTGCAAACGTTGCCGCAGTCGTAGACGTCAAGAAGGTAGTCATTGCCCGCGGCGAGACTCAAGGTCTTCGTCTCCGTGCCGACTACGGGGCTTTCAGCAAAACTGAACGGGCCCCCAATACGGTAGATGAGAAAGTCGGGATCCGCATCCAGTGCGGTGTTGGAGGTCGTGACGGTGATCGTCACAAGACTTGACGTCGGGACGTTGAACCTGACAAAGCGATGATTGCCGAGCGCATTGTAGAAGCCAGCGTCGTTCACGCTGCGGACGATCACTGGACCACCATTGATCGTCGCGATGGCATGCACGGGCAACGCGCCGTTTGACTGGACTGTGTCTGGGACGTGCGTCTCGGTGGAACCGAATGCGTTGATGCTCGCCGTATCGATATTCTGCGCGTTGACCAGGGTATTGATGGCGGTAACCGAGGCGGGGTTGTTGGCCTTGAGGGCCGTTATGAAGCTGAAGATGCTGGTAAGCGCGGGAGTGTTCTTCTGCGCGCCGGTCAGCACGGCCCAAATGGGGGCGAAACCGAGAGACAGCGTGTCGTTTGAATCCTGGGCTGGATCGTAGATATCCCAGAGGATCGACCATACGGACGACTCACTGCACCAGCATCCGTAGTTAGAGCTCGGAGTTCCCGGAGAAGTCGTCGAGGGATTGGTCTCGACATTGAATTCGCTGGTGCGGCCTGTCCCATTCGTATTGAATCCCGTGTCACGCACCAGCGGGTCGTTGAGCACGATGGCCGCGAATGCGTACCCAAAGCCCTCGCCGAAGGCGGTGCGCATATCGAGTTTGTCGCCCAGTGAATGCGCGCCACCGATATTGTCGGCGCGAGAAAAGTTGAACTCGATGTAATGCCCGAATTCGTGCGCGATCACATGTTGGTCGAATTCGTCCGTGTCTTCGGAAAGTTCCGCCGAGAGCACGATGTGTTGTACCGGATCGCTCGTGAAGAACGTATCACCGCCTGAATTGTCGGGAGCCCAATCAAGCACCAGAAGGGGGAAGTTGGCGGTGGGCGCGACCCCAACGATGGTTTGAACTCCTTGATAGATCGTGTCCAGGATCGCAAACGGTGCGGAGGCGCGCGTTCCATTCGGCGTGCCGCTCGAACTGAAACCGGACGGGATTGCGAGATTGCGCGTTCCGCCCGTGGTCGAGTCGAAAATAACGTTATCGGTGTACACATAGAGATCGCCGTTCCAGCCGTCCTGTACTCGGAACCTCCAATTGGGTAGAGCGCCATTGCGCCCCATCTCAGAGGTGACTTCGATGCGAATCTGTTGGCTGTTTGCGACGTTCAGGGTGTACGTACCCGTCGCACTCGTGATTGCACCTGCGATGACCTGTTGGGAGTTCGGGTTGTAAGCCCGCACGACGACGCTGCGGGCCGGCTGCTGCACTTGAGCGCCATAGTTCAACCCACCGCTGCCCGGACTGTTAGGACGGATCGGGATTCGCGCGAACGTGATGGTGCCCGAGATGTTGGTTGTACCCGCGACCGTCGGATTGACGACGACATTGACGGTGTCGGCCGCGCTGACCCCACCGCGATTGTCCGTCACGACCAGCGAGAACGTGAACGTCGTCGCCGCACCCACGGTGGGTGCCACGAACGCGGGTAGCGCGGTGGTCGCGCTGGTGAGATTGACGGCGGCGCCGGCCGTCTGCAGCCACACGTATCCCGCGATCGAGCCGTCGCTGTCGGCACTCGCCGAGCCGTTCAGCGTGACGGTGAATCCCGAGGTCGTCGTCTGGGTGTCACCCGCGTCCGCGTTGGGCAGTACATTGGGGCTGGGATTGACCGTGATGTCCACCGTCGCCGCGGTGCTTGCGGCGAATCGGTTGTCGGTGACGATCAGCGAGAAAGTGAGGATCGTTGTCGCCAGAACCTGCGGCGCGACGAACGTCGGCTGCGCGGTCGCGGCGCCTGACAGGGTGACGGTAGTGCCCGCGGTCTGGCTCCAGGCGTAGCTTGCGATAGTGCCGTCGCCGTCGGCGCTCGCGGTGCCATTGAGCGTTACGGTCGCGCCGCCGCTCACGCTCTGAATAGGCCCGGCGTTCGCCGTCGGCGGGTTGTTGGGCGGCGGATTGTTGCCGCCGCCGCCGCCGCCACCGCCACCACCGCCGCCGCAGGCGACGAAGATCAGGGTTGTGAATAGCGCGAGGGTGAGCTTGGGCGCGAGATGTCGCATGCAGCCTTATACCTACGCACGAGGCGCTTGGGGAAGCCGGCACCTGTTCTAAGCGGCGCCAGCCTGGCGAAACCCGCCAGAAGTGTGCGGACAGTCACGCGGGTCGATACCGCGGGTAGGGGTTTGTGCGCCTCGCCGGATTTCTCACCGCACGGGCGCCGAACAGGCAATATTCGCCTCGCACTGGCAATCGAGCGGCAGGACGCCGCCCACTGAAAAATGAACAATAAAAAGGTCCTGTTTGTCTGCCTGGGAAACATCTGCCGATCGCCCACCGCCGAAGGCGTGCTGCGCGCCATCGCGACGCGCGAGTTTCCCGCGCTTCCCATCTCGATCGATTCGGCCGGCATGGCTAACTACCATGTCGGAGAGCCGCCCGACCGGCGCACCGTGGCGGCGGCGCGCCGGCGCGGTTACGACCTGTCGGCACAGCGCGCGCGTCAGCTGCGTGCCGACGATTTCGAATGCTTTGACTACGTGCTCGCCATGGATCGCGCCAATCTCGCGGAGATCGAACGGCAGCGGCCGGCCGCGGCTGGCGCGCAGCTCGGCTTGTTCCTCGACTACGCGCCCGACAGCGGTTTCGAAGAAGTCCCGGATCCGTACTACGGTGGTGTCGAAGATTTCGAACGCGTGCTCGACCTGTGCGAGGCCGGCGCGCGCGGCCTGCTGCTGAAGCTGGCGAGCGGCTGATAGAGAAAAGGCCCGCGCACCTTGCGGTGCGCGGGCCTCTGCTCGCAGACGCAGGACTGACTACTCGTCGCGGCGCGGGAGCGGCGGAGCATCCGCCGGCGACGATGACCACACCACAAACGGTTTGCTGGGCGGCGGTGGCGGCAGATCGAGCGGCGCCTGCGCAGACTGCTGCTCGCGCGGGGCGCTGTCGCTGCGCTCCGGGCGTTCCTGCGGCACGGACTCGCGCGGCGCCTCGAATCGCTCGACCGGCGCCGACTCGCGCGGCGCGGCGGATTCATATTCGCCTGGCGGGTGACCTTCGCCACGATTGCCGTTGGTCATCTGCGCGTGGAATTCGCGTTCCTCGTCGGAAGCCTCGCGTGCTCCCGCGAAGTTGCCTTCGCCGGATTCGGCACCGCCGTGATTCGGCTGGCCACCCTCGCGATTGCGGCCACCGCCACGACGTCCACGACGACGACCGCGGCGCGGTGGGCGACCCTCGCCTCGCGGCCCGTCTTGCGCCGGTCCGTTGCCATTGCCATTGCCGTTGCCTGCCTCGAAGGCGGGCTGCGCGTCGCTGCCAGCGCCAATGAGAGGAGCTGCGGCAGCGGGTGCCGGAGGAGTTGCGACCACGGGATTCGTGGCCGCCGTGGCCTGGCTATCGCGTGGACGCTCCTCGCGGGGACGCTCGCGATTGCGTTCACGCGACCCTTGGGCGGAGGGCTCGCGCTGCGGATCGCGTTCGCGGTTCTGATCCCGATTTGGTTCGCGCTGCGCCTCGCGCGGCGCAGCACTGTCGCGCGCACCGGGTTCGCGGTGGCGGTCGCGATTGCCATCCTTGCGGTCGCGGTTGCCGTCACGATTGCCATCGCGGTGACCATCCTTGTCGCGATGCCGGCCGTGCACGCCGCGATCGCGGCCGCGATCGCGGTCACCACCCTCGCGATGACGATGCGGGCGGTCCCGGTCGCGATGACGATCGCGTCCGCCGTCACGGGGACTTTCGCGCCTGACGTCGCTGCGCGCCGGGGCGGAGGCCGCAGACGCGGCGGCGCCTGCCGGCGCATTGCCCGTGAATAGATAGGCGAGGCGCGCCCAGAACCCAAGACCCGCGGGGGGTGCGGCCGGGGCCGCTGCCGCCGCTGCCGCTGGCACCGGTACATGAACGACGACCGGGGCCGACGTGGTCGGCGCCGTCGGCACCACGGCGGCGGGCTCGAGCACCGGCTTCACGTCACGCGTGCCGGTCGGATCGGCCACCTGCGGACGCTCGGGCATCTTGTAGCTGAGTATCTTGTTCTCGGGCAGTTCCAATTCATCGCTGCGCACGCGCTTGATGGAATACTCGGGCGTCTGGATGTGCGGGTTCGGCACGATCATCAGGTCGACCGCGCTCTTGTCCTCGAGGGTGCGCATCCATTCGCGTTTTTCGTTCATCAGGTAGGTAGCCACTTCGACGGGCACCTGCGCGATGATCTGCGCGGTCTTGTCCTTGCGCGCTTCCTCGCCGATGAGGCGCAGGATGGCGAGAGTCATCGATTCGACCGAGCGGATGCTGCCGATACCGGTGCAACGCGGACACACCAGGTGGCTGGATTCACCCAGCGACGGACGCAATCGCTGGCGGGACATTTCCAGCAGGCCGAAGCGCGAGAGCCTGCCGATCTGGATGCGCGCGCGATCCATTTTCACGGCATCGCGCAGGCGATCCTCGACGTCACGCTGATTCTTCGGCGACTCCATGTCGATGAAGTCGATGACGATCAGGCCGCCGATGTCGCGGATGCGCAGCTGGCGCGCGACTTCATCCGCCGCTTCGAGATTGGTGTTGGTGGCGGTGGTTTCGATGTCCGAGCCGCGCGTGGCACGCGCCGAGTTGATGTCCACGGACACCAGCGCCTCGGTGTAGTCGATCACGATGGAGCCACCCGAGGGCAGTTCCACCTTGTGACCGTAGGCGGATTCGATCTGGCTCTCGATCTGGAAGCGCGTGAACAGCGGGATGTCGTCGGTGTAGCGCTTGAGGCGCTTCTGCGCCTCCGGCGGCATGAACCGGGTCATGTATTCCTGCGCCGTGGCGAACGTCGCGTCGTCGTCTACCAGTACTTCGCCGATGTCGTCGGCCAGGTAGTCACGCAGGCTGCGCGTCACCGCGTCGCTCTCGCGATACACGAGGTAGGGGGCCTGGCGGTCCTTCGTGGCCGCATCGATCTGATCCCACTGGCTCTTGAGGTTGTCGAGATCCCACTGCAATTCGGCGGCGGCGCGCCCGACACCCGCGGTGCGGACGATGGCGCCCATGCCATCGGGAATGACGAGATCGTCCATGACCTGGCGCATCTGGTCGCGGTCTTCGCCTTCGATTCGGCGCGAGACACCGCCCGCGCGCGGGTTGTTGGGCATCAGCACCAGGAAGCGGCCGGCGAGCGAAATGAACGTGGTGAGCGCGGCACCTTTATTGCCGCGTTCTTCTTTCTCGACCTGGACGATGACTTCCTGGCCCTCCGACAACAGGTCGCGCATGTTCATGCGGCCGCCATCGGACTTCTGCCGGAAGTAGTCCTTGGAGATTTCTTTCAGGGGCAGGAAGCCGTGGCGTTCCGCACCGTAGTCTATGAAGCAGGCCTCGAGCGACGGCTCGATACGCGAGATTCGGCCTTTATAGATGTTGGCTTTCTTTTGTTCTTTGGAAGGTATCTCGATGGACAGATCGAACAGTTTCTGACCATCAACCAGTGCTACGCGCAACTCCTCTTGCTGGGTTGCATTGACGAGCATTCTCTTCATTTGAATTGGACCCTAGTGACTTCTGTCGGGCCAACTCGATTCGAACGGCGGATATCCTCGCGGACGGCAATGCCTGGGACCGCGCGACGCGGGAGGCTGAGCCGTGAGGCCAAAGATTGTTGTGGGGCGCGTGAATGGTCACGTTTTATATAGTCCGTCCCGAAGTGGGGCGGAGCGCCAAAACCCTTTGGGCTACTTCACCGACGATGCGCGAGATGCGTCTTTCTGGACGGGCATCTTCCGCGCGACGATTCAAGTGGGCCTTCGAGCGATGGACCTCGTTGTCGAGGACCAACTAACATGCGGCGCGTTCGATTCGTCTTAAGGTTGCGATCGGCGGTGCCGCGGCATCGCGTCGTCACACACAGGCTGGGGACGACGTCGGCGCGCATCATAGCCCGAGACCTTAGTGAAAACAAGACGTTACGAATTGCCTGAGGCGCCGGCGCCACGCCTGCCCATCAAGGGGCCCGCCAAACCACCCGCCGCGCCCGCGAAAGTGCAGCAGTTGGAAGTCGGCGAGCGGGGCGAGGGCCAGCGGCTCGACAACTTTCTGGCACGAAATCTCGAAGGCGTGCCGAAGACGCACATCTTCCGGGTGATCCGCAAAGGCGAGGTGCGCGTGAACGGCAAACGCGCCAAGCCGGATACCCGGTTGCTGGCAAACGACATCGTGCGCGTTCCGCCAGTGCGCGTCGGGGATGCGGCGCCGCCACGCCGTGCGCCGCCGGCGATGGTTGCGGGGCTGACCGGCGCCATCGTATTCGAGGATCCGCGCCTCATCGTGATCGACAAACCCGCCGGAGTGGCCGTGCATGGCGGCAGCGGCGTGAGCTTCGGGGTGATCGAAGCGCTGCGCGCCGCGCGCCCGGACGAGACGCTCGAGCTCGTGCATCGCATCGACCGGGACACGAGCGGGCTGCTGCTGATCTCGCGCAAGCCCGCCGCGCTTCGCCAGCTGCACGCGCTGATGCGCGACGGCCAGGTGGAGAAGCGTTATCTCGCGCTCGTGAAGGGCAAATGGGAGCTCGGCCGCAAACGCATCGACGTGCCCTTGCGGACCGACACTCGCGTCGGCGGCGAGCGCACGGTGAAGGCGCACGAGTCTGGCAAGGAAGCGGTGAGCGTGTTCAGGCCCGTGCAGTTCTTCGGCAAGCGTGCGACCTTGGTGGAAGTCGAACTCGAGACCGGCCGCACGCACCAGATTCGCGTGCACGCGGCGCATGCCGGCTATCCACTGGCGGGCGACGAGAAATACGGCGAAGCCGACTTCAACCAGAAGATGGAGTTGCTCGGCCTCAAGCGCATGTTCCTGCATGCGCACCAGCTCAGTTTCACGTGGCCGGATACGGGCGTGGAGTTCAGCGCAAGCGCGCCGCTGCCGGCCGAGTTGTCCGCCGTGATCGATGCGCTCGCCGAACAGAAGAAGCGCTAGTCTTCCGCCATGGCAAGCAAGCGTCCGACGACGATCGCCGAATACATCCGGGCTGCGCCGCGCGCGGGCCAGCCGCATTTGCGCCGGCTGTACCAGATCCTCAAGAGCGTCGCGCCGCAGGCCGAGGAAACGATCAAGTGGGGAACTCCCTTCTTCGTGGAGCCACGCTTCCTGTTCGCCTTCTCCGCGCACCGGGAGCACTTGAGCTTTGCGCCCATGGCCGCGGCGCTCGAGCACTTCCGCGAGGAACCCGCGCGCCACGATACGACGAAGAACTTCCTGCGGATTCGCTACGACGAGCCCCTGCCCGAAGTTCTGCTGCGCAAGATCGCGCGCTATTGCGTCAGGAAATTACGCGCACGCAAAGATGACGCTTTCTGGTGATGCGATTCGCGCGCGGCGCGCCGATCCATCTACCAGGATGCCGTCAGGGGACTTCGAACCCCACGGCGCGCAGTGCGCCCGCCAGCCAGATGAGCGGCAGTCCCACGATGGCGGTCGGGTCTTCGCAATCGATGCGCTCGAACAGCGTGATCCCCAGCGCCTCGGCCTTGAAGCCGCCGGCGCAATCGAAAGGCTGCTCGCGCTCGATGTAGCGGTCGATTTCGGCATCCGACAGCGGCCGCAGCTTCACGGCGGTGGTGTCGACGTGCGACAGCTTCACCCCGGTCTCCACGCATCGCACCGTGCAGGCGGTATAGAACTCGGCCGTCGACCCGGACAGCAGCTTCAGCTGCTCGCGGCAGTTCGCGGCGTTGCCCGGCTTGTGGAGGATGGTGGTGCTGGCAGCCGGCACCTGGTCCCCGCCGATCACCACGGCGTTGGGCAGTTCGCGGGCGATCGCCTCGGCCTTGGCCTCGGATAGCCGGAAGGCGCGCCCCCGGGGCGATTCCCCCGGCCGCTCGATTTCGTCGACGCCCGGATTGCGCGCCGTGAACTCGAGGCCGAAGCGCGTGAGCAGGCTCGAGCGATAACGCGAGGTCGAGGCCAGGATCAAGGGCCTCAGGGTTGCCGTGGGGCTCATAAAAACAAAGGCTTAGAGTAAATGTTGTTTTGACTTGGGGGCAGGCGGTCCCTATCATACGCGCCCCATGTCACTGGGCTGGTCCCGACGCGCTCCCGTCGACACCTTGGTTGGCACCGAAGCGGCAATCGATTTCACGATTCCGCTGAAGGAGCTACCGAGGGTTGTGCATGAGCTCACGTCCACGGATGGAGACGCCACGGGCCGCGTGCGGTTTTCGCGCCAGCTCGGACAGGCGGTTGCGGATCTCGAAGTGAGCGCGCAACCCGAAGTAGTTTGTCAGCGCTGCATGCAGGCGATGCGCTGGCCGGTCATCGTGAAGGCGCGCATCGCGCTGGTCAGCGATTACGACGCGGCCGATCGGGTGCCCGGGGAATTGGAAGTGTTTCTGGTCGAGGCCGACAGCGTGAGCGTGCGCGACCTCGTGGATGAAGAAGTCTTGCTGGCGTTGCCACATGTGCCGCGGCATGGCGAAGGAAGTGAATGCGCGGGCAGCAAAATTCGGCTGCCCGGGCAGGAAGGCGAGACCGACGAAGCGGCCGCCGATGCACAGGTTCAAAAACCGTTTGCACAGTTGGGCGAACTGTTGAAACGCAAGTAGTAGTCGCCCCAGAGGATTGGATCCATGCCCGTTCAGAAAAGTCGTAAAACGCCGTCCAAGCGCGGCATGCATCGTTCGCACGACGCGCTGTCGAAGCCGGCGCTGTCCGTCGATCCGCAGTCGGGAGAAACCCATCTGCGTCATCGCATCACTCCGGACGGTTTCTATCGCGGCAAACGCGTCATCGAAAAACCGGCCGAAGTCGAGACCGAAGAATAGTCTCCGGAGCGGGACGGCCAGTCCCGCCCCCTGGCGCATGGCGTCAATCGCCGTCGATGTGATGAGTGGTGACAGCGGTGCGCCGGAGTGCATCCCCGGCGCGGTGCGCGCGCTCGCCGCCGATTCCGCCCTCGAGCTGATCCTCGTGGGCAATCCCGCCGTCATCGAACCCGCAATCGCGCAGGCACCGGCCGCGGTGCGCGCGCGGATTTCGGTGCACGCCGCGGCTACGGTAGTCGGCATGTCGGAGCATCCGCGCGAAGCTATTCGCCGGCGCAAGGATTCTTCGATGCGCCTCGCCATCGACCTCGTGAAAGAGGGCCGCGCGCAGGCCATGGTGAGTGCGGGCAATACGGGCGCACTCACCGCGATGGCGCATTTCGTTTTGAAGACCGTAGGTCCCGTCGAACGTGCGCCGATCATGTCTTCCGTGCCCGCGCGTAACGGCGGCCACACGCACATGCTCGATCTCGGCGCGAACACCAAGGCCTCGGCATTGCAGCTCGCGCAATTCGCCACGATGGGTTCCATCGTTGCGCGCGACGTGTTCGGCATCTCGAACCCGCGCGTCGGCCTGCTCAACATCGGCGAGGAAGACACCAAGGGTCACGAGCTCATCCAGGAAGCGCACGAATTGATTCGTGCCAGCGGCGTGAACTATCTCGGCTTCGTCGAAGGCAACAACATCTTCGATGAAGGCGTCGACGTCGTGGTGACCGATGGATTCACCGGCAACGTCGCGTTGAAGGCAATGGAAGGCCTGGCGAAGCTGATCGTCGAGCAGCTGCGCAACGAATTTTCGCGCGACACGTTGAGCAAACTGTCCGGGTTGCTAGCCCGACCGGTTCTGCGGCGCGTGGGCGCGGGCCTCGATCCGCGGCGTTACAACGGGGCGTGCATGGTCGGACTGACCGCAGTCGTGGTAAAAAGCCACGGCAGTGCGGACAGTGTCGCGTTCGCCCAGGCAATCGCCACGGCCGCCACGGCGATGCGCCGGGGGCTGCCGGCCGCCATCGAACGAGCACTGGCCAACGCGCACACGTGACGTTCATTCATTGACGACCCATTCATCGACGACAAGGCAACCATGTATTCACGCATCGCGGGAACCGGTTCGTACCTGCCGGACAAGGTAGTCACGAACGCCGATCTCGAGAAGATCATGGATACCACCGACGAGTGGATCCGCACGCGCACCGGCATCGAGCGCCGTCATATCGCTGCCGACGGCCAAACTACCGTGGACCTGGCCGAACATGCTGCCCGGCGCGCCATCGAGGCGGCCGGAGTGTCGCCGTCGGAAATCGACTTCATCGTGTTCGGCACCACGACGCCCGACGTGGTTTTTCCGAATTGCGGCGTATTGCTGCAGGCACGCCTGGGCGCGCGTGGCTGCCCGGCCTTTTCGGTCGAGACCGCCTGCAGCGGTTTCATCTATGCACTGTCGATCGCCGACAAGTTCATCAAGGCCGGGGAGGCCAAGTGCGCGCTGGTAGTCGGCGCCGAGACGCTCTCGCGCATCACCGACTGGAGCGATCGAAGCACCGCGGTGCTGTTCGCCGACGGCGCGGGGGCGGTGGTGCTCAAGCCGTCAGCCGAGCCGGGCCTCATGAGCACGCACCTGCATGCGGACGGCGCTTACAAGGACCTGCTGTACGTGGATCAGGGTGTCTCGAAGGGTTTCACCGCCGACCCGGTCACCAACAAGGTGAAGATCGGCATCCGCATGGCGGGCAGCGAAGTGTTCAAGGTCGCGGTGCAGAAACTCGGCGGCGCGGTGGACGAAGCGCTCGCGGCCAATGGACTCGAAAAATCCGCGGTCAACTGGCTCATTCCGCACCAGGCGAACATCCGCATCATCACGGCGATGGCCAAGCGGCTGGAGCTCCCGATGGAACGCGTGATCGTGACCGTGCAGGACCACGGCAACACCTCGACCGCCTCCGTCCCGCTGGCGCTCGATACCGGCGTGCGCGATGGCCGGGTGAAGCGCGGCGACCTGCTCCTGCTGGAGGCTTTCGGCGGCGGCTTTACCTGGGGCTCGGCGCTGGTAAGGTTCTAGCGCAGTGGTGCCCGGCACCGCCTCTACTATCTACCGCCGATCTTTGCCATTTCTCTTTCGAGATCGTCCAGCAACGACTGTACGTCCTCGGCGCCTTCCGAATCGTCGTCTTCCATCATGATCGCGCCGTCTTCGTCCATCTCGATCTTGGTGATGCCGGGGTTGGCCTTCTCGAGCTCGTCGAGAATATTCATGGTCTTCTGATGCTCCTGCAGCAGCTTGCGGCTCTGCGTCACCAGCTTCTTGTGCTGCAGGCCCTGCAGGATGGTCATCTGCAGTTCCTTCGGATGGCAGGGCTTGAGCAGGAACCGGTATACCTCGCCCTCGTTGATGGCGCGCACCGCGGCTTCCAGGTCCGCCTGACCCGAAAGGATCATGCGGATCGTGTTAGGCCACTTCTTGCGCACCTCCGTGAGGAACTGGCTGCCGGTCATCCCGGGCATGCGCTCGTCGGAGACCACCACGTCGATCTCGTTGCCGGCCATGATCATCAGGCCCTTCTGCGCCGAGTCGGCCGTGAAGATCTCGAATTGCGAGCGGTCGAGACTGCGAACCAGCGCCGAAGTTAGGTTCGGCTCGTCGTCGACCAGCAGTAGTTTGCTCTTTTCCATAACGGTACCTTTATTCCCGCACCAGCACGGAGACCTTGATCGGCTCCGCGACTCCAACACCGCTGGCGATGGTGCGTAAACGCCCCAGCAGTGAATTCGTGATTTCCACGCCTTGCGGTACCAGGCGGATTCCCTTCGTTGACAGCACTTCGCTTTCGAGAATCATGCCCACGCCCAGGTTGGCGACGGAAATCGTGCGCGACTCGCGTCGGCCGCTGCTTTCCGCGGGGGCTTTTATCATCGCGTCGGTGATGACGGCGGGCAGATGCGGCGCGAGCTTGAGGATCTGCTTGGCCGCCACGCCCGGCAATCTGCCCTGGTTGACCAGCTGGTCGAAATTGACCGCGGCCCACAGGATCGCGGCGCCCAACTGCTGCGGCTTCCAGGTGCCCTCATCGCCCGTGCCCAGTTCCCTGGCGGGCAGGCGCAGCTGCCCCGCGACCATGCCGGCCACGTCTTCGAGCCGCGGAATCTGGCCTAACAACTTGCCAGCGACTTCGGGGTGCGAATCGTACAGTTTCCTTTCTTCCTCACCGAGCGCCTGGCCGCCGTAGACCTTGTTGAGAGTCTCGGCGGGCAACGTGATGCAGCCGAGCTGCGAGAGCATCGCCGCCAGGCGATATTTCCACGCGGCGGAGAGCTTGAGCGCCTCGCCGGCGGCTACGGCGTACCGTTCGATCTGCGCCGCGCGGCGCTGCGCGACGGGATTGATGAGACCGAGAACTTCGACCAGCGCCCGCACCGTCGCGTTGAGGGTGTTCTCCAGCAGGTGTTTCTCGGCATTGACCAGTCGGTACTGTTCGATCCCCGCGTTGATAACTTCGACCAGCTTGTCCGAGTCGCAGGGCTTCATCAGGAAGCGGAAGATGTGTCCTTCGTTCACTGCCGCGACGGTCGAGTCGAGGTCCGCCTGGCCCGACAGCACCATGCGCACGGTATTCGGCGCAATCTGGTTCACCCGCGCGAGAAAACTCGCGCCATTCATCTCAGGCATGCGCATGTCCGAAACGACCACGGCAAACGGACCCTTGGTTTCGATCAGGGCGAGGCCGGCCGCGGCGCCCGTCGCAGTCTCCATGTCGAGCCGGTTGCGCATCTGGCGGCGGATGCCGTCGAGTACATTGGGTTCGTCGTCGACGAACAACACGCGTTCGCTCATGATCGCCCCTTCTGAGCCACTGCCACATACGCTTCGCGCCATTCGTTCCATCGTTCCGCCAGTCCCTGCGATTCGAGATATGAATAGTTGAGGCCGAGCTCGGGTGAGCGCATATCGGCGATATCAGGGCGGTTCGCGAGACGATCCGCCACGTGCACGATCCCCGGCAGGCCGAACTTCTGGTTGGGCGCCTGGGACGGATCTTCGTGATACGCGATGGCTTCGGCGATCGTGTTAGGCAGGCCCCACAGGCCGACCAGGTACGCGCCGACGTCGGTGTGCGCGGCATGCAGCTCGAGCATCTCGATCTGTTGCAGGCTGCCCGGGCGATCGCCGACCTGCGCGAGCACCTTGCCGTACGCCTCGGGCAATCCCATGGCGAGCACCAGCTTGCCGATGTCGTGCAACATGCCGGCCAGGAACGCGGCGGCGACCTGTTCGCGATCCATCTGTTCGGCGATGGCGATGCGGTGGGCCGCGGTTGCGGTGGTCACGCTGTGGCTCCACAACGCGTCCATGCTGAAGCCGGCAACCTTCGGTGCTTCGCAATCGGAAAAGATTCCCTGGCCGAGTACCAGCGCCATGATGCGATCGAGCCCCAACAGCGCGCCGGCGCGCGCCACGTCGGCGACCGGCTTCTGCAAGCCGAAGTAGGCCGAGTTCACCAGTTTCAGCAGGCGTGCCGTCATGGCCGGATCGCAGGCGATGATGTTCGAGACGTCCTCGATGCTCGAATTCGGCTGGCGCAATGCCTCGACCAGTTTCTGATAGGTCGCAGGCAGAGTCGGTAGTTTGTTGATGCGCGCGACCAGCGCCTTGACGGCTACGCTGCCGGCCAGGTCACGCAGCGCGAAGGCGCGGCTGATCGTGCCCTGCAGGATCTCCGCGTCGCAGGGTTTGGAAAGAAACTGGTGCGAGACGCCGAGCGCCTTCATCACCGATTCGGTTTCGGCCTGCCCGGAGAGGATCAGGCGGATGGTGTCCGGATATTCGCGCTGCACGACCTCGAGCAGCTCGGCCCCGTTCATGCCAGGCATGCGCATGTCGGTGACCACCACCTCGCAGGGTTCGGCCTTCAGGGCTTCGAGCGCGGCCTGCGCGCTGCCGACGAAAGTCATCTGCCACTCGTTGCGCTTGGGTCTGAGCATTCTCTTCAGACCCTCCAACACCCGCGGCTCGTCGTCGACGAAGATGACGCGGATTGCGTTCACGCAGCGGCCCCAGCCGACTCGAGTTCCGCCTTTTCGCCACCGATCGGCAGGCGGATCGTAAACGTGGTGCCCGCGCCGGGTGTGCTCGCGACTTTGATGGTGCCCCCGTGCTTGTCGACAATGACGTTGTGCGCGATGGCCAGGCCCTGTCCGGTCCCCTTGCCGACCTCCTTGGTCGTGAAGAACGGATCGAAGATGCGCTGCTGGATGTGCGGTGGCATGCCCGCGCCGGTGTCGCTGATCTCGACGATGGCCCATTCGCCCTCGGGGCGCGTGCGCACGGTGATCTTGCCCTTGCCCTTGCCACCGTCTCCAACCACGTCGGAAATCGCATGCGCGGCGTTGACCACGATGTTGAGCACGACCTGGTTGAATTCCGCCGGTGAGCAGTGCACCGCGGGCATCTGGGCATCGAGATCCATCTCGATCTCGGCCACGTATTTCCATTCGTTGCTGGCGACCGTAATGGTGCTCTGGATCGCGCGGTTCAGATCCGTGGCGGTCTTCTCGCGCGCCGGGTGCGAGAACTCCTTCATGGCGCGCACGATCTTGGCGACGCGATCCACGCCCTCGAGAGACTGGGCGAGCGCGCGCGGAATTTCTTCCTTGAGATAGTCGAAGTCGGCGCCGGCCAGCAGCTTGCTGGCCGGTTCGCCACCGACCATCACAAGCTGCGTCAGCAGTGTGTCGAGCTCGCCGAAGGATTCCTTGAGGAAGCGCAGGTTGTCGCCCACGTATTGTGTCGGCGTGTTGATTTCATGCGCGATGCCCGCGGCCAGCTGGCCGATGGCCTCCAGCTTCTGCGCCTGGCGCAGGTTGTCCTCGAGACGGTCGCGCTCTTCGAGGGTCTGCTTGAGCATCGAGATGTCGGCGATGCAGCCTTCCCAGCCGGCAAAGGCCTGCTTGGAGTCGTACAGCGGCGCGGTGTTGATGAGGACGTGCAGCTTCTGGCCCTTGGCGTCCTGGATTGAGGTTTCCCAGCCTTCGACCATGCGCTGGCGCGACATCTGGTCGAGGAAGTGCGCACGCTTGCCCGGTTCGAACAGCATGTCGAGGAAGTTGACCTTGTCGAGCGGGATGCCCTGGCACGACAGCAGCTTCACGCAGGCGGCGTTGGCGGTCTTGAGCACGCCATCGTGATTCGCCGTGAACAGCGCCACCGGAACGTTGTTGAACAGATCCTGGTAGCGGCGCGTGGCGCGCACCAGGTCGCGGTGGAAATTGTTGCGCTCCACCGAATAGGAAACGATGCGCGACAACATGCCGGCGTTGACGCGGCGTTTCTCCAGGTAATCCTGCGCACCCTCGCGCACGGCGGACAGACCTTGTTTGTAATCGTCGGAACCGGTCAGCACGATGATGGGGGTGAGGTCGGCGATCGCGCGCAACGCGCGCAGCGCCTGCAGGCCGGTCGCATCGGGCAGCCCGAGGTCGAGCAGCACGAGGTCGTATTCGGTGGTCGTGAGCCGTTGTGCAGGATTCGCCGCGGTCTGCACCCAATCGCTGGTGACCCGGTTGAGACCGGCGTCTTTCAGATGGCGCTCGACTACGCGCGCATCCGCCGGGTTGTCCTCGACTAACAACAACCGGATGTCTCTGATCTCGAAATCGTTGGTGCTCATCGGCGCGTTTTATGCCTGAAGTTTAGAGATACGGCTGTTCGCCACACGCTGATTTATCGGCGTGCTGTGCCAATACCTTAGTGACGGCAGCCAATTGCCGTCCCTGGCGATCCTCGTCACATATCGGCCGCCGCGCCCTGGTCTGAACCCCCGGAATCACGCACGGGTGCGCCGAAGTGCGCCCTTACTCACAAAGTTTTGACACCTCTGCATCCAGACTCTTTCCGTCGTGCCGATTCCATAACGCGGCACCTGCACCATGACGACCCTCGTTGAAAAAATCCTCACCGGCCTGGCACCCGACCAGGGTGGCGCGGGTGAACTGTTCGATCTGCACCCGGTACCCTCGCTGCTGCTGGCCAGCAGCGGCGTGCTCACCGCGGCGAACGGCGCTGCCCTCACATTGTTCCGCTGCGACAAAGCGGTGCTGGTCGGCGCGGCGATGGTCGGTTTCTTTCCGGAACTGGGGCGGGGACTTGCGCAGGTTCGCGCACTCACCCATCACGCCCGTGTCGCGGTGCGGCGTCCCGAT
>Ga0193752_1001354_pt1 | contig 20519 bp, 17 predicted proteins | sample H1c1metaG_FD_144924 | JGI IMG/M metagenome (GOLD analysis project Ga0193752, IMG submission 144924) | Soil microbial communities from a riparian zone of the East river system, Colorado, United States - H1c1 | ecosystem: Environmental > Terrestrial > Soil > Riparian zone | place: USA: East River...
CCTACGCTCAAATTGCATGCCCTGGGTCCTCCCGAGATTGCCCACATCACCAAGCTGGAAAAATCCACCCATGCCAAAGTGCTTGCCGCACTAAAGGAAGCGGGCCTGGATTCATTGCCAGGTGCCGGAGCCGAGATCCTGACCGACCGCGTCCGCAGGCTGATCTCCAAGGGCAAATGCGGATCACAGGAATGGCTCGACATCATGCACGAAGCGCATAAGGCCGGCCTGACCACTTCGGCAACCATGATGTTCGGCCACGTGGAAACGATTACCGAACGTTTCGAACACCTTGTCAAACTCAGGGAGGTCCAGACCCGCAAACCAGAAGGAGCCAAGGGCTTCCTGGCCTTCATACCCTGGACCTTCCAGGATGTTGACACCCTCCTGACACGGATCCGCGGCGTGCACAACCTCACCACGCCGGAAGAGTACATACGTATGATCGCCATGAGCAGGATAATGCTGCCCAATGTGAAAAATATCCAGGCATCCTGGCTGACCGTGGGCAAGCAGACTGCCCAGCTCTGCCTGCAGGCCGGAGCCAATGATTTCGGAAGTATCATGATCGAGGAAAACGTGGTCAGCGCCGCCGGCGCCCCTCATAGATTCACGTATAAAAGTATCCAGGAGGCAATTTCCGAAGCCGGCTTTGAACCCCAATTGAGAAACCAGCAATATGAGTTCCGGAAAATACCCGAATTAATTGAGGAACAGGTCATTGATTACTAATTATTTTTGACTTTTACTTCCAGTTTATCACAATTAAATCAGTGTTTGGCAGTTTTACAGGGAGTCAACCCGTTGAACATCCAATGAAGACCCCTTTCCGTAAGCTTGTTGGGATAGCCATCATATTGATGACGCTCATCATTTTATTCAACTTTTTTGGGTATTACCTGGTCAGGTCCAAATCAGCGCAAAACGAAAAAATGGCGAGCGTTGTGAATTTTGCTGCCAGGCAAAGGATGCTCACTCAATCCATCATCAAGGACGCGCTTCTTTTGCTGTCCCTTCACGAAACAAATACCAGCGAGGCAGAAATCCGCACCGACCTTAGGAAAGAGCTTGCCGAATTCAATAAAAACCAACAGACACTTCAGGCAGGGCTCAGTCACCAGAAAATATTCGGTCCGAAAGCCGACGAGATCAAAGCGATCCTGTCCAGGGCAAAGGTTTATGTCAACAGCATAACCGGGGTAGCCAATGAAGTAGCCAGGGCTTCGAATTCCCAACTGAGCAGCAACCATGACGAATACCTTACAAGGCTGATGGAAAACGAACGCCGGCTGACTCCATTGATGGAGCAGGCCGCCCGTCTTTTTCTGAGCATCATAAATGAAAAGATCCAGGAAACCTCAACCATCAACACCAGTAAACTTGTGTCGTTGATCCTGGCACTGATCGTGCTGGGTGTACTGGTACTGGAACCACTGTTCAAAAGCAATCAGAAGAATTTCAGGGAATTGCAGGCCGCAAAAAATAAACTCCTCAAAGAACAGAAATACCTTTCCTCCATACTCAGTTCACAGACCAACTATGTGATCCGGATCGACCGTTCGGCATTGTTCACTTATGCCAATGCCCAGTTCCTGAAAACCTTCGGGTATGAAGAACACGAATTGATCGGTCAGCCTTTTCAAACTACTATTTATTTTAAAGATGTTCCGCAAACCCATTCGTAAGACCAACGATTTTGTGTGGACCGAATGGGAGTTCATCAGCCTGCAGGACGACTCGGGTATCGTGTCCGAGATCCAGGGCATCGGGTTGAATGTTACCGACAAATTCCTCGCGGAACAGTCTAAGAAAGAAGCGGAAAATGCGTTGCAGGAAAGTGAACAGAAATTCCGTTTGCTTGCAGAACATTCTGAAGATATCATCTCCGAACACTCACCAAATGGAACGATACTGTATATAAGCCCTTCGGTTGAAAAAGTACTGGGTTTCACCAGGGAGGAATTGGTGGGGGCGCGTATCCTCGACTATATTCATGTTGATGATTTGCATAAATTTCTGCCGAAGGAAGGCAATCCTTCATTGATCGAACTGGGATCACTTACTATCAATTTCCGAATAGAAAACAAGGATGAAGAATACCTCTGGCTCGAAAGTATCCTCAAACCAATGAAGGAAAACGACGTGATAGTGAAGATCATCTGCACTTCAAGAAATGTCACCGAAAGGAAAAAAGTTGAAGGGGAACGTGAGCAGTTGCTGATGGAAATGAAACAGTCCGAACAGCTATTGCGCACGGTGATCAACTCCACCCCCGACTGGATATTCATCAAGGACCTGGGTCACCGGTTCCTGTTGGTGAACCAGGCTTATGCTGATAGTCTTGGGATGACGCCACAGGATTTTGTGGGCAAGGACGACCTCGAGATCGGTTTTCCCGAAGAGGTTGTGAAGGGTGATCCGATGAAGGGCATCCATGGGTTCTGGGCCGATGACAAAGAAGTGATCAATTCAGGCAAGGCGAAATTCATAATGGAAGAACCTTCCTACATACATGGCGTACCGCAAGTGTTGAGTACGGTGAAAGTACCTCTGATCGATGCGGAGGGTTATGTTTGGGGCGTGCTTGGTTTTGCTCACAATATCACCGAGATAAAGAAGACCGAGGAAAGCCTTCGCAGGAAAGACCAGTTGCTTCAGGCAGTTGCTGAGGCAACCCACCAGCTGATCATCAACAACAGCCTGGAAGAGGCCATCGGCGAAGCGATCCAGTTGCTTGGCATCAAGATGCATGTGGATGTGGTTAATGTTTACAGAAATTATTACAACAGGGATACCAAATCGAGCTTTAGCAGTCAACTCGTGCACTGGGACAGTTTTAGTGGTGAACTCACGACTAATGATCCCGCCTTCCAGGATATTGAACTGCCCGAAGATTCCGAGATGGTCCAAACTCTGCGGAAGGAAGACATCTATTGTAATAACCTCAGCACTTTGCAGGAGCCGGACCTCAATCGATATTATCAGAATCAGCAGATCAAATCGGTCTCCGCGATCCCGATATTCACGCTCAATCACTTCTGGGGATTCGTAAGTTTTGCAGATTGCAAGAACGAACGAGAATGGACGATTACCGAATTCTCCATCCTACAATCCTTTGCCTCCACACTTGCTGCCGCTATCGAGAGAAAACAAATGGAACAGGAATTGGTTCAGGCAAAGGACATCGCCGAAAAAGCCAGCAATGCAAAAAGTGAATTCATGGCCAACATGAGCCACGAGTTAAGAACACCAATGAATGGCATCATCGGCTTCACCGACCTGGTGCTGACCACCGACCTGCAGAAATCGCAAAGAGACTACCTCGGCAATGTAAAGAAGTCGGCCTACGGACTGCTCGAGATCATCAATGACATTCTGGATTTTTCCAAGATCGAAGCTGGCAAACTACACATCGACAATACACCGCTCAGGCTGGATGAACTTGTTGAAGAAACGGTGGAGATCCTTACGGTGAAGGCCTTTGAGAAGAATCTCGAAATGATCTGCTACATCGATCCGGCTATCCCTTCCATATTTACCGGTGACCCAGTGAGGATCAGACAGGTCCTGGTCAACCTCCTGGGCAATGCCATCAAATTCACCTCAGACGGGGAGATTCTTATTTCGGTTATTCCTGCAGGTGAGATCTACGTCAAGGACGGAAAAAGATTTCTCGACATCGAGCTGTCGGTGAAGGACACCGGCATTGGTATCTCCAAAGAAAAACTTGGAAAGATATTCGAAAGCTTCACCCAGGCAGATTCTTCCACCACAAGGAAATTCGGTGGCACGGGGCTGGGTCTTACGATATCCAAAAGCCTTGCTGAACTGATGAGCGGCAACCTGACAGTGAAAAGCACCATCAACAAGGGCAGCGAGTTTACCCTGCATGTGCCGCTGGAAGTGCTGAACCACATGCCTCAAATATCCTCTGTCTATCGTCCTCCGCTTAGGAAAGTGATGGTGGTTGATGACAACGCCACCAGTCTCTGGCTGATACAGAAGATCTTCAAATTTTTCGACATTGATTGCGAAGTCGCGGCTGGTGCTGCTGAACTCTTCCCGATACTCCACAGGATAGAAGCCGGCAACGAACCACTCGATCTGATACTTATCGATTACAACATGCCTGATATGGATGGTCTCAGTTTGTCAAAGGAAATAAGGAAAAGAATGCCTTATAACCTGAGCGCACACATACTGATGCTCACTCCGATGGAGAAGAATCTCTACCAGAAAGAGGCCGATGAGGCAGGCATATATAAGTTGCTGAGCAAACCGGTGAAGATGTATGAACTCTACGCCATGATCTGCTCCCTGTTTGTTGCTGCCAATGTCGAAGAGAAAAAGCGGCCTGTTGTACCCAGGATAAAAAGATTCGGATCGGCCTGTGTGATGGTAGTAGAAGACGATGCGGTGAATATGATGCTGATCAATGAGGTGCTTACCCGGATGGGGCTTACCGTATTGAAAGCAGAGAATGGGAAGAAGGCGCTCGAAATCCTTACGCTAAACAGTCCTTCACTGATATTCATGGATGTCAACATGCCCGAAATGGATGGCTATGCTACCACAAGGATGATACGGGGCATGGGAGACCAGTGGAAGGACCTGCCCATCATTGCCCTTACCGCGGACGCCATGACGGGCGACCGGGAAAGATGTATTGAAGCGGGGATGAACGACTATGTTTCAAAACCTTTCAGAATCGATGAGATAGAGACTGCGCTCAGGAACTGGGTGGTGATCGGCTGATGATCAGCAGGCCTTTGAGGCCGCCTGCCCATAGCTTTTCACTAATACCCATCTTAGGATTTTTGATTTTTACTTTTTGATTTTTCATCTTGACCTCCGGTCCATTGGTCACTGTTGAATCCAACTGAATCTTGTTATTTCTTACCCGGGATCTGGGTCATCCGGTGGATGATCGGCGGAAGGAGGGAGTCGTATTTGACCAGCTGGTTAGGCCGGCACATTTTCCTCACGTCTTTAAAATGGCGGATCACCTGTAGGTCAATGTCTCTCTGGAGATTTCCAATCTCACTGGCTTTGCTTACCAGGGTGGAATCGGGAATGGCGGGGTCGTATCACTGGAAATCAAACTGCTCTTTTGTGTTGTGCATGGCCTCGAACCGACTGTTCATCATAGTCCAGAAGGCTTTCTTTTTCGGCTCGAACACCTTCATCTGGTCTTCGGTGAACCCCACTTCCTTCCTCAGTCGTTCCGTGAATCCCGGCCCTTTTCGAGGGGGGTCGGATGACCTGTTCATTGAAAAGATGAATAACAACATCCCGAGGTTGGTAAGGAGGAGAAGGACGACAATGGCCAGCAAAACCTTATTTCTGGAAAGACTATTCATCAGGGTTGCGCATTTTCAATGGCATAATAAGCGATGGTTTTGTTGTACTCATCGGCGATTGCCATTTCTGCGTGTTCGGGTACTTCTGTAGAGGCTGATGCTTTATTGATGATGACTGCGGTGTTTATCATGAGGATGGCCATGACGCCAAAGGCCGCGATGGCTGGTCGGGTCAGAATACCGGTCACGCGGACCCAGAAACTGGATTCCTGATGGCTGATCCTAGCTTGTAATCTAGTGAAAAAGAATGGGTTAGGCTCGGCGCGCGGAATATCGTCAATACTTGCCAGGGCTTCATCCACCTGTTTCGATATATGTATCTGTTTATTCATTGCCTACTATTTGACGTGAATACATAAAAAAACTTGTGCTAGTCCTTGCTTTCAAGATAAGTGGTTTCGAGGATTTTTTTGAGGTTTTTCCTTGCCCTGTGCAGTAGGGATTCCACCGAAGCAAGGCTCATTTTCATAATAGCACTCACTTCCTGGTAACTAAGTCCCTCGATCCGGTGAAGGGTAAAAGCGATTTTTTGATTTGGAGGCAGCTGATCAATGGCGCGAAAAAGCTCTTTCGCCCTTTCCTTATTGTCCAGGCTCACGCCCGGGTGAACAAAGTCGGGGGGGTCGTGAACCAATTCTTCGTCGGCACCGAAAAGACTTTGTACGAATGCGAATCTTTTCTTCCTTTTTTTTCTCCTGAGGTGATCCATGGCCTTGGAGATGGTTATCCTGTAGAGCCAGGTGGTCAGTTTTGATTCGCCTTTGAAGGAGTTGATGGATTCATAGAGCTGAACAAATACTTCCTGGGCAACGTCTTCGGCATCTTCGGCACTCTGAACAATTCCAAGGGCGGTATTGTACACCAACCCCTGGGAGCTTTCCACTATCTGTTTGAAGGCGCTTTCATCACCCTGCTTAAGTCTTTCGATTAAGATCGCTTCATTCAAATCGCCTGATTGTGCCTTTGAAGCAAACTTAAACCTTAAAAAGCAAAAGCGGAAAACGAGGAAAATGAAAAACCCCGCCGTCGCTCCTGTCCTTGTTCGCCGAAGCTGCCGAGGCAGCGAAGGCGGATGGAGCTTAGGCGGGCAGGCCCTCTCTTTCTCTTTCTCTTTCTGCCTCTTTACCGACTTTGTTTGGAACCACCACCAAAATTCCTCAACCGATAGCTGAACGTAAGCATGAAATATTGCTGGAGCACCGTGGTCTGAAGGTCTTCGATATAGGTTTCGGTAGTGGTCCTGGAAATACTCCGGTTTTGCTTCAGCAGATCAAATACACCGAGTCGCAACTCGCCCTTCTGATTCTTCAGGATCTTCTTACCCGCATTTACATTCCATAGCCAGAAACTCTGGTTAAATCCATCCGTCAGCCCACTATAGCGCTGGTTGTTGATGTCGGTTTGAATGAACCAACCCGACTTGATCAGCAGGCTGATCTGCGCCCCGGCGGTTTGCGTGAAATAATTATTGTTGAGCTCGGGTTGGATGGTATTTTTCACATCGTTGAAATTCGCGGTGTAAGAGACCGTAAAGTCAACATACTCGCTGATATTACTCGCCAGCACTGCTCCCAGGTTGTAGTTGCTGGTCTTTGAAATATTCGACACGTCATTGATCATGCCCGGTGTCTTGCCATAGGTATATCCCACATTCCAGTTGAGGCTTGACTTCATGAACCTCAGCGGCATGCCGAATGTAAAGAAGGAACGAAGGCTCCAGTAGCCATCGTAATTCAGCGGTTTGGTGAGTTGTGATCCCCTGTAAAGGATCAGTGAATTCGACAACACCGAATCGGAAGTCGCCACATAGGTGGCATTGCCCACATAATCCTGAATTTTTTGCAGGAATACATTGCCAAAGAAACTTAGCCCTTTTGAGGGATCGGTGTACGTGTATCGCGTTGCCAGGCGATGAGAATATTCCTGCCTGAGGTCAGGATTGCCGGTTTTCAGGAAAAGCGGATTGCTGTTGTTAATCACCTCCTGCAACTGATCGATCGACGGCGGATCGGTGCTGGTCCGGTAAAAGATGCGCAGGCTGCTGCGTTCGGAGAGCTTTTTGCGGAACATCAGATTTGGCAGTAGGTTGGTGAATTTTCTTTCTACCCCTGAACGTGAAGGAAAAAACTGGTCGCCATCCAGCCGGGCCTGTTGGTATTCGATTCCCGCTGAAAGCATGTTGTCGCGATTGCCATAACGGTAACTGAGGCCCCCGTTCTGCGTAGTATAAAGATTGTCGTATTGGTTCGACAGACTGGTGTCGAATCGTGAATATTTCTGTGTGCTGTTCTCAAACTGCCAGGCCAGTTGCTCGGCCCTGGTCTTTGTCCACGAAGGATTATAATTGATCTGGATCTGCCCTTTTGCTCCTACCGGTTCCGTGTATGCGATATTGGCATCAATTTGTGAACCCCTGGTATGCTGGTCGGTCAATTGTGAGAGTGAGTCTGTGCGCAGTCCTCCTTCCGTATAGGAATTCAGCGCCTGGAGATAGGTCTCTCCCTTTCTTTCATTCGCACCGCTGTTTAGGTTCACCGATATTGTCCTTCCCTTTTTTGCAAAAGCATGCCGATATAGTACACCCATTCTCAGGTTATATCCATCCGTGTTTCTTGAATTGGTGCTGACCGACTGGCTGGTAGTTCCGTTTCCCTTCACTGAATTCACCCCTGTTGTACCATTGAATGAATTGTTATCCTGGAAACTGAGTGTCGGGGTAAACAGCAGTGTATTTGACGAATCGATTTTCACTTCCGCCCTCAGGTTAAGGCGATGATTGGTGTTATTGGTGGTGGAATTATTCTGTTCATTGTAAAACTGACTTGAGTCACCGGTAAGAAAGAATTCCCTGCTTAGTTTATCGTCGCTCCTGTTTTTGCTGTTGTTGAAAAAATAACTGGCTGCCACCTCCACATTTTTACCCCAGAGATCCGAAAAATTAACACCGAACGCATTGGTGCTGCTGATGCCATTTTGCTGGCCTACCAGGAAATTGCTGTTGCCACCCCTTCCGCCACCGCCGCCACCACCGCCGCCACCATTCGGCCTTCCTCCACCACCACCTCCCTGACGACCACCCCCGCGGGACTGGCTGCCGGTCACACCCAGCAGGTCCTCGGAAGAAAAGTTCTGCTGATTCACGTTGTTTGCCATACCAACCAGCGACAATCTCCTCTTCCCACTAAAAAAGCTCACATTTCCGCCGGCGGAATAACGTTCATCGGTTCCATACCCGGCATAAACCCTTCCGAATTGCCCATTTCGCATGCTCGCCCGGGTTATGATATTGATCGATTTGGTGGTATTTCCGTCCTCGAATCCCGTGAAGCTCGACTGGTCGCTGAGTCTGTCAAAAACCTGGATCTTGTCGATCACCTCGGCAGGCAGGTTCTTAAGAGCCGCCGTGGCGTCATCGCCAAAAAAATCGCGGCCGTCGACCGTAACCTTCCTGACGTCCTCTCCCCCCGCTTTCACGGTCCCGTTCTCAACAGTTATGCCCGGCATTTTTTTGATCATGTCATCCGCATTGGCGTCGGGATTCACCTTGAAAGCCGATGCATTGTATTCCAGGGTGTCGTTCTTCTGTTTAACCGGGGCCGGTGTTCCCTGGATAATCACTTCCGCCAGCATGGAGGATCTCTTCTGCATCGCGATCACCCCCAGGCTGTTGGAAAGGCCGGTGATGCTAACTCGTTTGAAAACCTCTTCATATCCCACCGAACTCGCCCTCAACTGGTAATCGCCGGTTTCAATATTTGAAAATATGAAAGAGCCATTTCGCTGACTGACGGCCGGAATGCGGATGCTGGTGTCTGAGATCGGAAGGAGAACTATGGTGGCACCTGAGAGGGGTGCCTGGTCGCTGCTATCAAGGATAAAGCCACTAATCCTGCGAACCTGGGCATGTATGGATAGGGAACAGAATAAAATGCAAAAGAGCAAACCGGTTTTTGCAGGCATAGTTTTTCACTGTAACTTTTGGACGACAAGCCCCCCGGAAACATGCGGATAAAATCATTTATCTTGCAGTCCTTTTTTTAAACACCCAATATGGAATACGGAAAAATTATAGCAGTAACAGGATTACCAGGTCTATTTGAATTATTGAGTAGTAAGAATGACGGCGCGATCGTCCGGTCTCTGGAAGATAAGTCCAGTCGTTTTGTCTCTTCCAGGGTGCATAATTTTTCTCATCTTGAAAGCATCGAAGTATTCACGGTTAAAGACAATGTGAATCTCATCGATATTTTCCATGCGATGGAACAGGATGGGTCGAAGGCCCCTGACGGAAAAGACAATACAGAACTGAAGAAATATTTTCAGAAAGTATTCCCCGACCTCGACTTCGAAAGAGTGTATTCGAGTGACCTGAAAAAAATGGTGAAGTGGTTCGAAGTGCTAAAGAGCAACAACATCGAGATTAAACTCACCGAGCATCCTGAAGAACCCGAAGCGGTAACTGTTGAAGAACCTGCTGAAGAGCCTGCCAGGGAAACCAAAAAAGAAGAAAAGAAATCTCCCAAACCGGCAAAGACGCCGGAAAAGCACGACCTATCAGCAGAAGTCAACAAGGATCTGAAGAAGGAAGAAAAGAAAACATCTCCAAAGAAAAAAGCTGCCCCTGCCAAAGAAGAAAAAGTTGAAAAAACTACATCTGCCAAGTCTGCCCCCGCAGAGAAAAAAGTAACCAAGAAGGCAGCACCAAAGAAAAAATAAAAATGACAGCTGATATTAAAAAACTTCCCCGGCAATTCCTGCCCGAGGATTTTGCAGTGAGTACATGGGAGAATCTTGAACCCTGGTTCCGGGAACTGGAAGACAGGCCATTGAAGTCAAAAGCCGATCTTGAAAAATGGCTGAAAAACATGAGTGAGCTGGAATCCGTCGTAAGCGAAGATGCGTGCTGGCGGCAGATCCGGATGACCTGCGACACGGAGAACAAAGCACTGGAAGAGGCCTTCACATTCTTCTGCATGCAGATACAGCCGAATATTCAGCCTTATGCTGACCGGCTGAACAAAAAACTGATCGATTGTGAATTTACTGCCGAACTCGATCAGAAGAAATATTTCACTTATCTCAGGAACATCCGCAAAAGCATCGAACTGTTCAGGGAGGCCAATGTGCCCCTGCAGGCTGAACTCAGTGTTTTGCAGCAACAGTTTGGTGTGATCTCAGGAAAGATGACCGTGACGGTTGATGACAAAGAATACACACTCCAGCAGGCAGCAAAATTCCTCGAAGACCCCAAACGCGCAAAGCGCGAAGAAGTGTACCGCAAGATCAATGAAAGAAGATCACAGGACCGCAACGAACTCGATAATCTTTTCAACGCCCTTGTCGAAAAAAGGAACCAGGTCGCAAAAAACGCAGGGTTTGATAATTACCGTGATTACAAGTTCCGCGAATTGGGTCGCTTTGATTATACCAAGGAAGACTGCTACCAGTTTCATGAATCAGTCAAACAACATGTCACCCCGCTTGTTGACATGATCTACAGGAACAAAAAGAAAAAACTTGGTCTTGATACTCTGCGTCCCTGGGACCTTGAGGCAGAACCCGAAGGCATCCAGGCCCTGCAACCATTTACCGACGGTCCCGACCTGCTGAATAAAACCATCAGGTGTTTCAATGATCTCAATCCTTTTTTTGCAGCCTGTCTGAAAAGGATGGATGAAATGCAACGACTCGACCTGGACAGTCGCAAAGGCAAGGCCCCCGGAGGTTACAATTGTCCGCTTGCGGAAACAGGAGCTCCCTTCATATTCATGAACGCCGCGGGTCAGACCAGCGATGTCACCACCATGGTTCATGAAGGCGGGCATGCCGTTCATTCTTTCCTTGCCCATCCGCTCGAGCTGAGTTCCTTCAAGGATTATCCAATGGAAATTGCGGAAGTGGCCAGTATGGCGATGGAACTGTTCAGTATGGACCACTGGGATGTTTTCTTTGCAAAGGAAAATGATCTTGCAAGGGCGAAGCTGAAAGAACTTGAAAAAGTGATTACCATTTTCCCCTGGATTGCGACAATAGATAAGTTCCAGCATTGGATTTATGAAAACCCCGGACATTCAGCGCAGCAACGCACTGAAGCCTGGGTGAGGATTCTTAATGAGTTCACCAGTAGTGAAATTGATTTCAGCGGGCTCGAACATTTCCGGGAATCCGCCTGGCAACGTCAGCTTCACCTCTTTGAGGTACCCTTCTATTATATCGAGTACGGCATAGCCCAACTCGGTGCGATAGGACTTTGGATGCAGTTCAAACAAAACAAGGAAACAGCTTTGAATAATTATATGAAGGCATTGAGTCTCGGAGGCACAAAAACACTTCCTGAACTGTATCAGGCGGCTGGTTTAAAATTCAATTTTGCGCCTGAGTATATCCGTGATCTGATGGTTTTTGTTAAGGACGAGATGGTTTCCCTTGAAAATAGTTAAGATTTGAAAATACCCACATTGTGGTATTGAAAGTCTTGAATCAAGAATATATCTTTATGCCGCAACACCAGCAAATAGAGGTGGCTGCCCACAAAAAACGATAATAAAATAATTCGAAATAGCTACTAATCAGAGCCTTAACCAAAAAGTCCCGATGTTTCCACATCGGGGCTTTGTCTTTTTAAGCCTGATCTCCAGCTTTTTACTGAATACCACGATGGTCGATTTTTTCGGATGTAAAATCCGGCGTGAGGCCCTTAATAAAAATTCGAAGCATGAATGTCTGCTTTCTAAAAAACCTTAAGAAGGACGGCGGGTTGTACTAAAATGATTTGCCTAGCGGCAATCTTCACAAACTCCTGATACAATCATCTGCCGGTCTGTGGGCGTAAATCCTTCCGGCAGTTTTACATTGGGTATGGTCACCATGTCAAGGCAGATCGTTTTCTGGCAACCTGTACAAAAGAAATGGACATGGTTGTCGTGATGATGTCCTTCGGTGCAGTCCTGTTTACAAAGCGCATAACGAATGGAGTTACCGGCAGTGGGAATGGTGTGAATAATGCCTTTTTCCATAAATGACTGCAAGGTCCTGTAGACAGTGACGCGGTCAAATTTTTCTTCGGTCATTTTTTCAATGTCGGCATGGGCGAGAGCGCCCTCGCTCACAAGGAATAACTCCAGTATTCGCTTCCGGCTGCCCGTAACACTCAGCTGATTTTTTTTCAGCAGGTCGTTCAGTTCAGAAGCTGAAGCCTTCGGTATGGTCTGTACTCCTTTCCTCATTGTGCGAATAGATTGTTCACGAAACGGACATCGGAGGCTGGTTCCTTTAACAAAACGGAGATGTCATCCTCCAGTTCTTCCAATTCTTTCTTTTTAAGGCCGTCATAGATCTTCTTCCTGACCCTGCCGTTCTTATCCACCAGCGCGAAATACTGGGTATGAAGAAACTGGTCTTCAATACTTTTTACATTGTTCTTCGGATCATCAAGAAGATAACTCAACCGTGCGGCATTGTACAGACTTTCCTTGGAACCAGTGAGAAAATACCATTTGCGGGCATCCACTTTCATTGAATCAGCATACACCTTCAGCCGGGCAACACTGTCAGTTTCCGGATTACAAGTGTGAGAAAGAATCAGGAAATTGGACTGATCGCGATATTTTTCATAAACCTGTTTCATGTTGCTGTTGAGGATTGGGCAGATTCCGGTGCAGGTGGTGAAGAAATACTCGGCTACATACACCTTTCCGTGGACCTCCCTTTCAGTGATCTTTTTCCCATCCTGGTTCACAAAGGAAAATGGCTTCACCTGGTTCAGCACCGAAAACTTTCTAACCCCATAACCGGGAATTATCGCTTTCAGCGTATAGAAGAAACCCACCACCAGCAAGAGGAAAAAAACTGTGTAAAAAATCGATTTTCTGCTCATATCCGGGTTTAACCATAAAGTTACGATAGTTGCCCGGATTTGTCTATGCAACTGAGTTGCAAAATAATTGACAAAACCCTGCATATTCTCCCGGTTTGACTATTTTTGTATCTAAATTGTGTGTTATGATAAAAACAGGAAATCCCGTTATCAGCATATATACTGAAATGACCCCCAATCCGGAAACCATGAAGTTTGTCGCCAACAAGCTCCTTTATCCGGGTAAAAGCCTTGACCTGCCCGACATTGAGAGTGCTAAAGTTTCACCTCTTGCAACCGAGCTTTTTGGCTTTCCATTTATCCGGGCGGTATTCATTGCCAGTAATTTTGTCACGCTTTCAAAAACAAACGAAACCGAGTGGAATGATGTAATCCCTTCAATCCGCCAGTTCCTCAAAGATTACCTGGAAGACAACAGACCGGTGATCAATGAAGAAGAAGTGGCCATCATGAAGCAGGAAAGCAGCAATACGGTTAGCGTGGACGATGATGACGTGGTGAAGAGGATCAAGGAATTGCTGGAAAACTATGTCAAACCCGCTGTGGAAATGGATGGTGGAGCCATACAGTTCAAAAGCTACGACGAAGGCGTGGTAAATCTCATGCTCCAGGGCTCCTGCTCGGGCTGCCCATCATCAATGATTACCCTGAAAGCCGGTATTGAAGGAATGATGAAAAGAATGATTCCCGAAGTAAGGGAAGTAGTGGCTGAAGCTGAATAAAAATCCCGGAAACTGTATAAATACGTAAACCTTTCTCTTACAGGGAAAGGTTTTTTCTTAATCATCAATTGACCATCGGTGCAGGACATCCTCCGGCAGTTCACAAACGGAATCATTCATTCGCCCTGGTATGAGATCGTTGCAGTAGTTTTCGGCATTGCCAGTGTCTGGTACAGCAGGAAGGAAAACATCCTTGTCTATCCCGTGGGCCTGGTGAACACGCTGATGTATATCTACCTGAGCGTAAAAGGCCATCTGTTTGGCGAAGCTTCGGTGAATTTGTACTACTCAATCATGAGTGTATATGGCTGGCTCCGCTGGGCCAGGAAAAACAACCAGCACCAGCCCGAACTGCGCATCACCTGGTCTTCAGGCAAAGACTGGATCTCCCAGCTCCTTTTCTTCCTTGGATTTTTTGTGGCGATCTATATCTGCCTGGCCTATCTGAAAACCGGATTTGCTCCGGGCGTTCTTCCGGTTCCCGACGCCCTTGCTTCCGCCACGGCCTTCACCGGCATGTGGCTGATGACCCGCAAAAAAGTGGAAAGCTGGTATTGGTGGATAGCCACCAATACGGTTTCTATCCCGCTTTACTTTGTCAAGGGATATGTGTTCACCAGTTTTTATTACCTGATTTTACTTGTTCTGGCGGTCGCGGGGCTGATCGCCTGGAAGAAAAAAGCCAATAACCAATGATCAGGAAAGTCGTTGCCATCGGACCAGAATCAACCGGCAAAAGTTTGTTGTGCGAACAGCTTGCCCACCATTATCAAACCAATTGGGTGAGGGAATATGCAAGGGAATACCTCCTGCGTTATGGAACGCATTACAACTTCAACGATCTGTTGACCATTGCCAGGGGCCAGCTTCAATTGGAGGATGAAGGGTTGCAGGAGGCCAGAAAAGACATCATATTCCTGGATACCAACATGCAGGTGATGAAAGTATGGAGTGAATTTGTTTTCAATGCCTGCCACCAGTGGATCCTCGACCGGATAACTGAAAGAAGATACGACCTCTACCTTTTATGCAATCCGGATATTGACTGGGTAAGCGACGAGCTAAGGGAGTATCCCGACCTGGAATCGAGGACCAATCTTTATCATATTTATCGCGATCTGCTGATCAACCAGTCTACACCCTGGGTCGAGATCCGGGGTGAAGATTCGAAGCGCACAGCTACTGCCATTGAGGCCATCGACCGGTTATTGTAGCAGGACCTGGATATCCGGGTCGCGCATCAGAAACGACATCTGCCTCATGATGCGGTTTTGGGAGATCTGCACGTACCGGGATGGTGGAACCACAGTATATAGTTTCGGGTTTGGCAGGCAGGCGGCGATCATCGCGGCTTCCTTCTTCCATAATTTCTTCGCAGACTTTTTGAAATATGCCTGGGAAGCGGCTTCAATTCCATATATCCCTTTGCCGGTCTCGGCAACATTGAGATAGACTTCCAGTATCCGTCTTTTCCCCCAGACCAGTTCGATCATAAAAGTAAAATAGGTTTCCAGGGCCTTGCGGATCCAGCTTCTTCCCTGCCACAGAAACACATTCTTCGCCACCTGTTGACTTATTGTGGAGGCACCCCGGACACGGTTGGGCTTTTTCCTGTTGTATTCCATCGCACGCGATATGCTCTTCCAGTCAAATCCGTTGTGGTCGGGAAAAGCCTGGTCCTCCGAGGCAATAAATGCCAACCTTGCGTTTGGAGACATCTCATCAATTGAAACATAGTCACGTTTTAAACCGTCGCCCTGGAAGAGGCTGCCCAGCTGGGTCAGGGTGATGGGGGGATTGATCCATTTCAATACGAGGATGTACACGAAATGCAGCAGGAAAAGAATGATCAGCACTCTTCTTATTCTTCGCCATAACCTGGGTACGAGGCCCTTGGTCTTTATCGCCATCCGGTGTGCAGCTTTCGTCGCAAGATAGAGAATCAGGGAAAGAGAAAGAGAAAGAGGGCAGAAACAGAAACAGAAAGAGAAAGAGGAAGAGGTTAACTGGCTATAAGCATGGTGCCGATAAGCAGCGCAATCCCAAATCCGATGAGTATTGTCCCCGATACTTTATTAATAACTGAAATATTGTGAAGGGTCAATCGCGTGCGGAGCTTCCCTGCCATCAGCACCTTGATCACATCGGCGGCTATGTTGATCGACATGCACACTCCGAAGATGATGATCCTGTGGTAGAGAGAATATTTGCTCGCAAAGGCTGTGGCGGCGCCAAGCCAGAACAGGAAGACATTCGGGTTGAGTGTATTGAGGAAGAAACCGGAGGAAAAGATCCTGACCATTTCAGTCTTGCTGAACTTCATGATGTTTCCAGGATTGTTTTGTAGTCTGATCTTTTTGAAGAAGACATAAAACACACCCATGATAATCAGGAAACAACTGCCGACGATGCCCAGAAGTTGCCGGTACTGAAGAAGACTCGTGACGAGTTCGGAGAAGGCGTTGCTGACAATTATCAGCAGGAAGTCGCTTAGCCAAACTCCTGCAATGAAACTCAAGCCACCATCGCGGCCGTTGTCAAGGCTCTGTTTGATAATGGTGAAGATGACCGGGCCCACTGAGATCACCAGTATCAAACCCAACGTTATTCCGCTAACGACTGCTTGCCACATGCTTGTAAATGTACCAAATTGTGCCTGCTGGTTTTTATTCGAGAAACCTTATCCAATCCTCATACATCTTTCCTTTCATCACCCGAGGAAATTTGTGTTGACCGCCGATCTTCCCTTTCATGTCCATGAATTCCAAAAACCTGGATTCGGGAAGAATTTCCAGGTAGATGTCTTTCAGGGCACTTTTTCTTTCCACCGCATAGTCGTCATTGAGTTCGACAAGATGCTGGTCGATCTTACGTCGAAGTTGTTCGGGATCTACCTTGTCGTCGCAGGCCACCCACCATTTGTGTGCGAAGAACAACCCATGGGGCACCCCCGCAACAGTGAATTCCGGAATGCAGATATTTAATTCAGCGCTTGCGAGGTTGACAGCCTTGTTCATATTGTCAACGCTAAGGTGCTCACCTACCAAGCTAAGAAAATGTTTTGTCCGTCCGGTGATAATGATCTCGCTGCGTTTAACATCCACCATTCTTATGGTGTCACCGATGAGGTATCTCCATGCGCCCGCGGCGGTACTGAGCAGGATGGCGTAGTCTACCCCTTCCTCGAGATCGTCGATGCCGAGGATCTGTGCCCTGGGAGAAAGGTTGCCATCCACATCAAAATTCTTTTCATTGAAGGGAACGAATTCGAAATAGATGTGCTCGTTAAGGGCCAGCTTCATTCCCTTCGCATGCTGCCTGTCCTGGTAGGCGATAAAACCCTCAGAGGCGAGATAGGTTTCAATATAGGTAAGTGGTTTGCTGATGAGTTTTTCAAAACCCTTCCTGTAGGGTTCGAATGAAACGCCGCCGTGAACAAAGAAGGCGAGGTTGGGCCAGATGTCGTGTATGGAGGTCAGGTTATAGCGTTCGATGATTTTCTCCATGCACATCTGGATCCAGGCTGGCACGCCTACAACAAAACTGATGTCCCAGTTCGGCGCTTCTTCCACAATCCTGTCGATCTTGTAATTCCAGTCTCTTGTTTTGGAGATCTGTTTGCCAGGTTTATAAAAGGGAGAAAACCAGAAGGGAGCCTTTTTTGCGGTGATGCCGCTGAGGTCACCGGAATAATACCCGGGGCCTTTTTGCAGGTCTGTGCTTCCGCCGAGGAAGAGCCAGCCCTTACCGATACTGCGTACCGGTATGTCGTGGTAGGTGCGCAGGCTGATCAGCTGTTTGATCATAATAATCCTGTTTCCCCGCATCAGGTCGCTGGTGATGGGCAGGTATTTGCTCGAGGCTTCAGATGTGCCGGAGCTCAGGGCGAAGTATTTGATCTTGCCCGGCCAGCATACATCGGGTTTGCCTTCGAGTGTGCGATGCCACCAGTCTTTGTAAATTCTGTTATAATCAAAAAGGGGAACTCTTTTCCTGAACTCGGCAATGGGATCAGCGCTTAGTAATATTTCATCGAAGTGAAAGGTTTGACCGAATTCGGTGAATCTCGCCTTGTTCAACAATCGCTTGAGAACTTTCAATTGCTGTCTGCCCGGAGACTTACCAGGTAATCGAAGGGCTTTAGCAATTGTTGGCGGCAACGAGATATCAAATAGAGCCATCCGTTTTTTTCGGCCAGCTTTGTACCAGCAGGCTCAAAAGTACGTGATTGGGCTGAATAAGCGATTGGGGGCCTTTGTATATTTACCGCTAATTCAATGCCGTGTGACTCTGTCGATCATCATTGTCAGTTATAATGTAAAGGACTTCCTGGAACAATGTCTTCTTTCTGTGCGGAGGGCAATCAGCACAATTGATGCAGAAGTGATCATTGTCGACAATGATTCACCCGATCAATCGGCAGTTCAACTAAGCCTGTTGTTCCCGGATTTCAGATTTATTGTCAACGACGGCAACCGGGGTTTTTCAAAGGCCTGTAACCAGGGGCTGGCGGTAGCAACGGGAAACTATATTCTTTTCCTCAATCCCGACACCATCGTTCCGGAAGATGCTTTTCCCTCATGTATTGCTTTCATGGACAGTCATCATGATGCCGGCGCGCTCGGAGTTCGGATGATCAATGGCAGGGGGATCTATTTGCCTGAATCGAAAAGAGGTTTCCCCTCACCATGGGTTTCGCTGTGGAAGATGATTGGAATGGCTGCCCGTTTTCCGCGGTCTAAAGTTTTCGCTGGTTATTACCTCGGACACCTGAATGAACATGAAACAAATATCATTGAAGTCATTTCGGGCGCATTTTTTTTCGCGCGCATGTCTACGCTCGAACTTTCAGGTGGATTTGATGAGCGATTCTTCATGTATGCGGAAGATATCGATCTGAGCATTCGTATTAGAAAATCTGGTTTTAGCTGTTATTATTTTCCTGGCATTACCATACTACATTACAAAGGCGAGAGCACTGTTAAGGATAGTGCCTATGTAAAACAGTTCTATTTTACGATGAGCCAGTTCTCGGAGAAATATGCAACCGGTGGATTTTCAAAGTTGCTCCGCCCGGTAATTGAATTGGGTATCCGGATAAAAATGCGGTTGACGCTGGGAAAAAAATTCGAAAAACAAAAAACGTCACCACAGATTTTGCGCCTGGGACCGGACGAATCCGTCAAATCGCTGATCGGGTACATGCAGCAAAATCCCGGTATCGCCTACCGTGTCGACCTTAAGTGAATTAGTCAGTTGTAATAGTCAGTATCACGTTGATCTTCTGTTCCTCTTTCTGTTTCTCTTTCTGTTTCTGTTTCTCTTTCTGTTTCTGTTTCTCTTTCTGTTCCTGTTTCTCTTTCTGTTCCTGTTTCTGTTTCTCTTTCTGTTCCTGTTCCTGTTCCTGTTCCTGTTTCTGTTCCTCTCATGCTTTCATTCCTTCAAGTTGTTTCTTCAGTCTGAACATTTCATCGCGTAACCTTGCCGCTTCCATGAAATCAAGATCGCGTGCGGCCTTCTCCATTTCTTTTTTTATTTTCGCAATACCCTTTTCCATCTGGGGTATGGTTACATATTCTGCCTGCTCTTCAGCAACAAGTGTGAGTGGCGGGGCTTCCGCGTCCAGGGCCCTTGGGTTCTTCGGATCGTATCCTTTTATCTCCAGCACAGAAGACTGCGCAAAGACCTGCTCCTTGCTCTTTATAATAGTCCTTGGTGTAATTCCATGCAATTGGTTGAACAAAATCTGTTTTTCCCGGCGTCTTGTTGTTTCATCGATGGTCTTCTGCATGCTTTCGGTCATCTTGTCGGCATAGAAGATCACCAGTCCATCCACGTTCCTCGCGGCGCGGCCGGCGGTTTGTGTGAGTGACCGTTCATTTCTCAGGAACCCTTCCTTGTCGGCATCCAGGATAGCCACCAGTGAAACTTCGGGAAGATCAAGCCCTTCCCTGAGCAGGTTCACGCCAACCAGTACATCGATCACACCTAATCGAAGATCCCTCAGTATCTCTACTCTTTCGAGTGTGTCTACTTCGCTGTGTATGTATTTTGATTTGATATTAATCCGGTGCAGGTATCTGTCCATTTCTTCCGCCATTCTTTTGGTCAGTGTGGTCACGAGCACCCGGTCACCCTTTGTGATGCGCTTGTCGATCTCGTCGAGCAGGTCATCGATCTGGTTGACGCTGGGGCGGATCTCAATGGGCGGATCCAGGAGGCCCGTCGGTCTGACCACCTGTTCGATCACGCCTTCAGTTTTTTCCAGCTCAAAGTCACCGGGGGTTGCGGACACAAATATTACCTGGTTGATCATATTTTCAAATTCGTGAAAGTTCAGCGGTCTGTTGTCGAGCGCCGAAGGCAAACGAAATCCATAATCCACCAGCACAAGTTTCCTGCTCCTGTCACCGCCATACATCCCACTCACCTGCGGTATGGTCTGATGACTTTCATCTATCACGCAAAGAAAATCCTTAGGAAAATAATCCAGCAGACAGAAGGGCCGGCTCCCCGGTCTTCTCCTGTCAAAAAACCTTGAATAGTTTTCGACACCATTAC
>Ga0193752_1001355_pt1 | contig 20517 bp, 20 predicted proteins | sample H1c1metaG_FD_144924 | JGI IMG/M metagenome (GOLD analysis project Ga0193752, IMG submission 144924) | Soil microbial communities from a riparian zone of the East river system, Colorado, United States - H1c1 | ecosystem: Environmental > Terrestrial > Soil > Riparian zone | place: USA: East River...
AAAAAGGCTGCTCCGAACGCTGAATGATACCACCACCAATTACATCCTCACCCTCATAAAAAACAGCACTCTGGCCTGGCGCAACACCTTTAACATCTGCATAAAAACGTACAAGTATGCCATTTTCGTATGTGTAGAGGTTACTTAATGCACCTTTATCTTTATACCTGATCTTGGTTGTAGCTTCCATTCCTTCGGTAATGCCATCATACTTTATCCAGTTGATGCCTTTCACTTTCATTTCAGTGCGGTTCAGATCAGCTTCTTCACCAAGTACAACGGTATTGGTTTCGGGCAATATCTCGGTAACAAAAGCAGGTTTCCCCAGGGCAATATCCAGGCCTTTACGTTGCCCCACTGTATAGAAAGGATAACCTTTATGTTGTCCCAGTATCTTACCGGTCTTGTCAATAAAATTTCCACCATTCACCCTTTCTTCCAGGCCATCAACCTTGCGTTTTAAAAATCCACGGTAATCGTTATCGGGCACAAAACAAATTTCGTAACTCTCATTTTTCTTTGCCAGTTCGGGGTAACCAAAATCATGCGCCATCTGGCGGATGTCTTTTTTGTGATAGGTGCCTAAAGGCAGAATGGTACGGCTCAGCAGGTCCTGCTGTAATCCCCACAGGGCATAGCTTTGATCTTTGGTATCATCTATCCCCTTGCGGATAAAATACCTGCCGTTTGTATGCTGGTGTACCTGTGCATAATGACCGGTTGAAATAAAGTCACAACCCAATGCATCGGCCCTTTTCATGAGCGCCCGCCACTTAATATGCGTATTGCACATTACACAGGGATTGGGTGTACGGCCGGCTATATATTCATCTACAAAATTCTCAATTACAAAATCGCCAAACACTTCCCGTATATCTAAAATAAAATGTGGAAAGCCATGCTGCACCGCTGCCTGCCGGGCATCATTAAAGCTATCTAAGTTGCAGCAACCGGTCTCTTTTTTTCCGGTAGTACCTACGCTGGCTGCGTAGTCCCAGGTTTTCATGGTAATGCCCACCACTTCATAACCTTCCTTGTGAAGCATTAAAGCAGCCACGGTACTGTCGATACCGCCGCTCATAGCCATTAAAACTTTTCCTTTTTTGCTCATTGTTTTTTCTCCGGTGCAAAGATACGGCTTAGTTAATAGTTGCCGGAGAGTAACATGTTTGCAGGATTTTCGAATTGGGGAGTTTCTTAGAGGGTGTCTGAGCCCAATTCATCGAAAATATGTTTATTTCTTAAGGCGATGGATCTGATCAGGGGCCTTGTAAGTATGAGCCGGATCAGGGAACTGGGATATCCCAGCAGTAAAGCTATCAATGCGATGATCCTGATGATATTATTAAATGCAAGCGTATCATGATCGGTAAAACTCATTTCCGGAATCAAAAAAACAAGTAACAAAGTATAGCCTAAAAATGTTATTATTTCAAGTACATAAAAAACGATCCTGGGTGTATTTTTAATCTTAAAATAAATTGCTTCTTTATTGAGGCAAGACACTATTTTTAAGCCAAAATAAAAATTAACCACGTAAACAAGCAATACAAATGATAGTATGCTATATGCAATCATATCATCATCGCTAAAAGTTAATTTACGGTATGGCCTTGTTCTGTATATCACTATAACCAAAAAGGTTACTATCGAGAATAAGTTTGTAAAATTGGCTATTTGAAACAACCTGGCTTTTCTGTTCATAATTAAAAGATACTACAAGATAATAAATTACCTATTTCGCTTAATTTGCAGCCATGCAGCAATACTTAAAACTTCTACAACATATTATAGATACCGGTACCGACAAAAGCGACCGCACAGGCACCGGAACAAGAAGTGTTTTTGGCTACCAGATGCGTTTTAATTTAGCCGACGGTTTTCCGCTGGTCACTACTAAAAAATGCCATCTTAAAAGTATCATTTACGAATTGCTTTGGTTTTTACAGGGCGATACCAATATCAATTATTTAAAAGAGCACAATGTAAAGATCTGGGATGAGTGGGCCGATGAGAACGGCGACCTTGGTCCTGTGTATGGAAAGCAATGGCGCAGCTGGGCCGGGGCAGATGGAGTAGAAGTTGACCAGGTAAAAGAGTTGATACATACTTTAAAAACAAACCCCGACAGCAGGCGCATGATCATTAGCGCATGGAATGTGGCCGAGCTGCCGAAAATGAAACTGATGCCTTGTCATTGTTTGTTTCAATTCTATGTTGCAAACGGAAAATTAAGTTGCCAGCTTTACCAACGTAGTGCCGATGTATTTTTAGGAGTCCCTTTCAATATCGCCTCTTATGCTTTATTAACCATGATGATCGCACAGGTTTGCGACCTGGAACCAGGTGAATTTGTACATTCCTTTGGCGATGTACATTTATACAACAATCATTTTGAACAGGCCAACCTGCAACTGACCAGGACACCTTTTCCTTTGCCGCAAATGAAGATCAACCCGGAAGTAAAAGGTATTTTTGATTTTAAGTTCGAAGATTTTGAATTGCTGAATTATGAATCGCATCCTGCCATAAAAGCACCGGTTGCTGTTTAAAAATAAATCATGACAATAAGTTTAGTTGTTGCTGCTGCCGAAAATAATGCCATTGGTAAAAACAACCAGTTGCTCTGGCATTTACCCAACGACCTGAAATTCTTTAAAAATACAACCTGGGGCATGCCGGTTATTATGGGCCGTAAAACATTTGAATCGGTTAATAAGCCATTGCCAGGCAGGTTCAATATTGTGATCACCAGGCAACAGGGCTGGAAAGCTGAGAGCGTAGTAGCAGCTGTGGGCCTGCAGGATGCTTTGCGAAAAGCCGCAGAGACGAATTGTAAAGAAGCTTTCATTATCGGTGGGGGAGAGATCTATAAGCAGTCGATGGAAATAGCTGATAAGATCTACATCACCCGTGTGCATGCAATATTGGATGGTGATACTTTTTTTCCGGCGATTGACGAAACTAAATGGCAACTTACCCATAACCAGGATTTTGCTGCAGATGAAAAGCATGCGTTTGCCTATTCCTTTCAAACCTGGGAGAAGAAGTGAAGCTAATAAGTTTTTATATATCTCTACCCTTTTTCACCAGTACTTTCCTGATGATGTACCAGATTGTGGTGATCTTGTTGTTGTTGGGCACATTATTCTCCTGCTTCTTACAATATATGTATGGGCAAAGAAAAAGGGAAGACTTCCCTTTCCTTCTGTATTTTTGAAGTAACCATGTTCACCAGATTTCAATTAGCAAAAAAATACCTGCACTACTACCGCACAGCTTCCAACGGAAAAGGCCACGGCATTCATTCTCCCTTTGTATTTGATTTTGTAAAAAATGTATTGAACGATAAAAAAAAATATCCTGCTTATAAGCCAATTGAAAGCCTGCGAAAAAAAATGTTTGCTGATCCGGCTGTGATTGATGTGGAAGATTTTGGTGCCGGGTCATCAGTTATCAAAACAAAAAAAAGAGTAGTATCAGCCATTGCGGAATCATCACTCAAGCCAAAAAAATATGCACAGCTTTTGTACAGGATGGTGCAATATTATAAGCCGGAAACAATTCTTGAACTGGGTACTTCCTTTGGTATTACAACAGCATATCTTGCTTCGGCAAATGAAGGGTCTAATGTAATTACCTGTGAAGGGTCTGGCGCAATAGCTTCCATAGCCATAGAGAATTTTAAGGCATTGCAATTGGAAAATGTAATTATGGCACCGGGTGATTTTGCAAAAACAATAACTCCGCTTTTATCAGACCTGACTAACATAAACTTTGCTTTTATAGACGGGAATCATCGCAAAGAACCAACCTTAAGCTATTTTGAACAACTGCTTAACATTTCAACTCCTTCAACCATATTAGTATTTGATGACATACACTGGAGTGCAGAAATGGAAGAAGCCTGGGATACCATCAAACAGCATCCCGCAGTCACTTTAACCATCGATCTTTTTTTCATTGGCATCGTTTTCATCAACCCCGATTTTAAAATTCCACAGCACTTCAGCATCCGGTTTTAATTTTCGTTATCTTAGCCGCAATAATTGACACTATGATCATTGGCGTTTTAAAAGAACCATCTCCCGAAACAAGAGTATCGCTGTTACCTGAACATATTGCAATCCTTAAAAAATGGAATGTAGAAGTTTTAGTAGAATCAAATGCGGGTACAACAGCATTTGCAAATGATGAGAAATATACCGAAGCAGGAGCCGGCATAAAATCACGGAATGAAGTTTTACAAAGCAGTGATCTTATAGTGAGCATAAATGCCCTCCCTCAATCCGAAATCGCCAATCTAAAATCAAAGATCATCCTCGGTGTATTTCAGCCCTTGTTCAATGCAGCATCAATGAAAGATCTTGCTGAAAAAGGCTTAACCGTTTTCAGCATGGATATGCTGCCACGTACTACCCGTGCACAAAGCATGGATATCTTAAGCAGCCAGGCAAATATTGCCGGTTACAAAGCGGTGCTGCTGGCAGCAAATCTATTTCCCAAATATTTTCCCATGTTCATGACAGCGGCAGGAAGCATCCCGCCGGCTAAAATTTTAATATTGGGAGCCGGTGTTGCGGGACTGCAGGCAATTGCCACCGGTAAAAGACTGGGAGCGGTGATCGAGGTTTTTGATACACGCCCTGCTGTAAAAGAAGAAGTGATGAGCCTGGGTGCAAAATTTGTTGAAGTAGAAGGTGCAGCCGATGCCAGCCAGGCCGGTGGTTATGCTGTAGAGCAAAGCGAGGATTTTATGCAACGCCAGAAAGCAAAGATTGCAGAAAGCGTTGCCAAGGCAGATATTGTAATTACCACTGCACAAATTCCCGGTAAAAAAGCGCCCATATTAATTACAACAGAAATGATGGAAGCCATGAAGAACGGTTCTGTGATCATTGACCTGGCAGCTGCAACAGGCGGCAATACCGAGCTTACGAAAAACGATGAGACAGTCATTCACAATGGCGTAAGCATTGTGGGTAATTCAGCATTGCCATCAACCATGCCCAGCGATGCCAGTAAATTATATGGCAAAAATATTTTGAACTTCTTACAACTGATGATCGATAAAGAAGGAAAATTCAATTTGAATTTTGAGGACGACCTGGTGAAAGGAACCTGTGTGGTGCATGACGGAAAAATAACGAATGAAAGGGTAAGCCAGCTAACAGGTAATTAACCGACAGCGGTTTTCAACCCTTTGGGCGGTTGAACAGAAAATTAAAATAAGAACAATGGAAAATATTCTAAACTTTATTTCAGCCAACAAGGAGATCATCTACATCGTCATCCTGATGATATTTGTAGGTATCGAAGTGATAGGCCGTGTGCCCAGTGTATTGCACACCCCCCTCATGAGCGGTGCCAACGCCATACATGGCGTGGTCGTTATTGGTGCCATCATCATTATGGGCAAGGCAGAAAGCGATAATTACCTGGCCCTGATACTTGGCTTTTTAGCGGTGGTGCTGGGTACATTAAATGTGGTTGGTGGTTTTGTGGTTACAGATAGAATGTTAGAAATGTTCAAAAAGAAAAAAGGTTAAAACATGGGGTCTCATTTACTTACGATATGTTACTTAATAGGGTCAATAACATTCATCATTGGTCTTAAGATGTTATCAAATCCGGCTTCAGCACGCAAAGGAAATTTACTCGCTGCATTCGGCATGGGCATTGCTATTTTAGGTACTATCTTTTTATATACTTCCGAAACCGGAGAACACCTGGGTAACTATCACTGGATATTCGGCGGCTTACTGCTTGGTGGCGTAGTAGGTACGCTGGCTGCAAAAAAAGTAAAGATGACAGCCATGCCGGAAATGGTGAGCATGTTCAATGGTATGGGTGGGGCCTGTGCAGCGTTGATCTCTGTGGTGGAATTCAATCATCTTTCCAAAGAAATTGAAGAAGGAATTGTAAATGGAGGCGATGTACAACCAACTGTTTTAATTATTGTTTTAGGACTGATCATAGGTTCGGTTTCTTTCGCCGGTAGTATGATCGCCTGGGGAAAATTAAATGGTAAAGTAAAAGACCTCAGTTTTACCGGCCAGAATATTTTGAATCTCCTGGTACTTGCAATAACACTTGCTGCCGGTGCTTACCTTGTGTATGATCCCACACAACATTTGTTGCTGTATGCAATTTTAGGCTTGTCATTAATATACGGTGTGTTCTTTGTTATGCCCATCGGCGGCGCCGATATGCCCGTTGTAATTTCTTTACTCAATTCATTTACCGGTGTGGCTGCAGCCTGCGGCGGATTTTTATACGACAACAAAGTAATGCTCACCGGCGGTATCCTCGTTGGTGCAGCCGGTACACTGCTTACCATACTCATGTGCAAAGCCATGAACCGTTCTTTGGCGAATGTGCTTATCGGTTCATTTGGTGGCAATAAATCCGGCGGGCCTGCAGGCGATAAAGACCAGGGCCATTACAAAGAAATAAGTTTAAGCGATGCTGCCATGGTGATGAGTTATGCAAACAAAGTGATGATCGTGCCCGGCTATGGATTGGCGGTGGCACAGGCGCAGCATGTTTGTCACGAGCTGGAAAAAATACTCGAAGAAAAAGGCGTGGAAGTAAAATACGCCATACACCCTGTTGCCGGCCGTATGCCCGGGCACATGAATGTACTCCTCGCCGAAGCCGATGTGCCGTACGAAAAATTATTGGAGATGGAACAGGCCAACGACGAATTCAAGAACTGCGATGTGGTGCTCATCCTCGGCGCCAACGACGTGGTAAACCCCGCTGCAAAGAACGATGCCACCTCACCCATTTACGGTATGCCCATATTGGAAGTTGAATTTGCCAAAACCGTTATTGTAAATAAACGCAGTATGAAACCCGGTTACGCCGGTATCGAAAATGATCTCTTCTTTCAACCAAAAACGAGCATGCTCTTTGGCGATGCGAAAAAGGTGTTGCAGGATATTTGTGCGGAGGTGAAATCAGTTTAGGGTTTGTAGTTTGTTGTTTTTGATTATGAACATTTGTTTTTCATGGCGTCATCGTTGTGTCACTCACTTGTACGGCATACCTTTTTGAGCTTTTATCTAAGCATAATTTTTTACCGGTAAACCAGATAAAAAAAACTATTTTTTATCATGCACTTAATCCGAAATGTTTTTTATTGTTGTTTGCTGCTTTTTTCTGCTGATGTGTATGCCCAAAACCTTTTTCCTAATCCGGGTTTTGAAGACCTCAATAATTGTGTGGAATACCATGCTGACTGTGCGCCGGAAGCATGGTTCAATATACCTGCTACCAACCACCTGGTAAAAGGGCGTCTTGCCCCAAGACCTGTTTTAGGCCATATGGTGCTACTCGTTCCGGTAGGAAGTGTGCTGCAGAATTTTAATAATAAAAGACGTTTTGTTTATACCCTGCTCACCTGTCCTTTGGTAAATGGCGAAAAATATAGCTTATCTTTTTATATCAATACTGCAAAAAAACCTTTTGAAAAACTTGATTTTTATTTTACGGATAAAGAACCAACATTAGGCAGCTTCAACGCTTTTAATAAAACGCCCACATTCACCATCACTTCACAACATATTGATGATGATTATAAGTTAGGCTGGAAACATATTCAGTATGAATTTACAGCAGCTGGTAACGAGCGGTTTTGTGTGATTGGAAATTTTACACCATTGCAGGAGGTTTATGAAATGAAAGACGCTATGAATTCAAGCGGCGACGTTTTTTATTTTATTGATGAAATACTTTTGAAACCCGTTTCAAATATTGCTGTTTGCGCAGTTTATAATGATAATATTCAAAAAATGTATTCCCAGAATTATCGTCATACAGATGATGTTACGGTTGTAAAAGATACACCGGTCATTGCAAAAAAGCCTCACTTTATTTCCGATACGGTAACCATACCATCGGTTTTATTTGATGTTAACAGCGCTATGTTAAAACCTGCCATTATTAAAATACTGGATAGTGTGATCAGTAAAATGGTCATTGATAAAATAGCTAAAATTGAAATAAACGGCCATACCGATAATACCGGAACTGTTACGACCAATGAAGCGCTGTCACTATCAAGAGCCCAAAACGTTAAAAAATACCTCGATGAAAAATTACCCCAAGTGTCCGCACAATTATTCGTTGCCGGCAAGGGACAAAATTTTCCTGTAGCAGATAACAGGACAGAACCAGGCAGAAGAAAGAACAGGCGTGTTGAAATAATTCTGACTACTGTTTATTTCCAGGATTAGTTTTAAAAATTATTTTTCGCCGATGTTGGACTAGTGAAATGCCAACCACTAAAGGAATAGTTAAAAAGAATGAGTAAAGATTTTTACTGAAGAATCTAATAACTGAAAAGGTTATATTCGTTAGGACAAAAAATATATTCCTTTTTTTTTCGCTCAAGAATAAGATGCTCCTATCATGTTTCACATCCTTTATTTACTATCAACATTATTCCCGGTCCAGGCTAAAGTTACATGCACCTGTGTCCCTATTTACGATAGCATCGGAAATGAAATAAAGATAAATTATGATTTAGTTTTTAAAGGCAGCGTTGAAAAAATTGACACTGTTTTTTATGTAGATGAAGGATCGCTAAGAGCGAATTATTCAACCAGGGATAGCGGAACTTATTTTGCAGGCCTTATGGTTTTATTAAACGTAAATAATATTTTCAAAGGCGATAAATCCAGTAAAAAGATCAGGATAATCACAGGCATAGGAGGTGGAGATTGTGGATACAATTTTAAAGCAGGGAAAACTTATTTAGTTTACGCCAACAAACAACCGTACATTTTAATTGATTCATTCAATGATGAAAATAAAACTTCCTTCAAATCGCACGATGAGGTTTTATTTGAAACTAACGTATGCACCGGAACTACCGATCAGATAAAGAAAGAAGAAGCGATTTTGAAAAAGGAATTGAAAAAAAATTAGGTCTAACTCATCATAACCACCAAACTTCCCGTCGCTGCGAGGATCAGTTTAATCATTTGTTAATTGAGAACGTAGTTCATTGATAATAAATGAGGCAATGTATATTTATGATGCATGTCAAACAGACTGACCATATTACTCATCATTTCAGCTATATTTCTGCTGACTAACCAATCCTTTGCACAAAATTTTGTACTGCCGGATGGTGAGTACATGGATACAACTTTCACCCAAAATAAAAAATGTTCGGGGGCATACGCTTACTTCTACAGTGTAGGTGGGAAATATCCTGAAAACTCAGCATCACTCTTAAAGAAAGCGCAAACATTTCTGCAACAGAAAAATGAAATTTATACAAACAGCGGCTACATTACTTTTCGCTTTATGATCGATTGTGAAGGCAGGCGGGCTCCCGCAACACAGGTACTGCAAACTGACGAAAAATATGCATCTTTTCACTTTGCGAAAAATCTGGTTGATGAATTATACGGGTTTTTTAAAACGCTGGATAAATGGGTAACGGGCAAATCAAAGGATGGAGATACTTATTCTTACAAAGCATTTTTAACCTTTAAAATTAAAAATGGCAAAGTCATTAATATTATTCCTTAATTTTTTATTGGTTACAGCATCTTGTTTTTGCCAGTCAATGCCAATCAAAACAGCATCGCATGATTGTTTCAATAAAAAAATTAGAGACAGTTTGATTGAAAAGTATCTTGTTAAAGGCGCAGAAAAATATAGTTATAACAGCCCTCAATGGCAACTTTACTGCGATAGTTTGATTGCGATCTGTCCCAATATTGCCGAGGCTTACCAGCTAAAAGCCATTCCTTACATAAAGTATGGCGACTATGCCAAAGCATTCCCGCTTGAGGACAAAGCTGTTGAATTGGAACCTAAAAATTACACTGCATATCGGGGCTTCTTAAAATGCATATTCACCAAAGATTATGAAGGTGCTATTATTGATTTTAAAAAAGCGCAGCAACTTACTCCAAACAGTTACGAAATGGATCATACCTACCCGTTTTATGAAGGCCTGTGTAACCTGGAGCTCGGTAATTATTCCCTGGCAGAAGAGAATTTTAAGAAAGATATTCTTATTCAAACCGGCGGAGATACTGCAAAGCAGAACAAAGTGCATTTTAATACATTCCTGTATATAGGTATACTGTATTATGAAATGAAGGATAATGAAAAAGCCAGGAAAAATTTACAGAAATGTATTGCTGTTTACAAAGCTCACCCCGATGCAAATTATTATTTGGGCATGTTATACAAAAGAGAACAAAACACGGAGCTTAAAAATAAATACCTGGAAATAGCAAAACAAGCAAAAAGCAAAGGTTATAGTATGAACGAGGATAATCTTTACTATGCTTATTACCCTCACCAAATAACGCTTTATGAAATAAATACGGCATTGCAACAATAAAACAACCAGGAAGCAAATCCTGGCTTACAGAAATTTTGACTTTTTACTTCACCGCTCCCTGCTTCTCAATAATAAACTGCATGATAGTTTCCAGTTCCACACCCGCTATTTGCATGGCTTCCATAATTTCATCGCGGTTCACAGCTGCCGCAAAAGCTTTTTCTTTAAAACGCTTTTTGATGCCTTTCAATTCCATACCGACATATCCTTCGGGCCGCATTAAACTATAAGCATGAGTTAAGCCGCTCAGTTCATCAAAAGCATAAAGCATTTTATCCATTCTTGTTTCCGGTATCACTCCAAAGTGGTTCGGCCCATGGCTGGCAATAGCTCTTATTACTTCCGGGTCAATATTGCGGGCTTCCAGTTCTTCAATGATCTTTTTGCAATGCATTTCAGGCCATTGGTCCCAGTCGGCATCATGTAAGAGGCCGGCCATTTCCCAGCGCCATTGGCCAGCTTCATTCAAGCCTTCTTTTTCGGCCGCCCAGCATTTCATTAAATGCGCCACCTGCTTCATGTGCAGTTTAAGTCTTTCGTTCTTAACCCAGTCATTTAATAACTGGTAAGCATCATCATGACTTAATACATTACCTGTATTTGCGGGGTTTCCAAAAGAAGAACGATTTAATAATAATGACATATGGAGTTGTTTAAGGTAAGCGAAAATAAAAATTATCAGCTAACTTCAACAAGTTTTAAAAACAATTATATTGAACAGCCTACCGCCGGAATTATTACAGTCGCTGCAAAATGTAAAAGGCTTTAATGAAGAAAGCTTTAAAGCGGTGCATCAGTCAGGTGCCCAGATCACATCGGTAAGACTGAATCCGAACAAAACATTCGACATTCGACATTCCATAATCGATATTCAACAAAAAGTTCCCTGGTCCTCCCACGGTTACTATTTAACAGAACGTCCATCTTTTACATCAGATCCGCTTTTTCATGCAGGCGCTTATTATGTGCAGGAAGCCAGCTCTATGTTTTTGGAAGAAGCGTTGAAACAAACCGTTGATCTTGGCAAACCTTTAAGAGTATTGGATCTTTGTGCGGCGCCGGGTGGAAAATCTACCTTAATACAATCCATTATTTCAGCAGATAGTTTGCTGGTGAGTAATGAAGTGATCAAAACAAGGGTAAATATCTTATCTGAAAATATTACCAAATGGGGTGCTGCCAATGTTATTGTAACCAATAACGATGCAAAAGATTTTCAGCGGTTGCAAAACTATTTTGATGTGATCGTAGTGGATGCGCCCTGCAGTGGCAGCGGTTTGTTTCGTAAAGATGCAAACGCCATTAATGAATGGAGCGAAAACAATGTAGCCCTTTGTGCCCAGCGCCAGCAAAGGATCCTGGGAGATATTTTTTCTTCATTAAAACCAGGTGGCGTTTTAATTTATTCAACCTGTTCTTATTCGCAACAGGAGGATGAAGCCATTGCTGATTGGCTGGCGGCTGAGTTGAAAGTTGAAAGTGTACAATTGAAAGTAGAAGAAAGTTGCGGTATTGTGGAAACGGTTTCTGAAAGATCGGGTTCATTCGGTTACAGATTTTATCCTGATAAAGTGAAGGGCGAAGGTTTTTTTATTGCAGCGTTTAGAAAACCTTGTAGCACAGAGATAAATGCTGAAATCAAAAATCAAAAGTCAAAAGGAAAAAGTAAACAGGTTTTTACGGCCAAAGAAATTGAAACAATAAAACCTTACCTGGCAAATGTGGATAATTATTTCTTTATAAAGCAAAATGAAGAAGCAATTGCAATGCCTATGCATCTTGAGGATGATCTCGCTATTATTCGATCTGCTTTATACATAAAAAAAGCAGGCGTAAGGTTGGGAACGATCATCCGCGACGAACTGATACCTGCGCATGAACTGGCAGTAAGTAATATTATTGATCCGGCTGTGCCAAAACTTGATGTTGATAATGAAACAGCTTTGCAATACCTGCGCAAAGCTGATATTAATATACCATCTGCTCATAAAGGATGGGTATTGATTACTTATCAACAACTACCAATGGGTTGGATTAAAATAATGCCAAGCCGTACCAATAATTATTATCCTGCAGCGTGGCGTATTCTTAACAAATGAATAAGTACCTTAACCACAAAATTCCTTTTCTTTGCACAGAAAATAATCCAATATGAAAAAATTATTCTTCCTGTTTTTGGTATTGCCTTTGTTTACAGCAGCACAGGACAAGCTGCTGGTTGAAGGTGTATCCCCGGGACTGTACCTCACACATAAAGTTGCACCCAAAGAAAATTATTACAGCATTGGGAGGATCTATAATGTAAGCCCTAAAGACATAGCACCCTTTAATAAGCTGGAACTGGAAAAAGGTTTAAGCCTGGGCCAAACCATTAAAATACCATTGAACAGTTCAAATTTTTTTCAAAGCGGTAATGCCGCAAATGATGAAACATTCATACCGGTCTATTATAAAATAAAAGAGAAAGAAGGTTTGTACCGTGTTGCAAAAAATAATAATGACCTACCTCTGGAAACACTTAAGCAATGGAATGGCATTACAGGCGATGCAGTTAAAAATGGAGTGCAATTAGTGGTGGGCTATCTTAAAGTAAAAACAGAACTATCGGCTCTTGCAAAAAATGGTATAGGTACTTCCATTGGTTCTGTAACAACAGTTGCAACTGAAGAAAAGAAACCGGCAGCACCGGAAGCTATTGACAAGCCTGTTGTAAAAAATTCAGACAAAAAAAATAAAAAAAAGGAAACTGTAAAAGAAAAAGATGTAAAAGAGGCCGAACCAAAAATTGTAACAGTGCCTGAAAAAAAAGCCACTGAGACCGAACCAAAGAAAACTGTTATAGAAAGGAATGTAACTGAAGCCGACTTTAAAAAATTATATGACTCCCAGTTGAGGAATGCTGAAACTGCTGAAGTAACCGGCAACGCAGGTATTTTTAAAAGCACCAGTGGCTGGAGCGATAAAAAATATTATTGCCTGCACAGCAGCGCATCCCCCGGTACCATCATTAAAATTACCAATCCCGGCAACGGAAATACTGTTTTTGCAAAAGTACTGGATGTGATACCGGATATTAAAATGAATGAAGGGCTGTTATTAATTATCAGTAATGCGGCTGCTGATGCCCTTGGTGTTGTTGAAACTAATTTTAATTGCTCTATTAAATATGCGAAGTAAAAAAATGCTGATCTATTGTGAAAGCATATGATCTACAACCATCCTGATCCCGCGGGCAACATCAGTATAAGCTTCGTCTGCATTGGTAAAACTGGTGATGGGTTTTGCCCCTGTTGGCAATGCCTGTAGCTTGGCATAAGGCATTTCATTCCATTCGCAGGTACGTAAAATAACAGGTATCACGCGGGCTTCTTTTTTCTCATGCCGTTCAAGAGCGATCTTTAATTCTTTATCCCAGATGTATTGAGAATTGTTGAAATCAACACTGATGAGCAGTAAAATAATATCAGCCTCTGCAAGTTCTTTTGCAATTGAAGCGTCCCATTCACTTCCGGCCATTATTTTGCGGTCCTGCCAAACATTCACCTTATCACTTCTTTTCAGCATGATAAGATTCTTGTCTAACTGAGCTTTCATCGCCTCGTCTTCATGAGCGTATGAAAGAAATATGTTTAATTTCTCCGGCATATTAATTGGTTTGTTTCATTTGAAATGTCCTGGAAACCGGCCTGGTTCCTATCCATACCTCAACCGTGGTTTTGATCTTTTCGTTTTTTTCGTATTTGATTGTGATACTTTTTTCAGGGATATCAAAATATTTTACCAGCAGGTCCTTTAATATTTTTTCTTCATCAGCATTCCTGTAATTATAAAACCTGATCACTGTCGAAAATGCTTCATCAATATACTCGGGCGGGGCAATTACATATGCACTCTTGCTTTTCAATACAGCCTGCATTTTATTTACCAGGCCGGTGTTCTTTTCTTCGTTATACTGCATAAACAACCGGGTGGCATTGTTTTTAATTTCAGCTTTTACTGTTTTTAAACTGGTTTTTACTTTTTCTATTGAGTTGGTTGCGATCTTTAATTTTTCCTTCTGTACAGGTGTAAATTTTATGTTAGATCCTGATTGTGATTCTTTGTTTACAAAGTCAAGAGCAGCCTGGCTTTGTGAAATTACAGAGTCATATCTTTTTAGTATTTCTGTTTGTGCATCATTGCAACTTTCAACCAAAGAGTCAACCAGGTTACTCTTTAGCTCCCTGTATCCTTCTGTCATTTGCATCTGTGCTTTAGTTAATTGAGAGATCTTTTCGTTTTTTTCTGAAACCGTATTTGCCAGCCATAAAATTGCTCCTGCCATCAGGCATAAAATTACCACCCAGAATGCCGTCCACGATTTTGCCTTTTTGTTATTGGCGATCATTTTATCAAGCATATCGTAGTTGGAATAATTGTTTTCCATAGCCCTAATTTTTGATGTTTAGTTTGTTTGGGAACAGCACATTCTTTAATGCAATTAAACCAATGCTTGCAAACATCAGTAAGCTGAGTGCTGTAAAAAGTATTTGTTGGGTTTGTCCAAAACCAGCAGTTAGGTTGTACACTATTACAGATGCCACAATACCTATAATGAATACCATGCCGGCAACAATGTAGTAAAACTTGTTAGATGTTTTTTGAACTTCAAGTTTTCCTATCTCCGGGAGAATGATAGCTTTTACATTTTGTGCGATCTCTTTAAAAATAGTGTCATCGTTAACTCCTTCAGTAATATGGTTCTCTACCGGCCTGAGGTCACCCGGCAATATCTGTTGCCTGTAGCGGCTAATATTATTGAAAGCTTCCCAGTCAAAATCACGAAGGAGTACAGGAACGATCCTGATCTCCTGATCAAGCGAGGCGGCTTCAAGCTGCTGTATACATTCTTCATCAGTAATGTAGTCAATGCTTAAAAGCAGGATAGCCATGTCGGATGATCTCAATATTTCTACGACTTCATTTTTGTCGGCTGTTAATTTGAAAAGCTCCTTTCTGTCAATTATTCCCAGTAAGCCGATATCGGCATAAGCTTTAAAATGTTTATTGATCTTTTGGTAAAATTCCAGGTCTTCGGCCTGGTTGGAGTAGGAAAAGAATATTTTTTTTGGGGTACCCATAAATATATATTAGCTAATATAATATCATTTATCTGTAAATCAAATACCCTAAAAGTGGTAGCCTCTTAAAAAGGCGGCTGTATCCATTTTCTTTTTTCCTTCGAGCTGCAGTTCGAGTATGGAAATATAACCATCAGCACAGGCAAAATGCAGGTAGGATTTTCCATCTGTTCTGAAGTTGCCTGGTTTTTCAACAGGCTGATCGTATCTTTTTTCAGCTTTGTAGATCTTTAATTTTTTCTCCTGCAGGAATGTGAAGGCTGCGGGGTAAGGAGCAAGCCCCCTGATGAGATCATATATCTCATCAACAGTTTTATTCCAGTCGATCTTGCAGGTTTCGGTAAAGATCTTTGGAGCATGTTTTAAAGTTGAGAGTTGAGAGTTGAGCGTTGAGAGTTGAGGCGTTTCTGTTAAGCTTCCATCTGCCAATCCTTTAATGGTTCTTACTAAAAGATTGGCACCGATCTCTTTCATCTTATCATGTACATCTCCTGCATTATCAGTTTCAACGATGGGAAAACTTTCCTGCAATAAAATATCACCGGTATCAATTTCATGTTTCAGTTTAAAGGTAGTAACACCGGTTTCCTTTTCTCCGTTGATCACAGCCCAGTTGATTGGCGCTGCACCACGATATTGCGGCAACAGGCTTCCGTGAAGGTTTACTGAGCCCATCGGCGGCATGTTCCAAACTGCTTCCGGTAACATCCTGAATGCAACAACAACCTGCAGATCGGCTTTCAATGATCTTAACTCCTCTAAAAATTCTGCGTTCTTTAATTTTTCGGGTTGAAGTACATAGAGGTTATTTTCAACAGCGTATTTTTTAACTGCACTTTGTTGCAGTTCCATTCCACGCCCTGCAGGTTTATCGGGTGCAGTAATTACGCCAACAATATTGCAACCGGCTTTTACCAATGCATATAGCGATGCAACGGCAAACTCGGGCGTGCCCATAAAAACAATCCTTATCTTTTTAAAATCTTCCATTTACTAAAGTTTGAAGCCCCTTTGGTTTAAGGGGCTTCAGTGCTCATGCAAAGTTATAGTAAACAATTAAATCTCTGGTCCTGCTTATTTTGAGGTCCGGAAATCACTTAAAGCTATGTACACCCTGTTTCAGCCAGTCTGTTACAAAAGTTTTTATCACCGCATTTACTTCTTTGCCCGCCCTGTAAATGGTTTTCCAGGTTCTGCTTTTTTCTTTCTCATACTGCGGATTTACAAAATATTTTTTGTTTCCTTTTACTAAAGTTGGGGCGGCAAAGTCAACCGTGGCCTGCTCATTCAAATAAAATTTCAAGCCTCTTATAATAGCCGAATCTGTTGATGCAGGATATTTCTCTTTCCATTTTGTTGTTTGAGGAAGCGGGTCAGTCGCTTCTTTCAACTGTTCCTTTAGTGGTGTTACTATTTTGGCGTACATTTTTTTATTTTCACCGCTGAGGCTGTTCATTTCTTTTTCCATTTGAGCTATGGTCGTTTTCATGTTATCAACAAGATACTGTTCAATTTTCCTGGGTTTTTCCCAAGTAGGTTGATTGGCTGTTCTTTCTCTCTGGTATGCCTGGTCAAATTCTTTTGACTCGCAGTATTGTTTTATAAATGCACAAACTTCTTTGGCTGCGCCTGCTTTATCTCCTTTGATAATATCCGGCAGCAATGCAGCTTTCGGGATTTGCAGGTTAAAGCCATCGCAATCGCCCGAACAATCTTCTTTCCTGGGCTGTGCGTTTACAATGTTGGAAAATATAGCCGCAGAAGCCCTGTTAGCATCCACTCCCAATTTGGCAATGATATCATCGGCTATCTTAAAAGCCATACCAAAAATTGTAATGACCGCCATTGACAATAAGATGTTTTTCTTTTTCATAATTATTTTTTTAAGAGTTCTTCGATCATTTTTCTTTGTTCATCAATTTGTTTTTGCTGTTCTTTCACAGCATTGATCAATAAGAAAATGTAAGCCTGGTTATTTACGCTACGGAGGTCATTGTAATCCTTTGTTACATTTTGGTCTACCATATAAGGAGCAACTTTTTCCAGTTCCTGTGCCAGTATACCGATCTGCATTTTTTCTGTTTGAAAAGGTGATCGTTCGTTATAATAAAAACTTACCGGATTGATCTTATTGATGATATCCAATCCACTTGTAAATGGCTGTATATCTTTTTTCAACCTGGTATCACTCCAGCTACTTACTGTACCTGATGCTGTAAGGGTTACACCATTTCTTACTTCCAGGCCTTTTACATTGCCATATAAATTACCGGCACCGCTACCATTTGTATAGAATTCCAATGCGCCTGTAAAACCGCCCACATCGTTACTGCGCATGTAGGCGGGCCGCCATTGATTGGCTAAACCATAATCACTTACAAATTCCAAAGCCGCCGGCCCAAAGCCGCCACGGTTACCTATTACAAGCGTAACCGGTGTTGCGGTGGCTGCACCGATAATTTCTGTTTGTTTAGTTGGATTTGTAGTGCCTATGCCGATATTACCATTTGTCAAAACAGTAAGCGCATTGCTTCTTGCATTAAAGGCTGTACCATTTCCTATTTCAAATAAACGGTTGACATTAGTGGTGTCGTTATACATTCCGATAACTAATGAAGCGTTAGACTTGGCGATCGTGAAATACCCCATACTGACAGAAGAATATTCCCTGGCAGCTGTAATTGATCCCATGGCGGTGGATGCATATCCGCTGGCTAACGTACCAAAATTCATAGCTGTAGCATTGCCCCCGTTTGCAGTTGTCAGTTCTCCCATTGCTGTAGAAGTATATGCGCTGGCAGTAGTTTGATATCCCATAGCAACAGAAGAAACCCCCGATGCTGTTGTGCTTCTTCCCAAAGCAGTTGAATAATTACCTGAAGCATTTACAGTATTGCCGATAGCAACAGCAGATAGTGAAGTTGCATTGGAGTTGAGGCCCATGGCAATCGTATTATCCTGTGTTGCAGTTGTACCTCTTCCAAACGCTGTTGAATAATTACCGGAGGCATTAACAGTATTGCCGATTGCAACAGAAGATAATGCAGTTGCATTGGAGTTAAAACCCATGGCTATTGCATTTTCCTGGGACGCTGTTGTACCTCTTCCCAAAGCAATTGAATAATTCCCTGAAGCATTAACAGTATTGCCGATGGCAACAGCAGATAATGCAGTTGCATTGGAATTAAAACCCATGACAATTGAATAATCTGCTGATGCAATATTCTGAGTACCTATTGCCAATGAGCTGAAACCCGAAGCAAGTACACCATTGCCCAAAGCAACTGCCGCAGCTCCTGCTGCATCAGCAAGGCCCATTGCAATAGAGTAATTACCTTGAGCCTTGCCATTGCCAACAGCAAAGGAATTGAATCCCGATGAGATACTACCAGCACCCATAGCTACAGCACTTGATCCCAAAGCCTGGGAGTTCTCACCCATCGCAATAGAACCTTGCCCTTTTGCTTTCACATTATTTCCTGCTGCAAAGGAATATAGCCCAATACTATCCTTATCCCAATTAAGACCCGATACAAAGCCTGTCCGGAAAGCCGCTTTATCAGGATACCACATCATCCTTCTGCCTCCTCCGCTAACAGGGACATTGCCGGGTGTAACAGGCGGAAATCCAGGTGCAGAAAATAGTACACTGCTGTCTGCAACATGTAATCTTGCCACTGGATTATTTGTACCGATACCCACATTGCCTGTATTGTTATTGTAAATATTATTTCCTGAAGCTGACCAGTAAGCAGCAACAGTTGGGATATCGGCCCAGTTGGCATTACCAACAGCATCGGATGTTAAAACTTTTCCAATGGCAGCACCATTGGTTACCTGCAGGTTTGTTGTTTTGGTTTTACCAGATACATCTAATTTTTCTGCAGCATTAATTATTCCGATACCTATATTTCCATTTGCATTCAATGAAATAAATCCGGTACCGGCACCGGCTGCCCTTATGGTATTGTTTACATCGTACCCCAATAAGAGTGCAGTGGTTGTCCAGTCGGTTCCGGCAGCGGTACGGTATGCCCTTATACCCAATGCCGCATTATCCGTATTTGCTAAAAAACCAAGACTTGCAACACTCATTTCGCTGCCCGTTGTGCCTGCAAGGTTTCCTGTAAGAATGCGCAGGCTATTGCTCATGGCTGTACCTACTAATCCAAAATATGTATTGCTGGAGATATCAAGTTTGGCAGCCGGGGCATGCGTACCGATGCCTACATTTCCATTCCTTAATACCGTTACTGCATTTTGTTTGCCGGTAGATGGATTACCATCACCGATACCAATTTGAAAAACCCTGTCGGTAAGCGCAGCTACAATTGGGTTTGGTGCATCACTGTTCTCGGTATGTGTACCGATAGAAAATCCGCCCAATGCTTTTGCATTTGTAAAATAACCGGTGGCTGTTGAATATTTTCCGCTGGCCGTTGCCTGGGAACCTGTTGCCAAAGAGCTTTCGGCGGATGCTGTGGAATTACCAATCGCAATGGAACCTAACCCCGATGAAACGGATCCATTTCCCATTGCAATGGAAAAATCACCGGTTGCATTTAGTGAGTTGCCTATTGAAGTGGAGCGGAGACCGGATGCAGTGGACCCGTATCCCATTACAGTTGAATAATTACCCGTAGCATTTGTGCTATAACCCAATGCAGTAGCATTAATTCCGCTGGCTGTTGTATATACACCAAAAGTTGTTGCATTTGATCCCGAAGCTGTTGTAAAATCACCGAAGGAGGTTGAATAAAGCCCGCTTGCAATGGAGTTGCCAACTGCAAAAGAATTATTGCCACTTGCTGTGGCATTCGTCATCGCAATAGAATTTTCACCAGTAGCTGATGCGTTATAACCGATAGCAGTAGCCTGCAATCCTGTTGCAGTAACAACAGTACCGATGCTTAAGGAATTGGAGCCCCTGGCATTGGAAGCAGAGCCGATGGCAATTGCACTAAAACCTGTTGCGTTAGAATAATTTCCAACTACCATGGCGCCAGGAGTTGTAGCAGAATCTCC
>Ga0193752_1001356_pt1 | contig 20509 bp, 10 predicted proteins | sample H1c1metaG_FD_144924 | JGI IMG/M metagenome (GOLD analysis project Ga0193752, IMG submission 144924) | Soil microbial communities from a riparian zone of the East river system, Colorado, United States - H1c1 | ecosystem: Environmental > Terrestrial > Soil > Riparian zone | place: USA: East River...
GTCGAGACTGGGGTCGCGCGGTACTCCGAAGGCACTTGGATATTGCCGGGGCATCTATCGGATGCCGAGTTGCCTCGAAATCGCAGTCAGATGTTTCTCGCGCGACTCGCGCAACTCAGCGCGCACGCACGCAACCTCGCCGAGCTGATGAGCATCCACGATGGGCGCCTCACGCAAGGCGACTGTCAGGCGCTTTCTGAGACGAGCGGACATGAGGCGACCGCCGCGTTAGTCGAGCTGACGTTGCTCGGCGTGTTGATCGAGTCCGACCAAGGTTACACGTTTGCGCATGCGAGCGTGCGCGAGCACTTGGCAGAGTCGCTGCGGCCGGATCGTCGCACCGGTGCCCACGCGCGGCTGGGTGCGTCGCTGTTGGCTGCGGCGAAAGATCCGATCGACGCGATGCGCGCCGGCTTGCACCTGTTCTGCGCCGGCGATACGGGACGTTGCGAGCAGCTCGTGCGCGCCGCTGCGATGTACATGTTCGAAGGCCACCACTCGCGCGGCCACAGCTCCGTGCCGCTATTCGAGCAGGCCGTGTCGCTGTATCGCGCGGCTGGTCGTGGCCCCGAGACCCTCGCCGCGCCGCTCGCTGCACTCGCTGGCGCCAGTTTTTTCGTGGACCGACGGCTCGCCGATCGATACGGCATCGCTGCGATCGAAGCGCTCGAACACGTCTTGCGCTTCGATCTCGCACGCAAGTTGCGGCGCTACATCGGTAACAAGTTGGCGTTGTTCGTAGCACTGACGACCGCGGCAGTCACGCGTACGAGAGGCGGCGTGGGCGTGGGCGATGCGCTGAAGATGCTCGCCGGCGCAGTGATTGCGCTGAACGGCGTTGCGACTTCGAGCCTCGACATCGCGATGACGGAGCGTTGCAAAGCAGCGTTGGAGCCCTTGTCGGCGCTCGGCGAGCGAAACATCGTCGGCGTCGTGCGCATGTGCATCGAGGCGATCAGCGGCCTGCTCAGTGAAAATCAAGCGGCGGCGCTAGCACGGCTGGAAGCGATGCGAGTGCTCTTGGAAAGCGCTACGCCGATTCGCAACTTGAACGACACGGTGCGGCGCGAGTTTTTGGCCGGCGGCTTGCTCTCGATCGGCGTCATGGAGTGCTGGCGGCAAAGTGCGGCCACGTTGGCAATCGCGGATCGCATCGAATCTTTCGGCCCGTTGTACGCGTTGAACGCGGATCAGCTGCGCGCCATGTATTGTTCGGGTTGGGGCGATTCGGTGCGGGCGCAGCAATACATGCAACGCGTAGAAACGCGCGCGATTCAGGTGGGCGCAGCGTGGCAGATCGTCGCGATGGGTCCGATCGGCCTCAGCATGAATGCACTCTGGACGCACGACGCGTTGTCCGCGAAGCGCGCTGCGGCCGAACTTGAGCGATTGAGTCGCGAGCTTCCAACGTTTCGGCACGAGGCGCGTCGCGCGCGTGCGACGTACCTCGTGCTCACTGGCCGCTACCGGGATGCGATCGACCTCATGCGCGAAAGCGATCAGCCGGCGAAAACCGGAGGTTGGTCCCGTGGCCAAGGCATTCTCGCGCGTGCGCACAACCGCGTCGGGGAGCATGCTCGAGCACGCGAGTTGTGTCTGGCCGCGCTCGAGGGGATGTCGGAAGAGGATTTGAGCTTCGTGATCATGAATCTCCACCTCCAGATCGAGTCGGTGTTGGCGGAGGCTGCGCTCGGAAACTTTGCCTCGGCGCGCGAGCAGAGCGACCGCTTACTCGCCCGACACGCCGGCACCGGGCCGATCGCCCTCGGCTCGTTGCACGAGACGAGGGCGCGCGTCGCATTGCTCGAGCGAGATTTCGTCACGTGCCACTCACACTGTGAAGCGATGAAACGCCAGTTCGCATCGACGGACATTGCAAGTTTGCACGCGCTCTCCGAACGTTTGATCCAACGCGTCGCAGTGGCCGAGTCCGGTGACGCGGCAGTGGTCGCGAGTCCGGCCACGCTGCTCGGGGACGACGCACATTTGATGACGCGGATGCGGCTGATCCTCACGCACACGGAGCGAACGTTCGAACGCCGGGCGCAACTCGGTCTGCAGATCGCGCTCGAGTTGACTGGCGCGCATCACGGATTCGTGATCTCCCGTGCAGCCAATGGCGGCGTGGTCGGGACGGGCGAAGAAGTTCCCGCTCCGGAGCTGGTGTCGTGGGCTGCAGCGCAGCTCGACGTCGGTGTGGATAGCGACGAACAAACGGCTGTCCTGTTACCGGACCAGACGCTCGGGGATACGGCGCTGCTGACGCTAGGTGATCTGCGCTACTGCGTGATCCCGCTCGGTGCGGTCGACAACGGTGCGCCGGCGCCGTTTGCGCTGGTGTTGGGCTTTCGTGCGCTCGCGCCGCGAGCCCCGAGTGCGGAAGTGCTGGCGACGTTGGCGCGCCATCTGGTCGAGCCAGCGGCGGACGCAGCGACTTAGGCGTGCGATCGACCCAGGAGCGCACTACGTTCACGATACAACGTTTATGCCGTTCCCAGGAGCGGGCACCGATGCGGTGCGATACGCCGCTGCGGCAGCGTTGCGATGTTCGTGCATGCCGAACGCCCTGTGCGCGGCGTCGCCGGCCATCGGAGCGTTCGCCGTGTGGGTCGACGATTGTTCCTCCGGTTGTTCGTGTGAGCCAGTGATGCTGAGCTCGAGACGCGCTGCTGTAATCTTCGCATCTGCCATCGCCGCAATCGCACGATCCGCATCAGACGGACTCTGAGGCGCAAGCGCGGCCCGCTTCACCTGCTGCATCTTGCGGACTGTTGCCTGAGCATCATTCGAGACCTCGGAGACATCGATCGACACCTCGCCTGAGACGGCGTAGCTGCGTCCATCCGGGCCGCGTTCGAACGTGTAGCTTGGCGCACCCGCAAGCGCGCCACCGGCCGCTGCATGGGCCCGCTCGTGCGCACGCACCTCGGAGTCGCGAGCTTGCAGCTTGCGAGCTTCTTCGGTCTTCTCCGAATCTTCGACCTTCTCTGGCGATGCCTGCGAGTCCTCAGGGCCGGCGCTTCCGTCGACCTCTCCTGGACGCCGTACGTGGTTGACCACCGCAGGACCCAGCGCATCGCTCGCCGCCGACAGCTGCGCGCGATCTTTGCCGCTCTCTGGCACACGAGACCGCAGCGCCCCAGCGGAGACCGCATGCGACATGGACTGTAGTGCGGTGGAAACCATAGGCGGGTAGCAGGGCCTAGCGCCTGCCGATCGGCCGGCGTGCTCAGCCGTGCGAGTGCGGCCTGCCGCAAGCGTGGCGCGTCATCGGCGCGCAGACCAGCGTTTCGAAGCGCGCGGACTAATCCTGACTGCAACGCACAACCCAATTTGGCCAGATCTCGGCGGTCGAGCGCTCGTGCCGGTGGGAACTGTCGTGACACAGTGACAGAAACACCCCTAACGATACGGGTCGTCCTCGTAGATGGGCCGCGATCCGTTCCGTTTGATCAGCTCGCTATCGTAGAGGTCGTTGGGCTTTTTCTGCGGACGTGCGCGAGGTGAATCGAGATTGCGGCTGCCGCGGGGCGCCCTGAGCGTTTCGCCATCTGCGAGCGCTACCAGGTTGCGCGTCCGACCACTCGACCCCGCTTCGAGATCGAACGAGACGGCCTGATCGCGGTCGAACGCGATCACCCGCGTCTGCGACAGACGATCACCGAAGCGGGCGCGTATGACGTGGACTTGAGGATCGGCGCGCAGACGAGCCGCATACGGATTTTCAGCCAACGGAACGCCGTCGAGGTACAGGCGCGCCGACTTCGGATACGCCGCGATCGAGAGTCGGATGGTGCCTGGCACTCGCTCAGCGCTCTCGGTCGGATTCGTCGCGGCATTCGTCGCTGTCGTCAGGTTGTTCGGAACAGCTGGCGAGACCGTCAGGTTGGTCTCGCGCGGTGGCGCCGACGCGGTGCTCGGACGATTTGTCGCTGCGTGTGGGTCGGACTCGGAGCCCGACACGATGCTCGCGATGCTGAGCCCCAGCACCACGAAGCCGGCTCCAACCAGCGGCAACACCAGCTTCCAACGTTGCACCATGACACTCAGCAGCTCGCGCGCGTCGTGCACGACCGTCGGGCCCAGCTTCGCGCCGAGCCAAGCTGCGACCGCGGACGGATGTTCTTCGCGCTCGACGCGAGGAAATAGCGGCTGCGTCGCAGCTGCGATCTGCTCGAGCTCGGCTGCGTCTTCGGCAGGTTGCGGAATCAACCGCTCCATCGAGCTCGTCACACTGGACGGTTGTTTCAAGTAGCGGTCGAGAATGCTGTGGATCTGAGCGCGTTCCGCTTTGAAAGCGTCACTGACTAGGACATCGAGCCGCAAGCGGTCGACATCCCGCATGTCTTCCTCGAGATATCCCAGCAGCGCCTCGCGAAACTCCGCCGCGGTCGCGAAGCGATCAGCGGGGTCGAGCGCCAGTGCGCGATCGCAAATCTCCACGAGTGCCGCAGGCGCCTCAGGCGCGATTGCACGTACGCGCGGCTCGATCCCGGACTCGCGCCGGCGGCGCGTCTCCTCGCCATCTTTGGTTTGCGCGAAACGTCGCCCGGTCACCGCTTCCCAGAGCATCACGCCGACGGCGAAGATATCGGCACGCCGATCGAACCCGTCGCCGCGCAGCTGCTCGGGTGCGATGTAGGAGAGCTTGCCGCCGAGCGCCCATCGAGACGACGTGTCACCGCGAAACACCGCGCGCGCCACGCCGAAGTCGACGACTTTGACGAGCCCCTCGTAGGTGACAAACACGTTCTGCGGGCTCACGTCGCAGTGCACGACTTGTAAAGGCGACCCGTCGTACTCGCGCAGCTCGTGGGCGTAGTGTAAGCCCGCCAAGACTTCGGCGAGCACCTTCAAATGGAGATCGCTCGGCAACGTACCGCGTGCGCGAAGCGCGCGGCGGATCCGCGACCACGGTTGGCCGTCGAGGTATTCCATCGCGAGGTACAAGCGACCACTGTCTTCGTTCGCGCCGTACGCGTGGACTACGTTGGGATGCGAAAGGCGCGCTGCCAGGCGCATCTCGTTGATGAACAGCGCTCGCATCTTGCTCGACGCGTTCAGATCGGGGTGGAGCTCTTTGACGGCGGCAAGTTTGCTGAAGCCAGCTGGACCGTCCATTTTGCCGAGATGAACCGTGCTGATCCCGCCCTCACCGATTTTGGCGAGGAGTTGATAAGGACCTAGTCGGTTCACTCTCTGCGACGCTTGTGCGGCACTCATGATTCTCACACGCGAACCTGATGTCGCCTTGCGGACGAGCAAACTCTACCTCAGCACATGACCTAAACGACCCGCGTAAGCTACCAATCGCAGCCAATTGTTGTATTCGCGCACGCAGCTTTTGGGCGGCAATGTAACGTAATCGGCGATTTAGAGATGAAATGTAAGCGCGCAACCTACGGCGGAAACTGGCTGCAAATGCTGCGCGCGTAGAGCTACACGAAGCTCACTGCTTGATGCAGATGTTTAGGTTATTGCCGACGCTCGAACACCGATTGAAGCCGGTTCCGAGATTGGTGCCGACCTGAGCGCAGTAGTCGTCTGCGGGCTGCTGTCCGTTGTTCGTGTTGCAGCCCGGCGCGCAAGTCGGATTGTTCCCCGGGACGCAGACCAACATCGGTGATCCTCGGCAAACGTTTCCTCGCGCGCAGGCCGCGCCGAGGAACGAACCGTTTGGCAAACACGCATTCTCGTGCTGCGGTGCGGTCCCTGGGTCGAGGCACGAAGAGCCGTTGCTGCACGCGCCGTTGTTGCATGCCTTCACGCAGACCGAGTTTGCCGCTTGCGCGCAGGTGAGCGTCGGGTCCACGAAGCTGCAGAGCGCTTCACCGTAGCCGGCCCACTTGCCGGCTTCGTTGCAGCTGATCACGCATGCGCCGTTCACGCACTGCATGTCCAACTCTGCGACGCCGTTCAAGTCTTGGGCGCACTGGTCGCGGTTCGGTCCTCCACATGCGCTGCCGGGGAAGCTGCCTTTTGGAAGACAAACGTCCTGGGCGAGGACGCCGTGCGCGCAGCCCAAGGTGGGTGAGACCGCACCGCACGAATCGTCACTGTCGGGCGTGCAGGTGACCAAGCAGGTGTTGTCGTCGCAGACCATCGCGCGGTCCGCGAACTTGCTACACATGCCGTGCGCGCACGGGCCGCCAGGGTAACTTCCCTCGGGCAAACAAACCGCACTGCCCGGGTAGACCGTCTTGGCACACGTCAGGTCTTCGTCGATGTCTGCGCAATGACTTCCGGCATCGCTGCTGCCGATGGCTGCGGCTCCGCAGTCGAGTAGACACTGCCCGTCCTTGCAGAGCATCTTCGAACGCTGTCCTGCGCCGAGGTTTGCGTCGGAACACGTGTCCCGAGCATCGCCGCCGCAGGGCCCGCCGGGGTAGGCGCCGCTGGGCAAGCACACCGCGCGATCGAACACCGTGCTGGCGCAATTGAGCGCAGGACTGACCATCTTGCAGAGTGCATCTCCGCCGTTGCCGCACTCGAGTAAGCAGCTGTCATTCTCACAGATCATCGGCACGCTCGTGCCGTTCACCGCTAGGCTGTCACAAGCGCTGCTTGTTCCCGCACGGCAAGCGCTGCCGGGAAACGAGCCGATCGGCAAACACACCCGGTCTTTCGCGACGCCTTCGGCGCAAACCAGGCCGCTGTGGATTGCACTGCACGACGCGTCGTCGTTGCACTTGGTGACGCACTGTCCACCGGGCCCGCCTACACATGCAGTTGCGCTATCGCCGCATGCACCCTTGTCGTCGCAGCGCGCGGGCGGCTGACACACGCCTTCGACGCACAGCGAACCGGCTGAACAGTCCAACGTTTGTTTGCAGCGCGGTGGCACGCACAAACCTGCGTGCTCAGGATCTTCGGGTAGCGGTTGGCAGAGGTCTTGGCCGCGGCACTTGGAGTCCGACGGATCGCACGTCGTGAGGCACAACCCGCCCGAAGTCGTGATGTTCAGAGAGTCGGGGAAGCAGACCCGACCTTCGCCGCAATCAGCGCTCTGCTTCGGGTCACACTCGCGGAGTAGACACTTGCCGCTCGCCTCGTCGCAGTCCGCTTGGTCCGGGCAATCTTCGGCTCGACTACAAGCCGGCGCGCATACGCTGATATTACCCTCGTAGACCGGTTGGCATACGTAACCGTCGCGGCATTCGCTGGTGCCACTGCAAAACGCCAGGCAGATACTGGTCTCGTCCTTCGTGGAATACACACAGTGCGAGCCGACCGTGCACGGCCGCAAGTCGTTGCAGCTAGGGATGCTGCAGTATCCACCCGGAAAACCATCGGACTCCGGCAGGCAGGTCTGTGTGTCGCATTCTCCGCCGCGCTCGCAGGCCGCACCGACCGGCTGCACACCATGGCAGACGCCGTCCACGAGAAAGGCGTGATCGCCGCAGCTTGCCATGACGGTTCCGATGATCACGCCGCTGTCGCTCAGCCCACCATCCAGAATCGGAAGACACTCTCCCGCGATCAGCTCGGTGCCCGAACCACAGCGCGTCTGCCTCTCGGACACACACGCGGTGGCGATCGCAATGAACGCAATGTTAACGACGACACGACATAGTTTGTGCGATCTCATGCTTAGAATCGCCCCCGCAGCTGGAGGCTGCCAGCGCCGAGGTCGATCTTGACGCCTCTCTTGTCGTCGGTGGGGGCGTGCTCGGAATCGCCGCTCGTGAGCAGCAACACGGTAGTGATGCCCGCAGCACCGATTGTGAGACCCCAAGCGATGTCCGCCCCGAGTGCCCTCCGCTTGGCGCCTTCGCGCAAGTCGTCGAGCTTCGACTCCGAGGTCTGTTTGTTTCGTTCGCTGTCGTAGTTGGCTTGTGCGAGCGCAGTCAGAACGGTCAACGTGGTCGCGCCAGCTCCGATGACAGCAGTCGCGATGCCGCCCCAAGCGGCAGCGGACAAGCCGCCGTCTTCATGCGCGGCGCTCGGAGCGAGTGGTTGGCTGAGCTCTCGGGTGTGAGCGTCGAGCTCCAGTGCGACCACGAGGTCGTCGCCTGCCGCGACATCGAGCGTGCGTTCGGCCGTGATGACCCCGCGCTGCTTCGCTTTGATGTGATGCCTTCCCACGCTCAGCCGGACCGATCCCGAGAGCGGAGAGGTGCCCACGAGTCCATCGTCGACGTAGATCTCTGCACCGGCCTGATCGGCCGTGATGGTGGCGTGCGCGAGTCGCGCCTGCAGCCGTGCCAGGTCTCGTTGCACTTCCTGCGTACGCTCGGGGCTCAGCTCATCACCGCCTTCGCGCAGGTAGTGGGTGAAGTAGTCGATCGCCGAGCCGTCTTCCTGGAGCTCGAGCGAGACTTGGCCGAGGTTATAGAGCAGCTTGTAGTGAGGCGATGCTTTGTACGCGCGCTTGAATTCGATCAGGGCCGCACGGAAGTTGCCTTCATGATAAAAATCGACGCCATTGCGGAAGTGAACGCGCGCACGGTCGGTCGGGTTGTCTGAATCCGCGGCGTCTTCCAGGTCCTGCGCGTGCAGCGAAGACGCCGTCAGCTGCGTCACGAGCGCGAGCGCGCACACGACCGAGCGCATCAGCAAACTCCTGAGCATCATGGGTAAGGATCCTCCTCGTCGATGGGACGCGAGCGCTGCTTGCGCGTGAGCGCCTTGTCGTAGTCGAGCTCTTCGAGATCGGGGCCAGCCCGCGGCGGAAGTGCGGAGGCCGATGTGGTTCCGCGTGAGGAAGCCGAACTCCGCGCAGCTTCACGCGGGCCGCGGCGGGCCGCGCGGATTCGACGCTCCGTCGCGTCCACCACAGGCGGAAGCTCGAACGTCACACTGTGGTCGCGATCGAAAGCGATCACGCGTTGCTGACTCTGCAGCCCCGGTCCAACCGCGCGGAGCACGTGCAGCTCGTGGTCGATCGCGTGGCGCATGATTGCGGGGTTGCCGTTCAGCGGAACGCCATCGAGCAACAAGCTCGCTTCCGGAGGTATGGCGGTCACCCTGAGCAGCAACGTCGCAACGGAGGGTTGAGTCGGGGTGGGCGGCGTCACAGTCGGCGACGGGCTGAGAGTCGGCGGCACAGGGGGCGGCAGCGCGGCGTGTGCGGAGGGCTGCAGGCTCGTCACCCTGATCTGCGAGGCTTCTGGCGTTGTCCTGTCATCGCTCGACGGGCTACTCATCAGCCAGACCGCCAGCGGCGCGAGAGTCCCCGCGACGACCGCAGCCGCGATGCCCGCGCGAGGCAGCCACTTCGCCGCCCAAACCCGCGAATTGCGCGCCGCGCTCAGCTGCGCGGCCTCTGGCTTCGAAACGTCGTGCCCTGCCGACAAAGGACGTGATTGGCCCGAGACAGACTCCTCGTTCGCGCTCTGCTGCGCGTGTGCACCGTTGAGCTCGCCTTCGATCAGCTCGTGAATGCGTTCGCGCTCTTCGCGAAATCCGCTTCCGACCAACGCGCCGAGCGTGACTCGATCGCTGTCGGTCATGCCGCTGCCGAGGTAGCCCAAGAGTGCATCACGGAGCTCAGCCGCAGTCGCGAAGCGATCGGCCGGTGCAAAGGCGAGGGCGCGATCACAGATCTCGGCGAGGGCGGCTGGCGTGTCGGGTGTCACGTCGCGAACCTGTGGCTCATCGCCTCGAGCACGTCGTTCACGCAGCGCGACCGCGTCTTCGTTTGGAGCAAACGACTTGCCCGCCAACGCCTCCCACAGCAACACGCCCACCGCGAACACATCGGCACGCCGATCGAATCCTTCGCCGCGCGCTTGCTCGGGTGCGATGTAGGTCAGCTTGGCTTGCGACATCCTCTCGGGAGCGCTGGCGGCGTGGTCTAGCTCGGCCATCCCCGCGCGGGCGAGGCCGAAATCGACAATCTTCACGTGCCCGTCGTACGTGACGAAGATGTTGTGCGGACTGACGTCGCAATGAACGGCATTGAGCGTAGTGCCGTCGTAGTCGCGCTTTTCGTGTGCGTAGTGCAGTCCGGCGAGCACCTCGACTAACACTTGGATGTGCAGCTCCAACGGCAACGCGCCGGTCTGGCCGAGCAACTGGCGTACGCGTGACCAGGGTTGACCGTCGAGATATTCAGTAGCGAGGTAGAACCTGCCGGCTTCCTCGTGCGCGCCATACGTGTGCACCACGTTGGGATGCGTTAGACGCGCTGCAAACCGAACTTCGTTCAGAAGCAGCTCGCCCGTCGTGTTCGATTCGAGCAGCTCGAGGCGCAGCTCTTTGACCACCGCGAGTTTGCTGAACCCGGCCGGACCGTCCATCGTCGTCAGATAGACGTGGCCCATGCCGCCCTCACCGAGCTTCGCGAGGATTCCGTAGGGCCCTATGCGTGGACGTTCCTTCGCTGCCTTGCTCATCGTCTAATAGCCCGCGTACAGTCGCACGTACGTGATCGTGTCAGCTCGAATCGGAATCGTGACGCTCGCGATCTCCTCTCCACTGGCTGCGAGCCGCGCGTGAAAGGTCGTATACGACGGCGGAATGTTGTCGAATCCCGCGACCGCTCGAGACTCGCGCCCTGCGGCCAGCAGGTTGCTGATCATCGTCGCCGTCAGATTGCGCGCCGGTAGTGCGCCGTCGAAATAGAACGGAAGCTGATCTGCGACTGGATCGAAAGTGACTCCGTCGCCTGCACTGTCGTTACAGTCGCGCACTTCGAAGATCGCCACGCCAGTTCCAGGCTCGAGGGGGTGGCCGGCGTGATCCGCGAGGTCCTGCTCCGCTTTGACCGTTAGCAGCGCCGGCCCGCTCGTGGTCTGAGAGTCTAGGTATGCCCGATTGGTCGCCAAGATCCCCGGCACCACGTTAGGTGCGTCGAAGGTCATGTAGCCTTCCCAACCGTAAGGCAGATTGAATTCGAAGAAGCCGTCCGAACCAGGCATCGCGTTCTCGATGACCGGTGCATCACAACCGTAGTCGGCAGGCGAGCAAGCCGTCGCTACCAACCCATCCGGAACCCTCAATGTGTTGAGGTCGACGGCGTCCATGCGGATTTTCACTGTTTTGTCTGGGTTCGCGACGAAGTCGCCCCGTTTATCGTTCACGCACGCCCAACGCTCGGGCAGCTGCGTTTTCGTTTCGGACCCTGACCCGGTGACAGCCTCGACAGCAGTGCCGCTCGCGCGGGGCGGGACACAAACACCGGCTTCGTTGCAGGTGAAGCCGCGGCCCAACAGCCCCACGCACCCCTTGTCCGTGTCGCACTGCGGCACGTCGACGTCGAGCCAGGCACCACAGCCCAGAAGATGACACAATGCAAAACACAAACTAACGCTCTGCAAAAGCGCTTCGCGCCGGTGTCGACGTGACTTCATTGCCCCGATTCCTTCGACGGACATCCCTTCAAGCCGTGCGTAAACGCCTCTGAATCGCGCGCAATGCTGCTGTTGCTGTCCGCACGATTGCATGCCTTGAAGCCAACCCGATGTGTGTCCGTCGAATCTCGACGAACGACTCGGGCTCTCAATCACGTGCACTCGATCGACGCGAGTACGCCCACTCGCCAGAGCGTCGCTCTACCAGGGCCGCTATTTTTTCGCAATCGCTGCAGACACTGCGTCGCGCGCTTGCGCGCGTTCAGAAGTGAGTGCTCGCGTAACTGCGATTGCGTGCAAGACAGATTCGCGGACCAGCAGTACCCGCGGGCACAGGATCATGTGCCTGCGCTTCGTAGTCCCGATGCGTTCCTTCGCTCGAACTCGGAACAGCTCGCAAATCCGAACGCAGTTTCAGACAAAAACACCAGCTGATAGTGCCACGAAATTCCTTCAATGCAGCCGCGAGCGCTGATTCAAAAACCGCAGGAAGCTCGCGCACTCGCTTCCGTCGCAGCTGCGCGCGAGCGTGGATCTTTGCATCGTCCCCAAAGCCGCAGTCTGCTAAAGCAGACGCAAGGGACAATCTGGGATGTGGAAAGCGCTGCTTTGGGATCACGACGGTGTCCTGGTCGACACTGAGAAGTTCTACTTCCAGGCGAACCGAGAGCTCCTGGCTGAAGTCGGGGTCGAGCTCAGCGAAGCGGACTACCGGCGTTACCTTCTGATTGCGGGCACTGGCGCGTGGCATCTCGCATCGGAGCGCGGTTGCAGTGCTGCAGAAATCGCCGATCTGAAGCACCGGCGTGACGAGCGCTATCGGGAATTGCTCCTCGTGGAGGAGGTGACGATCGCTGGCGTGGCAGAGCTGCTCGCCGAGTTGCAGTCGCAGGTTCGCATGGCGATCGTGACTAGTAGTCGCCGCGCGGATTTCGACGCGATTCATAGCCGCACTGACTTGACGCGTTACTTCGAGCTGATCCTGACGCGAGAGGACTACCGCTTGTCGAAGCCAAATCCTGAACCGTATGCAACAGCCCTCGAGCGACTGCAGCTGCCAGCGTCGGAGTGCCTAGTGATCGAGGACTCTGAGCGGGGGTTGTCCGCCGCGAAGGCCGCGGGCCTAACCTGCTGGGTCCTCCCCTCGGCGCTCACGCGCGGTTCGAACTTTGCCGCCGCGGATCGCCGGTTTGATGAGCTTTCCGCGCTGCGGCGATCACTGCTGGCGAGCCTGCAGCCGCAATAACCTCGCCGCGGGAGATTGCGTTTGCCCCGCTGGCCAGACCCGCCGGGCTCCGCGAGTCGTGAGCGAACGGGTCACGGCACTTCCGTGACCACCGCACCCACCCAGATGCCGAATGGCGCACCGCGGCCGAGGAAGCGCGGGTTCGAGTATTGCGGGAGCACTTCGCTCGGATCGGCGATCACGCCGAACGTGCTGAACTTGGTGTCCAACAGGTTCGTGGCGCGAACGTAGAGCTTGAGCGGTTCCAACACCTGGTAGCTCGCGTGCGCGGAAAGCACGAAAAAGCCGTCGACGCCTCGCAAGAAGTTGCCCTCGTCGCCCCGGAACGGTTGCGAGCTCTGGCCGATCCCCGAGATGCCGAGCTCGAGCGGCTTGATCGGGCGCACCGATACACCCGCTTTGATCGCGTGCGTCGGCAAGCCCGGAACGCGCGAACCCTTTTTCACGTCGAGCACTCCGCCGCTCTGGTCATCGTCATCGTCGTCTCCACCACCGCCGCTCGCGAATGGATTCGCCGTGCCGGGAAGCTCGAGGTCATCTTCGAACGTCGCGCGAAGCAGCGTGTACGACGCGTAGAACTCGACCGGACCAGTGTGAGTCGCGACCGCGGCCTCGAGGCCGATCCGTTGCGTGGCGCCGGCATTCCGGAAGTACCCGGTTCCGACGAGCCCCCCCGCGACGAACAAGATGTCGTCTTGATTGCGCGATCCGAAAAGTGCGAACGATCCTTCGAGCCAGGGATGCGCGCGCTCGCCGAGGCGCGTGCGCACGCCGAGCTCGACGCTGCGACTCACGACCTGATCGAGTGGGGGGTCCGCGACGAACGCGTTTGGCAGGCGGCACGGCTGAGTCGGATCCGCGCACGTCAGCTCGGATGCGTTGGGCGCACGGTTCGACTCGCTGTAGTTCGCGAACAGCGTCGTTCCGTCGCGGACGTCGAGCAACACGCCGAGCGACGGATTCACGCGCACGAATGTGTGGTTGCCGTTGAGCGCATCACCTTGCTGATCTTCGAGGCGCGTGTTCAGCACGTTCAACCGCGCTGAAGCTTGAATCGCGAGTGGCCCGGCCACGCGCCACAGGTCCGACGCGAACACACCGACTGCATGGTTTTGAATCTCGAGCTCCGTGCGGTAGTCGTCGCCGCCGAGTTTGAGCCCACTCCCTTGCACTCCGCGATCGAGCGTCAACCGGCCGACCTCGACGCTCTGTAAGAACCCGACGTGAGAGCCATCGTAACTCGCACCCGCGAGGAAATGATTCGGCCGGCGCGCGAGCGGCGCGCGCACATCGAACTGCAGCAAAGCTCCGAGTCCATCACTCGTCGTCTGGGTCCGGTTGTAGACCGCGTTGAACGGCTGTGAGGTGGGGATAGCTACGCCGGATTCGTCCTGCAGGCGCTCGCCATCCTCGTCGCAAAGCAGCGTTTCGCCGGCGTCGCCCGCACACGACGAGAACTCCGCTTCGTCGCCGTTCAGCGTGTTCCGGGCACCATGTCGCAAGTACGCGTTTGCGAGCAGCGAAGACTTGTCATTCAAGCGCTGCTTCGCATCCACGCTCAGCATGAGCAGCTGGTTGCGCGTGTTGTCGGGCCACGTGTACAGCGCCTCGCGATCTTCCTGAATGAGCTGGGTCGGTGCGGGCCCGTTACCATTCAATGAAGTGTTCGCAGCAGTCACACTCACGCCGACCTCGCGATCGAGCGTGCGATTCCGAACGTCGAAAAAGAGGTTTTGCGCGCTCGACGGAGAGTGGTCGCGGTAGCCCTGCTCACCGAACACCGATGCACCGGCGTAGAGTGCCCACGGTCCCCACGAATGACCGTACTCTGCCGTAGTCAGGTAGCGCGAGAACATGCCGGTGAGACCTTCGACGCGTATGCCAGGGGCGCGAAATCCGTCTTTCGTCTCGAGGACCAAGCTGCCGCCGAGCGCGTTCAAGCCGTAGATCGGGTCGGCGCCGGGTACGACCGTTGCGTTCGCGATCGCGAACGACGGAATTAAATCCCATTGCAAGACGTCACCGAACGGCTCGTTGATGCGCACGCCGTTCTGATAGACGGCGAGTCCTTGCGGAGTGCCGAGCAGCGGCGACGCGGTGAAACCTCGATACTGGAAGTCGGGTTGCAGCGGGTTGTTCTGAACATCGTTGATCGTCGCGCTACCGAGGCGTTGATTGAGCGCGTTGTGCAAGCCGACGCCGTCGTGGTTCGTGAGGGCGTCGCCGCCGACTTGTTGGGCGTTGCGCGGCACTTCCTCGAGCGTGACGCGTTCGAACGGGTTTCGCGCGACTGCGCTCGCGCCGAACTCCGCCACAGGCTCGGACGATGGCTCGACCGCGAGCTCGGCGGCCGCAATGTCGGGCGCGGGCACGACGAGCGGTTCGGGTTCGGCCACGGGCGCAGCTGGCGGCGGCGACGGCTCGGGCTCGGCTGCCGCTCCCGGCGGCAGGGCCGCATCGGCCACAGGCGGCGGGGTGCCTGCGTCGACCGGAGGTGGTTCCGCTGCCGTTTGTGCCGCTACCCCTGACAACGGCCCCCAAGCAACCATCCCCGAGAGCAACAATCCAAGCGCGGCTGAACGACCCTGCATGCGGCGGACGCTAGCCTGGCTCGGTCTTCGTTGTGTCGTGCTTTGCATGACAACTGTGGCTTGGCTTGGCCAGCCTGTTGATCGAACGGAACAGGCGACACGTTCGCGCTCGTCCAAGCCGACTGGACTCTCTTGGACTACCGAGGCGCTGGCGTCATCGGCCACTCCGCCGGGCTCGCACTTCAGCGCAAGTCGTGCGCGACCGTCTGACAAATGGACTGCTCCACATGCCCGGCGAGCGTAGCCGCCGGTGGGTCTCGGATACGATGAAGACCCGTGGCTACGTCGTCTGTCCCAGACCGCATCGCCGATCGCTACGTAGTCCATGAAACGCTCGGCCAGGGGGGCATGGGCAGCGTCTATCGCGTTTTCGATGAACGCACCGGCCACGAGTGTGCACTCAAGCAACTCAGCGCGAAAGCCGGCGCCGATCCGATGGTCGCCGAGTTGTTCGAGCGCGAGTTTCATACGCTGAGTGAGCTCGCGCATCCGTCGATCATCGAAGTCTACGACTACGGCATCGATGGCGACCGCGCGTATTACACGATGGAGCTGCTCGCGGGCCAAGATCTTCGCTCGCTCGGCACGCTGCATTGGCGCAAGGCGTGTGAGGTGTTGCGAGACCTTGCGTCGGCGCTCGCGATCGTGCATTCGCGGCGCTTGATCCACTGCGACATATCACCCCGCAACGTGAACTGCACTGCGGACGGACGGGCAAAGCTGCTGGACTTCGGGGCGATGGTCCCGATGGGTGTCGCGAAGCGCATCGTCGGAACACCACCGTTCATCGCGCCCGAGATGCTCAACTTGCAGAGTCTCGACGGCCGCACCGATCTGTTTGCGTTTGGCGCGCTCGCCTATCAGGCCCTCACCGGACAGCTCGCCTATCCGGCACACGACATCGGCCAGCTGCGTGATTTGTGGCGGCGGCAGATTCCAACGCCGGTCCAGCTCGTGCCGGAGATCCCCGCGGCATTGAGCGAGCTCGTCATCGAGTTGATCCAAATCAATCGCAACGCGCGACCTCGTTCGGCCGGCATCGTCATGGAGCGATTGTGCTCGATCGCCGGACTGCCATTCGAAGAATCAGGCGAGGTCGCATCGGCGTATCTCGCGACTCCGAGTTTAGTCGGCCGCGATCGGCAACTCGCCCAAGCCCGCGACCGTTTGGTCTCGACCTTGCAAGGCCGTGGCGGCGTTCTCATCGCAAGCGCCGAGAGTGGGGGCGGGCGTTCGCGCTTTCTCGACGCATGCGTGCTCGAAGCGAAGCTACTCGGATTGCAGGTGGTACGCATCGATGCGACCGATGCGGAGCGCGGAACGTACGGCGCCGCTCGCGCGTTGTGCCGGCAACTCTTCGAGCTCGCACCGCAAGCAGCACGCGCGGCGGCCGGTCTGCACGCGGCCGTCCTCGCGCACGTGATCGGCTCCGAGCTGGCAGGGGCAGAACCCGCCCCGCCGCCTCCCGATCGGGCCCAACTTCTGGCTGCGCTCCGCGACTTCGGGCTGAGCGTCGCACGCGGCTTGCGACTGTTCATCGCGGTAGATGACGCAAACTCGATCGACGAAGTGACCGCGGGCTTGCTCGGCGTATTCGGCCAACGGGCAGCGAAGCGACCGCTTTGTTTGGCACTGAGTGTGCTGGAAGGTGGCGAGGGCAGCGCAGCACTCGACATTCTGACGCCCCTCGCAACATCCATCGAGCTGCCGCCGCTGACCGAAAGCGAGACCGAACAGCTGCTTGGCGCCGTGTTCGGTGACGTCAAACACGTGTTCGGCGTTGCCCGACGCGTTCATGCGATCGCACGCGGAAATCCCCGCGCGACGATGCAGCTGGTGAGCCATCTCGTCAGTCAAGGCGTCGCACGCTACGAAGCGGGTAGCTTCATTCTCCCGGAGCAACTGCGCGAGCAAGATCTGCCAACCTCCCTCGCCGCAGCGCTCGAATCGCGCATCCGCATGCTCGAGGACGATGCGATCGAGCTCGCGCGCGTGTTGGCGCTGACCGAGCCGAGCGAGTTGAGTCCGGCCACGTATATCCAGCTCACGAGTCACGGCGATCGAGCTCGCACCTACCGAGCGATCGACCAGCTGGTGCGTGCACAAGTGCTCGAACCGCAAGGCGAGCGTTACCGGCTGAGTGATCCGACGTGGGTCGCAGTCTTGACGAACACGCTGCCGCAAGCGGAGCGCATCACCGCACATGCTCTTTTGGCACGCGTCTTCGAGAACATCGGCACGCTCCCGCGCCGCAGCTATCACCTGATGGAGAGCGGACAGCCCGAGGCCGCGATTCGCTTGATGCTCGCGCAGTTCATCAAGGACCCGAACGAGCCCAAGGATCCGCTTGCGGACTACGTGCCGGGGTTACTCGACCAGCTCGAACGCGCGGCGGTCGCCGCAGAGTCTCTGAATCTGCCGGCACCGCTACGCGTGGAGCTGCGGATGAAGCTGTGCGGAGCAAGTCAGTTCCTCGGAGATGTCCCGCGGTTTCTGCGTACGGCACCCGCCACGCTCGATGAGTTGATGCGAGATAGCGGCTTGGCGGAATACAACGCGCTCGATCAAGCTCTGGAGCCGATGGCGCGGTTGACCGAGGCCTTGACGCGTGTGCAAGCGCGCTACGAAGCCACTGCATCCGAGCAAACCAAGCTCTCGCCGATCGAGGCGATTCGGGAGCTCGCGCGCTGCTGCGCGATGTTCGCCGGGGTCGGAGCGACGTCCGCGGACATTACGATCCTCGATCGCATTCCCTCGCTCGCGCCGTTCGTGCCGCTCTCACCCGCGGTGGGTGCAATCAACCAATTCGTCGAGTTCACGCGTTCACTCGCGCAGGGGCACGACGACGAGGTCCGTGAAGCCTTGCCCGCATTCATCGCGCGGTTGGAGGAGCCGGACGGCGCGGGACTCGGGGCGTTGTACAACAAGTCATTGAGGCACGGCTCGTTGTACATGCTCGGGTTGATCGAGGCGAGTATGGGTATCGCGAGCGCGGGTGAGCGCGTACGGACGTTCGAGTTCGAACCGGGCCAGCGATTGAACGCACAACGCGTGTATATGGTGTGCGCGTTGATGCAGAGCGACGTCGAAGCGGCCGCAGCCGCACAGCGCACCGCCGAGCTCGTAATGCTGCAGGACGGACAGCAGCAGCGATATCCAGGGACTACGATGCGCTCCGAGCTGCTCGCCTTTTGGTTGTCGGAAGACGTCGCCGCACTCAAGCAGCTCAGCGAACGGCTCGTTCGCCTGGTGCCGAACTATCCGGGCTGGGAATCTCTATTTCGCACCGTCCGTTGTGTCCATCGCCAGCTTCAAGGAGATGGACCTGGCGCGCTCGTGGAGATCGAGGCAGCACTCGCACTCGCGAAGCCGCTGCGGCATCGGGATTGGCCATTGGTCGCGGCAGCGCACGTTCAAGCGCTCGTGGGTGTCGGGCGTGCGGAAGAAGCGCTCGACGTCGGCTGGGGCTACATGCGGCTGTGCCAAGACAACAAGATCAGCGGCTACCGGCGTATCGCCCAATCCGTTGCGGAAGCACTGCTCGCGCTCAAACGCGGTGCGGACGCGGCCGAGTTGGCCGACAGCCTGCTGGTCGAGGCAAACGCGCGGGGCGTGCGTGGGCTCACACTCGGTGCGTTGTACGAGATTCGTGCGCGCGCCGCGACTGCGATGGGCGACCATGATGCGTTCTATGGGTTTTGCCAGCATTGCGCTGCCGAATACCGGCCCGATCTGAACCCCGCCGTTGCCGCCCGGTATCAACGCCTGTTCCGCGACGCGCAACAACACCGCAGCGGCACGCATCCGCGATCGATCGTGTTGCCGGAAGATGCCCGCGCAGGTGCTGCGACGATCCACAGTCGGTTGGTCGAGTGCGACGACGCGGATGCTCGCGCGAAAACCGTCTTGGCGATCCTGGTTGAAAACACGAACGCAAAAGAAGCGTATTTCTACGCGCTTCGCGGCGGAAAACCCGAGTGGGTTTGTTCATTACCGGAGTCATCGGCGCTGGAAGGATTGCAGTCGAACGTCGAGCGGTGGCTGCAAAGGGAGCTGGACGCCGCTCAATCGCTTCGATCGGCACCCCCACCACGGCTGTCGAAACCAGCTGCGGCCTACGCCATCCAGACGCACATCGTCGGAGCAAACGTCGAACCGAGCGCGCTCCAATACGTGGCGTTGTATTCGCGCAGCACGGGCGCGCCGATCATCGCAGGCATCGCCGTACTCCGCGCGACTGACGTCTCCAAAGCGCCCGAGGCTTCTTTGGTCGAGGTCTTGGCGAACGCACTCTTGGAGCACGACGACGTCGACCCAGCCACCTGCATCATTTGATGCTCGGCGAGCGCGACACGCGCAGTCCGAGGACGACCAGCGCACCGAACGCGACCGCGAGCGCTACGTCGATGTATACGAAGACTAACGTGGCCTCACCACGGTACAGTCGATTGCCGAAGGGGCTGTCAGAAGTGGCCAAGTCTCGCAACGCGATCAGGCTGTTCGCCGCGCAAAAAATCCCGGCCACCAGCAGCTGACGGCTGCGGCCTTTGGTGACGTGAGCGAAGAGCACGGTGAACACACCGATGAGCGCCATCGCCTGGTAGAAGAACATGAAGAAGTCTTCGAGCACGGGCGCTGACACGAGCTCCGGAGGCACTTCGAACTCGCGCAACACACCGACCCCGCGCACGAGCATGGAGCTCGCGAGCAGCGTGTAGACCGCGCCGATGACGGTGAAAACTGGCTTGAACCCTCGTATCTCGAGCTGACTCTGCTGCATGCCTGTGCTTCCTCTCGCGCGGGTGAGCGTCGATGTTGGGCCCGGTGCGAGGGCGGCGCTTGAACGGACCTGCTGCCTGGAGTTGGCATCGTCGGCGGGCTTAGACGTGCTTGCTCGGCGTACTCGGATCGCTGAGGATGGGCGCAGCCATGCCGGTCTTCTCGAAGTCGACTGACGCCGCGGAGGCCCCAGCGAGGCCGCCGGTTCTGGTTCTGAGCGGTCAGCTGGCACTGACCTCTGCACCGACGGCTGGAGTCCACCTCTTCGAGCGTTGCTCACCGGTCCACAGCGTGCTTCTGGGACGCTGTCACCTCCAGATCCGCGGCTTAGTGCAAACACCGAGCGCGATCGCCGTGCCCGCCAACACGCCTCATCGCGTGCTTGCGTTCGAAGGACCGCATGCCTGCGTGGCCTACCTCGATGCGCGTCGCTATCGCTTCGAAGATGCAGAGCGGCTGGCTCGTGTTTGGCGCGGCTTCGTGCCTGGGCGTGATGACCTGCGCGAGGCCGCCGGCGATGCGCGCAAGACGCCTGAGCGTCGCATCGATCTACGGCTGACGCGCGCGCTCGAAGCCCTTGGCGCGAATGGTCTGAGCGT
>Ga0193752_1001357_pt1 | contig 20506 bp, 17 predicted proteins | sample H1c1metaG_FD_144924 | JGI IMG/M metagenome (GOLD analysis project Ga0193752, IMG submission 144924) | Soil microbial communities from a riparian zone of the East river system, Colorado, United States - H1c1 | ecosystem: Environmental > Terrestrial > Soil > Riparian zone | place: USA: East River...
AGGCGGCAGGCAGACACGTCGAGGGGCATTGCTCGAGCGTCTTCCAGGTTCCCGTGTCATCGCACTGTTGGCGATTGAGCGCATCGCAGCGCAGCTCACCCGGTTTGCAGCTTCCCGCGCAGGCTCCGTTTACGCACGCAAATGGGCACGCCGCTTTCGGCTGCGGCTGCCCTGCAGCATCGCACTGCACGACCATCCCGCTGCGACACTGCGCTGAACCGGCCGGGCACGCTTCGGTCGCACCGGAATCGGGAGTGCTCGCGTCGCTCGTGCCCGAGCCCTCGGCGAGACACAATCCGTTGACACAATCGCCGCAGGCTTGGCCTGCGTCGGGATCGCAATCGCTCGCGCAGCGCTTGTCCTTGCAGGTAGTCGCGCTTGGACAGTCCGTGTCGTCGACGCACGCGTTGTACTCGCGGGTCAGACACGCGGAACCGCGACTGGTCTCGAAGCAGGCAGCGCCGTGATCACAGCTGCGATCACCACCACAGATCGGCGTGCACAGCCGGAACACGCACAGCTCGTCGGCGCCGCACTGCTCGTCTTTGTTGCAGCCTTGGAGCGACGTCGCGGACGAGAAGTTTCCGGGCTGTCGGCTGCACCCAGCGAGCACGCCGAACGCGAGCACGGTCACTACCCAGATCGCTTTCGACATCCGCTGGTCCTCCGCGAACAGGCCCTATCACTTAATCGTCCGCACCGAAACGGGTGCGGGATCAGGCGAGCAACTCGATCGCACGGGCACTCGCGGTCGTCGCAGTCACGCCCAGTTCCTCGAGCAGCTCGGGCAGCGGGAGCGTGGTTCCACGCGTCGCCGCTCCGCGCAGCACCTCGGAAGCGCGAGGGTTTCGGTACCAATCCGCGTCTAGTCGCTCGCGTAGCCCGACGTGCGCAGCGAGCCCTGCCGCGCAGGCTTCGAATGCAGACGTACCGGGTGGTGCAGACCAGGCGATTAGCGCGGCTAAACCGGGGGGCACCTGCGCCCCGAGCGCTCGCTCGAACGCCGCCGTGAGCTGCTGCGACCACTCGCTTTCGTTGCGCACATGGCTCGCGACGAGGCTGAGCGTGGCTTGGATCCGCGCCTCGAGCAGGACGATGACTCCGGCGTGCCTTCCGAGCTTTTCGACCCACAACGGCTCGAGACCTTCGATGCGCCGCAAGTACCCCGGATCCGCGCGAAGCTGCATCGATGCCATGCCGAACGCTTCGGCCACGCCGGGCACCACCGGCCGTCGCAACAGGTCCGGCAACGCCTGCGAGACGAGCGACAGCGCCAGGCCATGGCCGATTCCGTGCGCGGCGTAGATATCGGACATCACCCCGAACGTGAGCTTCGATTGCGCGACTCGAATGTCGGCCGGGACGGACACCGCCAGCACGCGCGTCCGTGGATCGAGTAGGCCGTCTGCCGCCTCGGCGCGCACGCGTGCGTTCAAGTCGCGTTCGAAGCCGAGTCCGCGCAAGCCGTTCGCGATGCGCGCGAGCCGACGCGCCGGTTTCGCGAGGCCATCGAGCTCGGGTGCGCGCAACGCCCGCAAGAGCACGTGCCATGGGATCGTGCCGCTGACGGCAGCAGGCCGCACGAGCCAGCGTGTCATCTCGCGCGTGGCGTCGTCGGTGCTCGCGAGGAACTGCGCGGCTCGCTCCGAAGCCGTGGGCGGCGGCGCGGCCGCGAGGGCCGGCTTGCCCGGGTGGGCTGCGGCTCTCGGCTGCGACGCGTTCGGCTGCGGACCCAGCACACCGCCGGGAATCACCAAACCGCCGGGCAGCTCGATCGCAGGCACCGCTTCCGGTCGCAATGCGAGCTGCTCTTCATACGCCCGGAGTGCGTGCATGCGAAGCTCGAGAAGGCGAGACGTGAGTTCGCCGGTAGCGTCCGCCAACGCACCCGCGCGGTGCTCGCGCCCTTCCTGGTCGCCGTCGCTCGACAGGCCTGCGATGAGCGCAACGGGCGCTTCGCGACCGAACGGAAGCGCGTATGGCTCGAGCACGAGCTTGCTCAGCTGGGGCATACCTTCCGCGAGCTCGATCGTGAACGCGAGCTCTGCGCGTTGTTCGACGAACGCGCGTTGCTCGGGCAGCGTCCACACGCGCTCACGTTGCGCGTCCGAAAAGGCTGCGGCGCTCTCTTCAGTAAGTAGCGCACGCGCCGAGTCGAGCCAATCTTGGTCGAGCTGCGCGCGCCGAAGCCACAGCAACTCGGCCTCGATGCGGCGGTGCTGCACGCGTTCCAACGCTTCCGAAAGGCGTGCCGACCGCGAGCTCATGGCGACACTGTATACCCTACGGCCGAACTTTGCGGTGTCGGATCGGTCCGAGCGCGTCCAGCTGGTCGAGCGCAGCTAAAATCACCGACTTTGCCTGATCGTACGCAGTTTTACCGACGCGCGTGGAGAGCTGCGCTTCGACCTCGCGACGGCAGCTGCGGGTGAATTGAACCATCGATTTTCCGCGCGGAGACAAACGAAGCTTGCGCACGCGACCATCGCTACTCGGCGCGTCTTGCACGTAGCCATTGCGCGCGAGCTCCGCGACGCTTTTCGAGACGGCTTGCTGCGTGACCCCGAGCTGAGCGGCGAGCTCACCGATCGACTGCGGCGCGCGCAACAGGTGTTGAATGACGAAGCCGTGCGAGTCGCGCAGGCCGAGGAAGCCTTTGTGTTCGAGCCGTGCACGAATCGCATCGTTCGCAGCCATGCCGGCGAACAGTGCGAGCTGAAACAAGTCGAGGTCCGCGGGGTCCAGAAGTTCGTCCGGCATCTCGATCCGATCTTGATTCACAACCTAGGTTGTGCAATCTACACAACCTAGGTTGTACAAGTTCTCGGAGCCGAAGCAAATTCAGGAGGTGTGTATGTCTAGCGAACCAACCGCCACGTCGAATCTAGAGCTCGCGCGCCGCTACCTGCGGATTCTGGAGCGGGACATGGCCGATCCCGAGCTGCCGGCGCTATTCGATCCCGCGTACGTGTTTCACGAGAAGCCGAACCGGCTGAACCCGAACGGTCGCACGCTGACGATGAGCGCGATGCACGAAGTGACCGCGAAGGCGAAGCAGATCGTGCTCGAGCAGAGCTACGTGATCAAGAACGCGCTCGCCGTCGGTGACGAGGTCGCGCTGGAAGTCGATTGGGTCGGCCGATTCAATCTGGCGTTTGCGCCGACGCCAGCCGGAGCCCCGATTCGAGCGACCTTAGGCATGTTCCTTACGTTCCGAGCGGGGAAAATTTTGTCGCAGCGCAACTACGACTGTTACGACCCGTTCTGACAGGAAGTGCAGCACTAGCCCTGACTGCCGGCCCGAGGCTACGCTGCGTCGCATGCAGATCGACCGGCGTATCGCATTCATCGGCAGCGGCAACATGGCGAGCGCGTTGATTCACGGGTTGCTCGCGAGTGGGACGTCGCAGCCTGAGCGGATCATCGCGAGTGACGTTCGCGCGGAAGCGCTCGCAGCGTTGAGCGGCGCACACGGGATCGGTACGACGCAGGACAACGCAGAAGCCTGTCGCGCGGACGTCCTCGTGCTGAGCACCAAGCCGCAGGTGCTGCCCGCCTTGTTGACGGAGATCGCGCCGCACGTGCCGCCGGAGACGTTGGTGATCAGTATCGCGGCCGGTGTGCCACTGGCCGTGATCGAGTCGCAGTTGGCTGGGCGCCGTGTCGTGCGTGCGATGCCGAACACGCCGGCGCTCGTCGCTGCGGGTGCGACGGCGATAGCGCCGGGAGCGCTCGCCGGCAAGGCCGATCTAGCGTTAGCACGGTCGCTGTTCGAGAGTGTGGGAGTGGTGGTCGAGACGCCGGAAGTGTTGTTGGATGCGGTAACAGCGTTGAGCGGTTCCGGGCCGGCGTACGTGTTCTATCTAGCGGAAGCCTTGATTGAAGCGGGAGAAGCCGCCGGTCTGCCAACCGAGGTAGCGAGCAAACTCGCGTTGCAGACTGTGTACGGAGCAGCGAAGTTGCTTCACGAGCAAGGTGAAGCACCGGCGGAGCTGCGGCGGAAGGTGACGAGTCCGGGCGGAACTACGCAGGCCGGTGTAACGAAGCTGGACGAGTTGAATGTGAAGGCGGCGTTCAAAGCGTGCGTGATTGCAGCGCGAGATCGAGGAAGAGAGCTGGGCCAGGAAGCGCTGGCGAAGCTGAGGAAGAGCTAAATAGGGGGCGAGCTTGCGTTGTAGTGCGCTGCGGCCGCGTGACGACGACAGCTTCAAGTGACGACCTACCAGCCTGCGTGACGACGACCTCAGTTGGCACGGCGCGAGAGGCGGCTTGCTGCACCGTAGAGAAAGCGGCTGGGGCCGGTGCATCTGCAAGCCGCCGTGTCCCGAGCGCGACGTTCCACCCCGAGAGGGCCGTCAGTTGTCGAATAGCCTCCGATCACCGACGCAAGCCACCGACGCACGTCACCGACGCAAAACAATTAGACGCGCTCGCCGAACACCGCAGTTCCTACCCTCACCTGCGTCGCGCCTTCTTCGATCGCCGGCTCGAGATCGTCACTCATTCCCATCGACAACTCCGGCAGCTCGAACACCTTCGCGAGCTCTCGCAGACGCCGGAAGAACGGCCGGCGCTGTTCCGCCTCGACCGCAGGCGGAATCAACATCAACCCCCGCAGGTCCAGCGCCGGCATGCCGCGGATGGCTGCAATCAAATCCGGCAACTCCGACTCCACAACACCCGACTTTTGCACTTCGCCCGCAGGATTGACCTGCACCAATACCTCCAGCGTGCGCTTCCCGGCTTCCGCTTCACGTGCGAGCGTCTCCGCCAGACGCACGGAGTCGACCGTATCGACGCTTCGCAGCGCCAGACCGATCCGCAACAACTCCTTGACCTTGTTGCGCTGGAGATGCCCGATCAAGCGGAGTTGCAAGTGCGGCAAGTCGGCGAGCGCCCTCGCCTTCGACACCAACTCTTGAACGTAGTTTTCGCCAAACTCGCGCTGGCCCATCGCGTACGCGGCCCGCAGCGCGGTCGGCGCATGACGCTTACTGACCGCGATCAGCCGCACGCCCGCCGGAGCTCGCTCCGCCCGAGCACTCGCGGCAGTGATCCGCTCGCGCACTTGCGTGAGACCGGATCTCACGCGCGCGTCCTCGCTGCTCACGGCCACGCTCCGAGCACGCCCGCGCCGAGCAACAGATCCAGCGTCTCAGCGGCCGGCAAACCCACGACATTCGTGTACGAGCCCACGATCTCGCGCACGAGTCCCGCGCCTAAGCCTTGAATTGCGTACGAACCCGCTTTGTCGCGGCCCTCACCCGACGCGACGTACGCGGTTGCGCTCGCTCGGGTGAGCTCACGAAAGCGCACTTCACTCTCGAATACAGCGCTCACAGGCTCCGCACCGGGGACGAACAGCGCAACCCCCGTGCTCACGCGATGCGCGCGCCCCGACAGCCCGAGCAGCATTCGCACAGCGTCGCCGTCGTCGCGAGGCTTTCCGAGAATCTCGGCGTCGAGCACTACGATCGTGTCTGCCGCGAGCACGCACGGAGCTTCCCCCGCAGCCGCGAGCCGCGCCACGATTTCCGCCGCTTTACCTCGCGCGAGCCGCTCGACGTGGACCGACGGGGTCTCGCCTTCGAGCAACGTCTCGTCGAATCCACTCGGGATCACGCGAAACGTGAGGCCGAGCTGCTCCAGAATCTGCTTCCGCCGCGGCGACGCCGAAGCGAGCACGAGCGGCTTTTGCTGCATCACTGCCACCGTCACCACCGCACCGCGCTACCGCGTCATGTTGCGTTGCTTGTCTTCGAGGTAGCGCTTGTAGCGCCGCGTGTACGTGCGGCTGACTTGCTGCGCATCGAGCTTCAGACACTTTGCATACTCGCTCACGAACCCCGAGCAGTACACGAGCGCCGGGAGCTTCGTGAAGTCGTCTTCCTCGATCGCGCGCAAGTAGATCAAACCGATCTTCGTTTTCTGGCTCACGTCGCGCAACGACACGCGGTGCGCTTCACGGACTTGGCGAAGTAGCGCGCCCGTGAACACCGTGTCGGGCGTGATGTCCGGCAACGCGGACACGCCTTCTGGATCGAAGTCCGGCTCGACCGCCACGGGCTTCGGCTCCGTACCCGGCGGAAAGATCGACAGCTCGTACGGCCGGCGCCGCGCCGGATCGAGGAGCACATCGAACGCCTCGTCGAGCCGAGCGCGCAGCGTCTCGATCTCGTGCGGCTCGAGCAGGCCGTAACACACGAGCGAATCGTGCGCGTACAGCTCGCGACAGCGCTTGTAGGCGCGGCGTACCTCTTCATCCGTCGCGCCGCGCTCGACCTCGAGCAAGTCGTGATGACTGTCCGAAGGCACCGCAGCGATGCGTGGACCGCGTGCCAGCTGGGCTTCCATCGCGAGCACGCGCCGCGCAATCTTTTCGAGCTTCTTGCTCGACTTCGCACCGGGCACTTCGAGCAGCAGCGGCCGCCGATTGCGGACACAGGTCCAGACCGTGTCGTCGTGATCGATGTGGCCCATGTAATCCAGCGTGATGCCGAGCCGGCGCCGGCCTGCGGACTGCATGTCGAATCCGAGCTGCAGGTCCGCGCGCAAGCGCGTTTGATTGATCACGATGTTGGGCCGGAACAGCGACAACGCTTCGCGGACGGACTCCGCAACTGGCGAACGCTGGCGGTCGAGCTCGCGGTACAGATCGAGCGGCGGTGGCGCCGAACCCATCGCACGCAAATGTTTGAGCAACACGTCGCGCTCGTTCGCGTCGCGCGCGCGTTTGACGACGAAGCGCACGAACGCAGCGCGGAAGAACTGATAGGTGTTCTCGAGCGCACTCGGCTCCGGAAGCGTGATGTAGATCGGAAAATCTGCCGCCAGGTAGGCATCGACCACTTCGCGACCGGTGCCCGTACCCATGTCGACGACGATGTAGTCCGCCTGAACGCGCCGCAGTTTCTCGATCAACTTCACGAGGCGTTCCGAGCGCGCAGCCGGCGCAGGCTCGTCGAAACCCGCGTACAGAAGCCGCAGCCCCGGATACGGGGTGCGAACCATCACCTCTTCGATCAACGTGGTCGCGTCGCGCCGCACGTTGAGCCGGCTCACGCGCGCGAGCGAGATCGGACGGCGCATGCCGAGGCACGTATGCAGGTTGGCGCCGCTCGGATCCGCATCGACTGCGACGACCTTGCGACCGATCGTCGCGAGGTAGAGCGCGAGGTTCGACGCGATCACCGTCCGGCCCGCACCACCGCGCGCGCCCGTGACCACAATCACGCGCAGTGGGCGCTCGTGCGAGCTGGTGGGCGAGTCGCCCGGCAGGTCGGCGAGCTCGGGCAGTGCGCGGCGTACGCCGTCGGCGGAAACGATGTCGTCGTCGTCGAGATCGGCGTCGAGCGAACGCGCGACCTCAGGCTCGTCGGATTCGATGTCGGCGAGCTCTTCGAACGCAGACATCTCGCCCGAATCTTCCAGCGCGTCGCTGGAAGCCGTCCCTGCACGACCCTTTGCTGATTTCGTCTCGTTATCGCGGGACATGCCGGCGCTGTCTATCAAGCGGGATCAACTGACGCAAACGCGTCAGGAGCTGACGATACACGTGTCCTTCGCTCAACCTGCAACCTTTGCTGCAGCCGACGCCAAGAATGGCTCCCACTCCACGAAATGCCGCGGTGCAGCCGACAGCGCCACCGCGAGATTCCAGGTCGGGCGCCGCGGTTCCGACAGAAGCCGCATCCCCGCGACGTCCGGCGTCATCCCGCCTTTTTTGAAGTTGCACCGCCGGCACGACGTCACGAGGTTCTCCCACGTCGCCGTACCGCCTTGGCTCCGCGGCTTCACGTGATCGAGATTCAGATCTTTGACCGGCGGCTTGCGGCCGCAGTATTGGCACATGAAGTCGTCGCGCAGGTACACGTTGCGGCGGCACAACCGCAGGGTCGTGATCGGTACGCGCCCGTAGCGGTGCAACAGCACCACGCGCGGCACGCGCAGCGGACCGGACGTCGTGCCGATCGTTTCATCGTCGTGTTTCGGTGACGTCTGCATCCAGGCGCTGAAGTCGTACGCCTCGTAGCGTTCGTCGAGTGCGTGTGCGCAACCACCGTAGATCAGCATCAATGCGCGCCGCGCGGGCGTGACGCGCACCGGCTGATAATGCCGATTGAGCATCAGTACTGGGGCATCGAGACCAAAGGTCATTGCAAGCCTCGCAGGAAGTCGCGGGAAAGTCTGGATCCGCGATTCACCACAGAGAATAGCTCAAGTCGGTAAGGCCTGTCGCGAGAGCTGCTACGGGGCCCGCAACCGAGCACGGCGCGGGCCGATGCTCCAGCCATGAAAACGCTTCGAAGCATGGTCGGGTGTCAGTTGGGCGTCGCCGTCATGAGTGCGGGTTGCGCTGGACCGGTTGCGCCGCAGCCCGAAGGGCCGGCAGAGCCACGGTTCGTGGTCGCCGCGTACGATGTCCGCGGTCTGGAGATGCCACTGGATGCGCTTCCGCGTCGCCCGGAATTCCTGGTTTCCAGCACTCGGGCGCTCGAGCCGGCGGTGCTCGTCTTGTTGCAGGGTTCACCCGACGCAGACTTGCTGGAAGACCTCGCCGGTCTGCCGCTGCGAGCTGCACAGGATGCGCGCGCGGTAGCGAGCGTCGTGTCGCAACGAGGCTCGCAGCTGCGTCTGGCGCCCCGCAGCGCACTGGCAGCAGCGGCCGAGTACACGCTCGCGCTTCCTGGCAGCGCCCGGGTGAGGGGCGGCGCAGCGCTCGGCGATGGCGGCCCGGCGTTCGTCGCAGCCCTGCGCACGCTGGGTTCCGCGAGCGCGGGCGCGACGTGGATGGAAACTGTGCCAGCGGCAGGCTCGAGTGGCGTGCCGCCGAATCTCGAGGCGGCGTTCGTCGCACTGGATGGTGTCGTCGCCGTGGAGGGCGGCGCCTTGGACACGGCCATCTGGCTCGAGGCGCCGGATGGATCCGCAATTTCAGCGGGTGCGGGCCGGGTGGATTGCGGCGCGTTGGACAGCCGTGCACGGACCTGCGTTCGGCTCGATCTCGAAGGCGCTTTGCGGCCGAACGCGCGCTACGTTTTGCGCAGCGGCCGCGCGCTGCACGATGTCCACGGGGGGCCGATCGAGCCGCTCAACGCCGAGTTCGACACGCGCGCGGAGCCGGACGTGGTGCCTCCGGCGTTCGAAGCGATCGCGTGCCGGCCAGACGAACACGTGACCGCGTTCGGTTGTCTGCTCGTGAACGATGCAGGGGTGGAGCTCCGCGCACGTGCCGACGAGTCGGTCCGGGTAGCGGTCCGCAGCTGGGAGCGGCAGGCGGCGCAGCTCACGGCTGCAGGCGAGATCGCGCTACCGCTCGTGGGGTTCGCGCCGGACGAACCGTTCGAGCTCGCGTTGCAAGCGATCGACCTCGCCGGCAACGCAACTGAAGTCAGCGTCGCATCGATCACTGCGCCACTGCTTGCGACCCTATCGATCACGGAAGTCCTCGCAGATCCGTCCGGGGCCGACCTGGCCCAGGAATACGTCGAGCTCGCGAATTTCGGCAGCACTGCGCTCCAGCTGCAGGGAATCTCGCTCGCGGACGCCAGTGACGAGCCGACTTTGATCGCAAACGACGTCGAGCTTCCAGCGGGAGCGCGTGCGCTGCTCGTCGCGGCGGATTTCGATCCGACGCGCTTCGAGCCCCAATCCTCGGAGATCGACGTGGCATCCGGGCAACCATCAGCTGCAATTGCGCCCGGTGCGCGGCTGATTCGAGTCGGTTCGAGGCTCACGAAAGCCGGCCTCGCGAACGCAGGCGAACCGCTCTTCTTGCGCGATGCCGATTCGCATCGATTGAGCGCAGTACCGATGCAAATGGCAGGCGCCGGGCGTTGCCTGCAGCGGCGAGGCTCGGACCCTCGAAGCGGCCGGCTCGAAGACTTCGTCCAGGCTTCGTGCACGCCGGGTCGGTAGCTTTGAACAGCGTTCAGAGTGGTGCGAGGCACGTCCACCGAACCGCGGTACGCTGCGCGACACGAATGGAGCGCGAACTGATCTTTTCTGCGGTGATCGAGGAGCTGGTGTACCGCAGCCCGGATCGGCGCTTTTCCGTGGTTCGCGCCACTCGCGAAGACACTGCACACGAAGCGAGCGTGGTGATCGTGGGCGAGTTGAGCGATCTCGGGCCCGGCGAATCCGTTCGCGTTCGTGGCCGCTTCGAGCGGCACGCGAGCTACGGCATGCGCTTTCGCGTCGAAAGCTTCGCGCCCGTCACACCGCATACCGAGAATGGAATCGCACGGTATCTCGGCTCGGGTCTCATCCCCGGCGTCGGAGCCGCGCTAGCGCAACGTCTCGTCGGGCGTTTTGGCGACAAAACCTTGGACGTGATCACGAAGCAATCAGCGCGGTTGCGCGAAGTGCCCGGCATCGGCGCTCAGCGCGCGCAAGCCATCGCCGAAGCAGTGCGCGCACGCCAAGCCGAGGCCGAGTTGATGTCGTTTCTGCAAGGTCTAGGCGTAGGTCCCGGAACCGCACGGCGGATCCAACAGAAGTACGGCGCGCGCGCGCCCCAAATCGTGCGCGAAAACCCGTATATCGTGGCAGAGCATGTCGCAGGCATCGGCTTTCGAACGGCCGACGGGATGGCGCAAGCGCTCGGCTACGCGCCGGACGATCCACGCCGCGCCGCGGGTGCCGTGCTCCACTTGTTGAGTAAAGCGGCCGACGAAGGCCACTCGTTCCTGCGCGAATCCGAATTGCTCGCCCAAGCCGCCGCGCTGTCCGTGCCCGCAGATCGCATGCGAACGGCGATCCTCGAGCTCGATGCGAAAGAGCACGTAGTCCGCGATGGCGAGGCCGTATACGCGCCGGCGTTCCTGCAAGCGGAACAGGTGGTCGCGGCGCGGCTGCTGGTGCTCGCACGCCGTGGGGGCACGCCGCTCGAAGCTTCAGCCGAGCTCGAAGCGAAATTGGAGGGACCTCTCGCTGAGTTCTCGGCAGATCAACGCCGAGCAGTTCGGATGAGCCTCGAATCCGCGCTGCTGGTACTGACGGGTGGGCCCGGTACGGGCAAAACGACGACGGTGCGGGCGATCGTGAACGCGCATCGCGCGATCGAGCGCAAAGTATTGCTCTGCGCGCCGACCGGTCGCGCTGCCAAGCGTTTGAAGGACGCGACAGGCCAAGACGCGCAGACGCTGCATCGCTTGCTCGAGTGGAACCCGCGCACGAATCAGTTCGCGCGCGAACCAGGCAGCCCGCTCGATGCCGACCTCGTGTTGTGCGACGAGGCATCCATGCTCGATGTGCAGCTCGCGCGGCGCCTGCTCGAAGCTCTGCCGCCGAAGGCATCGCTCGTGCTCGTCGGCGATCCCGATCAATTGCCGCCGGTGGGCGCAGGCCCGGTGTTGCGCGAGCTCTTGCAGAGCGGTGTCGCACCGACGCTGCGGCTGACCGAAGTTTTTCGCCAGGCTCAAACCAGCCAAATCGTTCGCGCTGCGCACCAGATCCTGCACGGCAAGCAGCCCACGCCGTCCGCCGCCGGTAGCCGCGAGCACGGCGATTTGCACTTGATCCGAGCGGTGGAACCGCAAGCGATTACCGAGCTCCTCGTGACGAGCTTGCGCCGTATGCAGGATGCGTTCGGCCTCGATCCGCGGCGCGACGTGCAAGTGCTCTCGCCGATGCGCCGCGGTCCGCTCGGCACCGAAGCACTCAATCTGCTGCTGCAGGAGGCACTAAATCCAGCGCCGGCAGCGCAACCCGAAGGCATGAAGTTCCGTCCCGGCGACAAAGTGATGCAGCTCAAGAACGACTACGACCGCGAGGTTTGGAACGGCGACCTCGGCGAAGTGTCGCGCGTCGATGCCGGCATCGTGTTCGTCGACATGGGCGATCGTGCGGTGAGTTACGAACCCGAGGCGCAATCGGCACTCGCGCTGTCGTACGCGAGCACGGTGCACAAGGTTCAAGGCAGCGAGTTTCCAGCCGTCGTGATCGTGCTGCACTCGAGCCACTTCATGATGTTGTCGCGCCCGCTCCTCTACACGGCGCTCACGCGTGCCAAACGGCTCGCAGTGATCCTCGGCGATCCGCGCGCGCTTGCACGCGCGGTGTCCAATGTCGAAACACGCAAACTGAACTCGCGGCTCGCGCTGCGGCTCGCCCCGCGTCAGCCCAGCTGAAGGAGCCATCTGCTAGCGGCTGCGGAACCAGTTTGGCTAGGCTGCTAAGCGCTATACGGACGTAGCAAGCCGCGTCCGCAGAGTTGCGGGCCGCGCAGCGTGGCTCGCTATTTTCCCAAAACGGCGATCACGCCGTCGTGGAAACCGGGCCGGAAGCCCTTGATCCGCTCGTTCGCGCGGCTCGGATGCACGCGATTTGTGAGCAGGACGATCACGAGGTCGCGCTCAGGGTCGCACCACAACGAAGTCCCGGTGAAACCCAAATGCCCGAACGCACGCGCACTCATGCGCCGCCCGGCAGAGCTGTTCTCGGCGCTTTTTGCATCCCAACCGAGGCGCAAGGTCGTCCCGTCGATCGGTTGCAGCGCACGCTCGACGAGCGAGCTGGGCAAGAAATCTCCGTGACCTAACAGTGCGTCGAGCACCGCGCGGCCAAACGTAGCCACGCCGCGGGCCGTTCCAAACAACCCGGCGTTGCCTGCGACGCCGCCAAAGGCAGCGGAGTTCTCGTCGTGCACTTCGCCGCGAATCAAGCGACCCCGCCACTCACACCATTCGGTCGGTGCTGCGTCGCGAACGATCTGCGCGCGGCGATCGGGTGCGAGCGTCGCCGGGAAAAAAATCTCGTTGCTGATGCCGAGCGGTTCGGTCACTTCGCGCGCGATCACGCGATCGAGTTTTTCACCCGCGGTCCGCGCGATCACTTCGCCTGCGATCATGTACCCGAGGTCGCTATACAGCGGACCCTTCGACTCGCTCTCCGCAGGACGGCGCGAGGCCTCGCTGAGGATCCAGCGCCGCGCAGCTGCAGTCCCGGGATCATGCGGAACATCGAGATACAATCCGCCCCAGTCGGCCAGGCCCGAACGATGGGTGAGCAACATCTCGAGCGTCGCTACACCGCCCACGCCGCCACGAACGTCCGTCACGATGTTGTCCGTGCGCACGTCGAGCGATAGCTTCCCCGCGGCAACCAGGCGCAAAGCCGCCATCGCAACGACCGGCTTCGTCAACGAAGCGAGATCGTACGGAGTGCTGGTGCGGACTTCCGCTTCACCTGCACGCAACCGACCGGAAGCCACCTCGACGACGTGAACGTTGTCACCGTCACGCCAGTTGACGCATGCCACGCCGCCTGGAAAAGCTTGACCCGCGACGCCGGCATCCATCAAACGGCCGGTCTCTCGTTGCACACGCTGCTTGAGTTCTTCGCTCACTGACTTGTCGTCTCTATCGGCTGATGGGGCGATCGTCCACAAAAACAAAACGCTCCGCTCAGCTCTAACTGACTCTAACTAAAAGGCGTGCCCACCACCCATGATGCCCGCGCGGGTCTCTGAACTTCCTTATGCTACCGCCAAATCGCTGAGCGCACGTGGAAAAATTCGTACGGTCCCGGAGGATTTCAGGGTGGAAGAGCTGCCCGCATACCCGCCTTCGGGTCAGGGCGAGCACGTCTACGTGCACTTCGAGAAATCCGGCTTGACCACGCAAGAAGCGCTCGCGCGCATTGCAAAGGCCCTGAACGTCGACGCGCGTGCCGCCGGTGTGGCAGGACAAAAGGATAAACACGCCGTCACCACCCAGTGGGCAAGTTTCACCGGTACGACGCCGGAAGCCGCCACATCGCTCGAACTCGCGAACATTCGGGTGCTCGCGGCGAGCCGTCATACGAACAAGCTGCGCACCGGACATCTCCGCGGTAATCGTTTCGAGTTGCGGTTACGCGATACCGACCGCGTCGATGTCGTCACAGAAGTACTCACCGAGCTCTCGCGAATCGGCGTTCCGAATTATTACGGTGAACAACGTTTCGGAATCGGTGAACGCAACTACGAACGCGCTCTCGCCTTCGTGACCGGCAAGGTCGCACCACCGCGCGACCGGTTTCAACGCAAGTTGCTGTTCTCGGCGTTGCAGTCAGCGCTGTTCAACGCATGGCTGGCGCAACGAATCCTACTCGGCACGTACGACCGACCGATCCTTGGAGACATCCTTCGCAAGGAAGACACGGGCGGCTTGTTCGTAAACGCCGATCAGGCTGACGCAGAGCGACGCATGCAAGCTTGGGAAGTCAGTCCGACCGGACCGATGTTCGGCGCTTCGATGCGTTCGCCCGAAGCCGACGCGCTCGCCCACGAAACGACGATCCTCGACCAATCCGGCCTGTCGTTGGAGCTGCTCGGGCGGCACGCGAAGTTAGGCGAAGGAACGCGACGCAGTGCACGCGTCCGGCCGACGGAGTGGCGCGTATGCGCAGAGGGGGACGCAGTCCTACTCGCGTTCGACCTGCCGAAAGGCTCGTACGCCACGGCCGTCCTCCGTGAAGTCATGAAGCAAGACCCAGCGGAAGGGCGCGCCACACAGGAAAACTGATGGGTTGGGCAGGGTTCTGCGCGTAACCCGTGATCTAGCCGGGGCGGGGCCGAGGCGTGCTTGCTCGGAAGCGGGGCGTTGCGTACGGTGTGCTGCCCTTTCGTCCCCGGTCAAACACAAAGTCATGGATATTCAGGAACGTCTGACTGCCTTCGCGCTGCTCGGCGCCACATGGGTCATGTGGTTGCTGATCGCTCTATCCGTCGTGAGCGTAGCGATCATGCTGGAGCGCGCCTACTTCTTCACTGCAACGCGCGACAACGTCGACGCGCTTCGAAAGGACCTGCTGGATCTGCTTCGCCGGGGCGACATCGCCGGTGCGCGGAAGCGTATGACCAGCTCGCGTTCTTTCGAAGCCAGCATCGCGATGGCCGGCCTCGACTCCGCAGGCGACGGCGCCGCGGCAGCGAACGAGCGCATCAGCGGTGAAGAGAAGATCGCACGCCTGCAGATGGAGCGGAACCTCGCGTTCCTCGGAACGGTCGGCAACAACGCGCCGTTCGTCGGGCTGCTCGGTACGGTCATCGGCATCATTCGTTCGTTCCACAGCCTCGATGAGAGTCAGGGCAAAGTTACGGCGGGCCTGATGGCCGACATCGGCGAAGCGCTCGTCGCAACCGCGATCGGCATCATGGTGGCGCTTCCGGCGGTCGCGGCCTTCAACTATTTTCAACGCGTGATCAAGGCTCGGTTGTCGCGTGGCGGTGCGCTCGGTAGCGACGTCATCTCCCATCTGCTCTCGGAGCGGCAGCATCAAGGCCAAGAGCCCGCGGCGGCGGAGTAATCCATGGCGGGTTCTGCGAGTTCCGGCGACGACGACGAGATCATTGCGAGCATCAACGTCACGCCACTAGTCGACATCGTCTTGGTGTTGCTGATCGTGTTGATGGTCACGTCGAGTTACCTCGTCAACAAGTCGATCAGCGTCGAGCTGCCCAAAGCGGCGACCGGCGAGACGGTCACGCCCACGCTGTCGATCTCACTCGACGTCGCGGGCAAGCTGTATCTCGACGGCGTCGGAATCGAAGCCCCCGAGCTCCGGCAGCGGATCGCGGCAGCCTACAAGACCGATCACGATGTCAAAGCCATCATCTCCGCGGATGGGCGCGTCACCCACGCTCAGGTCGTCAGCATCATCGACACGCTGCGCCAGGAGAAGGTGACGAAGTTCGCGATCAACACTAGCCCGCTCGAGCCTAAGGAAGCGAAGTGATCGATGAGACGGCAGGGCCCGGCCGCGCGTCGCGTGCGGCCGCCGCGAAGAATGCGGATCCAGCGAAGCCGCTGGCGGCCGCGGGCAACGGCCACCGCCCCAATGGGGCCGGTGCGAAGCACCTGCAGCCTGTAGCTGCAGCACGCCCGATCACGCGCCGGACTGGCAAAGCTTCGCCGGGCGCACGCGCCTTTGGCGTGATCGGCATGAGTCTCGGCACGCACATGGCTCTCATGGGCGTGCTCGGCTTCATGCCGTCGCCGAATCAGTTCTTCGAGTCGCACAAGGTCGAGATGGAGGTGATCGCGCCGGAACCTCCCCCGCCGCCGCCTCCCAAGGTGGAGGAACCGCCGAAACTGCCCGAGCCCGAACCGGAGCGCCCGAAGGCGCAGCCAAAAGCGGCGCCCAAGCTGGCCGAGCCAGAGCCGCCAAAGCAGGAAGCAAAGCCGGCACCGGAAGCCCCAGTGGATCTGACGGGTGTCACGCTCACGGGTGGTGACTCCTCGTGGAGCTCCGCCGTCGGCAGTGGCGCCGCGCTCAGCGGGCCCGCGCCGCGTGTTGCAGCTGTAACCGGACGCGATCGCAACGGGAGTACGGCCGGACTCGTGAACGGCAAAGGTGACAAGCCGGTGATCGTCGCCGAGGCCTCGTTGTCGCGCTCGCCGGTTCCGCCCGACGGAATGAACGCCTTGCTGGAGCAAAACTTTCCGCCGCGCGCCCGGTCTCAAGGCGTGTCGGGTTCAGCACTGCTGCGTGTAACGATCCTTGCCGATGGCCGCGTCGGCGACATGCGCGTCATGCGCGAGACCGGCGACTACGGGTTTGGGGCTGCCTGTCAGAAGATGCTGCGTTTGAAGCGCTGGCAGGCACCGCTCGATCGCCGAGGGCAACCGGTCGCGACGGAGGTCCGGTACTCGTGCGAATTCGAGGTCGCATACTGAGAGCCGCGCGAGGGCGTGCGCGCATACGTACGCTCAGCTACGTGCGCTCGAGCACATGAACACGCGTCGCGCAACTGCGCACGATTACGTTGATTCTCCGGACCGTTCGATGCGATAGTCGGTCCTCGACGCGCGCTGTATCTCGGTTGGGGAGTAGACCTTCGTGGGGGCCCGCTACCGTACCGGCACGCGGGTTCTTAGTCCGGACGACCCGGAGTTTTCAGTGGGCCGCGACCCGAGTCGGTACGCGACCCGGCAGCGGGAGAAACGAATGCGCGGGAGTTCGAGCTTCCTTGGCGTTGTGCTTGTCCTCCTTTCGACGGCGCCGCTGGCTGCCCAGAGCGTTCCGACCGAGAAGTTTTCGGTCAACCACTTCGTGCCCGCGATCGGCGCAGGCAACTACGTTCAGGTCGACGGCGCATCGGTCGGTGGTCACATGTCACCGACGATCGAGCTGCTGGTCGACTACGGCCATCGGCCGTTCGTGTTGTACGGCGCGGATTGCGCGGGTGGGAACACCGACGACTGCAAGCTCGGCGATGGCGATGTCGACATCGTTCGCTATCAGCTGACGACGACGGTCGCCGCGACGCTCTCGTTCGTGAACCGCGTTCAAGTCGGTCTGTCCGTGCCGCTCGTGTACACGACGGGCGATCGTTTCGCTGCGAGCGTGACCGGCCGCGACGTGCCGTACATCTACGTGCCGGGCGGCCACGCGTTCGGCATCGGCGACCCGCGCTTGTCGGTGAAGCTGCGCTTGGTCGGCCAAGGCAACTCCGGCTTTCTGCTCGGGTTGCTCGCCTACGGGACGGCGCCGATCGGCGAGCTCATGGCCGAAGGCTACGGGCTCGGCTACGACGGCGTGACCGCGGGCGGCCACCTGATCGCTGAAGTGAAAGCCGGCAAGTTCCGCGTCGCGGCGAACGTCGGCGGCAACTACAAGCCCGAGCGCGAGTTGCTCTCGACGAAGGTCGGCTCCGAGTTCACGTACGGCGTCGGCGCGGGCTTGGACGTCACGTCGCTCCTCGGCCTCGTGACGGAGTTCGTCGGTGCGACGCGCTTTTCGAACGAGCTCGACGAAAATCCGCTCGAGTGGCGGCTCGCCGCGAAGCTGTCGCAAGGCGACTTCGTATTCCAGCTCGGCGGCGGTGCGGGGTTGATCTCCGGTGCCGGCGTTCCGAACTTCCGAGTGATCGGCGGTGCTGCGTTTCAACCGACCGGGGTCGACAGCGATGGCGACGGCGTCGATGACAAGACCGACGCGTGCATCTCGGAGCCGGAAGACAAAGACGGCTACCTCGATGAAGACGGCTGCCCCGACTACGACAACGACGGCGACGGCATCGGCGATCAGAAGGACAAGTGTCCCGACCAAGCCGAAGATCCGGACGGCTTTCAGGACGAGGATGGCTGCCCCGACCGCGACAACGACGGTGATGGGGTCCAAGACGGCTACGACTCGTGCCCGAACGAGCCGGAAGACATGGACGGCGATCGCGACCAAGACGGTTGCCCCGACAACGACCGCGACCGCGACGGCGTCGAAGACAGCAAGGACAAGTGCCCCGACGAGCCGGAGGACACCGACGGCTACGGCGACGAAGACGGCTGTCCCGAGCTCGACTTCGACAACGACACCATCCCGGACGACCAGGACCAGTGCCCGGACGAGCCTGAGACCAAGAACGGCTTCGAGGACGACGACGGCTGCCCAGACTCGGCTCCGCCTCCGTCCGCGACACCTGCGGGCGGCAGGCGCCGGCGCTGATGGCTGCGGGCTGCTCGCAGTGCGTGTGCGCTGCTTGCAGCCCTCAGCGGCAGGTGTCGGCGCGTGCCCGCGCGTGTGCGCGCGCGAGTTTTGTTGACGCGCAGCCGTCTCGCGCTTTCTGATCGCAGGATGCTCCGACTGCGACTGCAGTTGCCTTCGATGTTCGGGGGGCTCGCGCTCCTCGCCGCTGTAGGCTGCCAGCCCCCTGCGTCGAACGCAGTCGGCGAGATCGTCGGCGTCTACGCGATCAACGGCGCGCTGATCCAGAACACGTGCGGAATGGCGCTCCCGGCGGTGGATCCGCTGAAGTTCGAAGTCGAGATCCGGCAGATCGATCAGGTCGGGTACTGGCAGACCGAGAAGAACCCGCAGCAAGCCGGCGCACTCGAAGACGACAACTCGTTTCGCTTCAGCGGCGAATCGACGTCGCTCGTGAGCAGCATGCGGGGCGCGCGCAACGATCTCGAGCCGGGCGACTTCATCAATCTCACGCCGGACTTCGATCTCAAGACGACCACCTGCGCGATGAAGGTCAAAGAGACGATCGAAGGCACGCTCGCACGGAGATTCGTCTCGCTCGACGGGGGCCAGCCGCAGCTGGAGGACGAGGGCGCGAAACCGAAACACGATCTCACGGGCGACAACACGATCGAAGTGAGCGCGACGCAGGAATCCGATTGTTCGGCGTCACTCGCCGCCTACGGGGGACCGTTTTCGAACCTGCCGTGCGTGGCGCACTACAAGCTCTCGGGCGACCTGCAAGAAATGGCGAGCCTGCAGTAAAAGCTGTCTTCAGCTTTCAGCCGGCGCTGGTATGTCCGACGGGCTGTGACCATTGCCTCGAGTCGGACTCGGGGTGCGCCGCTCCGCGAGCAAGATGATTCGGCTGCTCTGCGCGCCGAAAAACACGCCGCGCATCGCCTGGCCGCCGCTGACCTCTTTCACGCGGAAGCCGACGCTCTGCATCATCTGGCCCAGCTCGTGGAGCGCGTAGAGCCGAATCGAATACTCGCTCTCGGTCTGCCGGCCGTCTTCACGCATCATCGTGCGCTTCACGGTCAGCCGCGACGAGTAGTAGTTGAAGTCGCTCTCTTCCATCACCACGCAGCCGTCGCCTTCGAACCACTGCAAGTTCGGCTGTGACCCGAGCACGTGATCGCGGTTCACGACTTCGAGGAGCAACCGGCCACCCGGCTTGAGCGCATTTGCGAGCCGCCCGAGCACTTCGCGATTCTGTTCGTCGTCGAAGAACCCGAACGTGGTGCCGACGCAGACAACTGCGTCGAATGTGCCCTCGAAACCGATGTCGCGAATGTCTTTGTGCAGGAAGTTGATTCGCAGACCCTCCTGCTGCGCGTCTTCGGCCGCGCGCGTGATCATCGGCAACGCGAGATCGAGCGCGACGACGAGACAACCGCGACGCGCGAACTCGAGCGCGTGCTGGCCGAGACCGCAGCCGACGTCGAGCACGGCCGTACCCTTCGTCACGCCTAGACTCGCTTGCATGAAGTCGACCTGGCGCGCGATCTGCGCGGCGGTCGGACGCACCACGGTGCGTAGATAGTCGTCGGAGAAAAGCGTCTCCCACCATTGCCGCCGGCGCGGCTGTGGCCGGCTTCCCCCACGCTTCGCGGGAGGCGCAGCGGCTGCGCCGGCGTTGAAGCTCGCGGGCGAGATCATCGGTGCGTTCGCTACGGCTGCGATCGCTCCGGCGCTACCGGGCAACGTCGGAGCCGGCATCGAAGTCGCGACGGACGCGCTCGCAGCCGCTGGCACCTGCCCAGGTACGCGCGGCGGTGGTGGTGGTGCAGCCTTCGGCGGCGCGGGTGCGGCCTGCCCGGCGGCGCGCTTCAACTGCGGGGGTGGCGGCGGCGCCTTTGCGGGTGCGCTTTCGTCGAAGTCCGCATCGATCTCGGCTTCGGCGCGCATCGACTGCGACTCGACTTCGCCGTCTTCGATGTCGAGCGTCTCGAACTCCTCGCCTTCCAATGCACCGGGCCGGCGGCTCGGACGGAGAGAAACCGGTGGGGCGAGGTCTTCCTCTGCAGGCTTGATGATCTCGGCGGTCTCGGGCTCC